>Ga0302324_100015619_pt1 | contig 15215 bp, 14 predicted proteins | sample Palsa_T0_1_FD_201949 | JGI IMG/M metagenome (GOLD analysis project Ga0302324, IMG submission 201949) | Peat permafrost microbial communities from Stordalen Mire near Abisko, Sweden - Palsa_T0_1 | ecosystem: Environmental > Terrestrial > Soil > Palsa > Peat permafrost | place: Sweden: Abisko...
CTGATGCCCAAGATGGTGCTGATCATGCCCACGGTGGTGACGATGACGCTCGCGGCCGGCTGGCAGCTCGGCCTTAAGACCGGGAACGTGTACAGCTACGCGCCCAATCACGGATGGGTCGTAGCCAGCTACATCGTGGTCGGCGTGATGGCGGTGATCGCGCTCGGGCTGCTCGAGCCGGCGAACATCGCGGTCCTCATCGAGCTCAAGAAGCCGCGGCCGAAGCCGGAGGTCATCGAGCGCCTGATGAAGCGCTTCATGTACTCGGCGGGAGTCCTTGGCGTGATGCAGGTCGCCACGCTGGTGATCATGACCAAGCTGGCGAGCGGATGAGCGAGCGCCGGCTGCCGCCCGTAACGCAGGTGGGGATGGCCTCGCTCGCGTTGATCGTCGCCGGCGGCATCTACCTCTCCGCGCACCTGCCCCAGCATGTGCCGCTCGGCCCGGCCATCGCGCTGCTCGCCGCCTCGGCGCTGCTGATGGGGGTCAATCTGGTCTCGCTGACCCGGGTGAAGGGCTTCCCCTGGCAGCGGTTCTTCCAGGTCGGCCGGTGGTCGCTGTTGGCCTACGTGGTGACGGCGGGGATGATCGAGTACGTCTTCGTCCGCAACCACCTCAAGGGTGGCCCGCTCGTCGTGCTGACGCTGTCCCTCGTGGTCTTCGCCGTGCACGTCCCGATGCTCATCGGCTTCACCGTGGCGCGCTACTACGAGCCGGCTGACGCTGCCGCGTACGCGCCCGCGGAGCCGGCTGACGCCGCCGCCGCTTAGGCGCCCCGCCTCCCGCGACCTACCCCTGCTTCGGGCGCGCCTTGGGAGCGGTGCCGAAGACGTGGTCCCAGAACGGGGCGCTGACCCCGAAGCCGCGCTCGTGGTCCTGGAAGTGGTGGCGCATGTGCAGCTCGCGGAGCTTCTTGCCGAGGCCCGTGGTCGGGGTGTGATGGTGCACGTGATAGTGCAGCATGTCGTAGGCCAGGTAGCCCGCCAAGAAGCCCGCGCCGAAGGGCAGGAACGCCGGGCTACCGAGCACGGCGTAAAAGGCCCATAGGAACAGCGCGGCCAGGGGGAGGCTGACCGACGGCGGCATCACCAGCCGCAAGGGGTCGTTCGGGTGGTCGTGGTGAACGCCGTGGATGATCCAGTGAAGCCGGGCGCCGATTCCCTGCTCGGGCTCGAAATGGAACACGATGCGGTGCAGCCAGTATTCGGTCAGTGTCCAGAACACGTACCCACCGACCAGCCATGCGGGGGCGGCCCAGCCGACGCCGTGAACGAAGCCCTCGACGAGCAGGAAGACGATCGCCGGCACGAACAGGATCGGCGGCACGCTGGGGTGAACGCGCGAGAGCTTGTCGAGCAGGTCTGACTCGAACATGCGCGGTGAGGCGCGGAGCTTCTCGGCGCGGCTCGCGCCCGCGAGCTCTTCTTGTTTGACGGCCATGGCGCGCTTAAGAATAACTACCCGCCGATCGCGCGAGGGACTCTGCTCGCGGCTCCCCCCGCGCCCCCCGCCCGCGGCTCCCCCCGCGCCCCCCGCCCGCGGCTCCCCCCGCGCCCCCCGCCCGCGGCTTCCCCCGCGCCCTCCGCTCAGCCCTCGTCCGCCGCCGGCTCGGCCGGTGCGGCCAGCACGATCTGGCTGCGCGCGACGGCGAGGAAAACGCGGTGCTCCGGTGGTCCGTCCCGGTCCAGCGACTCGAGCTCGACGTCGGTCAGCGCGATGAAGTCTCGCTCGGCTGCGTTGAGGAAGTCGGTCAAGCGGCTGCGATAGCCGTCTCGGGGCAGCCGCAGCAGCCCGCTGATGCGATAGCGAGCCGTTTCCAACACGACTCGCTCGTCTCGATGCTCCACGCCTGGCGACGATACCGATTCTGAGCGCGTCGCTGCCATGCTTGGACGGATGGCCAAGAAGGCGCCCGCCCGTGCGAAGCAGGGACTCACCCGCTGGTGGTCCGTCCGTAGGGCTCAGAACCGCAAACCCGCGACCTACCGCTGTCCGTTCTGCGATCGCTATCTACCGGCGCTCTCCGAGCACATGCTCGTCAGCCCGGAGGGGGATAGCTCGAGGCGCCGCCACGCCCATACCGAGTGCGTAATAGCGGCGCGCAAGGCGGGACGACTGCCGACGCGTGACGAGTGGCTCCGGACCCAGCCGCGCGCCACGGGCGGCCTGCGCGCTTTGATCGAGCGTCTGCGCGGGGCCGGCCGCCACGATCCACCCCCCGGGTAGGCCGCCACGATCCACCTTCCGGGTAGGCCGCCACGATCCACCCCCGGGTAGGGTTCCACCGATGTCACGCGATCTCCGTCTAGGCGTCAACGTCGGCTATTGGTCGGCCGGGCCGCCTGCAGGCGCGGCCGAGATGATCGCCGAGGCCGAGAGGCTCGGCTACGACTCGCTGTGGACCGCGGAGGCGTATGGCTCGGACGCAATCACCCCGCTCGCCTGGTGGGGCGCCTCCACGGAGCGAATCAAGCTCGGCACCGGCATCGCCCAGATCTCCGCCCGCACTCCGGCCGCAACGGCGATGGCGGCGATGACGCTTGACCATCTCTCGAACGGCCGCCTGATCCTCGGCCTCGGTGTCTCGGGCCCTCAGGTCGTCGAGGGCTGGTACGGGCAGCCGTTCGCCAAGCCGCTCGCGCGGATGCGGGAATACATCGGCATCCTGCGGCGGATCTGGGCGCGCGAGGGTCCGCTCACCAACGACGGGCCCCACTACCCGCTACCGCTCCCCGGTGGCACGGGCCTCGGCAAGCCGCTGAAGTCCTCGATCCACCCGCTACGCGAGGACATCCCGATCTTCCTCGCCGCCGAGGGCCCGAAGAACATCGCCCTTGCCGGCGAGCTGTGCGACGGCTGGCTGGCGCTCTTCTACTCGCCCCACCACGACGAGTTCTACCGCGAGGCGCTGAACGAGGGCCTGGCGCGCCCGGGAGCCCGCCGGACCGCGGAGGACTTCGAGGTCACCGCCAGCGTGCCGCTGATCGTGACCGATGACGTCGAAGGCGCCGCCGACGCGATGCGGCCGATGTACGCCCTGTACTTCGGCGGGATGGGCGCGAAGGGCGCCAACTTCCACGCCAGTGTCGCGATTCGGATGGGCTACGAGGCCGAGGTCGCGAAGATCCAGGAGCTCTACCTCTCCGGCGACAAGGCGGAGGCGGCGGGGGCGGTACCCACCGAGCTGATCGAGAAGCTGACCCTGATCGGCTCCAAGGAGAAGATCCGCCATGACCTCGAGGCCTGGCGGGATTCGATCGTCACCACGCTGCTGATCGCGGGTGACCCGGCGACGTTACGGACTGCCGCGGAGATCGTGCTGGGATAGCGCAGGGCCTGCCCGCCCAGCACTGACCTCGCCCCGCCGGGCCTCGCGCCCGCGCCCGCCGCGCCCCTACCCGAGCCGCAGGTTCGCGTCCAGAATGTGGTGAGCCTTCAGCCCCAGGCCGAGCCGCTCGCGTCCGTCCGACTCGTAGGGGCTGAGACCGGAGACCTCGTGTACGCGCGCGAGGCGATAGCCGACGGTGTGACGGTGAAGGCTCATCGCCTCGGCCGTGTCCGTCGTCGAGCCGTGATGGGCCAGGAAGGCCTGGAGCGTGGCGAGTAGGTCGGTGTCGTGCTCGGCGTCGTAGATCGTCAGCGGCGCGATGGTCCGGGTGCGGAGGTCCTCCAGCTGGTCGGGATCCCGGAGCAGGATCCCGATCAGCAGGCGGTAGGTCTCCTCCTGACCGGCAACCGCCACGTCGAGCTCGACCAGGACCTCGGCCTCGCGCAGCGCGTCGTGGAGGCCCGACGGATCGCGATGCGAAGTGGACACGGCGACGTGCATGCCGCAGCCGGTCAGCTCCGCGGCCAATGCCTCCGCGCTGCCGCCCGGCAACGAGGACCCGAGCGGCACGAGGCCGCACAGGCGCCCGCCGCCGACGTCGACGATGAGCGCTCGATGCGCCCCGGTCAGGTCACTCAGCGCGGGCGCATCGCCGGGAGTGCGGGGCTCGGCGCAGACCGCCACCGCGCCTGAGGTGAGGTCGAAGCCGAGTCGGCGGGCGTGCTCGAGAAATACGGGAACGTCGGCGGGAGGACCGGCACGGAGCGACTGCAGGAGCGCCCGTCGAGACCGTTCCAGGCCGCCCTCCTGGGCGTCGCGCATCATCGCCGCGACCGCCGCCGCGGCCGCTCCGGCCTCGAGCCAGGCGCGGAGCTCGGTCCCGACCTCGCCCTCTCCGGACCGGCGCATGGCCGCGACAATCCCGACGACGTCTCCGGCGAGTCGTACCTCGACCATCCCGGCGAGGACGCCGGGCGGGCTCGGGAGCTCGCCGCGGATCACCGCGGTTGCGTACGCCACGATCGCCCGGACGTCGTCCTCGGAGATGGCGCCCGACGGAGACACGACCGGCTCGCCGAGGGTCGGGATCGAGATCGCGACGGGACGCGCGAGGGCGTTCGCCGCGGAAGCGGCTACTTGATCGAGGTCATCGCCGGCGATGACGCCCGAGACCATCGTCAGAGGCGTCGACCGGGCGGCGGCTTCATCGGTTTTTAGGGACGTCGACCGGACGGCGGTTTCATCCGCCGCCCGGTCGTCATCTGGCGAGTCGCTCTCAAGCGGGCGGGCGCGCTCTACCATGTCCGCGCCTGAGGGCCAGAGCTCCCCGCGCCGTTGATCATGCGGTCGACGGAGCCGCTCCTGCAGCGCCCGTGGCGAGGCCTGGCGTGCTACCGCCGGGGAACCCAAGCGACGGGACGTCGGACGGATACACCTCGTGGCCATGCTCGGCCACATCGCCGATCTCCATGTTCTCTTCCTTCATCCGCAATGGGATGAAGATGCCGACCAGCTTCAGCAGGATGAACGTCACCACCGCGGAGAAGATGATCACGAACAGGCCCGCGAACAGCTGCCATTTGAGCAGCGTCCAATTGCCGTAGATCAGCCCCTTCGGAGTTACGACGTCGCCCGTGGTGGTGCCGGTCGGGCCGAACGCCTGGATCATGTGGGGGTCGGCGAAGATCCCCGTCATCAGACCACCGGCGAAGCCCGCGATCCCGTGCGTGTAGATCACGCCGAGGGTGTCGTCGACCAACCGGAACGGCCGCACGCGGCTGAGGTAGTTGAGCGACATGTAGACGATCGTCGCTCCGATCCCGCCGAGCGCGATCGCCCCGAACCCGTTCACATAGCCGGCCGCCGGGGTGATACAGACCAGGCCGGTGATCATTCCGTTGATCCCTCCGAGCAGCGACGGCTTACGCCCGGTGATGTAGTCCCACGCGACCCAGACGAGGAACGCGACCGCCGTGCACAGGTTCGTGTTGAGCACCGCGGCGGAGGCCGCCGCACCCGCGAAGTACGGGTCGCCTCCGTTGAAGCCGTTCCAGCCCAGCCACAGCAATCCCGCACCGGTGGCCACCATCAGCACGTTGTTCGGCGCGTCGATCTCCCGGTCTCTCTGTAGTCGTGGTCCGATCACCGCAGCCGCTACGAATCCGGTCACGCCGGCGGAGAGGTGGATCACATATCCGCCGGAGAAGTCGATGGCGCCCTTGTGCGAGAACCAACCGCCGCCCCAGAGCAGGAACGCATCGACCGTGTAGACGAAGGTGATCCACAGGGCGCAGAACGGCGCCCAAGCCTTGATATTCACCCGCCCGAGGACCGAGCCCAGGGAGAGGATCGGGGTGATCGCCGCGAATACGAACTGGAAGTAGACGAGGGAGGATTCCGGGAATCTGAAGTTCGGAGCCGCCCCGCTGATTAACGGAATGCTTGCTCGTCCCTGTTCCTGTGACTGGGTCAGGACGTTGCCCGGCTTTCCCCAGAATGTGGAGAAGAAACCAAGCCCATGGCCGATCGGATGACCGAAGCCCATCTTGAAGGCCCACAGGACCCACACGACCAGCACGACCGCGAACGTGACGAAGGTGAGCATCATGCTGTTGATCGACCAGCGCTTCTGCATCACCCCCCCGTAGAGGACGACGAGGCCGGGCACGCTCATCAGCCCGACTAGCGTCGCGGCGGTAATTTGCCAGGCGTTGTCTCCGGCGTTAAGCCATGAGGGAATACCGGTGGGAACCATAGATCTCCTTGTCCGGGGGGACGGGCAGTAGACCGCCGCTGGCACGGCGGTCCAGCCGACCGACGCCCCGGCCCAATCGGCCCTATTTTCAGGTGGCCGGAACCTTTGTCCAGCGGAAAAGCGGCTTCTATGGCCTCGCGTCCAGCAAACGAATGGACCACCTGGACATACGGATAAACGATTCCTCGTCGCGGCCCGCACGATCGCGGTAACGAGCACGCGAAAGGCCCGCAATCGCCGCAAAAAAACCGGGCCTCATCCTGACCGTCTCCGGCCGTTGGCCGAGATCCGCCCCGAGCATCGTGTGCGACGATCGTTACGAGTGATGCCCGCCCAGTCCGTATTCGTCGTGCCGTGGCACCTGCTCGTCCACGTCCACGTACACGTTCACGTCCGCGTCCACTTCCACCGCTTCCACGGGCCGCCGTTCGATTACCTCGGCCTCGGGGTGGGGTCCGGCGTGAGCTGGATTCTCGGGATCGGGCCAGGCGAGCCGTTGCTCATCGCCGCCGCCGTGCTCGCCTCCCGGCACAGGCTCGATCTGACCGAGTTGATCTTGATTGCCTGGCTCGGCGCGACCGCGGGCGGGATGATCGGCTGGCTGATCGGGCTCAAGGCCGGGCGGGCGGTCCTGGTCGCGCCCGGCCCTTTTCAGCGGGCGCGGGTGCGGGCGGTCGCCAGGGGCGAGCGCGTCTTCCACCGGCGCACGGTGATCGCCGTGATCCTGACGCCGGCGTGGCTGGCCGGCGTCCATCGCGTGAAGTTGCCGATCTTCACTTTCGCGAACGCCGTGTCGGCCGCGATCTGGGCAATCGGGATCGGCGGCGGCGCGTTCCTGATCGGGCCGGCGGTGGGCGACATCTTCGATGATCTCGGGACTGTAGGGTTGGTGATCATCGGCTCCGTGATCGTGCTCGGCGGCGTGGCCGAGGTGGCCCGCCGCCGGATCCGGGCGAGATGACGCCCGTAGTGCCCTTTTTCATGTCCGTGTCGTCGACCAAGGACCCATTCGAGCCCCAGCAGGTGCCATTCCTGCGTCAGCTTGGGGCGCAGGATGCGGATGCGCTGGTCGAGCGTCTGCGCCGCCGGGTGGTGGCGAAAGCGTCTCCGATTCTGCGCGCGGGGGCGGCCGGCGAGGAGGTGATCGTCGTGCTCGACGGTCGCGTGAAGCTCGTCGCAGAGGGTGCGGGCGGCCGCGAGGTGGTGCTGGCCATCCGCGGGACCGGCGAGCTGATCGGCGAGATGGCCGTGTTCGGTGGGATCCGCCGGACCGCGACCGCGGTGGCCGTCGACAAGGTGGAGGTCGGCGGTCTCAGCGGTGACGAGTTCCGGACGTTCCTGACCGAGCACCCCGACGTCGGGCTCGTCCTGATCCGGATGCTGGTGCGGCGCCTCGCGGAAGCCGACCGAGACCGGATCGATCTCGCGACCCACGACAGCATCGGCCGGGTGGCGAAGCGACTGCTCGATCTGGCGGGAGACCATGGGATCCCGGAGGGGGAGGGCCGGAGGATCGATCTCTCCCTGAGCCAGGACGAGCTCGCAAGCTGGACCGGCGCGACCCGCGAGACGGTCTCACGCGCGCTGCGCCTGATGCGCACGTTGGGCTGGATCGCGACCGACCGGCGAGCGATCACCGTGCTCGACCCGGAGGCGCTACGGAAGCGCAGCCGCGAGGGGTAGCCTCGTGGATTGACTTGGGGGGGGTGCGCTGGGTATGGTCGAAACGTCCAGAGGGAGACTACGAGAGGAGTGCGATGCCGATCCCGACCGAGCTCGTTGGATCTTTGCCGCGCCCGATGAAGCTGCAGGAGGCGTACGCCGATTACGACGAGGGCAAGATCACCCTCGAGGAGTTCGAGGCGGCGCAGGACGCCGCCGCGGAGGATTCGATCAGGCGGCTCGAGGCGACCGGCGAGCCGATCGTGACGGATGGCGAGAATCGCGAATCTAGTTTCGCGACATACAACCTGACGGATACCCTCGCGGGCACCGGGCTCGGCGAGAACCTCGCCGGGGATGGCCAGTTCTTCGCCATCTTCGATGACGGTCATCATCGCCAGCTGCCGCGTCTGACCGGCGGCCCGTTCCGCTATAAGCGCTACGCGTCGGAGTTCGTCAAGAAGAACAAGGCGATCGCGACCAAGCCCGTGAAGCAGGCGGTGATCGCCCCGTCGATGATGATGCTGCTCTACCCGCTCGAGGAACAGCTGCCGGGCTATTCCCGCGAGCAGTTTCTCGATGACGTGATCAACGAGGCGGAGAAGGACGTCCGTGAGTGCTTCGCCGCCGGCGCGGCGCGCGTCTCGGTCGACTTCACCGAGGGTCGGCTGGCGAACAAGAACGACGCGCGCAACCCGTGGACGAACAAGAACATGCTGCAGGAGTTCATCGACCTCAATAACCGCCTGTTCGATCGCTTCACCGCCGAGGAGCGCAGGAACATCGGGCTCCACACCTGCCCCGGCGGCGACTGCGACTCGGTCCACAGCAAGGAGGTTCCGTACGAGCTGCTGCTCTCGCATATGTTCGAGATCAACGCGGGGTACTTCCTGATCCAGTGCGCGAGCGAGGAGGACCGCGAGGAGGTCTACCGGCTGGTCGGCAAGTACAGCCGCAATGACGCGAACGGTGTCCCGCAGGTCTGCTTCATGGGTGTGATCAACCCCCTGACGCCCGAGGTGGAGACGCCCGAGCACGTCAAGGACGAGCTGTTGCTGGCGGCCAAGCACATCCCGGTCGAGCGTCTGGGCGCGACCGACGACTGCGGGTTCTCACCGTTCAGTCGTGACGTGAAGCCCAAGCACGGCTCGCCGGACTTCGCTCGCGACGTCGCGATGCAGAAGATCGGCAACCGCCTCGAAGGCGCGAGGCTCGCCTCCGAGGAGCTCGGCATCTAGCGCTCCCTCGCTGCCGACCTCGCCGCTTGGCGGGGTCGGCCGAGGCGGCTCGCGATCGCGCGGCCGGCGGTTCTCCCGGAGAACAGGCAGCCACCGAGGAAGGTCCCCTCGAGTGCGTTGTAGCCGTGCATGCCCCCGCCGCCGAAGCCGGCGAGCTCGCCGGCGCCGTAGAGGCCGGAGATCGGATCGCCGCCCGGACGGAGCACATTGGCGTCGAGATCCGTCTCCAGGCCCCCGAGCGTCTTGCGCGTAAGGATGTTCAGCCGCACGGCGATCAGGGGTCCGGCCTCGGGGTCGAGCAGGCGATGTGGCGTGGCTACGCGGCTGATGCGATCGGGGAGATAGCGGCGCGCGGCGCGGATCGCCATCACCTGCATGTCCTTGCAGAACGGGTTCTCGAGCTGGCGATCGCGGGCGACGATCTCGCGCTCGATCGCCTCGCGCTCGAGTAGCGGCTCGTCGGTCAGGGCGTTCATGCCGCGCACGAGGGCGGCGAGGTCGCGCTCGACGACGAAGTCGGAACCGTGGTCCATGAACTTCTGGACCGGGCCGGGGATTCCCGGCATCACGCGTGTGCGGATCGTGTCGGGGATGCTCTTGCCGGTGACGTCAGGGTTCTGCTCGGAGCCCGAGAGCGCGAACTCGCGCTCGATGATCTGGCGTGTGAGGATGAACCAGGTGTAGTCGTAGCCGGTCTTGCCGATGTACGCGAGCGTCGCCAGGGTGTCGAACCCAGGGAACAGGGGAACGGGGAGGCGCTTGCCGGTCGCGTCGAGCCAGAGCGAGGACGGACCCGGGAGGATGCGGATGCCGTGGTGGCTCCAGATCGGATCCCAATTGCGGATCCCCTCGACGTAGTGCCACATGCGGTCGCGGCCGATCAGACTGGCCCCCGCGTGCTCGGCGATCTCGAGCATGCGTCCGTCGACATGGGCGGGCACCCCGGAGATCAGGTTCTTGGGCGGCGGTCCCAGGCGAGCGGGCCAATTCCGGCGGATCAGATCGAAATTGTGTCCGATCCCACCGGTGCTGAGGAGGACCGCCTGGGCGCGGGCCGAGAACTCACCCACCACCTCGCGCGAGCTGTCCTGCCCACGCTCGATCAGGTCCGCGGCCAGCACCGACCCGCTCACTCCCTCGACCTCGCCGCCGGCGATCATGATCTCGTCGACTCGGTGGCGGAAGGCGAAGGCGACCAGTCCGCGCTCGCGCGCGGCCCGTACACGCTGCACGAACGGCTCAATCAGGCCCGGGCCGGTGCCCCACGTGAGGTGGAAGCGCGGCACCGAGTTGCCGTGGCCGCTGCCCGTGGTCCCGCCGCGCTCCGCCCAGCCAGGGCTCGGCAGCACGCGTACGCCCATCGCGTAGAGCCAGTCGCGCTTCTCGAAAGTGGCGAACTCCACGTAGGCCCGAGCCCAGCGTCGCGGCCACTCGTCCTCGGGACGGTCGAACGCGGCGCTGCCCAGCCAGTCCTGCCACGCGAGCTCGATCGAGTCCCGGATCCGGACGCGGCGCTGCTCGGGGGTATCGACCAGGAACAGGCCCCCGAGCGACCAGAACGCCTGCCCGCCGATCGATGCCTCGGGCTCCTGATCGATCAGAAGCACGCGCCGGCCGGCGTCGGCGAGCTCTGCGGTGGCCGCCAAACCGGCGAGGCCGGAACCAACGACGATCACATCGCTGTCTTCGAGCCGGGTATGGTCGGATTCCACGTCTGCCCTTCCAGTGGTGGTGATCGTGCCGGCTCTGAGGATGCGCTCGTGCAGTTGCGGGCCGGATCGGGGGACACGTTATCCGCCTGCGTTGCCAGGAGACCCTTCCAGCGCGGATAATGCCCGTCGATGGCTTCGACCCTGGCCGAGTTCATCATCGACCGTGCCTACAGCGCGGTCGTTTCCATGGATGAGCACGGCCTGGTCACCGCTTGGAATCCGAGCGCGGAGGCCACGTTCGGACGGGGGCGCGACGAGGCGATCGGGCGACCGGTCGCCGAGTTGATCATTCCTGAGCGGCTGCGCACCGCGCATCAGGAGGGACTTCGTCGCTTTCTGGCCGTCGGGGAGGGCCCGATCTTGGATCACCGGCTGGAAATAACGGCGCTCCGGGCCGACGGGACCGAGTTCCCGGTGGAGTTCACGATTTCCGCGCTGCGGGACGGCGCTGCGTGGTCCTTCCATGCATTCATCCGCGACATCTCGCAACGCATCGAGGCCGAGCGGGAGCGCGAGCGGCTGGTCGAGGAGCTGCACAGGGCCCTACGCGGCAGCGAGCGGCGCTTCGAGGCGATCATCGGTTCGCTCAGCGACCCGGTGACCATTCGCGATCGCGAGCATCGCTTTGTGTACGCGAATCCGGCCGCTGTCGCCCATCTCGGGTTCGGGTCTTGGGAGGAGCTTCGCGACACGCCCCCCGCGGCGATCATGGATCAGTACACGGTCTCCGGGGAGGACGGCCGAGACGTTCGCATGGAGGACATCCCATCGGTACGGATCCTCCGCGGCGAACCGGCAGAGCCGCTGCTGATCCGGACCGTCCACCGCGAAACCGGCGTGCAGCGCTGGAACCTCCTGAAGTCCGCGCCGCTGGCCGATGAGGACGGAATCGTCGAGGCCACGATCACGATCATCGAGGACGTCACTGAGCAGACGCGCGCAGCGCTCCAGGGCGCCTTTCTCGCGGAGGCGAGCGCGCTCCTCGCCTCTTCGCTCGACTATGAGCAGACGCTGCGCAATGTCGCCGAGCTGGCCGTGCCGGAGGTCGCCGACTGGTGTGCCGTCGATCTGATCGACGAGGACGGGGACCGCAATTCGGTCGCCGTCGCGCACGTCGACCCGGCGCGCCTCAGCCTGGCGCAGGAGCTCCGGGAATACCAGCCCGCCCGGCTCGATCCCGAGCAGGGACTGGGCCTCGTCTTTCGTACCGGGCAGTCACTGCTCTATCCGGACATTCCCGACGACCTGCTGGCCAAGGGCGCGGTCGATGAGCGCCACCTCGAGCTCCTGCGCGCGGTCGGCTTTCGCTCCGCGCTGCTCGTGCCCGTGCGTGTGGGCGAGCGCACGCTGGGGGCGCTCACGCTGGTGAGCTCCGACTCGGGCCGGGTGCTCGATGACTTCGATCGCCAGCTCGCCGAGCAGGTGGCGGCTCGCGCGGCGGTGGCGATCGAGAACGCGAGGCTCTACAGCCAGCGTTCGTCGATCGCGCGGACCCTGCAACGGAGCCTGCTTCCCGAGCAGTTGCCCGAGATTCCAGGCTTTCAGCTGGCCAGCGCCTACCTTCCGGCGATGGAGGGCAGCCTGGTCGGCGGCGACTTCTACGACGCGTGGTCGGTCGGCGGCCGCTGGATGCTGATCATCGGCGATGTCACGGGCAAGGGCGTAGATGCGGCGGCCATGACCGCGCTCGTCCGCCACACAATGCGCACGGCGTCGGAGTTCCTGACCAGCCCGGCGGAGCTGCTCGCGCGCGTCGACGCCACGCTCAAGCAGCGTCCCGCGTTGTCGGTGTGCACCGCCCTGTGTCTGCGGCTCGAGGAAGATCGAGCCACGCTGGCCGTCGGCGGGCATCCCTTGCCGCTGTACATATCGGGCGAGCGGGTTAGCACGGTGGGCGAGCATGGGCCGCTGCTGGGCGCCTTCGCCGATGTCGCCTGGCGGGATATAGACGTTGACCTCGAGCCCGGAAGCACGCTCGTCGCTTACACCGACGGCATCACCGACGCGGTGGACGGGTCGGGCCGGCGCTTCGGGATCGAGCGGCTGTGCGATGCCCTGAAAGATGCCGGCGACAGGCCGGCCGCCGAAGTGATCGGGCGCCTGGTCCGCGCGCTCGAGGTCTTCCAGACCGGCGCGCACGCCGACGACACGGCAGCGGTCGCCGTCCATCGCCTGCCCCTCGCCGAGGCGCTGATAGATCCGTCCCGAGACGATTCGCATGCGACGAACGGGGAAGATCAAGACCGTCGTCTAGCGGGAGCGGGGCATGGTCAGACCGACTGAGTTCAAGATCAGGCGTACCACGACGGAGACCAACGTGACCTTGTTGATCACGGGCGAGCTCGACCTGAGCACGGTCCCGGTGCTCGCCGAGAGCATCGGCCGTCCCGCCGACATCGCGCAGACGCTGACCCTCGATCTGAGCGAGCTGAGCTTCATGGATTCGACGGGTCTGAGATTGCTGATCGAGCTCGATCAGCAGGCACGCCGAGAAGACTGGAAGCTGTCGTTGATCCGTCCAAGGCATGAGACGGCGGCGGCGGTGCTCCACTCCACGGGAGCCGACGCGGCGCTGCCGTTTGAGGACGCTGCGGATCGGTGATGAGTGCGTACGGAGAATCGCCGATTCGGATGGACGCTCCTACCCTTCGCATTAGCTTCGAGCAGAACCCGCACGCCCCCTCGCTGGCCCGGGCGGCGATCATGGGGTTCTCTGACGGCAGGGAAATCCCACCCGCGAAGCTGGCCACGCTGACCTTGCTGGTATCGGAGATCGTTACCAACGCGGTCATCCACTCAGGTGCCGCGCCCCACAGCGAGATTCTCCTGTGCGCGCGGCTGCTCGACCAGAGCGCCGTTCGGGTCGAGGTCATCGATCGCGGTGGCGGCTTTACGCCGGTGCCTCGAGACCCCAACCGACCAGGCGGCGGCTACGGTCTCTACCTGGTGGACAAGGAGGCCGAGCGCTGGGGAGTGGACCGCGAGGGCGGTACGCGCGTCTGGTTCGAGCTCGCGACGACGACTTCTCACTGATACGCGCCGGCATCCCAGGGACCCGTGGTGGGACGCGGATTGCCGGCGATGTCAGAGCAGAGCGGCACGAGCGCACCTGTGCACAGGCTCGTCAGGTTGGCGCCCGCGTTGATCACCGGGGACCCGGATGCCGGCGAGCCATTGGCGTTCAGCCCTAGGCTCGAGGTGGTGGTCGAGTGGCTGTCGGCGCCGATGCAGGATTTCCACGACGAGAACGCGCTGAACGGGAAGCTGTTGTACGCGGTGGGGGTGCTGCACACGAAGCTGTCGCCTCCGCCGGCCGCGTAGACGTTGTAGTCCGGGTAGCCGGCGGCGAAGACGGAGGACGCCGCGCCGGAGCAGCCGTCCACCACCGTCGTCGAGTTGCAGATGCTCATCAGCTGGTCGGCGGTGCTGAGCGCGTTGTTCTCGAACTCCATGTTGCCGGCGCCCGCGCCGTAGGCGCTGCCACCGGCCTGGAAGGCGGTGGAGGCGTTGATCGGACTGGTTGCCAGCAGCGTGTTGTTGAACGCATAATCGTGCCCTGAGCTGAGGTTCATCAGGCCGTTGTAGATGTAGCTGTTCGAGCCCGAGGTCTGGAATACGTTGTCGAAGAGGTAGAACGGGCTCGTGTTGTTCGCGCATTCGGTGCCGGCGTCATCTGACTGGAGGATCAGCATCGAGTCGGTGTCGGCCAGATTGCCGTCGACCACGCCGCCGAACGTGTTGTCGTAGATGTAAACGTCGTTGTAGTGCGCCTGGACCGCCCCGTCGCCCGTGTAGCACTGGATGCCGTCATGGTGGTAGTCGAAGCTCGAGTCATCCCAGTTGGCGAAGTTCTCGACCGTGTTGTTGTTGAAGTAGACGGGGCCGATCGAGCCGCCGGTCTGATTGGGGGCCATCCGCAAGCCTTCATCGATGTTGGTGATCGTGTTCCCCGAGATGTGGACGTTCGCGTCGCTGGGGAGGAACTGCTCGAAGATGGCGCCGTCGACGTCGTGGATCGTGTTGTTCTGAACGGTGATGTTCGAGCCGTTCATCTCGATCGCGTTCCCGCCGCCATTGGTGTCTGACGGGTTCGTCGAGGCGTTGTAGTAGTGGACGTAGAGGTTCGCGATCAACAGGTTCTCGATCGTGCAGCCCGAGCAGCCGTAGGCATCGATCCCGTTGGTGTTTCCCTGGTGGTTGGCCAGCAGGGTGCCGTTGGCGGTCGCCTGGATCTCGCCGTTCGAGCCGCCGTCCAGCGTGAGATAGGTATGGCCGTTGGCGTCGAAGCATCCGGCGGCCGGGCAGTAAGGCTCAGAGAGCGTCGCACCGGGCTGCCAGAGAATGGTGATCGGGTTACCGCTCGAGCCGGACCCGTAGGCGGTCAGCGGGCTGATGATCGTGCCGCACAAGCCGACGACGTCGCCCGGAGCGATCTTGCTCGACCCCGAGCCCCAGTTGCTCGCGGTGTTGAACCAGCTTGCGGACTCCTCGTTGGCGCACGAAGAGCCGTTGCCCGAGCC
>Ga0302324_100015621_pt1 | contig 15213 bp, 11 predicted proteins | sample Palsa_T0_1_FD_201949 | JGI IMG/M metagenome (GOLD analysis project Ga0302324, IMG submission 201949) | Peat permafrost microbial communities from Stordalen Mire near Abisko, Sweden - Palsa_T0_1 | ecosystem: Environmental > Terrestrial > Soil > Palsa > Peat permafrost | place: Sweden: Abisko...
TGCGCCCCTCATTCTGCTAACCATTGCAATCCTCGGGATTCCTCCAGACCTTTGGGATCAATCGCTATCCCGCGCCTATGGCCTCTCCGTGCAAGCCTGGGGACCGTGGTTCCGCGACTGGCTGGTTAACCAGACCATAATGCTGATCGTCGGAACGCTCCTGGTAGCAATCCTTTATGCCGTCATCCGACGCAGTCCGCGCCGCTGGTGGTTTTATTTCTGGCTCGCCTCCATTCCGATCCTGCTGGCGCTTTTCTTCCTGCAGCCGATCGTGATCGATCCGCTGTTCTACACTTTCAAGCCGCTGGAGAGCGTGCAACCTGTCCTGCTTTCGGAGATGCAAAGGGTCGTCCACCGCGGCGGCATGGAAATCCCGCCCGACCGCATGTTTGTGATGAATGCCAGTTCCAAGGAGACCGGCCTGAACGCCTACGTCACCGGCTTTGGCGCCTCCAAGCGGGTCGTGGTTTGGGACAACACGATTGCCAGGGCCACCATCCCGGAAACGCTATTTGTCTTTGGACACGAAATGGGCCACTACGTTCTGTTGCACATTCCCAAAGAAATTGCCATCGGCGCGACCATTCTGCTCTTTCTGTTGTACGTGGGCTACCGGCTATCGATCTGGATGTTGGCGAAATGGGGCACAGCGTGGGACATTCGATCTCTGCCGGATTGGGCGTCGCTGCCAGCCTTGCTGTTCCTGATTACGGCGCTGGCATTTCTGGCCACACCCGCCTTCAACGCCGTCAGCCGCCATTTTGAGCATGAGGCCGACCGCTACGGCATGGAAGTGACTCACGGAATCATAGCTAATCCGAATCAGGTCGCCGCACACTATTTCGAGAAAAGCGGCGAAATGAATTTATCCGATCCCGACCCCAGCACGTTCGACAAGATATGGTTCTTCGATCATCCGACCCGGCCGGAGCGTGTGCATTTTGTGGCCACTTACGATCCCTGGTCGAAGGGCAGGACGCCAAAGTATGTGAAGTAGAGACGGGGCTTGCCCCGTCTCCGCGGATAGCCAGTTCAGTGCGAACCTGGCGCTCTCCCTGCTCTCAGATTCGCCAATAATCCGGGCGCCACTGTTGAATCGCTCTCTTTATATCCGCCGCAGCGAGCTTCTCGTTAAGAGCTCGCATGGCCAGCGCCGGAAGCTCCGCGTCCGAAGCAAAGCGCAGAGCGATTAATTGCGATTCGGTTAAGTCCTCGATGCGGGGGCGAAGGCCCGGATCGGACAAAGTCATGAGGCGCAATCTTTCTTCCAGCCGAATGACACGATCCTGCACTTTAAGCGGATAGCTCCGCACTTTGAAGAGAGCGACCAGCACCGCGGTCACGACGACCACTAGCCATACCGAATGCAGCCCGGGCCTTCTAACCAGAAACACGATCGAAATGATCCAGGTGACAGCAAATACAGGCAAAACGAAAAAGTGGAACAGCGGATCATAACGCGTGTGATGGGAAAAATTCTGCGGAGATGCGTCAGCCATAGCGAAATGCTCCTTTAGGGGGTTGCCCCATCTTCGCATGTTCGTAAAGCGGGAGCCTGGGGTTGGCGATTTCGCAAACTGCACCACCACCCACGAATCGCCCGGAAATTCGGGCTTCCTGACCAGGCCAGAAAGTTCAACGGTGAAGCGCAAGCGCTCAGAATTCAAGCTGATGGCGATTCTAAGGTCCAGAACAACTACTTCCCCGCGGCGAAGACCCGCGAGTGAAACATCAACGTTTCGCCGAGGTGTTCCAGAAAGTACGCGGAGTCGTGATTGCCAGGGTAGAGATGGAATTCGTGGGGGATGCCTTCTGATTGCAGTTGCCGGTGCAGTTCCTCAGCTCCTTGATCCAATCCGAATTCGTCGTCACGGCCGCAATTGAAGTAGATCGCCAACCTTGTAATCCGTATCCGTGCCCGGTTCTGCTTGGCCAGAATAAAAGGACTGTTCTGGTTCCAATGGGGGAGATCGATAGGATTGCCGAACACCGCTCCCAGCAGGCCGCCTGGCAGTGTCGCGCCACCCGCAGCCTCAGTCGGTCGCGGCGGGTCTGCGATCAGCGCCGCACTCTGCGCGCTGACCGAGGAGAATAGCTCGGGATGGGCAAACGCAAATCGAAGCGCACCGTATCCGCCCATCGAGACTCCGCCTAGGGCTCGAGCGGAGCGATCCCGGCGAACCGGATAGTGGGACTCGATATAAGGAATGAACTCGCGAATAAGAAAATCGCCGTAGCGCACGCGGCCATCGGCGGAGTTGATGTAGAAGCTTCGCAGACCTTCGGGAGTAACTATCAGGAAATCGGAGATCTGTTTTTGCTGGCGGAGGTCTTCAATGAGTTCCCATCCTCCACTCTTGAACAAAGTCTGCTCGTTATCCCCGAGACCGTGCAGAAAATAGAGCACCGGATAATGCCGCGCAGAACGGCCGGCAGTCGCAGCATCGTACTCCGTTGGTAACATAACGCAGTAATGGATGGTGCGACCGAGGATCCGGCTTTCGAGCGCGTTGCAATCGATCCGTCCCTGAGCCCGAGCTTCGGAGCACAGAAGCGAAACAAAAACCAGAGCCAGCGATAGCCAATGGCTGCGGATTAGACAAGTCACTCCTCGCCAAGAACCTGGGTGCTGCTCTTGTTTTTGGGTGGCGCCGCGGTTTAGCGCTGCGATAGCTCTGGCATTTTGCATATCGGCTTTACAGATTGCTGAAAAACTCGGCCTTCGTATCCTCGAGCTTCGTAGCAGGGTATCGCTTCAGCGATACCCTGAGTCCCGCGAGATCAGACGCCACTTTAGGGGCGGGGCATCAAAATTCCACTTTGTCGGCACCCTGTTGAGCCGCCGAGGTCAGGCTGCGACGGAGCCAGTTCACTCATATCGAAGCGCCTGCACGGGATCAAGACGCGCGGCGCGGGCCGCCGGGTAGAGCCCCGACACCAGGCTGACGACGATGGAAAAAGCAACCGCGCCAAGAACAAGCCACAGCGGAACCGACCAGATCTGTGCCGGAGGGAAATGCTGCCTCTCGAGATAAATATTCGTTCCAAAATTGATAAGGCGTCCAATCACCCAACCGAGCGTAACTCCAACGGCGCCGCCGACAAGACCCATGACGCCTGCTTCCGCGAAAAACAAGCCTCGCACGTCAGCGTCGCTGGCGCCGACGGCTTTCATAATCCCAATTTCGCGCCGACGTTCCAGAATAGCCATCACCAGCGTATTCACGATGCCGATGGAAGCAACGGCCAAAGCGAGGCTTCCAAAAATTGCCAGAAATCCGTCGAGCACGGCAAAGAACTGGCGCATGCTGCGAGTCGCATCGACCAGAGAAAAAGCATTGAATCCCATCTTCTTAATGGCGTCTTCAACCAGGGGAACCTGATTGGGGCTAGCGACGCGCACGCTGAGTGAACTAAAGGTCGGCATACCGGTGGCCGGAGTATCGCGCAAGCTGGACTGCACGACGTGCAGTTCCTGCACCAGCTTAAGGGGCAGGAAGACGCGCGCCCGGGCGGTGCCCCGCATCGTGTCCGGGTCGAGATCGGTGATCCCCACAATCTTTAGGCCCTGCCGGCGCGAAACCACCGAGTAAGCCGCATTTTCATTGCCGCCCGGCCCCACGGCAGCAACCGCTGTCGCGGAGGTCGATGCGGAGCTCGATGTTGCACTCGACCCCGGAGTCGATGTCGAACTCGCCGCCGAGCCGGAGTCGGATGGAGACGCAGTGCGTTCGGCATAGCGCATGATCAACTCCTTCCCGAGTAGAGGCTTCGCTAACTCGGCAATCTTCGCATTTGCGTCGCTCGCGCCCGGTTTTGGTTTTATACCGAGCAGCTCTTCGGCAAACGACTTCTGCAGGATCGCTTCTGGAGCCGCCTCCGACGAAAAGAAGCTGCCCTGCACTCCCTCAAACGCATCATTGTTATTTTTGGCGGAAAATGGAACTCCCGCCACCGTGGTCAAGTGCGGTTTGTCGCCGAATCGCAGCTCGGTTGTGAAGCGAATATCGGGATAAGCCTCCACCACGCCGGGAAGATGCGCAATCTTTTGTCGCGCAGTTTCATCGAGCGCCGGGCTCTCCGCCGGCGCAGGACCTTCCTCGCGCTGCTCACGGAAATTGCGCAGGTCACGCCTGGAAGTTGCCACGACCGTATCAAAGAGACCGGACTTTTCCAATCGGCGTGATGCCAGCTGCTGCAGTCCGATGCCAAGCGAGAGCATGGCGACCAGCGATGCCACGCCCACGGAGATTCCGACCGTAGTCAGCGAATTGCGAAAGATGGACTCGCGCAAATTGCGGACAGCAAGATCGGCGACGTCATAGAATTTCATGGCCTGTCTCCAGGAATCGCGGGCGCCTGCGCCGGCGAGGCGACGCGCACATCGTCGGCCCTGGCGACGTTCGGAATGTCATCGACGAGCCTTCCATCCGCTAACTGCAACATCCGCCTCGCATATTTCTCGGCCAGGGCCTGCTCGTGCGTAACCATCAAAACGGTCATGCCGAGCGACTGATTGAAGCCGCGAATGAGCTCCATAATCTCTGTGCCGGTGCGGCTATCCAGGTTGCCCGTGGGTTCGTCGGCCAGAAGCAGCTTTGGACGGTTGATGAGTGCGCGTGCCAAGGAAGCGCGCTGCTGTTCGCCACCCGAGAGCTCCATCGGCCGATGTGCCAGCCGTCCGCTCAATCCCACACGCTCCAGAGCCTGCCGCGCCAGAGCCGGACGCTCGCGACGATCGATTTCGGCAAATCGCAGCGGGAGCTCCACATTTTCGAGCAACGACATGCTCGGTATCAGATTGAACGATTGGAAGACCATTCCGACGGTATGAAGTCGATATTTGGCCAGTTCCTCGCGCGACAGTGCGGCCAGATTATTACCGTGGACGATCACCGCGCCAGAAGTGGGTCGGTCGAGCCCGGCGATCAGGTTGAGCAGCGACGACTTGCCCGATCCTGAGGCGCCCAGCAGAGCCACAAATTCTCCAGCACGGATGTCAATGGAAATGCCGTCCACTGCGCGCACCAACGCCTCTCCCATTGGATAACGCCGGCAGACGCTCTCGGTGTGAACAGCTAGGTCCCTCGCAGGCTTCATCGTGATGATTTATTCTACGGCCACTGTTAGGATGCTAGGGCGACTCGCCGCGATTCTGTTCGCTGGGTCTGATGGGGGGCCCGCAAGCATTGGGAAGTCCTAGGCGATATCGCTTTTGCGCATACTCGACTCGTACCCCAACAGGCTGCGGAAAAAGTCGGGTTTGCGCTTGTTTTGGGTGGCGCAGCAGTTCACCCGTGCGATGATCGGCTTGTCTTCAGCGCCGGCTTCAGCCGCTGACGTGACACTCCGGCAGGGAAACACTTTTTCCGCAGCCTGCTATGCGCGTTCTGTGGAGATAACAATGAAACGCTCGCTTGCCCTGGTTTTGATTCTTTTTGCAGCCCTGCTCAGCCTCGCCCAGAACCAGAGCGGCTCTGATCTTCCGCCCTACAAGAATCCCAGCTTGCCGGTGGATCAACGGGTTCAGGATCTGCTCGGCCGCATGACATTGCAGGAAAAAGTTGCCATGCTAAGCGGCGCCAACTGGATGCAGACCGTGGCCAATGAACGCCTCGGCATTCCCTCCATAAAAATGGCGGACGGTCCGCTCGGCATAAGGTCGTGGGTCGGGCCTTCCGCTGAAACCAGGGCGGAAACAGCCGGCAAGCAAATCACTACGACTGCCTTTCCCTCGGGCATCGCCGTGGGCGCCACCTGGGATACCGAACTGGCGCAAAGCGACGGGCAAGCCATCGGGCAGGAAGTGAAGGCTCTCGGTCGAGACATGATCCTAGGACCGACGGTGAACATCAATCGCACACCGCTCTGGGGCAGAAATTTCGAGGGCTTCGGCGAGGACCCTTACCTGACCGGTCGCATGGCTGTTGCCTATATCAAGGGAGTTCAGAGCGAAGGTGTGATCGCGACCGTAAAGCATTTTGATGCCAACAATCAGGAGTTCGAGCGGCATCGAATCAATGCCGTCATCAGCGAGCGCGCCCTGCACGAAATCTATTTCCCCGCCTTCAAAGCGGCGGTTGAGGAAGCCGGTGTCTGGTCAGTGATGTCGGCCTATAACAAAGTCAATGGCGTGTATTGCGCCGAAAATTCTTTCCTGTTGAAAGATGTGCTCCAAAAAGAGTGGGGCTTCAAGGGCTTCGTCGTCTCGGACTGGGGCAGCACGTACAGCACCGTCGCTACAGTCAATGCCGGCATGGATTTGGAAATGCCGGGAGGTCCGCCGGCGAAGAACTGGCTCAGCCGGCCGGCGAGCCACGCCGCCGGAAACGGTGGAGACTGGCTGGCCCCGGAGAAGGTGCTGCCCGAAATATCAGCCGGAAAGATTTCGGAGTCCACAATTAATGACAACGTGGGCCGCATTCTGCGCGTGATCTTTGTCAGCGGAGAATTCGACAAGCCCGACGTCGCCACCGGCACCATAGACACGCCAGAACAGCGCGCCGTGGCCCGCAAAGCGGCCACAGAGAGCATCGTTCTTCTCAAGAATGCTGGCGATTTACTGCCTCTCGATCCATCCAGGATCCACTCCGTCGTTGTTCTCGGTCCGAACGCCGCGGTAGCCAGAACCGGCGGTGGTGGCAGTTCTCTGGTCGTACCCAAATATTCTGTCTCTCCCCTCAAGGGTATTCAGGATCGAGCTGGTGAACGCGTGCAGATGAGCTATGCGCTCGGCGTCAGCATGGAAGGCGAGGATCCAAGCAAGGAAACGCCGGAGGCCCGGGAGCAACTCAGGAAGGAGGCCGTCAACGCCGCGGCAAAAACCGATGCTGCCATCCTCGTGATCGGCAGATCCCCGGCGCTCGAATCGGAAGATTTTGATATCAAGACGCTCGATCTGCCCGCAGGGCAGGATGAACTCATCGAGGCTGTGGCCAAGGTCAACAAGCACACCATCGTTGTCATCAATGCCGGCGGCCCGGTCATCATGTCCAAGTGGATCGCGCAAGTATCCGCCATCGTGGACATGTGGTACGGCGGACAGGAGGCCGGGAATGCAATCGCAGATGTTATCTTTGGCGATGCCAATCCCTCAGGAAAGCTACCTGTCACTTTCGTAAAACAGTGGAAAGATTCTCCCGCTTACGGGCACTATCCCGGCGAGAACCTGCAGGTTGACTATGCCGAAGGCGTTTATGTTGGCTACCGATATTTTGACAAGCAAAAAATAGAGCCTCTTTTTCCCTTCGGCTACGGCCTCTCCTATACGAAATTTGGCTACGGTGATTTGAAGATTTCGCCGACTCAAGCGTCGTCGGGTCCCGTAGAAGTGAGCCTTGAGGTTCGCAACAGCGGAAAGCGGCCGGGCGCAGAGGTAGTCGAACTCTACGTACACGATGGACACTCAAAAATCGACCGCCCCGTCCAGGAACTCAAAGGCTTTCGCCGCGTTGAGCTGGCTCCAGGAGAATCAAAGGCCGTACACTTCACACTTGACCGGAGCGCAATGGCCTTCTACAGCACGTCCAAGAAGGCCTGGGTAACGGAGCCGGGCGAATTCGACGTGCTCATTGGATCGTCGTCGCGGGACATCCGCCTGAAAGGCTCCTTTACCCTGAATGGCAAGCCTGGCCAGAGTGAAGTTTCGTCGGCGAACTCGTTTTCTCTGGCAGGTCGCTGAAGCGAATTGGTACAAACACATACAACGGAGATGCTTGATGAATCCCTCTGCAGTTCTGGTTCTGGCATTTCTCATTGGCGGCGTCGCCGGCTTGCGTTGTATGACTGCGCCCGCCGTTGTGGCTTGGGCTGCTCACCAAGGCTGGCTCAACCTCCACAATACGTCTCTCTCTTTTATGGGATCCATTGCCGCGGTCATGATCTTCACTCTGCTGGCGGCCGTTGAAATGGTAGTTGATCAACTCCCTTCAACGCCCAGCCGTGTTCAAGCGCGAGGCCTGACAGCGCGCATCATTCTCGGTGCGCTTTCCGGGGCCAGCGTTGCGGTGGCGGGAGCGCAATCCATGGCGCTCGGCGCCGTCCTCGGCATAGTCGGGGGTATCGTCGGCGCGTTTGCCGGTTACCAGGTCCGCACTCGCCTCGTGAAGGCCCTTAAGGTTCCGGACTTAGTCATCGCTCTTCCGGAAGACGCCGTAGCGATCGCCGCCGGCCTTTTTATTGTTTCGCGGCTCTAGGCCGTGCGGCAAGGGAGGGACGGGCGTCCTCGCAAGCCTGGCCTGAACGAAGTCGGAGGGTCCACCACGGCGGCAAGGGAGAAAGGACCACGAGCCTCCCCGGTTTTTTGCAAGCTCAGTTTATCGCCGAGCCGGTTTTACCGGAGTTCAGGAGCTTTTCAATGAGTGCATCCGATCAAGTTCATTACCAGGCGATCGTCATCGGTTCGGGCCAGGGTGGAACTCCGCTCTGTATGGCGCTTGCGGGTGCGGGCCTTCGAACCGCGCTCGTAGAGCGCGAGCATGTCGGCGGAACCTGCATCAACGAGGGTTGTACGCCAACGAAAACCATGGTCGCCAGCGCTCGCGTCGCTGATCTCGCGCGGCGCGGCGCGGGTTATGGCGTTCTTACGGGAGACATCCGCCTTAACATGGAACGCATCCGGCAGCGCAAGCGCGACATCGTGAACAGCTTTCGCAACGGCAGTCAGACACGCATGGAAAAGACGCCAAATCTGGAGTTGATCTTCGGCGAAGCGAGCTTCGCCGGTCCTCAGTCGGTGCTTGTCCAGCTGAAAAACGGCGGCCAGCGTGTGCTCATCGGCGAGAAGATCTTTATCAACGCAGGCGCGCGCCCAGCTGTGCCTGCACTGGAAGGGCTGAGGGATATACCGTTCCTCAGCAGCACATCCATCATGGAGTTGGACTCCGTTCCCGAGCATCTGCTCGTCCTCGGAGGCGGTTATGTGGGCCTGGAGTTTGGGCAAATGTTCCGGCGCTTTGGCAGTCACGTCACTATCGTCCAGTCTGTCGGGCAATTGCTCAAGGGCGAGGACTCAGACGTGGCGCAAGAAGTTGCCGCGATCATGAAGCAAGACGGCATCGAGATTCTTCTCAACGCCAAAGCTACGAGGGTCACAAAAACCGGAGGTCAGATTCATCTCGCCATTCGTGTCGGCAGCGAATCTCGGGTCTGCGATGGCTCTCACTTGCTCGTGGCGACGGGCAGGGTTCCAAACACGGATTCATTGAACGTCTCGGCTGCGGGCATCTCGACCGACAAGCGAAATTTCATCCAGGTCAATGGAAAACTGGAAACCAGCCTCGCGGGCGTCTACGCCTTGGGCGACATTAAAGGCGGTCCAGCCTTCACGCACATTTCCTACGACGACTTCCGCATCCTTCGCACGAATCTCCTCGACAAGAGAAATGACGAGGGAAGCGCCACCACGGATGGCCGGCTCGTGCCCTATACCCTCTACATCGATCCGCAACTTGGCCGCATTGGCGTGACCGAAGCCGAAGCTCGCGCGCAGAATAAGAACATCCGCGTCGCCAGGATGCCGATGAACTATGTCGCTCGCGCTCTCGAAGTGGATGAAACTCGAGGATTCATGAAGGCCATCGTCGACGCCGATACCGATCAAATTCTCGGCGCCGCAGTTCTCGGTTTGGAAGGCGGAGAAATCATGTCGATGCTCGAATTAGCCATGATGGGCAATCTGCCTTACACAAAGTTGCGCGACGCCATTTTTGCCCACCCTACGCTCGCCGAATCCCTCAACAACCTGTTCACGCATTTCGATCCGTAATCGGAGATTAAGATTACTTTGGTTATGTTCAGGAAAGAACATCCTCTGCAAGTCCAAGCGCTTACCAAGTATCATTTTCTGAGGCAAGCAACGGTCATCCGGGGGGGATGCTCAAACAATGGCTAGACAGAAAGGCTTTTCGCTCATCGAATTACTCATTGTTGTCGCCATCATTCTGATTATCGCGGCGATTGCAATTCCGAACCTGTTGCGCGCGCGTATTGCGGCGAATGAATCGTCTGCTGTGGCGTCGATTCGCACCATCAACACGGCCATGATTTCGTATGACTCCTCCTATCCGACAATAGGGTACGCCGCGAACCTGTCGGTTATGGGAGGCACTTGTACGGGCACCACGGCGCCCACCACGGCCAGCGCCTGTTTGATCGATTCGACGCTGGCCGCGGGCACAAAAAGCGGATACACATTCAAAACGGTAGGCTCTGGCGGCCCGCCGTCCGGGATCTATTACGCGTATGCCAACCCAATCACTGCGAATAGCACGGGGGTGCGCTCGTTCTGCTCGGTTCAAGATGCGGTCATACGCGTCGCTGGCACCTCCTCCGTGAGCACGTGCGCCGGAACCGAAACCCCGCTGCAGTAGTCTTGCTGGGCAGTAGTTGGGCTGGATCGTGGAAGCGGAAAAGATTCGCGCAGCCAGAGAAGGCTTGCGCAGGAACGAATTTGTTCGCCTGGGGACAGACACCCTCGTCTGTCCAAGCCGGGCGTAGCTCGGCGGCTGACCCGGCTAGAACCATGCGCATCTTTGTCGGGTGCCCCACGCCATGCATCTAGCTCGAGCTGTGGGCCATACTTCTGCCCTTGGCATGACTCTTCCCCAAGAGACGGCCAACGGCTTCCAGTGTCCGCAGATCTTCGCTGGTGAAGTCCGGTCCGGCTGCGGCTGGGCGCGGCGCCTTGCGGGAGACTTGAATGACGCCAATGACCTCGCCGTTCGGGGTCAGAACCGGCGCGGACATCAGCTTCTGAATGACTTGATCGTCCAGTCCGCTATCGCCCAGTTTGACCAGTTCAAAAACGCTGAAGTGCTTTACCTGGGTGAAGCCATTAAAAAGCTCCGCCCGCTTGGTCTGCGCGGTGCGTGCCGCTACCGCGGAACTTGAAAGAGGAATTGCTCCCGCCGTTTTCAACGCAGCAGGATACAGGAAGTTCAGCAGACTCCCGCTAAGCTCCAGCAGCGCGACTTCCGTTTCTCTCGCTTCGAAGATCCTGGCCACGCAGGCGCAAATCGACTCCGGAGTACCCTGCGACGACTCCAGACCAGCGAGTTGTTCCATTTCCCACACCACCCAGAAGGATGCCTCAGGAGATGGTATCCGGCAAGTAACCGACGTGTTAATTCGCTCACGGCACAGAGGTGAAGCATTCGATGTTTGGCCACCCCTTAAAAACTGATCTTCAGAATCATTCCACCCATGCCCACCAGCCATCCCGCGTCGGGACTGGCAAATGCAACCGCCCAGCCTCCGGTGACGCCGGGCAGAACGTACCAGGTGGTTCCTTCGTCGGGAGTCCACGCCGCATCTCCCGTATTGGCAGTGACCACCACATAGCGGGCAACTTCCTTGCAAAGTGGCCGATTGCAGGTTCCGATCTGGCGCACATAGCTGAGTCCGAAAATGGCTCCGGTCACCGGAGGCCGGTTCGTGAGCGTCCAGGTTTGACCTCCATCGCCAGAAATTGCCGTTCGCGCATGATCGGGATTGGTGGGGTTGAGGTCGCCGCCACCGACGATGCCGTGCATGGGATCGCGAAAGTCCACACTGAATGCACCGGCGCTCGCCGAGCTTAAAAGCGGAGTATCGTAGGCGTTCCACGTGTTCGCTCCGTCCGTGGTGGCCAGAATGCGAGCAATCGGCGCACCACCCGTTGCAATCCAGGCATTATTTTCGCCTTGTGTGGCGACGCAGGTGTCGCTCGCGGCGAACGAGAACTCGCCCGGTAACGCGGGCGGCAGACTGCTGGCAATGCTCTCCCACGTAGTTCCGTTCGTTGTACGGAGGTCGGGGAATACTCCATTGACCGAATCACTGTGCGAAATTCCGCGTGTCGGCGTCCAGAATGCGAAGCAATCGTAGAACGCCCCGGCGAGCTTGTTCTCGAACTGCATCGTCCACGTCACGCCGCCGTCTTCAGTTTTGTAAATGCGAAAGTTCGAAGGGTCATTTCCAATGGACTGCAGATACGCGACCTTTTCACTGACGCCGCGCACGCCACGGAATTGCAGCCACTCTGCACCCTTCACGACTCCTGAATTCCAGGTCTTTCCGCCGTCAGTCGTGAGCAGGAACGTTCCATGAGTCCCGGCGGCCCACACGACCTGCGAATTGACCGGACTGACCGTGATCAGCAATTCCGTAGTCCCGCTGTTTTCGGCCGTTACGGTAGGTTGATCAATGGTCGCGCTTTTTTGCGCTAAGCCGAACGCTGCGAAGACGGCAATCAACAGAACCACGGGAACTATCCGAACAATACGCATGGAGTTTCTCCTCATCTCGACCATGTGTGATGGAAATGCATTTCCTGAAAAATTCGCGGCCTCGTCACAGGACGCCGCATCTCGAGCACAGGAAGGGGCTCTGGGAGCGAGCCGGATCATTGTAATACGTATGCCGAGGAGCGTGCCCGGTTGGCAAATGCGGGTGGTCACACAATTTGAATTTGTTGGGAAAGGGGCAAGCCTCCACACGTATCAGGGTATCGCTTTGGCGATACCGTAAGTCCTGCGAGGTCCGGACGCCCCTTTAGGGGCTGGGGGGCGTCGAAAATTTCACGATGAAGGGCGCAGGCTGTCCCAGAAATCCGTAACCTCCGTAACTTCCCCTCAAAGCCTCGGTCGCGTTCCAATGAAAAGAACTTCTTACATTGGAATCGTTAGCGTGAATACTTTGGCGCTGTGCTTTGTTGTTCAATTGGGGTTCGCATTCGGACTGGCTGGGTTGTTCTGGCCTGATAGATTCATGCCGCTCTTCGAAATCCTGATGTTTCCTTGGGCGGCAAGCTCGCGAGCGGTTCGGGCCAACAGCGTTGCTGCGATTGGGTTATCGCTCCTGCTTCTGGTCGCCGTGCTGACCGGCAACCGTTCATGAAATCGGGATGGCCCATCGTTTGCGCGTCCTGTGCGCAAAGGGTGGGATTCGAAGGAAACGTCCTGTGTGGGAAAGCCGGTGTGGATGCATTCGGGCTACTTCTTCGCCTTCGAGAGCCGGTCTTCCAATTCCGTGACTTCCCGATTCAGGCCTTCCGGAAGATGGCTGCCGAACTTCGCGAAATGCTCCCTGATCGACGGTATTTCAGCATGCCAGCCCTCGAGGTCTACGTTGAGCAGCTTGGCGATATTCGCCCGAGGCAGATCAAGGCCTTTGGTATCCAGATCAGCGGGCTCGGGAAGCCTGCCTATCGGCGTCTCCACGGCATGCACCTTGCCATCGCAACGTTCGAAAATCCATTTCAACACTCGGCTGTTCTCTCCGTATCCAGGCCACAGAAATTTGCCGTTCTCGTCGGTGCGAAACCAGTTAACGTAAAAGATCTTGGGCAGTTTTGCACCCGGCCTCTTGCCGATTTCAAGAAAGTGGGCGAAATAATCGCCCATGTGATAGCCGCAGAACGGGAGCATGGCCATAGGGTCGCGGCGAAGTTCGCCGACTTTGCCGGCGGCAGCAGCAGTGGTCTCGCTGCTCGCGGTCGCGCCCAAAAACGTCCCGTGCTGCCAACTGAAAGATTCAGTCACCAGCGGAACAACTCCAGCTCGACGTCCACCGAAGAGAATAGCGTCGATCGGCACGCCTTTCGGATCTTCCCACTCCGGGGCAATCACCGGGCATTGGCTCGCGGGAACAGTGAAGCGGGAATTGGGATGCGCCGCTCTGCGGCCAGAGGCGGGAGTCCACGGGCGCCGCAACCAGTCGATCAATTCGCTGGGCTTCTCCTGCGTCATCTGCTCCCACCAGATGTCGCCGTCAGGAGTCATGGCGCAATTGGTGAAGATGGAATCTTTCGCCGCCGTCAGCATCGCGTTCGGATTCGACTTCATGCTGGTTCCGGGAGCCACGCCGAAAAAACCGTACTCAGGATTGATGGCATACAGTCGGCCATCGCTGCCGAACTTCATCCAGGCGATGTCGTCGCCGACGGTCTCGACTTTCCACCCCGGGATGGTCGGGATCAGCATGGCTAGATTCGTCTTGCCGCAGGCCGATGGGAACGCACCCGTCATGTACTTGACCATACCCGAGGGGTCCGTCATCTTGAGGATGAGCATGTGCTCCGCCATCCATCCTTCGTCACGCGCTTGCACCGAAGCGATGCGCAGCGCATGACATTTTTTGCCGAGCAGTGCATTGCCGCCATACCCGGAACCGAAGGACCATATCTCCCGCGTCTCGGGGAAATGGCAAATATATTTCTCCTCCACATTGCAGGGCCAGGTCGTATCCGCCTGGTTCGCAGCCAGCGACGCGCCGACTGAGTGCAAGCCGCGCACAAAAGCGCCGTCGCTTCCGAGAACTTCCAGGACGCGGGTGCCGACCCGCGCCATGATATGCATGCTGGCCACAACATAGGGAGAGTCGGTGATCTCGATGCCAATATTCGCAATGGGCGAGCCGATGGGCCCCATGCTATAGGGGACGACATACATCGTCCGTCCAGCCATTGCGTCCGCAAACAACCAGTGCAGCTTCTCCTTCATTTTCACGGGATCGGCCCAGTTGTTGGTGGGGCCGGCTTCGTCCTGAGTCCGCGAACAGATAAAAGTGCGGTCTTCGACACGAGCCACATCCGCCGGACTCGATCGCACCAGGATGCTGTTCGGCCGCTTCTCCTCGGCCAACCGTATAGCCGTTCCTGTCTGCACCATCCGCTGCACTATGGCCTGATACTCCTCGTAGGAACCGTCGCACCAGTGGACTTGCACCGGCTTGCAGAGCTCGGCGACGTCTTTCACCCAGGCAACCAACCGTGTATGCGTCGTATCAGGTTTCATAGCAGTCATCGTTTCCACATCGGATATCAGGCTGGACATAAGAACGTCTCCCAGATGGCAAAAGAAGATGGCAAAAAAAGACGGCAAACATGCCAATCTCTTTGCCATGAAAGTCCGCCTCCGCAGGCAAATTATGCGACCAGAGCAACTGCCCTGCCACCGGCGGCCAAGGTATTTTCGCTCATTTGGCTGTTTTCAGCCAGCAGACCCCGGCAGAAGCATTGGTAACGACTCAATTTGAATTTGTTTGAAAAGGCACGACTTCACGGCCTGCGGAAAAATGTTCTGTAGCCCGGTCTCAGGGACACCGATCAACTGTGGTCGAGTACGAACGCGTAGGCCGCGCGACTGGAACAGGCTGCGGAAGAAGAGGGGGAGACCTTGATTTTGGGGTGGCGCAGCGGTTCACCGCTCTGATAACTGTTTTGTTTTGCACGCG
>Ga0302324_100015622_pt1 | contig 15212 bp, 14 predicted proteins | sample Palsa_T0_1_FD_201949 | JGI IMG/M metagenome (GOLD analysis project Ga0302324, IMG submission 201949) | Peat permafrost microbial communities from Stordalen Mire near Abisko, Sweden - Palsa_T0_1 | ecosystem: Environmental > Terrestrial > Soil > Palsa > Peat permafrost | place: Sweden: Abisko...
GTCGAACAGGGTGCTCAGTTCGCCCGGGTTTCCCTTCGACGTGGATCTGATGACCCGCCGGGCGGAGTCCGCCTACGACCGGAGCTACTGCCCCGAGGGCACCGCCCGACAGGTGGCGGCGGTGTTGGCCTCCCCCGACCGCACCGGGGGGCTGCGGGGGGTGAAGATCCCCTTCCTCGTGATCCACGGAGAGGAGGACCCGCTGCTCACCGTCAGTGGGGGCAGGGCCACGGCGGCCGCCGTCCCCGGGTCCACCCTGATCGTGATTCCGGGCATGGGGCACGATCTCCCCGAGGAGGTCTGGGACCGGATCATCGGGCGATCGTGGCCAACACCGGGTCGACGACCGCCTGACCCTTCGGCCCGGGGCGGGCCCGGCCCGGAGCCGGCGGCGGTGCGCACGGTATCGTGCCCTGACAATGGGGTCATGCTCATCGGCGGCCACCGAAGCTCCGGCGCCGCACCACCAGGCGCCCGCTGCCTCGCCGCTCCCCGGCGACGGCGCAGCGCGCCAGCCACCGATGGTCGAGGCGCACCGTCTGGAGAAGCGCTTCGGCGACTTCGTGGCCGTCGACGGGGTCGACTTCACCATTGAGGCCGGCGAGTCGTTCGGCTTTCTCGGGCCGAACGGGGCCGGCAAGACGTCGACCATGCGGATGATCTCGTGTATCAGCCCCGTCAGTGGAGGGACCCTGCGGGTGATGGGCATGGACCCGGCGACCCAGGGAGCGCAGATCAGGGCGCGCATGGGCCTGGTCCCCCAAGAGGACTCGTTGGACCTCGACCTCACGGTGCTCGACAACCTGATGATCTACGGCCGCTACTTCGACATGCCGAAGAAGGTCATCCGGTCCCGGGCCGACCAACTGCTGGAGTTCGCACAGCTGACCGACCGTGCGCACGACCGGGTCGACCCTCTCTCGGGGGGGATGAAGCGGCGGCTCACCATCGCCCGCGCCCTGATCTCGGATCCCGACCTGCTCATCCTCGATGAGCCGACCACGGGCTTGGACCCCCAGGCCCGCCACCTGCTCTGGGACCGCCTCTACCGCCTCAAGCAGCAGGGCGTCACCCTGGTGATCACCACCCACTACATGGACGAAGCGGAGCAGCTCTGCGATCGCCTCGTCGTGATGGACAAGGGTCGCTTCGCCGCCGAGGGGAGCCCGCGCGCGCTCATTGAACAGCACGCCACCAAGGAGGTAGTCGAGCTGCGCTTCCGCCCGGGCCAGCACGAGTCCGTGGCGCCCGGCGCGGCCGAGCTGGCCGAGCGGCACGAGGTGCTGCCCGACCGCATCCTCTTGTACACCGACGACGGGGACGCGGTGCTCGAGGCCGTGGCGGCCAAGGGCCTGGCCCCCCAGAGCACGCTCGTGCGGCGCTCGACCCTCGAGGACGTCTTTCTCCGGCTGACCGGCCGGACCCTCGTCGACTGAGATCGCGCCCCGGTCACCGTCATGTCACGCGCCGAGACCCTCCTCTTCGAGCACGGCGAGCTGGTGCCGGCGCGGCGGATGGCCACTCCCATGTGGCTGCGCGCCGCTCGGTACTGGGCCTATCAGTACAAGCGGACGTGGCGCAGCTCCATCTTCACCAGCTTTCTGATCCCCGTCCTCTATCTGACGTCCATGGGGGTCGCGTTGGGCTCGCTCATCGACAAGCACTCCCACGGCGTGGACGGAGTCACCTACGTCGCCTACCTGGCTCCGGGCCTGCTGGCCGCCACGTGCATGCAGATCGGTGTCAACGACACCACCTGGCCGGTCATGGGCGCCATCAAGTGGATGCGTACCTACCTGGCGATGCTCGCTGGGCCGCTGGACGTCTATGACGTCCTGCTCGGGCACCTCGCCTGGGTGGCGGCCCGTCTCGGCATCGTGGTCACCATCTACCTGGCCGTCATGGCCGCCTTCGGCACCGTCCTCTCCCCCTGGGCCCTCCTGGCCCTGCCGGCCGGGGTCCTCACCGGCATGTCCTTCGCCGCGCCGATCGCCGCGTTCTCCGCCACGCAGGACACGGACACCGCCTTCTCCACGATCTACCGCCTCGGGGTGGTCCCCCTGTTCCTCTTCTCGGGCACGTTCTTCCCCATCTCCCAGCTGCCCCACCTCCTGGAGTACCTGGCCTACATCACGCCGCTCTACCACGGCGTGGCGCTCTGCCGTGACCTGACGCTCGGGCACGTCCATCTGTGGGTGGACCTCGGGCATGCCGCCTACCTGTGCGCCTGGGTCGGCGCGGGCTACGCCCTGGGTCGGCGCACCTTCTCCCGGCGGTTAGTCGTGTGAGCACGACCCCGCCCATCACCCGGGGCGAACCGTCGGGGGTGGCCGTGCGGATCACCCCGCTCGCGCTGCTGGGCGGCCGCCACGCCGGCCGGGTCCTCGAGCGCAACATCCTCGTCTACCGCCGCTCGTGGATCTTCCTCGTCTCGGGCTTCTTCGAGCCGCTCTTCTACCTCCTCTCCATCGGGATCGGGCTGAGCCACCTGGTCGGCCCCATCCCCGTCGACGGGCGGCTCGTGGCCTACACCGCGTTCGTGGCCCCCGGGCTGTTGGCCTCGTCGGCCATGAACGGCGCCATGATCGACTCCACCTTCCTGGTCTTCATGAAGTTGAAGATCGCCAAGACCTACGACGCCATGCTGGCCACCCCGCTGGGGGTGGGTGACCTCGCGCTGGGCGAGTTGACCTGGTGCGTGCTGCGGGTGGCGCTCTACTCGGGCGCCTTCCTGTGCATCATGGCCGCGCTCGGCTACGTCAGCACCCCGTGGGCCGTCCTGTGCTGGCCCGTGGCCGTGCTGATCGGGCTGGCCTTCGCCTCGGTGGGGATGGCCGGGACCACCTTCATGCGGACCTGGCAGGACTTTGACATGGTCTCGTTGGCCTTTATCCCGCTGTTCTTGTTCTCGGCCACCTTCTATCCCCTCACGGTGTTCCCGGGGTGGCTCCAGGCGATCGTCCGGTGCACCCCGCTCTACCAGGGTGTGGTGTTGGAACGGGCGGCTGACTTCGGCATCTTCGAGTGGTCGCTGCTCTTCCACATCGCCTACCTGGCCGTGATGGCGGCCGGAGGGGTGGTCGTGACCCGCCGCCGTCTCGGTCGGCTCCTTCTGCCGTAATGCGCGCCCCAGCCGGGTGACTACCCTACGGACGGAGGTTTTCTCGGGCAATGAACATCGTGGTGAGTAACGTCAAAGGTGGAGTGGGCAAGACGACCACGTCGGTCTATCTGGCCGGCGCGGCGGCCCAGCGGGGGCGGGACGGGGCGGTCTACCTCGTGGACGCCGATCGCCAGGCTTCGTCGGCGGAATGGTACGAAACCATGCCCATCCCCGGGGTGGAGCTGCTCGAGGCGCCATCGGAACGCACGGTGGCCAGAGCCATGGAACGGGAAGGCGGGATCGTGATCGTCGACACCCCGCCGGGCGACGAGCGCATCGTGCGCTCAGCCCTGGCCCGGGCGGACGCCCTGGTCATCCCCACCCGGGCCGGTGGCGTGGAGCCCACCCGGGTCGTCGCCACCCTGGAGATGACCCCGGCCAACATCCCCGCCGGCGTGGTCGTCTGCTCCGCCCGGCTCGGCACGAGAGACCTTGAGGCCACCATCGAATGGTGGTCGGAGTTCGATGTGCCGGTGTGGGGGGTCATCCCCGAGAGGGTCTCCATCGCCAGCGGGCCCTCCAGCCGGCTCTCGGGCGAAGGGCTCTTTCTCTACGGACAGGTGCTGAAGAGGGCGATGGGCAAGCGCCGCTGATCGGTCAGGTCAACCCGGAGCGGGGCATCAGCTCGCTGTGGACGGGGCTCTCGTCCCAGGGCACCGGTGCCTGACCCCGTAGCTGGCGGATCATCTCGGCCAGAAACCAGCGCCGCACCGCAACGCTGGCCGGTGAGGCCGGGGGGGTGAGCAGGCGGGCGACCCGGGCGAATTGGTCGGCCTCGTCGAGCATGGCGTCGTACAGCTCGCACGCCGTCACCGCGGACCTCGGCAGCTCGAGGTTCCAGTCGTAGCGGGGTAGTTTGCGGTCCACCACGTCCTGCCAACGCTCGTCCATGCCAGGTCCCAGACCGTTGAAACGGGTCCCGACCGCGGCGACGAGGACGGAGAGGCGTTCGGGCAGGATGGCGGCGGACGGCCTCATCGACCCGGAGTACTCCTTCGACCCGGAGTACTCCTTGACGAGCCGCAGCTCGCGGAAGAGCGCTTCGTACTCCTCGGCGGCCGTCTGAAGCAGCGCGACCGGAATTCCCAACAGTTCCACCTTCACCCGAGACGCAGGTTCGGCGGCGACGTGCAGATCGGCGCCGGCGAGTCCCAAGAGATCGAAGCGGAAGGACCCGTCGGAGACCGCGGCCGGTGCGCTGGAGTAGTCCACCGGGAGCTCGAACCAGACGATCTTCCCGCCAGCGACGGGCTGGACACCCCAGTTCTGCGCCAGCGTGTCGAACAGCGTCAGGCCCCGTCCCGTCGCCGCGTCGGCGGCGTAGTGCTTGATGGCGGGGATGGCGGGACTGCCGTCGGCGACGTCCACCCGTATGCGGTCGGCCATCAGATGCAAGGTGACGGTCAGGGGGGTGGCGGCGTGGAGCACGGCGTTGGTGACGAGCTCCGACGTCAACAGGGCTGCGCATTCGGCCACGTCGTCGGGGACATCGCGCAGGTGTGCGGCCACCCAGTGACGCGCCGTCGGCGTGCTCTCGACGACCGGGTCGAGGTGAAGTGTCGACATCCCAGCTGGTCCTGTACCCTCCATCGCCGACTTTCTATCCTCGGAGGGCACACCGGCGTAGCGGAGCGCCAAGACCACCACATCGTCGGCCTGCTCGTCGTCCATGCGGCTGGCCAAGGCCGCAGCGGGCTGTGCCGGCCACCCGGAGAGCGCAACCGCGGTGGCAGCCTCCGCCAGTCGCTGCATGCCGAGGGTGATGAGCTCGCCGCGTCGTTCGACCAGCCCGTCGGAGTACATGACGAGGGAGTCGCCGGGGGACAGGGTGGCGGCGAGCGCCGGGCGCAGCGGCCCTCCGAGACCGGCGGCGATGAGGAGCGAGTTCTGGGAGGAGAAGAAGGTGCTGTGGCCATCGGCCCGGACGAGCAGCGGCGAGGGGTGACCGGCGTTGGCAAGTCGTACCGACCCCGACATGGGATTGACGCTGCCGACGACGGCGGTGACCACACGATCCTCACCCAGGACATCAAAGAGCTGGTCCAGTGAGGAGAGCACCTCGGACGGCGTCTGCCCGGCGGCGGCGTAGGCGCGTATGGCGCTGCGCACCTGGCCCATGAGCGCTGCCGCCGGGGCCCCTTTGCCCATGACGTCGCCCACGCTGAACACGATGTTCTGGTCGTCGAGCCGGAACACGTCGTACCAGTCACCGCCGACGTAGGTGCCCGCCGCGCCGGCGCGGTACTCGGCGTCGAGGTGCAGCCCCGCGACGGTGGGGAGGAAGTCGGGTAGCACGGCGTGTTGCAGCACCTCGGCCACCACGTGCTCACGCTGGAATCGGGTGGCATTGGAGAGCGCCACCCCGGTCCGGTCCGCCACCTCGGTGGCCAGGGAGATGTCATCCGGCTCGAAGTGACGATCCGGACCGTCCAAGAACGTCATGACGCCGATCACCTCGCCGTTGGCGGTGAACGGCACGGCCAGGGCGGTCGAGTCGGCCGCCTGCTCGCCCTCCCCCGCCGGCGAGGAGACCAGGGCAACCTGGGCGTGGCCGGTCCGGAAGGCGAGCGCTGCGGGTGCGTCCGAATCGTAGGGAATGCTGTCGGGGCCGATCAGGTGTTGGGCCGCCCTCGACGCGAAGATCTCGGTCCCGCGCACATTGAGTCGTTGCAGCCCGTTCTCGCCGGGCACCTGCACCACGCAGGCATCGGACAGCCGCCCCACCACCAGTCGCATGGTGCGCTGCATCACCGTGGTCGGGTCGAGGCTGGAGCTGAGCAACTTCGTCACATCGGACAGCAGCGCCAGGCGCTCGCGACCGGCCTCGGCCTTGCGGAGAGCCTCGCGCTCCTGTTCGAAGAGCTGCGCCCGCTCGAGTGCCTGCGCCGTGAGGCCGGCCAACGTCGAGAGGAAGCGGAGCTCTGGCTCGCTGGGCTCGGACCGAGCCACGAACGCCAGGGCGAGGACACCGAGCGGGCCGCCACTGCCCTTGAGGGGCTCGAGCACGACGGTCACCGGCTCGCCCACCTCCTCGAGGGCGCCGGGCTGAAGCTCCGCCGAGAGGGCGCCCGCGCCGCCCGCCGCCGCCTTTGTGGTCACGATCGTGCGGCCGCCGGCCAAGGCGGACCCCGAAGGCGTGCCCTCCACGGGTAGGGGGCCCGGTGAGAACAGGGGGGGATCGCCGTTGCTGGCCAGGCACGACAGCGTCCGCTCGCCCGCCAGCGGGACGCGGCACACGCCGGCGTGCGCGCCCAGGGCCCGTCGTCCCCCGTCGACCGCCTCGCGGGCGACGTCGCCAGGCGTGGTCGCCGCGGCGAGAGCGGAACTCAGGTGCTGCAGGTGCTGGCTGCGCTCGAGGTTGGCGAACTCGGTCAGGGTCAGACGGGCCCGTTCGACCGCTTGGGCGGCCGCTCCGGTGATGGTGAAGAGGAAGCTCTTGTCGGCCTCGGAGATGGACCGTCGCCGCGCCCAGTGGACCACGACCGCCCCGACCGCACGGTCGGAGACGACCAGCGGCACGATGGCCAGCGAGGTGAACCGGTTCGAGTCCGCCGACACTGCCAGCGGCGACCATTGGCCTCGCGGCGCCTCGAGCGACTCGGCGAAGAATCCCTCGCGGTTCTCCATGACACCGGCCAACTCGCCGTCGGGCGCCAGGGCGGCCAGCAGGGCACGCTCGGGCTCGCCGGGCTCGTAACCGAAGCGGCGATGCACGACGAGGATGCCCCGATCGTTCGTGGCGAAGGTCGCCGCGTCCACGCGCAGCTCCTCACGCAGGGCACCGAAGACCGCGTCGGCCACCTGGGATGGGTCGGCCGCCGTGGTCAGTGCCCTGGCCAGGGCCTGCATGCTCTGTGCGGTCTCCGCCGCCACTCGTCTCCGGCGCTCTATCCGGGTCTCGGTTCGGGCCGAGCGCAACTGCTGGTTTCGTTGCGTGCGCAGGTGGGAGATCCAGACGGCGACGCCCGAACTGAGCACCAGGGTCATCACCCGGAAGAAATGGTTCAGGTCGCCGTACTGACGGGGCGGGGTGTGGAGCACGATCGAGAAGAAGGTGGCGTACAGTCCGACCAGCGCCGTCCGTCGGGGGCCGGCGAAGGAGGCGGCGATGAAGGGGCCGATGGCCAGAAACCCGACCAGCCCCAACTTGCCGTCGTAGAGCGCGTCGAGGAGGGCCACGATCGAGACCCAGAGGACCGCGACCGCGATGGCCAGGATCTCGGTGCGATCCACCGGGGTAGGCCCGGATCCGGTCTGCGTGTCGTCGCGCTCTAGTTCCGCCACACCATTCTCCCCCCGACGAACCGGTCGTGGGCATCGCTCATTCAGGTTGCAACGCTATTGCGTCGTGTGGCCTACTGCGTCGTGGGGCTCGATGACGTGCATCGGGAGTTTTAGGAGGCCCTACCCTCGAGGGAGCGGGAGGAGACAGGCCAGGTTTACATTTCGTCCGAATGGCAATAGGACGCGCGCGTCAATCCTCATTGCAACGCGTCCCTGCACGGGAACAGCGACTGTGATCACACACGAGAGCGGGAGTCATGGAGCAGGAGTTTCACATTGAAGAACGGGTCGATCGGGGCCGCCCGGTGATCTCGGTGACCGGGGAGATCGACGTGGCCACGGCGCCCCAACTACGTGAGTGCCTGCACCGGGTGATCGCCCGGGGCCAGGCGACGGTGGTGCTGGACCTGCTGGGTGTCACCTTTCTGGACTCGACCGCGCTGGGAGTGCTCGTGGGCGCCCTCAAGCGGTGCCGCGAGCTCGGGGGTGAGCTGCACGTCGTCGTGTCCGACGCCCGGATCAAGAAGATCTTCGAGATCACCGGGCTGAACACGATCTTCCCGATCGTCAGTACGCCGGCCGAGGTCGGTGCCCCATGATCGAGCCCGATGTCGCGGGAGCTGACCCACTCGGCGACGGTGATCGGATCGTGCTCACGTTTCCGGCCCGGGGCGACCTGGTCGTCCTGGCACGCCTGGTCGCCTCGGCCATCTCGACCCGGGTCGGTTTCGACATCGAGGAGCTCGAGGATCTCCGTCTGGCCGTGGGGGAGCTCTGCCTCCTCGCCCTCCAGGGGAGCGATGCGTGGCACGGCGACCTGCGGCTGGAGTTCACCGTGTCGGCCGAGGCGCTCGACATCTCCTGCACGTTGGGCGGGGCGGCGCCCGCCCTCGGGGGGCGTGGCGACGAAGGGGCGGAGGCCGATCAACTGAGCGAGCAGATTCTGGCGGCGCTGGTCGACGCCCACGGCCGGGTGGAGGAGGACGGCTCGGTGCGGGCGTGGTTGCTCAAGCGGAGGAAGGGGCCCTTGGCGTGACGCGGCGCGGGCACCTGGACCCCGCGGACAGGGCCCCCGTCCCTGTCGGGGGTGATGAAGGCCCACCTCTCTCCGAAGCGGCGCGTGAGGCCATGATCACGGACAACCTGGGCCTGGCCCAACAGCTGGCGCGTCGCTTCCTGCACCGGGGCGAGCCGCTGGAGGATCTGGTACAGGTGGCGTCGATCGCCCTCGTGAAGTCCGTCGATCGATTCGATCCGGGCCGAGGGGTCGACTTTGCAGCGTTCGCCACGAGCACGATCATCGGCGAGCTCAAACGCCACTTTCGCGACAAGGGATGGGCCGTGCGGGCCAGCCGCCGGGTGCAGGAGCTCTATCTCGAACTGGGCCATGCCACCGCGACGCTCATTCAAGAGTTGGGGAGGAGCCCGACGGTGGCCGAGCTGGCCCGGGCCACCGGGTCCACCGAAGAGGCGGTCATCGAAGCGATCGAGGCGGGCCAGGGCTACCGGGCGACGTCCATCGACGCATCGGAGAACGAGGACGACCCGCTCTCCTACCGGCTGGGTCGACTCGACGCCCACTACGACTCGGTCGAGGAGCGGGCGCTCCTGGCTCCGGCCCTGGCGATGCTGCCCCCGCGGGAACGGTCCATCCTCCGCATGCGATTCGTCCAGGGCCTCACGCAGTCCGAGATCGCCGGGGCGATCGGCGTCAGCCAGATGCACGTGTCGCGGCTGCTGGCCGCCAGCCTCGAGGAGCTTCGACACCACATCGACGGTCGGGCCGGGGACTGACCGCCCCCATCGCCGAACGACGAATCCCTTCAGATATGAGGACTTTTATGTCGTAATCGGTGGCCCGATGTCCATGTATGTCTGAGATCGGTGGCGGACGCGGAAAGGACGTCGGTGTCCGTTCGATAGGGTACGGGCCACCACTTCTCGAAGGCCATCTCCCGAAAGGATCGTCATGACAGATCTGGCGGCGCCTGCACAGTCCCCGGAGGACGTCGGAGAGAAGGGCTTGAAAGGTGGGGCCCTCGGGCTGATCTCCTCCGTCGTGGTGGGGGTGGCGTCGACCGCACCGGCCTACAGCCTCGCTGCCACTCTCGGCTTCGTGGTCATCGCCATCGACGGCCTGCAGGCGCCGATCATCACCATCCTGGCCTTCGTCCCGATGCTGTTCGTCTCCTACGGCTACAAGGAGATGAACTACGCCGACCCCGACTGCGGCACCACCTTCACCTGGGGGGCGCGGGCCTTCGGGCCCAAGACCGGGTGGTTGGGCGGCTGGGGCATCATCGCGGCCGACCTTCTGGTCATGGCCAGCCTGGCCCAGGTGGCGGGCCAGTACGTCTTCCTCCTCTTCAATGCCAACGGCATCGGCCACAACTCGAGCAGCGGCTGGGTCCTCCTCGTCGGGGTCATCTGGATCATCTTGATGACCGCGATCTGTTACGTCGGCATCGAGATCTCGGCCAACTTCCAGAAAGTGTTGCTCGGCATCGAGCTGACCATGCTGCTCGTGCTCTCCATCGTGGCCCTGGTCAAGGTGGGGAACGGCACCGCCCCGCCCGGGCACCTCACACCCAGCTTGTCCTGGTTCAACCCCTTCCATGACTTCACCTTCTCCGGCTTCATGGTCGGCTTCACGCTCATGCTCTTCATCTACTGGGGCTGGGACACGGCGGTCTCGGTGAACGAGGAGACCAAGGATTCACAGACCACGCCGGGGCGGGCGGCCGTGCTGTCGACCGTGGTCCTGCTCGCCACCTACGCCCTGGTCGTCCTGTCGACCCAGTCGTACGCCGGGATCGGGACAAAGGGCATCGGTCTGCAGAACCCGGCAAACGAGGGGGATGTGCTCTCGGTGCTCGGCCATTCCATCTTTGGCACGTCGGGCTTTGCCAGCGTCCTGACCCACCTTCTCCTCCTCATGGTGCTCAGCTCGGCTGCGGCCTCGACCCAGACGACGATCCTCCCCACGGCCCGAACCACGCTGTCCATGGCTGTCTACAAGGCCATTCCCTCGACCTTTGCCCGGATCCACAAGCGGTTCCTCACGCCGACGGTGTCGACGGTCGCCATGGGGGGCATCTCCATCGTCCTCTACGTCGCCATGAACTACCTCACCTCGGGCGGGTCGGTCATCGTCGACTCCGTGTCGGCGCTCGGCGTGATGATCGCCTTCTACTACGGGCTGACCGGGTTCACCTGCGTCTGGTACTACCGGGCCACCCTGACCGAAAGCGCGCGGAGCCTGTGGATCCGGGGCGTCATCCCGCTCCTCGGTGGACTGATCCTGTGGTTCTGCATGGGCTGGTCCTTCTGGTACTACTGGAACCCCGCCAACAGCGACACCAGTTGGAAGATCCCCGGCACGAGCCGGGTCATCGGCGGTGTCTTCATCCTCGATGTGGGTGTGCTGCTCATCGGCATCGTCCTGATGTACGTGTACAGGGCGATCAGGCCGGCGTACTTCCGCGGCGAGGTCCTCAACCGCGACACGCCCACCCGGGTGCCCGAGGACATCGGCGTCCCCGTCGGTCTGTTCGGAATTGAGCCCTTCGAGGAAGGGACGGGGCCACCGGCGCCGTAAGGTACCGTCCGCTAGACCGGGGGCGCGGCCCGGGAGGCGGCCGCCCCAAGTGTTTTGCCCAAGTGTTCTGGAGGACGGATGACGCAGAGCTTGACGGGAACGGTCGCGCTGGTGACCGGGGCATCGAGCGGGATCGGGGAGGCCACGGCGGTGGCACTGGCCGAGGACGGGGCCGCCGTGGCCCTGGTGGCCCGCCGGCGGGACCGCCTGGAGGCGTTGGCCAAGCGGATAGAGGGTGCCGGTGGCCAGCCGCTGGTCGTCGAGGCCGATCTCTCCGACCAGGCGCAGGCCCAACGGGCGGTCGAGACGACGGTCGCCGAGCTCGGACGGCTGGACACCCTGGTCAACAACGCCGGCGTCATGTTGCTGGGGCCCGTCGTGGGGGCGCCCATCGAAGAGTGGCGCCGGATGGTGGATCTCAATCTGCTCGGGCTGTTCTACTGCACGCACGCTGCGCTGCCCCACCTCATTCGCGCCGCCGAAGGCCAGCCCCGAGAGGTGGCCGACGTGGTCAACGTCAGCTCGGTGGCCGGGCGGGGCGCCGGCCGCAACGGGGCGGTCTACAGCGCCACCAAGTTCGGCGTCGGGGCGTTCAGCGAGTCGTTGCGCCAGGAGGTGGCCACCCGCCACGTGAGGGTCACCCTGATCGAACCCGGAGCCACGGACACCGAGCTGGCGTCCCACAACCGACCCGAAGTCCTCGAGCAGATGGCCGTCCACTTCGTCGGTATGCAGCGCCTCGACTCCGACGACATCGCCAACGGCATCCGCTATGCGGTGACACAGCCGCGCCACGTCGCGGTGAACGAGATCCTGATCCGGCCCTCCGAGCAGGAGCGTTGACGTGGATCTCGAGCTGACGGGAAGGGTGGTGCTGATCACCGGCGGGACGGACGGCCTCGGTCTGGCGCTGGCGAACCGGTTGGTGGAGGAGGGCGCGGCCGTCGCCATCTGTGGTCGCAACGCGGAGCGCCTGGCCGCCGCCGAGCACGCGTTGATCTCCAGGGGTGGCGACGTCCTCGCCGTGCAGGCCGACGTCGAGCAACCCGACGACATCGGACGTTTCGTGGACGGGGCCGTGGGTCGGTGGGGCCGGATCGACGGGATCGTGCACAATGCCGGGCGCAGCGCCGCCGGGCCCCTGGACGCCGTCGACGACGCCACGTGGGAGAGCGACCTGCAGCTCAAGTTGATGGGAGCCGTTCGGCTGACCCGTGCCGCGCTGCCCCACCTGCGTCACAGCAGGGGCGCGGCGGTCTTCACCTTGGCCATGGCGGCCAAGGCTCCCGGCGCCGCCAGCACCCCGACTGCGGCGTCCCGCGCCGCCGGCATGGCCCTGATGAAGTCCCTCTCCAAGGAGCTGGGCCCGGACGGCGTCCGGGCCAACGCCATCCTCGTCGGTCTCATCGAGAGCGGCCAGTGGGTGCGCCGGGCCTCGGAGCTGGGGGTGGAGCTGTCCGCCTTCTACCGTGGCCTGGCCGAGGACTCCAGGGTCCCACTGGGCCGCGTGGGTCGGGGCGAGGACTTCGCCGACCTGGCCTGCTTCTTGCTCTCGGCCCGGGCCTCCTACCTCTCGGGAGCGGCCATCAACCTCGACGGTGGGCTGTCACCTGTTGTCTAGGAGCGCCGGCCGCGTCGAGTTCGTGCGCTGCGATCCCGAGGAACTCCCGGCGTCGCAGCTGCTGTCGGAGATGGGGGCCGAGCTCAACGGCCTCTACGAGACGACGACCCGGTTGGACCGGCCGCGGCTCGAGCCAGTCGAGCTGCGCCCGCCGGACGGGGCCTATCTGGTCGGATGGGACGGGGAACGGGTCGTGGCGGGAGGGGGGTTCCGACACCTGGCCGACGGGGTGGCCGAGCTCAAGCGGATGTACGTGCGCCCCTCGGCCCGGTCGCGCGGCATCGCCGGCGAGCTGCTCGTCGCCCTCGAGTCCGCCGCCTACGCGCTCGGCTACCGCTGGGCGCGGCTCGATACCGGACCCAGACAGGTCCATGCGATCAGGCTCTACGAAGGAGCGGGGTTCATCCCGATCGAGCCCTACAACGACAACCCCTACGCCAGCTTCTGGGGAGAGAAGGAGTTGACGCCGCCCGTCGCGTAGGGTCACTCGGAACATCACGACGTGGAGGGCTCAGTGCGCATTGGATTCATCGGGTTCGAGGTCGACTCCCCGTGATGATCCTGACCATCGATTTCGGCACCACGGTCACCAAGGTGGGCCTGTGGAGCGACGAGGGAGTGGTCGCGCTGACCCGCTCGGAGCTCGCCACCTCCCACCCGCAGGTCGGGTGGGCCGAGCAGGACCCGTTGCGCTGGTGGACATCGGTGGTCATCGCCTGCGCCGAGTCCCGGGCGCAGGCTCCCGCCGCGTTCGGCCGGGTCGACGTCGTGGTCTGTTCCGGCGCCCGGCAGACGTTCGTCCCGGTGGCCGCCTCGGGCGAGCCCGTCGGGAAGGGCATCTTGTGGTCCGACCGTCGCGGCGTGGCCGAGGCGAAGATCCTGACCGAGATGGTCGGCGGGGACGACATCAACCGGGCCCGGACCGGGGTGCCTCTCGATGCGGGGGCGGTGGCCGCCAAGCTGGCCTGGCTGTCCGAGCACGAGCCGGGTCGGTTGGCGGCGTGTGAGGTCATCCTCTCGGCCCGGGACTTCGTCCTGCGGCGCATGACCGACGAGGTGGTCACCGACGTCACCTTCGCTTCCCGGAGCGGCCTCTACGACTTCGATGGGAACGCCGTGCGGGAGTTGGCCGGACCCGTGCTGGGCAAGCTCCCCAGCGTCGTGGCCTCCGACACGGTGATCGGTCAGCTCAAGCCGGTTCCCGGCGCCGAGCTGGGGCTGCGCCCCGGCATCCCGGTGGTGATCGGCGCCGGGGATCGCCAGTGCGAGGTGCTCGGGTCGGGTGCCTCAGAAGAGTGCCCGATGGTCAGTTGGGGCACCACGGCCAACGTGTCGGTCCCGGTGCACGAGCGGCCGGTGCCCTCGCCGGCGGGGGCGGTGGTCACCCGGGGGGCGCACGACGGCTGGTTGCTCGAGGGCGGGCTCTCGGCCGCCGGATCGTTCCTGTCCTGGCTGGGGCGGCTGCTGCAGCGCACCGTCGACGAGCTGGCGGCGAGCGCGGCGAAGAGCCCGCCGGGGGCCCGCGGGGTGACCGCCGTGCCCTGGCTCGACGGCGCCCGCGCCCCGTGGTGGCGCGAGGACGCCCGCGCCGGTTTCGTGGGCCTCGGTGCGGCCCACGGGATGGACGATCTGTCCCGGGCGGTGATCGAGTCGGTGGCGTGGGACGTCCTGCGATGCATGGAGGTGGTCACGGCCGGCCGGTTGGGCGGCAGCACCGCCCAGGGGGTCACGCTCGGGGGGTCGGGCTCCGGTCTCCCGCTCTGGGTCGACGTGCTGACGTCCATCCTGGGGATCCCCGCCGTGCGGCACCGCTCCGGCGAGGCGGCCCTAGCCGGTGCGGCGCTACTGGCCGGCCGCGCCCTGGGCATGGGGCTGGTTCTCGATCAGCTCGACCCGGTGGAGGCGGTGATCACACCCGATCCGGCCACGGTCGAGCTCTACCGACGGCTGCGGCCCCACGTCGAGCACGTCACCGCGGCGATCCTGGCCGCCACCGAGGAGGCTCCGTCGGCCCCGACGTCACGCTCGCCGTCCCCGTAAAATAAATTCTCCCGTGCGTCAAGATGCGGGCACGGAGATCCTCGCCCAGTCCTTCGGAGCGATCGCCCGCGACTACGACCGCTTTCGGCCGGGTCCACCGCTGGAAGCGGTGCAGTGGCTGGTCCCTTCCGGCGCCGTCGATGTCCTCGAGATCGGGGCCGGGACGGGTGGCCTCACCCGCCGTCTGGTCGAACGGGCCCCCCACGTCCGTGCCGTCGAGCCCGACGCCCGAATGCGCGCCGTGTTGCGCGCCCGGACGCCGGACGCCGAGGTCGTGGCGGGGCGGGGCGAGGAGATCCCCGCCGAGGACCGCTCGTTCGACGTCGTGATCGGCGCGTCATCGTGGCACTGGGTCGATGAGGAGCTGGCCCTGCCCGAGGTAGCTCGGGTCCTGCGCCCTCGGGGGACGTTCTCGCTGTTGTGGAGCGGGGCGGACCGCAGCGTCGACTGGATGCGATCGCTGTGGTCCGGCGGAAGGGAGACCGCGGCCGCAGAGGCCCGCCGCC
>Ga0302324_100015623_pt1 | contig 15212 bp, 11 predicted proteins | sample Palsa_T0_1_FD_201949 | JGI IMG/M metagenome (GOLD analysis project Ga0302324, IMG submission 201949) | Peat permafrost microbial communities from Stordalen Mire near Abisko, Sweden - Palsa_T0_1 | ecosystem: Environmental > Terrestrial > Soil > Palsa > Peat permafrost | place: Sweden: Abisko...
GATGGGCGAGCCGACGCTGGTGGATCCGACGCCGGTAGCGGCCAGTCAGGACACGGGCAAAGTGATGCGGGAAGCGATGGGACTTCCCGCCGGCGACCGCGGCGTGACCGCGGAAGCGAGCTTGAAGAGTGGAGATCCCGGGCCGAATGAAGCTGCACCGCGGTCAGACATTCCGCCAGCCGGTGCCTCCAGCGATCATCCGTTTGCCCATCCGGCGGCCAGCGCCGACCCCAACGAACTGAAACCCACCGCAACCACCGACACGAACGAACTCAAGCCCAACGCCGCTCCCGATCCCAACGAGTTGAAGCCAACTCCGGACGCTCAGACTGCGGCGGCGAGCGCCCCAGCAGTGCCGCCGCCGGTCCAGGTAAACGAAATTCAGTCGACTCAATCGAGCAGCACTGCGACGGCGACCGCAGATGCGAATACCCTGGCCAGCGATCAGGAGATTTCCAGCAGCAAGAAGAAGAAAAAGTCGGGGATCAAGAAGGTGGTTCCATTCTAGAAGCCTGAGTCTGAAGTTCGCAGCATAAGCAATCGTTGCGGCGGGCAATCGTCGCGGCCCGTAAAATCAGGTCCCTCCACTCCGCTTGCTTTAGCTGCGTTGCGGTCGGGATGACAGAGTTTTGCCCCGGATTTCAGCCGCGGACACTTCGTGTGCGTCGAAGGATGGTCCGGGAAAGCCCGAAATTCGATAGTTCTTTTCGGTTTTTGCCTGGTGTATTCCGTGTTTCGCCCGCAATCCCCGTTTATCCCCGGTTCCCGTCTTCTTTACGCGGTGGGTGCTGAACCCCGGTAACCATGTTACCTCCCGTCCGATCATTGACTTACGCGGTGGGCCGGGTTACCTTCGCCATATCTCCCCCCATGCAGAAGGGAATCTCTTTGGCACGGAAGATACTGCTCGCCGACGACAGCGTGACCGCCCAGAACATGGGGCGCAAAATTCTTGCTGACGCCGGTTACGAAGTTATTACCGTCAACAACGGGTCCGCGGCGTTGAAGAAGATCGCCGAGCTCCGGCCGGACCTCATCGTCCTCGATGTCTACATGCCCGGCTACAGCGGGCTGGAAGTTTGCCAGCGCCTCAAGGACGCCCAGGAAACCGCCCGCATCCCCGTGCTGCTCACTGTCGGTAAGCTCGAACCTTTCAAGGCGGAAGAAGCGCAGCGGGTGCGCGCCGATGCATTCATCGTCAAACCTTTTGAAGCCAGCGAACTGCTCAGCGCCTTATCGAAGCTGGAAGACAAAGTGGTGCCACGAGCGGAGGCCAAGCCGGGCCGCTACACGAGGTTCGCGGCGCCCGGAGACTCTTCCAGCCGTGGGCCGGAAACCACGGGCGACCCGACGAGTTGGAAGGAACGGATCGCGTTTCCTGGCCCCAAGAAAAATGCGGAAGGGCAGACGGGGCAAAAGACGCAGGACGAGACCGCGCTTTATAACCCGATCAATCGCGATCTGCGTACCGTAGTGGATAAAGCCGTGGTGGAGAAAGAAGCGAAGCCGGCTGGGGCCATGGAACCTACGGTGAATGTGTCGGCGGCAGTACCCGAAAGCTTCCCGAAGGATGTGACTCCTGAAGAACTGGCCGCGATAACGGCGGCGATGGCGCAAATGCAGAACACTTTGGCCCATGCCGATCAAGCAACACAGCCGGCTGCCGACGAACAGAGCGCCAGCGCAACACCGTCCGTGCTGGACGAGAAAGCTGCGCCGACCACGGCAGTCGCAGTCGCGCCAGCAACGGAAACCGTCGTCTCGGTCGCAGCAGAAGCGGCAGACCAGATAAAAGCAGTAAGCGCAACAACGGAATCGAGCACGGCTCCAGAGAGTACGGTTGCGGAACCTGTCGGCGCCAAGTCGAGCCACGCGCCCCCTGCCGAAGTGCTTGAGGAGCTGCCGGTCACGATGACGGTGGCCGCCGGAGTATCCGGTTCGAGCGCGGAGGGACCTTGCTGGATGGCCGTGCCGGTGGCGGTGGCCGCCGAAGAGGCGGCAACTTCGCTGGAACAGGAAATGCAAAAAGCCTATGCCGCGTTTGCCGCGGCGGACGCAAACTGCCCCGGTTTTGTGGAGTCGCTGCCGTCCGCGCCCGCAGCCGCTGAAATTTCGGCAGCAACCGGGCCGGAGCCAATGGCGATCCTGGCCCTTCCAGAACCGGATCGTGCGCTAAGTGTGGGAGCGCCGGCGTCGGCATGGCCCGCGCCTGCGCAGGAAGCCGCGAGTTCCCTTTCCGCACTAGACTCGGTGGCGCCGGCTGGCGCTGCGGAAACTCGAGTGGAAAATAGCTTCGCCGTGGTTTCCGGCCCCGAATTCGGATCTTCGTCTGGTCAGCCAGAGAATAGCAGGCAAGCGCAGGATGCGCCGCCCGAAGCCTTCGCCGCCGCGACAATGGTTGAACCGGAGGCAGCATCCACGCCAGAGCCCGTGGCTGTTCCGGAAGCTGGATCGGAAGCTGCGCCGGAAGTGGCGACCGCGGCCGCGCCAAAGAGCGTCGAAACACCGGTAAGCGACCTGAAGCCCCAGGAAGATCCCGAGACGGTGGCGACTGCCGCCGCCGCGTGGGCCAGCTGGCGGCAAATTCGCGACGCGGGCGAACCCCAAAATCAACCTGTGCCCGCTCCCGCGTTTGAAATCAAGATGCCTGATTCCACCTCAGCGGAGACTGCCTCGCGAGCCGTTGCTGCGGGCGCAGAGCAGATTGAACATGAAACATCAGCTGCGGCCAGAAGCGAAAATTCTGCCGACGTTGCCAGCATCGTGGAGAGCGTTCTGGCAGATCTGCGGCCGAAGCTGATGGAAGAAATCTCAAAGAAGCTGGCGGGCGAGAAGAGGTAGAAACGCAGCCGTCAGCGATCAGCCAACAGCCATCAGCAAACAAATACTTGGCAAATCCGATCACCGAGTTGGCGGTGATAGTGGATAGCTGGTTTGACCCTTCTTTTCTCGCGCCTGTAAGATCAAACTTCATTCAGGCCAAAGTCTTCCCACAGCAGGCGGAGGTGCAGAAGAAAAACTCTGTGAACCTCTGTGCCCTCCGTGGTTAAGGTTTTGTGAATCACGAAACTGCCCATGCCGCACGACTTATCCAAATCCTACGAACCGGGCGCGATTGAAGCGCATTGGGCCGACTACTGGATCAAAGAAAAACTCTTCTCCGTGCGCACACCGCCGCCGGGCGAAAGGCGTCCCGTATTCGCCCTGCTGCTGCCGCCGCCGAACGTGACGGGGCGGCTGCACATGGGCCACATGCTGAACCAGACGCAGATGGACATCATTGTGCGCTGGCATCGCATGCGCGGTTTCATCACGCTCTGGCTGCCGGGCACGGACCACGCCGGCATCGCCACGCAAATGATGGTGGAGCGCCAACTCGCCAAAGAAGGCAAGAAGAAGCGCGACCTGGGACGAGAGAAATTTATCGAGCGCGTGTGGGAGTGGAAGAAGCTCTACGGTGGCGCAATTCTTGACCAGATGAAGCGCCTCGGTGCCTCAGTCGACTGGGACCGCGAATATTTCACCATGGATGAAAATCTTTCGCGCGCGGTACGCGAGGTCTTTGTCCGCTTGTATGAGGAAGGGCTGATCTATCGCGGCGAGTACATTGTGAACTGGTGCCCGCGCTGTGAGACGGCGATCTCCGACCTCGAGGTGAAGCACGAGGACGTTGCTGGAAAGCTGTGGGAGATTCGCTATCCCGTTGTGGGCACGGACGAGTTCATCACTGTGGCCACCACGCGGCCCGAGACCATGCTGGGCGATACCGCCATCGCAGTGAATGGGAAAGATGAGCGCTACACGCACCTGCACGGCAAAAAAGTTCTGCTGCCTTTGATGAATCGCGAAATTCCGATCGTCGTCGATGAACTGGCGCAGCCGGAGTTTGGCACAGGTGCGGTGAAGGTGACGCCGGCGCACGATCCCAACGATTTTGCCGCGGGCAAGCGCCACAATCTTCCGCAGATTGACGTGATGGACGAACACGCGCACATGAACCAGAACGCCGGTCCCTATGCCGGCCTCGACCGCTACGAGGCAAGAAAATCGGTATTAGTGGATCTGCAGGCCGGCGGATTTCTCGTCGCGGAAAAAGATTACACGCTTGCACTGGGCAGGTGCGAACGGTGCTCTACCGTGGTGGAACCGCGATTGTCGGAGCAGTGGTTCATCAAGATCAAGCCGTTGGCCGAGCGCGCGAAAGAGGCGGTGGAAAGCGGTGAGATCACAATCGTTCCCGACAATCACCGTCAGGTGTATCTCAACTGGATGAATAACATCTACGACTGGTGCATCTCGCGCCAGTTGTGGTGGGGGCATCGCATTCCGGCTTGGACGTGCGAGGGCTGCAAGGAAGTGATTGTGGCCCGCGAAGCCCCCGCGCAGTGTACAAATTGCGGCGGCGCGAATCTGGAGCAGGTTTCGGATGTGCTCGACACGTGGTTTTCCTCCGGTCTCTTGCCGTTCACGACCCTCGGCTGGCCGGAGAAAACGCGCGACCAGCAGGTGTTTTATCCGACCACGCTGCTGATCACCGCGTACGAGATTCTGTTTTTCTGGGTGGCGCGCATGATCATGTTCGGCTGCCACTTCATGCAAGGGCACGAGCAAGACGCGGCGATCAAGCAAGCCAGCGGCTGGGGCGACAAGAAAAACGACAGCGTTCCCTTCCGGCAAGTTTATATTCACGCTTTGGTGCGCGACGCCGAGCGGCAGAAGATGTCAAAGACCAAAGGCAACGTGATCGATCCTCTGGAGATTATCGAGCGCTTCGGCACCGACGCCACGCGCTTCACTCTGGCCGCCATGGCCGCGCCCGGGACCGACATTGCGTTCAACGAAAGCCGTACGGAGGGTTATCGCGCTTTCGCCAATAAAATCTGGAATGCCGCGCGGTTTATGTTCATGAACGTGGACCGGGTCGAGCCGGGCCAGCGGCCCGCGGCCGCCGATGAAGGTTCTCCACACGCGGGTGTGGCTGGGTTTCGAACTGCGGCTCTCGAAGACCGATGGATCCTGTCCCACTTCAACCGCGTGGCGGCGGACGTGAACGCGGCGCTGCATAGCTATCGATTCCACGAGGCGGCGAACCGGATCTACGACTTTTTCTGGGGAGAGTTCTGCGACTGGTATCTCGAACTCATTAAGCCGCGCCTCAACTTCGAAGAAGGCGCAGATCAGACCGCGGCGCGAATTGCATGCGCGAACCTGGTCAACCTTCTTGACGCCTCGCTGCGGCTGCTGCATCCGGTGATGCCTTTCATCACGGAAGAAATCTGGCAGGCCATGTATGAAGGCCAGGCTCCGCTCAAGTCGATTGCATTGGCAGGATATCCGGAGGCCGATGACAAGCAGTTTGATTTGACGGCGGAGAGCGAGATGGCGATCCTTCAGGATTTGATTGTCAGCGTGCGCAACGTGCGCGCGGAATTGAAGGTCGAGCCCAGGGTTAAGGTTCCAGTCCAGATTTTCGCCCCCGAGGCGGAGATTCGCCGCATGATCGAAGAGAATCTTGGCGCGGTGGAACGACTCGCGAGCGTAGAAAAGGTTGCGTTCGTAGAGGCTTCGTTGGCCAAGCAGGCGGGAGCGCGGAGCACCGCGCGGTTTGACGTTCACGTGGTCTACGAACGAAAGATCGACGTCGCTGCCGAAACCGAACGCCTAAGAAAAGAACTGGACAAGATGGAAAGAGAAATCGCCAACGGTCAGCGTCAGCTAGGCAACCAGCAGTTCCTGGCCAAAGCCCCCGCCAATGTGGTGGAAGGCCTGCGCAAGCGCGCAGACGAATTAGCCGGCTTGCGCGAAAAAATAAAGCGCCAGCTCGAGGAGTTGCACAACGCCGCCAAAGTCTAGAACTGGCAATTGGCTACAGCAACTGTTTTTATGGACTGGAATTCACGACGCATCACCGCCATCCTGGAGAACGCGCTGCTCGAAGACCGGGCGACGCGCGACGCCACCAGCTACGCCTGCATCGATCCCAACCAGCTCGCGGCGGCTACCATTCTCGCAAAACAGGATTGCATTCTGGCCGGCATCGGCTGCGTGGGCCGCATCCTCGAGGTGTATGCGGCGCTGGACGGCGCTGTGACGGCGCATTATGAAGTCACCACCCACCCGGAGATTTTCGATGGCGTGCGCCTGCATAAGGGACAATCTGTGGCCGTGATCCGGCATAATGCGCGCGTAATTCTGTCGTGCGAGCGGGTGATCCTGAATTTTTTGCAGCGCATGAGCGGTGTCGCCACGTTCACCCGCAAGTTCGTCGAAGCCGTTTCCGGCACCAAGGCGCGCATTCTCGATACGCGCAAGACTGCTCCCGGCCTGCGCGTGATCGATAAGTACGCGGTCCGCTGCGGCGGCGGGCAGAACCACCGGCTCGATCTTTCCGACGGGGTACTCATCAAAAGCAATCACATCGCGCTGGCGGGAGGAATCGCGGCGGCGCTGGAACAGGCTCACCGCAACCGGCGCGGGGCGCAGCCCATTGAAGTGGAAGTGCGCACCCTGGACGAGCTGGAACAGGCCCTGGCCAGCGGCGCGGAGGCTATTCTTTTAGATAACATGACTCCTGAAAACGTGCAGCGCGCGGTCGAACGCTGCTCCCAGGTGGACCGCCGGATTCCGCTTGAATGTTCGGGCGGAATCCGTCTCGACAATATTCGTTCCTACGCTGAGACCGGCGTCGACTTCATCTCCGTGGGAGTGCTCACGCATTCGCCCCAGGCCGCCGATATGAGCTTGCGGGTTGTGCCCGCGTGAAGCCTTCGCCGCCGACCCAGAACCGCGCCTGGCGCGATTGTTGTTTCCCCGCGTTTGCCGCATAATGCCCGGATCAAGAGCACAGGCCCAATCCGACGTTCGCGGGCAAGAGCGCCCGCGCCGCACGACACGCCACAACCAACTGATGCCCGGCTCGGTTTCATTGTGAGGCTGTTGATGGACCACGCCACGGTGGTCGTCAGCGGCACCAAGATCGCGCAGGAAATTTCTTCAAGCCGTTCGGAAGTGTGGCGGCTCATCCAGCAACTTCGCGGGCTGGGTGTGGATGTGGCGGGACATCCGGCCACCGGATATCAGCTGCGGTCCGTTCCTGATCTGCTGCTTCCCGAAATTCTGCGGCCACTGCTGCGGGGCACAATTTTCGAAGCGCACCTCCATCATTTCTACAAAATCGGTTCGACCAACACGGCGGCGATGTCCGCGGCGGCGGCGGGCGCCCCGGAAGGCAGCGTGTTCCTTGCCGAAGAGCAGACTGCGGGGCGTGGCCGGGGCGCCAACCATTGGCAGTCGGCGCGTTCGGCCGGGATCTACTGCTCGGTGGTGCTGCGGCCTGCTCTGCCCCCTTCCGAAGTCCTGGTGCTGTCGCTGGCCACCGGACTCGCGGTACGCGCGGGGATTGAGCAAATGGACGCGCGCGTGCATCCCGATTTGAAGTGGCCGAACGATCTTCTGATTGACGGAAAGAAGTTTTGCGGCATTCTCGCCGAGATGAATGCCGAAGCCACGCGCGTGCGCTACATCGTTGTGGGCATTGGCATCAATGTGAATCAGGCGCGCTTTCCCGCGGAGCTGGCTGCGCAGGCTACTTCGCTGCGCCTGACCACTGGCGGTGAGTGGTCGCGCGTGGAAGTGGCCGCGGCTTTGCTAAAATCGCTCGACCGCGAATATCGTGACCTATTGCAGAATGGTGAAGCTCGCGCGTCGATCCTGCGCCGATTTGCGGAGCAGTCTTCCTGGGTCCGGGGGAAATCGGTACGCATCGAGGACAGTGGCGCAGACCTCGAAGGGATTACGGAAGGACTGGATGAGCGCGGTTTCTTGCGGATGCGAAGCACCCACGGCGTGCACACGGTTTTGAGCGGAACGGTGCGGGAAAGATAAAGCGCGAATATGCTTCTTGTTCTTGATGTCGGCAATAGCAATACCGTGCTGGGCGTATTTGCCCGGGTAGCCAAGGTGCATTCCGGCGCTGCGCCCGACGAAACCCAGCACTACGAGCGGCTCTTGGCCAACTGGCGCGTCGCCACCAAGCAGGCCAGCACGGTGGACGAATACGGTGTGCTGTTCCGCAATCTGTTTGCCATGGCCGGGCTGGAGGCTTCCGGAATTCACGGTATCGTCATCTCGTCGGTGGTGCCTCCGCTCGATCCGGTATTGCGCCAGGTGTGCGAGAAATATTTCAACTCCAGGCCTCTATTCATTGAGCCAGGTGTGAAGACGGGAATGCCCGTCCACTACGACAATCCCGCCGAAGTGGGAGCCGATCGTATCGTGAACGCGGTGGCGGCATTCGAGAAATACGGCGGGCCTTGCGTCATCGTCGATTTCGGAACGGCCACGACCTTCGATTGCGTTTCAGCGAAAGGCGAATACCTCGGCGGGGTGATCTGCCCCGGCATCGGCATTTCGGCGGATGCGCTCTTCCAGCGCACGGCGCGCCTGCCGCGCGTGGAGATTCGCAAGCCCGCGCGTGTGATCGGCTCGAACACCGTGGGCAGCCTGCAATCCGGGCTCTACTATGGTTATCTCGGTCTTGTCGACGGCATTCTCGTCCTGTTGCTGGACGAGTTGGGAAAAGAGTCCCAAGTCATCGCCACCGGTGGCCTCGGACCAATGATCGGTCCGGGGTCGAAGTACATCAGGCACGTGGATGACTTTCTCACCCTCGAAGGACTGCGCATCATTTGGGAACGAAATGCTGGAGCGCGGCGCGAAGCGCCACCCAAAGCCGCGGCCAAGATTTCATCCAAAGCCAAAAACGGAGGCGGCTCCGGCGCGCCAGCCACTCCCCGATCCGCCCGCTGACCTGCTCGTGGAAAACTATTTCAACTACTTCACCGAGATTGAAGAGCACTTTCTAAGGCGTCGCGGTGGTGGCCTGCTGCTTTCCACTCTTGACTGGGCGCTGATCGAGACCTGGAAAGATGCCGGCATTCCATTGGAGGCCGCGCTGCGTGGAATCGACGCAGCATTTGACCGCCACAACCAGCGCCCGCCAAGAACCCAAAAAATCAACGGCTTGGCTTATTGTTCGCAGGCCGTGCTGGCCGCCGCGGAAGACATGAAGGAAGCTACCGTCGGGTCGGCGGCGGACTCGCAGCCACCCAAACCGGGTGCCGAGCAGGGCTTTGAGGTGGAGACGATCGCGGTTTTCCTGCTGCGGAACGCTGCACTCCTGCAGGCCGCGAACCTGCCGCGGAGCGGGGGAGTCTCCGTGCAGGCGGTCGCTCTTGATGCGGCAAACACGCTGCGGAAACTGGCGGAAGAGATCGAAAGCAAGAAGTCCGCCTCGCGGCTTGAAGACCTGGAGCGGCGACTGACCGTGCTCGAAGAAAAGCTCTTCGCCGCGCTGCTGGCGGCAACGCCAGACGAGGAGGTTGTGACCGTTCGCGCCGAGGCCGATCGCGACCTTGCGCCTTACCGCCGCAAGATGGCCGCGGCGCAGATCGGGCAATTGCAGAGGCAATACATCCACAAGCGGCTGCTCGAAAAATACGGCTTGCCACGCCTCAGCCTGTTCTACATGTGACCACCGTGACTCATACCTTCGATGTCTTGATTCTCGGCGGCGGGGCGGCGGGGCTGATGTGCGCCATCGAAGCCGGCAAGCGTGGGCGGCGCGTCGGGGTGCTGGAGCGGGCGGATCGCCTGGGAAAGAAAATTCTCATCTCCGGCGGCGGGCACTGCAACTTCACCAACCTTCACTGCGGACCGGAGAATTTTATTTCGGCCAACCCGCACTTTGCCAAGTCGGCGCTGGCCCGCTACACTCCAGCCGATTTCATCGCGCTGGTGGAAAAGCATAGCATCGGATATCACGAGAAGACGCTGGGCCAGCTCTTTTGCGATGGCTCGGCGCGTGAGATTGTGGGAATGCTCGAGCGTGAGTGCCGCGACGCTGGCGCTAAGATTTTTCTGAACACGGACACTCGAGAGGTAACGCGGACGACTGCATTCGTCGTACGCACGGAGAAAGAAGAATTTCGTGCGCCGGCGCTGGTGGTGGCGACCGGCGGGCTGTCGATTCCGAAGATCGGAGCGACAGCCCTGGGCTACGACATCGCGCGCCGATTTGGGCTGCAGATTCGCCAGCCCCGGCCGGGGCTGGTTCCGCTGCTGCTCGGCGTTGAGGATCGAGATTGCTACTGCGATCTGGCGGGAGTTTCCGCGGAAGTGATCGCATCGAGCGATGGTCGTAGGTTTCGCGAGAAGATGCTGATTACGCATCGCGGGTTGAGCGGTCCGGCAATCCTTCAGATTTCTTCGTACTGGAAACAGCCGCGGCCGGTCGTGATTGATCTCGCGCCTGAACAACTCGTAACGGCCTCTTTTCACGATCCCGGAACGCCGCGAAATCTCGGCGCTCTGAAATCGGAATTGCGGCGATTCCTGCCCCACCGGCTTGCGGATCGCTGGCTGAAGACGCGCGCGCCCGCCTCCTGGACGAATCGGGCGCTCGCCGATCTCGAGAATGAAATCCACGAGTGGACCATCCTGCCGCGCGCAACCGAAGGCTACGAAAAGGCTGAGGTAACCGCGGGTGGCGTTGACACCGACGAACTCTCGGCTCAAACCATGGAGTGCCGAAAGGTTCCCGGGTTATTTTTCGTCGGCGAAGTGGTTGATGTGACCGGGCAGCTCGGCGGGTTCAACTTTCAGTGGGCGTGGGCTTCGGGAGCGGCGGCGGGGCGGGCGCTTTAGAATTCCTTCCTCCTTTCGTGGCTTTAGGAGGCAGCCGGGCTTTCGCCCAGCTGCTGGGTCAAGAGGTGCGTGTCACAACGAGTGTCGGCCAGATAAAAAAAGGAAATCGCTCAAGATAAAATATCTCGAACAGGGCGTTATTGCTTTGAAATGGTTGGCACACCGGCGTAGACTGCGGGTTCACTCGAGTCGTGCGGGAATAATTTTATGAGGCAGTTCTCATGATGAATGCAAAGAACCCTCCCCGAAAGACTGAATTGCGGCAGAAGGCGCAGTTGATGTCCGCATCGGAAATTGAGCGCACCCTGGTGCGTTTGGCCTACGAAATCGTGGAGAAAAACGGCGGGGTGGAGGGGTTGGGGCTGGTGGGAATCCGGCGGCGGGGTGTGCCCATTGCCGAGCGACTGGGCAAAATTATTGCCCGCATTGAGAACGCCAAAGTTCCCGTGGGGACCCTCGACATCACCTTTTATCGCGACGACCTTTCGACTCTTGGCCCTAAACCGGTGGTACAGGAAAAAGAGATTGGCTTCTCGATTGAAGACATGAATATCGTTCTGGTCGACGATGTTCTCTTCACCGGACGAACGACGCGGGCGGCGTTGGATGCTCTGTTTTCGCACGGGCGGCCGCGGCGGGTGCAGCTTTGCGTGTTGATCGACCGCGGGCATCGCGAGATTCCGGTGGAGGCCAGCTTCGTGGGGCGCAATGTGCAGACGACCATGAACGAGGTGATCGAGGTGAAGTTGACCGAGATTGACGATGCGGAGAAGGTGCTGTTGATGGAGAAGTAGGGGTAGGGATGCGACGGCGCGAATTTTGTGGCGGTGGAGGTCCTGCGTTCCGCCTGAAAAGCGGCTCCGCTTGATTGCATAACGACGTTGGACGACAGGTCTGCTTAGATGGCGGGAAAAACAAGCCAAGGACGGTGGATCGGATCCACCGTCCTTGTGCGTTCTTGCTAGGCGATTTTTGTGCAGACTGCTTTGGTTTGGGTGTAGAGGCTGAGGGCGTCATGGCCCATTTCGCGGCCCCAGCCGGATTGTTTGTAGCCGCCGAAAGGCAGGGCGGCGTCGAAAATGTTGTAGCAGTTGATCCAGACGGTGCCAGCGCGCAGGGCTTCGGCCACGCGATGGGCTTTGCCGATGTCGCGTGTCCAAACGGCGGCGGCCAGGCCGTAGTCGCTATTGTTGGCGCGGGGCAGAATCTCCTCGGGATCGTCGAACGGCATGGCCGTCACCACCGGCCCGAAGATTTCTTCCTGCACCACCTTCATGCTCTCATGGGTGTCGACCAGAACCGTGGGTTCGACAAAGTATCCCTTTTCACCGGACCTGCGCCCGCCAACAACCGCCCGGGCTCCCTCCGAGAATCCGGCTTCGAGATAGCCGCAGACGCGGTTCAGTTGTTCTTCTGAAACCAGCGGGCCCATATGCGTTCCCGGCTCCAGTCCCGAGCCGACATGGATTTTTCTGGCCTCCGCGGCCACGCCTTCGACCACGCGATCGAAGACGGGCTTCTCCACATACAGACGCGAACCGGCGCAGCAGCACTGGCCGTGGTTGAAGAAGATGGCGCTGGCGGAGCCGGGGATGGCAGCGTCGAGATCGGCGTCTTTGAATACGACGTTCGGCGATTTGCCGCCCAGTTCCAGAGAAACCTTTTTCAGATTTCCCGCTGCGGCGTGGACGATCAGCTTACCCACTTCGGTGGAGCCGGTGAAGGCGATTTTGTCGACGTCCGGGTGAGCGGCCAACGCGGCGCCGGCAGTTTCGCCGTAGCCCGGAACGATGTTAACGACGCCTTCAGGGAAACCGGCCTGCATCACCAACTCGCCCAGAAGCAGACACGAGAGCGGCGTTTGCTCGGCGGGCTTGAGCACAACGGTGCAGCCGGTGGCCAAGGCTGGGCCCAGCTTCCAGGCGGCCATGAGCAGCGGGAAGTTCCAGGGGATGATCTGACCGGCCACGCCCACGGGTTCACGCAACGTGTAAGCCAGATATTTCGCGCCCGGCGTGTAGGGCACCGAGATTGGAATGGTGTTGCCCTCGATCTTCGTGGCCCATCCGGCCATGTAACGCAACAGATCAACCGCGAGCGGGACGTCGGCAGCCCGAGCGATGACGAGAGGCTTGCCGTTGTCGAGGCTCTCGAGATAGGCAAGTTCCTCGGTGTGCTCTTCAACCAGGTCGGCGAGTTTCCAAATGAGGCGTCCGCGCTCGGAAGCGGTCATCTTACGCCACGGGCCTTGGTCGAACGCCTTGCGGGCCGCAGAGACGGCTTGCTCGATATCCTGACGATCGCCCTCAGCGACGTGAGCGAGAACTTCGCCGGTGGCGGGGTTGTAGGTTGGAAAAGTTTTGCCAGAAATGGAGTTCACCCACTTCCCGTTAATTAGCATTTTGCGAGGTTTGTCGACGAACTCCGCGACTAAGGGATGAATTTGCGGGGAAACAGCGATGCCCATAGGTCCTCCTTGGAGAAGATCAACCTGGATCTTCGTGACGAGCAGACTACGATGTCCGCCGGACGAAAGCGACGCTCGTATGCTAGCTCCGAGCCGGAACAAAAGCAATTGCGCGCCCGGTGATCGGGCGTAGAAAGTGCGGGCAACACTGCGGCCAGGGTTTACAATGGCGCACGATTCAACCGTTTCACCGGGACGATTGCACATGCGCAAGAATACATTGGCTGGCGGGGGCCTCAAGAAACTGATGCGCGCGGCGAAGAGCGTGATGAAAAACGCTCATGCGCCGTACTCGAAGTTTCGCGTGGGAGCGGCGATTCTGCTGACTAACGGCAAAGTTGTTTTGGGTTGCAATGTGGAAAACGCCTCCTACGGAATGACCAACTGCGCGGAGAGAACGGCGATCTTCTCCGCGGTGGCGCAACTGGGGCCGAAGATTGAGATTCGCGCGGTCGCGGTCGCCAACGCTCAAGGAGTGCCGTGCGCGCCCTGCGGGGCGTGCCGTCAGGTGATCTACGAATTTGGGCCCGATGCGACCATTTATTTTCAGGGCGCGGATGGATTGAAGCAGGCTCACATCACCGAACTCTTGCCGGAAGGATTCCGCCTCCAGTGAGTCAGATCGCAGCTTCTCCCGATAATGTTCGGGCCGAGAACTTTCGCGCGATCGACGTGATCCGCAAGAAACGCGACGGCGCAGAGCTGTCGGCGAATGAGATCGAGTCTCTGGTGAATGCCTACACGCGAGATGAAATCCCCGACTACCAGGTTTCGGCGTGGCTGATGGCGGTGGTGCTGCGCGGGATGACGCGGCCTGAGACGGCGGCGTTGACGGATGCGATGCTGCGCTCAGGCGAAGTTCTGGATTTATCCTCTCTGCCCGCAAAGAAAGTCGACAAGCATTCCACCGGCGGAGTGGGTGACAAGACTTCTCTGGTGCTGGCGCCGGTGGTGGCGGCCGCGGGAGTGGCGGTGCCCATGATTAGTGGGCGGGGCCTGGGACATACCGGCGGAACTCTCGACAAGCTGGAGGCGATTCCAGGGTTCAACGTGAATCTCTCCGTGGCGCAGTTTCGGCGGGTGCTCGAAACGTGCGGCTGTGCCATGATCGGCCAGACTGCGGAGATCGCGCCTGCCGATCGCAAACTTTATGCGCTGCGCGATGTGACCGGGACGGTGGAAAGTCCATACCTGATTTGCGCGTCCATCATGAGCAAAAAACTGGCGGAAGGCATCGATGCGCTGGTGCTCGACGTGAAGACCGGTTCGGGCGCGTTCATGAAGAACGAAAAAGACGCGGCCTTTCTCGCCGAACTCATGGTGGAGACCGGCGAACGCATGGGCAAGCAAATGGTGGCGCTGATCACGGATATGGATCAACCTCTGGGAAACATGATCGGCAATGCGCTGGAAGTAGTGGAGGTCGTGGAAGTGCTCCGTGGTGCTGGGCCGGAGGATTTGCGCGTGCTCTGCCGCGAACTGGCGGGATGGATGCTGCAACTGGGTGGAGTTTGTAAGACGTTGGAAGATGGGAGAAGACTGAGCGAGAAACTGATTGCATCGGGCGAGGCCCTGGCAACCTTTCGCCGCATGGTGGAACTGCAAGGCGGAGACGTGCGCGCGATCGATGACGTGAACAAGCTCCCGCAGGCGCAACACAAAATGGAGGTCTCCAGCGCGCGAGATGGATACATCACGGCAATGCAGTGCGAGCACATTGGGAAGGCGTGCGTGATTCTTGGAGGGGGGCGTGAGCGTAAGGAAGATTCGGTGGATCCTGCTGTGGGAATCGTGCTGCACAAAAAAGTAGGAGACGAGGTCGCCGCCGGCGAACCACTGGCGACCATTCACTACAATGCGGAAACCCGCGCGGTTCGTGCGAAGCAGTTGATCGAGGAAAGCTGCCGGATTGAGGATGCGGCGCCGCGCACACAGAGGACCTTGATTCATCGCGTGATCGGCGGCGTGGGGAAGTCTGAGGAGAAAAACTGAATGGGACGCTTCACCGGGATTCTCGGACTTTTGACGATGTTGGGGCTGG
>Ga0302324_100015628_pt1 | contig 15209 bp, 11 predicted proteins | sample Palsa_T0_1_FD_201949 | JGI IMG/M metagenome (GOLD analysis project Ga0302324, IMG submission 201949) | Peat permafrost microbial communities from Stordalen Mire near Abisko, Sweden - Palsa_T0_1 | ecosystem: Environmental > Terrestrial > Soil > Palsa > Peat permafrost | place: Sweden: Abisko...
GGCCTTGTCGGACGCGATGGGGGTGGCCGTGGCGCCGGCGGACTTGATGTCGTTCACGGGGACGGGCGCCTCGCCGGGCGCCTCTGCCGCGGGAAGAGCCGTGTTGACGGGGCCGACCGGCTTGATCACCGCGTTGGGATCGGCCGCGGCTTCACCAGAGGGCGCATTCACTACCGTGACACCAACGCCGGTGCCGCCCTCGGGCCGTTGCAACTGCAGCGGGACCTGGGAAGGCTGGTCGCTGCGCGGCGGCTCAGTGGCTGCGGTTGGCGCTGCCGTGGGGGCTGCCGCCGCCGGTGCGCCGGGATTGATGGCGGCACCGAAATACGCCATGTTCTCCTGGTTGATGGAGGGCGCGATGGTCTTCTTCGGGTCGCTCATGCCGGGTTCGCCCACGTGCACCGCTTGCACCGTCATGGGCCCGTGCTTGACCATGCCGAGGGTCTTGTCGGTAAAGCGCATGGGCTGGCGGCTGCGCTCCTCGGCATCGCTCTCGGCCACCATCTCCTGGGTCGGCTCAGGGACGGGCCGGTTCATGGCGATCAGGCGGTCGCGCGCGTCCTCAACGTGGGGTGCCATGGGGTAACGTGTGATCACCTTGGCGTAAGCCTGGGCGGCCTTGTCCTGGTAGACGGCGCGCAGGCGTTCCTTGACCGCGCCGGGGATGCGTGGGGCGATCTGGATGTTGTGCGCCTCGCCCGCATAGGCGTCGCCGATGCCGAGCAGCACCTGGTCGCTCTTGGAGTAGAGCGGATAGGTGTCGGAAACCGTCTCAAGCCGCGCCAGCGCCGCAGGGTAGTTTTCACGGCTCTCGTAGTAGAGGCCGATCTGCGACTCCCGCTCGCCCAGCACCTCCTGCACCTCGCGCAGCTTCTGCTTGGCGCGCGGAATCAGCGAGGAGTCGGGAAACTGGTTGATCATGTTGCGGTACTCCACCTCGGCCTGCTGGGCGTTGGTGAAGTCGCGGTCCGGCTTCTCCATCTGGTCGTAATAGATGTCGGCCACCTTCATCTGCGCCTCAGCCGCCTCTGGGGCGTTGGGGAAGAAGGTGATGAAGTCCTTGTATTCGGCCTCGGCCTGGGCCAGCGCCGCGGTGCCACCCTCCTTGAACCAGGTGTCGCCCACGGCCAGCTTGCCACGCATCCGGTACTCCGACTCGGGATAGGTGTTCAGCATGGTCTGCAGGTCGAGCCGGGCCACGTCGTACCGGCCCTTCTTCATGGCGAGCATGGCCTTGTCAAAGAGCTCCTTGTCGGGCTGCTTCGACTTCACGTTGGCCAGCGGGTTGGCGCTCAGGTCAACGTTTTTCTTGGTCTTGGGCTTCTTCTTGGCTTCGGCCGAAACGCCGGCCAGCAACACCGCCAAGGAAATCGCGGCAATCTTCAACGACAACCGGTTCATACCACCTCATTGCGGCGAAAACAGCCCGGGGGAAGGCAATCCGCCCATCTTTGCGTATTCCTAGAATCTTACTCGTTCCGGCCCGGCCCCGGCATGGCGGGTCTGGCCGGCCCGTTCAGACCAAAATGCCGGGGGCCCCATCCTTGCGCCTTTTTTCTGGCGCAAGGGTGGGAAACCTCGATCTTCAATGAGCCCGCGCCAATGCTGCCAATTCAACCGGGCAGTTCGCCGGCCGCCGCGCGCGCCGCATCCAGCAGAGCCCGCGCATCCCGCTCCGGATGGCCCTCGCCGAAGACTGCGTTGCCGGCCACCAGCAGCTCCGCACCTGCTTGGACGATGCGCGCCACCGTATCGTGAGCCACGCCGCCGTCCACTTCGATTCTAAATGCCAGGCCCAGCTCCTGGCGCTTCCGGGCCAGGCGCCGGATTTTATCCAGCGCAAAAGGGATGAATGTCTGCCCTCCAAAGCCGGGATTCACGCTCATGATCAGCACGTGGTGCAGCATGGGCAGGATGTCCTCGATCAGCTCGACGCGCGTGGCGGGATTGAGCACCACCGCCGGCTCCATCCCGTGGTGCGCGATCAGCTCCAGGGTGCGGTGCAGGTGGGGGCAGGCCTCATAATGCACGCTGACCCAGTTGGCGCCCGCATCGGCAAACGCGGCAATGTATTCATTGGGGTTGTCAATCATCAGGTGGCAGTCGAGCGGCAGGCTGGTGACCTTACGCAGGCTCTTCACCACCGGGGGCCCAAGGGTGATGTTGGGCACAAAATGCCCGTCCATCACATCCACGTGAATGGCCGCGGCGCCGCCCCGCTCAGCGGCAGCAACCTGGTCCGCGAGATGAGCAAAATCAGCCGACAGGATGGATGGAAGCAGCTCAACCATAAATTTTTCGGCGAGCTGTCGGGGGCTCCGCTCGCTGAGGCCAGTGTATCAGCGGGGGCGAGCCGGGTCGATTGCTGTCGAACGGGCGGAAATCTCGATTGTCGCCGTCCCCGAAAGAACTTTGGTTTGGCCCTAAAGTCTCGCTGCCGGCGGCCGATGATCGATTTGAGAGAGTTGGATTTCGATCGAGGTGGCAGAGCCATGCAGCTTGGAGGCGTTACATCCTTCCCGCAAACCACGCAGTTGCTCAACCCCGTGCAGGCGGCCAGGCAGGTATCGACCGCCGTGACCGCGCTGCCAGCCGTGCAATCGTCGGCGAACACCGCTTCCACGAGCGCCGCCGCGGCACCGGCCAGCGCCCCACCCAGCCAGCCCGCCCCGCGTCCGGCGGCACACGCAGCCACCGCGCCGGCGGCATCGGCAGCCGCCACCGCGGCAGCACTTGCCAGCGCTACCGCCTACACCACCACCGTGGGTGGCACGCAATACTCGGGCAGCGTTCAGCAGACCGACGGTGAATACGTGGCTTCGATTCCCAACCTGCCCGGCGCCACAGCCACCGGATCGAGCCTGCAGGCGGCTGAGAACAACCTCGACGCCCGGATCGATGAGCTGGTCTAAGAAATCCATTCGGCGCGATCCATTCGGGCCTGTGCGCCTGTTTTACGTCTTGACCGGCACCCACAATTCAATGTCGCCCAGCCCGGTTTGCGGGTCGAAGCCTTCACCGTAGCGCTCGAACATGCCCGGAATGTCGCCTGACCTCTCGACCAGCTCGTGACCCGACTTTGGGAACCAGTCCCGCCAGATTGCGCCGATCGTCTCTTGCAGCTCCGACACGTGGCCGGGATGAGTGAACACGGCATAGCGCAGGGCCGGCACGTCGAGCGTGGAAAATCCCGCTGGGAGGCCGGAGCGCTGGTCGATCTCAACCCCGCAGAGGTAGTCGAAGCCCTGCGCGCCGTTTTCAATGGGAATCACGGCTCCATACGCCACCCAGCCCACCTGGCTGGCAATGCTGCCAACGTGCGGAGCAAAGCGCCGCCAGAGCTTCGGAATCTCGCTCATGGTGGCGACGGAATAGTGCTGGCGCAGCCCGGCGAGCAGCATAGGCCTGCCGCTCACGAAACGCGGCCCTTCGAGCGGCAATATAGACTTGGCTCGATCCATGGTTCCCTCTATTCAAATGTTCTCGCCGGCGCCAGTCAAGTGGAGCAGGTTTCGGCCACCGGCTCCTGCGCGGCCAGCCGCAGCGCGCTGGCAATCAGCGCCGCCAGCAGAAACGCGGCCGACGTGATGGAGAGCGCGACGCCGAACCCCGACCGCTCACTCACCGCGCCTACCACCCACGGCGCGGCGGCGCTGGTCACGCGACCGATGTTGTAAGCGAATCCCATGGCCGAGCCGCGCAGCGCCGTGGGAAACAGCTCGCTCGTAATCACGCTGAACGCGCTAAAACATCCGGTGGCAAAGAAGCCCACCAGCGGGCCCACGATGAGCAGCGCACTGGGATTGCGCACGAACGCGAACAGCGGCACCAGCAGCGCAGCCATAAGAAGGTATCCGATATAGGTGGCTTTGCGCCCGAATCGGTCGGCCAGAAATCCGCAGGCAATGTAGCCCACAAATGCCCCGCCCTGCATGACGATGGTCCAGCCGGACGTCTGCACAATGGACAACCCGCGTCCGCCCTCGGCCGTCCCGAGCGAAAGAAAATGCGGCACCCAGGTGAAGAGTCCCCACCATGCGAAAAGGTGCGCGGCGTTCATGGTGGCGCAGACCGCCATGTTGCGGCCGAGCGCACCGCGGAAGAGCCGGGCGACCGGCACGCGCGCCCTCCGCTGTTGCTGCCAGGCGTCCGGCTCGCGCAGCCCGCGCCGCACCCAGAAGGCGATGAGCGCCGGCACAATGCCGGCAAAGAAGACCGCGCGCCACCCGAAGCGCGGCATCAGCAGCGCCACCACGGCCGCCCCCAGCCCGTACCCCACGGCCCACGAGCTTTGCACCAGGGCCAGCGCTTTGGCGCGATGCGCAGCCGGCCAGGTCTCAGCCACCAGCGCCGCGCCGGAGGCCCATTCGCCGCCCATGCCGAGCCCCAGCAGCAGCCTGCACGCCAGCAGCTGCGCCGGCGAATGCGTCAGACCGCATAGCCCCGTTGCCACCGAATAGAGGAGCACGCTGAAGGTGAGTGCGCGCACGCGGCCAAAGCGGTCTGCAAACCAGCCGAAGCCCACGCCGCCGATGGCCGCTGCGATCAGCGTGGCAGACATCATGGCCCCGGCAGCTGCGGCCGACAAATGCATCTCGCGCTGGATCTCGCCCAGCACCAGCGCATAGAGCATCACGTCCATGCTGTCCAGCATCCAGCCCAGCGAGGCGGCCACGAGCGACCGCCGCTGACCGCCCGAGGCCTCAGCGAGCCAACTGAATGCGCTGCTCAAAAGTGCTCCTGCACAGTTCGCGTTGAAGCCGCGTATCCATCGCGGGTGGCGCGCAGGCGCAGTTCGTACCGCTTTGCACGGCGCGGCCTGTAGACAAGGCCGGGGCGAAAGCAGGCCACGCAGACGCCGCCCTTGCGCCGCACGCTTGCGTAAACGACGCCATTGGACTGCTCCGCGAGCAACTGCCGCGCCAGCAACTGCGAGGGCCCATAGCACTGCGGCACCGGTTCCGGCTCAAGGCAATGTGCGAACGCCTCCCTGGGCTCCAGCACGTGAAAAGGCGCATGAAAATCCGCCTGCCAATCGTCGTAGGTCGCGGTCTCTTCGTCAGGACGTCCGCCCGGCAGATCGGGAACCACCATGTCGGCAAGCCGCTTCTTCTTGTGATAGGTCACCTCAGCAAGCGAAGTCTCCACCGCAGCGGCCGCATACCACGCGCCGCGTGTGGTGTCGTTGAAGCGCGAGCCGAATGGTCCCGGATGAAGGAACGCAGCGCGCACGATATGTGCATTGGGAATGCCGTAGACCAGTTCAAATTGCGAAATTCCGCTCAGGCCGTAAAGTTCGCCATGGATGCGCTCATTGGTGGCCGCATCCAGTTGCGCGGCATCGCCAAGCATAGCCTTGTCGTCAGTCACGTCCTCAAGCACTGTCCCGGTTTCGTTGTAACGCGAGGGAATGAGCCGGTGCATTCCCTGCCGGCGAAACTCCCTCGCCGGACGAATCACCGGCCGCCTCGCCAGGCGTCCAGCATGCGGCGCACCTCTGCCATGCCCGGCTGGCCATGGCGCAGCATGTAGTCGATGGGCGCATGGCCTGCGAAGAGCGGCCCGCGGTTTTCAAGCGTAACCCAGCGATCGGCCCATGGCTTTCCGAAATAAATGTTCAGCGCCTTGTAAATGCCGATCACCAGCGAGATTCGCGTCAGCGTATCCTGGTCGAGATGTTTGCCCTTCGGCTTCGTCTTCCATGCGTGAAAGGTTGAAGAGGCCACGCCGCCCAGCAGTCCGCGCGCCTGGGCCTCGTTCAAAGCCCATTTCCGCGCGATGTTCACGAACACCTTGATGGCATTCTCGCTCAGCCTTCTGCGCTGCTGGGCGTCGGACAGGTTGGGCGGCTGGTCAAATGAGAACCCTGCCACATGCGGAGCAACGAGCGCAGTCGCCATTTTCGCGTCCCTCGCTTTCGAGAACTATTATTCTCTATTCCGAATGATAACGCAACGGGAGAATCTTGCGGAAAGAGCGCCGGGCGCTTTGCAGTGATAGGTTCGAGGTGAGGGTCGAGTCCCTTGCGCGTTGCCATCGATACCGGCGGCACCTTTACCGACTGCGTCTACCTCGCAGACGGCGAGTTGCGCGTGAAAAAGATCTTCTCGACGCCGGCTGACGCGTCGCTGGCAGTGCTTGAGGGGCTCAGACAGATCGGCACGGGCCTTGCGCTCGATGTACGCCATGGCACCACGGTGGGCACCAACACCATGCTGGAGCGCACCGGCGCCCGCGTGGCTTTCGTGACGACAGCCGGCTTTGAGGACACCATCGCCATTGGCCGCCAGACGCGCGCGCGGCTCTATGACTGGTTCGCGCCCGTGCCCGTATGCATTGTTCCGCCGGAGCTTCGATTCGGCGTGCCGGAGCGGGTGAGCGCCGAGGGCGACATCCTGCGATCGCCCACCAACGATGAGCTGGCTGCGGTGACTGAAGCCGTGCGCGCGAGCGGCGCTGAGGCCGTAGCCATCTCGCTCCTGTTCTCCTTCGCCAACCAAGAGAACGAGCGGCGCGTGGAGGCCGCGCTCAAGTCGCTGGGCGTGCCCGTTTCAGCGTCGCATCGCATCCTGCCCGAATTTCGCGAGTACGAGCGCGCGTCCACGACCGTCGTGAATGCCTATCTTGCACCACGCATCGGCAGCTATCTCACGCATCTTGAAGCGCGCACAGCCGCGCAGCATCCCGGCAGCCGCATCGATGTGATGCAATCCTCGGGCGGAATTATCTCGGCGCGCCTGGCTGCGCAGGAGCCGGTGCGAACAGTGCTGTCGGGACCGGCCGGCGGCGTGATCGGCGCATGCCGCGTAGCGCAGTGGGCCGGCTTCGAGCGCATCGTCGGCTTCGACATGGGCGGCACCTCGACCGACGTATTCCTGTCCGATTCGGCGGTGGGCGGCGCGAACCTCACGCGCGAATCTGTGGTCGCGGGCGTGCCCATCGGCGTGCCCATGCTCGACATTCACACAGCCGGCGCAGGGGGCGGGTCGATTGCGCGCTTTGACGCCGGCGGCATGTTGCGCGTGGGTCCAGAGTCGGCGGGCGCCGAGCCGGGGCCGATCTGCTTTGGCCGCGGATCGCTGCCCACGGTCACCGACGCGAATTTGCTGTTGGGCCGTCTCGACGAGACCAGTTTCCTCGGCGGCAGCGTGCGGCTCGATCGCCAGCGCACCGAACGGCTGATGCGCGAACAGAGAGGAGCTCTTTCGACCGTGGAGGAGTTCGCGGCCGGAATTGTGCGCGTGGTGGAGACGCAAATGGAAAAGGCAATTCGCGTGATCTCCATCGAGCGGGGGCACGATCCGCGCGACTTCACGCTGGTCGCATTCGGCGGTGGAGGCCCGCTGCACGCCTGTGCGCTGGCGCGGGCCTTACGCATTCCGCGCGTCATGATTCCGGCCATGCCGGGCGCTCTCTCTGCGGTGGGCATTCTCCTTGCCGATGCGGTGCGGGACTATTCGCGCACCGTTATGATGCCCGGCAGTGCGGTCGATCGAGTGGAGAAAATCTTTGCCGAGCTTGAGCGCCGCGGCACGGAGGACTTTGCAGCCGAAGGCCTCACTGGTGAGGCGCACCTCAGCATGGACCTGCGCTTTCGCCGCCAGGGCTACGAATTGAATGTGGACTACGATCGCCATGCGCCCGCGCGCTCCATCGCGGCGTTTCATGCGCTCCATCGCCGGCGTTACGGCTTCGCCGACGAGCAGTGGCCCGTCGAAATTGTGAATCTCCGCCTGCGCATGGTGGCAGCCGGCGAACCCTACACTCCCGCGCAGGCCGACCTCGTCGCCGGCGACGGCTGCGCAGCTCTCGTGGCCACGCGCGATATCTATTTCGAGGGATCATTCGTGCCGTCTCGCATCTATCGCCGCGAAGCTCTCAAACCAGGAGACGCACTGCACGGCCCCGCGATGATTACCGAATACACAGCGGCCACAGTGCTTCCTCCCGGTTGCGCCACGACTGTTGATGGCTTCGGCAACCTCATCATCGCTGTCGGCGAAGAGAGGCGCGTATGACACGCACAACCGTCGATCCCATCGAACTCGCGATCTTTCAGAGCGCCGTGCATTCGATCGCCGAAGAGATGGGCGCGACGCTCCGCCGTACCGCGCTCTCGCCCAACATCAAGGAGCGGCGCGATTATTCCTGCGCCATCTTCGACAGCCAGGCGCGCGTCATCGCCATGGGCGACCACATGCCGGTGCATCTGGGTTCCATGCCTCTGTCGGTCGCGGCTGCGGTCGCGGCCATCGGCTTTGCGCCCGGCGACATCGCCATCCTCAACGATCCCTATGCCGGCGGAACGCATCTGCCCGACATCACCATGGTGCAGGCGGTATTTGTTCCCGGCCGCGACCGGCCTGCGTTCTATGTCTCCAATCGCGCGCACCACGCGGACGTGGGCGGCAGGTTTCCCGGCTCGATGGGGCCGGCCAGCGAGATCTTTCAGGAGGGCATACGCATTCCGCCGGTCCGCATTGTGCGCAGCGGAGTGCTCGACCGCGAAATGCTCTCGCTCATCCTGCTCAACGTGCGCACCCCGCGCGAGCGTGAGGGCGACCTGGGATCGCAGATGGGCGCATGCCGCGTGGGCGAGAGGCGCATTCTTGAAGTGGTGGAACGATTCGGCCTCTCGCAGGTTGAATTGTTGATCGACGAGCTGCTCGGTTATTCTGAGCGGCTGGTGCGCGCGGAATTGCGCACCATGCCGGCCGGCGAGTTCACCTCGGAAGACTGGCTTGACAACGACGGCGTGACGGACCTGCCCTGCAAGATCGCGGTGCGCATGAATCTCGATCCCGCGGCAGCAGCGGTGCATATCGATTTCACCGGCAGCTCTCCGCAGGTTGCGGGCAGCATCAACGCGGTGCGCGCGATTACACTTTCGGCGTGTTTCTACATGCTGCGCTGCCTGCTCAGGGAGGATGCGCCGGCAACCGCGGGCATTCTGCGGCCGCTCACGCTTGTCACGCCAGAGGGCACTATCGTGAATGCCCTGCCGCCTGCGCCCGTGGCCGGCGGCAACGTGGAAACTTCGCAGCGCATCGTGGACGTGCTGCTGCGCGCGCTAGCCCAGGCAGTGCCCGATCGCGTGCCGGCCGCGAGCGCGGGAACCATGAGCAACCTCACCATCGGCGGCGTCGATCCGCGCACCGGAGAGCCCTTCACTTACTACGAAACCACCGCCGGCGGCATGGGCGCGCGCCCTGGACTCGACGGCATCTCCGGCGTGCAGACGCACATGACCAACTCGCTCAACACGCCCATCGAGGCGCTTGAATACGCATATCCACTGCGCATGATGCGCTATGGATATCGCCGCGGATCGGGCGGAGATGGCGCGTTTCGCGGTGGCGATGGGCTGGTGCGCGAACTCGAACTGCTGGCCGATGCGCAGGTCACGTTGCTCGCCGATCGCAGAAGATTTCCGCCCTATGGATTGAACGGCGGAGAAGATGGAGCGACTGGAAAGGCATCCGCGCAGAGGGCCGGAGAGACTGAAGAAACTGAGTTGCCCGGGAAGTGCAGCCGCACATTGCACGCAGGCGACGCTCTTCGCATTGAGACTCCCGGCGGCGGTGGCTGGGGTCGATCGCACAAGTCTGCTTAGCTCTTGCATTGCGGGAAGGCCGTAATCCGCAGCTTGGCACCGGCGTAAGGCACCAGCACGATCGTCTCCTCCGGCGCGTCGGCGGTGACCGGACTCTGCGGCAAAGGATCGGCAGCGCCGTCTTCGGCGCGCCACGCGTCCACCTTGCGCGCCTTCACCGTGAGCCTGACTGGAGCGTGCCGCGCGGTAAATGGAGCCTCTCCAACTTCCATCTCAGTGACCGCGATGCTTCGTGCAGGCACTGCCGCATCGATGTTGAGCGCATAATTCCACGCGGTGGTGGGAAACACCTGCCAGTCGGCGGTCATGCCACGATCGCGCAGCTTGACCCAGTCCTGGCCAATGGCGAAGGAGAACACCAGCGGACCTCGCTCAATGGCGATGGAGCCGCGAAACCAGCGCGAGACGCGCGGAGCCATGGGAAAAACGAACTCCACGCGATCGCCGGCCTTCCACGTGCGTTCAATGCGCGCAAACGATCCCGGCTGCGGCGCCGGTTGCAGCGTGCCGTTCACGCGAATTGACGCGCCTGACGCCCATGCAGGAATACGAAGCCGCAGCGGAAACGCAACCTCGGAGGCAGGATTCACAATGAGCCGCACCTCGCCGCGGAAAGGATAGCCGGTCTCTTCCACGATGTGCACGTGCGTTCCGCGCACCAGCGCGTGAACCTCGCAAGGCGCGTAAACAGCCGCGGCGAGCCCATCGTTGCCTGGCGTGTCCTGCTCGCCGGAAAGCATGAAGAGGCTGTTTGCAAACTTGGGCCAGCCCTGGCCGAAGTTCGCCGTGCAGCAACCGAAGTTCGGCTCGAGCCCGTAAAGTCCGGACTCCGGGCCATCTGTGGTCCACGGCTTTCGATGCAGGCTGCACTCCACCTGGTTGGGCTCCTGATTGTACTGGTGCGCCCACATATCGTCGGTGAGCGTGCCGGGAAGCGCATTGAATGCCAGTTGCTCAAGCCGGTCGCCGAGCGAAGCGTCTCCCGAGATGGCCAGCGCGTGCTCCAGCGAAAACATGTATTCGACCACAGTGCAGAGTTCAGAGCCCTGCGAGGGATCAAGCCCGGCAAGATGCTCATCGCAGGAGAACATTCCGTTGGGCAACCCATGATACGTATTGAGCTCGGAAATCATCTTGAGAGCAGCGTGCCGGTCTGATTCCAGGCCCGACACCTGCGACCACACAGCGCCCGTCTTCACAGCCTGCCCGTTATTCACTCCATGAGTGGCGAGCGCAAGGTCCTTCAGGCCATTACCTTCGTCCAGCTTGAGATAGTCGCGCGTGATCCGCTGTGTGTATTGGAAGTTATCGTACTGCGACATCCAATCGTAGCCTTGCTTTCGCAACAGATGCGCCAGATCGAGCAGATAAGATGCACCGGTGCGGTTATACAGCCACACCACGCTCAATAGTTCATCCTGCCACCGGAACCTGCCCCAGTCACGCAGAGGCCGTGTCGGCAATTCGCCTAATTGATAGCGAAAGTACTTATCCATAACCGGAATGACCCGCGCGTCGCCGGTAAGTTCCTGGTACTGTGTCAGCACCTTCAACATCACGATGCGCGGCCACCAATCGTCATTGGAAGCGGGGCCGATGATACCGCTCGGGGCCTGGTGTTCCAGCGTCCAGTCGATGAACTTCTGCGCCTTGGCCTTGAGCCGCGCATCGTCGAGCAGCCACGCCAGCGGAACCAGCCCGTCGAGAAAATAAGGCCCTCGCTCCCATGACTCGCCCTTGCCTCCGAGCCAGCCGCTCGTGGGGCCGACGTCGGCCCAGGTCTCATCCAGATGTCCGCTTAGTCCATTGGCCTGGGTTCGAAGCTGAGCTTTGAGCCATCCCGCGGGGCGAATGGATCCCAACGGCAGAAATGAAAAGGCCGAAGCCGCCAGCGGCGCGCGATTTCTCACGGCGGGGCGCGCTGAGGATGGCGGCGACGACGACGCGGCGGAAGACTTCTGGCTTGCGAAGCTACGAAGCGCGGGAAAGACCAAAGCCAAGCCGGCGAGCCCGAGCCTGTGCATGAAACGACGGCGACTCAGATGCATCCACGATGCGGTCGGCACTTCGGCCTCCTTCCCGTTAGACCTGAGACCTATCGTACCCCGCATAGCGGGAACTCGGCTTGCAGACAAGTCCATCCCTGTCGGCATCGCGGTCGTTTATATTGTCAGGACAGCATCGCGGGCTCCTCGACAGCCCGTGAATGAAGAGGTCGCAATGGTACGAGTCGCAAAACTTGCTTGCCTGGCAGTCTTCTCGATCAATTTAGCCGCGGGCGTCGCCCTGACCGCGAATGCGCAGGGCCGCCCGCAGGACGCGGCGGCCATTGCCCGCCGCAACGCAATCGAAAAAGAACTGGAGTCGATTGCCATCATCGAGCGCAAGGTCATGGTACCCATGCGCGATGGCAAGCGCATGCAGGCCGATATCTACCGTCCCAAGGATGAGTCGAAGAAATACCCGATCATCTTTTCGCGCACTCCGTATAACTTCAATTACTGGGATGTCGAACTGGGCGCGCCCAGCGATATGTCGGCGGAACTCGATGCGGTCAAGCATGGCTACGCATTCATCGAGATGAACGAGCGCGGCCGTTTTTTCTCCGAGGGAGATTATGACATTCTCGGAGTCCCACTTACCGACTCCGACGATGAGTTCGATTGGATGGGTGCGCTGCCCTGGTCGGCGGATAAGGTTGGACTGATCGGCTGCTCCTCGACCGCGGAGTGGCAGTTAGCCGTGGCCTCGCGCGGCAACAAGGCACTTACAACCATCATTCCCGAGAGTTATGGCGCGGGCGTCGGCCGCGTAGGTCCTTACTACGAGCAGGGTAACTGGTTTCGCGGCGGCGCCGTGCAAATGCTTTTTGCGCCGTGGCTCTATGACTACGGGCTCTCCACCAACGACGCCAAGCCAAATTTCCCTCCGGGCACTTCGCAGGAGGCGCTGGTGACGGCGGCCAAGGCCTACGATCTATCTCAGCATCCGCCGCCGGTGGATTGGTCGAAAGCACTGTGGCATCTGCCGGAGAGCGACATTCTGGCCGCGGTTGGCAGCCAGCACGGCATCTATGCCGACAAGACGCCGTATGGCAAGCCGAGCATGATCTCGCGCACGCCCAACGATCCGGCATGGTACCAGGGCGGACTTTGGAATGATTCGATGCGCATCAACGTGCCGGGCCTGTGGCTGATCACCTGGTACGACATTGGTGTCGCGCCCAATATCGCCGCGTATAACTATGTGCGCAAGACCGCCGATCCGGCCATTGCCGACGAGCAATACGCGGTTATCGCTCCGATGCCGCACTGCAGTTACAAGCGCGCCTCAGAGCATACGGTGGTGGGCGAGCGCGACCTGGGCGATGCGCGCCTGGATTATGACGCGCTCACTTATGGCTGGTTCGATCACTTCCTCAAGGGCGACGACAATGGATTGCTGGCCAAGACGCCGAAGGTCCGCTATTACACCATGGGCAGCAATAAGTGGCAGTCGTCCGATACGTGGCCGCCCGCGGATGCAAAACCGGTGACTTACTATCTTGCCAGCGGGGGTCATGCAAATTCGCTTAACGGCGATGGCTCGCTGGCTGCTTCGCCCGAGAAGACCGATGCGCCCGATAAGTATGTCTACGACCCCATGAACCCTGTGCCTACGCACGGCGGAGGATTCTGCTGCATGGGCGCGGATTACAAGCCGGGCGCCATCGATCAGCGCAGCATGGAGATACGCGACGACATTCTCGTTTACAGCACCGGCCCGCTGAAGGAGGGCATGGAAGTAAGCGGACCGATCGATGTGACTCTCTATGTCTCGAGCGATGCGAAAGATACCGACTTTACTGTGAAGCTTATCGAAGTATTGCCCGACGGCACAGCCTATAACATCGAGGAAAACATCCAGCGCGCTCGTTATCGCGAGGGATACGACAAGCCGCCGGTGTGGATGGAGAAGGACAAGGTTTACAAGGTCCAATTCCAGCCCATGCAGACCAGCAATTACTTCGCGGCCGGGCACGAGTTGCGCGTCGAGGTCAGCAGCAGCAACTTCCCGCGCTTTGACCGCAACCTGAACACGGGCGGCGACAACTACAACGAATCGCACGCGGTAGCGGCCCACAACCAGATCCACCACTCGGCGCAGTACCCGTCAAGCGTCACGCTGAGCGTGGTGAAAAAGTAAGTCCACAGGATGCCGTGGCCGGACCGCAAGATGGCTACATGCTGCCGCGGCTGGCCGGAGGCACAATACCATTGAGGCGAAGATACTCCACCAATTGGCCGTAGTGGTCCATCGTGTGCGCAAGACCAAAGGCCGCCATGCCGCCGCGCGTGCCGCCGCTCGGCATGGTCACAAAGGCGTTGTCCGCTGTGATCCCATCCACAAAGGCATGCGCCTGCGTGAATGAATCCTTCAGCGCCTTGACGATATCTGCCTTGCTGGTGAGCTTCTCAATGGCTTCGCTCCTGGACTTGATGTCGGCCTCGGTGGCGTTCGGCCCGCCAAAGAAGTAGGCATTGGATTCGGCCACGTGCTTTATCTGCTGGCCAAACGTGCGTACACCTTTGAACTCGCCGATGGCCGTGGTGGGTGCGAAGTTGTACTTGTCTTCAGGCATGGCCTCTGCGGCGCCCACGAATTCCGACTCAAGCAGTGTCAGCAGCTTTCCATACACCTGCGCGGGCGGAACTGCGGTGCCGGGAGCGGGCTTGGCCGGAGCGGCGGCCGGGGCCTGCGCTAGCGCGGTGGCGGAAAGCAGGCAACAGGCAAAAAGCAGGGCGGCGATACGGCCCGGGCGATAAGTGAATGCGAGCATAGAACTCTCCTGCCGCGGCGGATTGCCGCGTACACGGAATGTACCAGACCGGCTTCGATTTCCGACACCTCAATGCCATGAATCGGCCATTCGCCGGGGTGATCCGGCGGAAAAACCGAATTCCCCGTACAATTTATAAGAAGGAGATCGCCGACAATGCAGCGAGTCTACATGGACGCCAATGCCACCACCCCCCTGCTGCCGGAGGTGATGGAGGCCATGCGCCCTTATTGGATGGAGCACTTCGGCAATGCGTCGTCAATCCACCTGCATGGGCAGCGGGCGCGCACAGCTGTGGACCACGCGCGCGACACCATGGCGGAATTTTTCAACTGCCATGCAGCGGAGGTGGTGTTCAACTCCGGCGGCACCGAGGGCGACAACACGGCGCTCTTCGGAATGCTGCACCCCGGCGACCATCTCATCACGACGGCCATCGAACATTCGGCCATCCTGGCGGCGGCGGATCGACTCAAGCATCGCGGCGTCGAGACCACATTTGTTGCGCCGCAGCCGAGCGGCCTGATTGACCCGACGGACATTCTCCGCGCCATCCGGCCTGAGACGCGCCTGATCAGCGTGATGCTGGCCAACAACGAGACTGGCGTGGTGCAGCCTGTGGAAGAGATCGGCCGCATCGCCGCCAACACCGGCGTGTTCTTTCACATTGACGCGGTGCAGGGCGCGGGCAAGGTCAAGATCGACGTGCGCCGCATCGGCTGCCACCTGCTCTCCATCAGCGCGCACAAGATGAACGGACCTAAGGGCACCGGCGCG
>Ga0302324_100015629_pt1 | contig 15209 bp, 6 predicted proteins | sample Palsa_T0_1_FD_201949 | JGI IMG/M metagenome (GOLD analysis project Ga0302324, IMG submission 201949) | Peat permafrost microbial communities from Stordalen Mire near Abisko, Sweden - Palsa_T0_1 | ecosystem: Environmental > Terrestrial > Soil > Palsa > Peat permafrost | place: Sweden: Abisko...
CCACCTGGACGCCCCTCAGGACGCCCCCGCGCCTTTCCTGCGCCCGCTGCAATTCTCCAGCCGTCCGAGTCCCCGTTCTAAAATCGAAGCGCAAAAGCTTGTCTTCTTGAGGAGAAACCCATGAAAACGTACCAGGGAAGTGAGATCCGCAACGTAGCTGTAATGGGGCATGCGCACAGCGGCAAGACCACCTTTATTGCCGCCCTGCTGCATGCCGCGAAGATGACCCCGACCCAGGGCCGCGTGGCCGACGGCACCGCCGTAACCGCCTATGACGAGGAAGAGATTGCCCGCGGCGCAACCATGCAGAACGCCGTGGCCTTTGCCGAGTGGCAGGGCGTGAAGATCAATTTTGTCGATACTCCCGGCTTTCATATGTTTTCCCACGAAGCACGCGCGGCGCTCTTGCCCGTGGAGGCCGCCGTGGTGCTGGTGAATGCGCAGAATGGCGTTGAAGCTGTGACCGAGCGGGTTTGGAGATATGCCGAAGAGGCCAATGTTCCCCGCGTTGTTGTGGTTAACCAGATGGATCATCCCAAGGCCGGCGGCGGGGGCGGTTTGAGCGCCTTGATGGATGACCTGGTGGACCGCTGGGGACGGAATTGCGTGCCGGTGCAGTTGCCGATCTCGGACTCGCAGGGGTTTCATGGCGTGGTCGACCTGGTGACCATGGAAGCGTTCTATTACACGCCGGGAGGCGATGGGCGCGGCAAGGTGACAGGCGAAATTCCGGCCAGCCTGTCGGCCGACGCCAAGGCGCGCCACGAGGCGCTGGTGGAACTTGTGGCCGAAGGCAAAGACGAGCTGATGGAGGAGTACTTCGAGAAGGGAACCATCCCCGAAGACCACCTGATCGCTGCTCTGCACGAGGCCATTCGCGAAGACCGCATCTTCCCCGTGCTGTTTTCCAGCGGGTTGGCCAACATGGCGCTCGATCACCTGCTGGACTTTATCAAGGTCTACTGCCCCTCGCCGGTGGAGCGCGCGCCCATGCCCATCCGCGTTCCGTCCCTGGCTGCGGTCGCTTCCGTGGTCGAGGAGAACGCTGAGGACGCCGAAGCCGTCGCGCGCACGTTCCGCAGAGTGTCCGACAGCGAGCCGGCGGCGATCGTGGTATTCAAAACCATGACCGATCCCTTCTCCGGCCGCATCACCTTCTTCAAGGTCATCAGCGGCGTCATCAAGAACGACGCCACCGTGGAGAACTACACGCGGCGCGGCCAGGAGCGGCTTGCGCATTTGTCGGTGATGCAGGGGCGCAAGGCGGTGGAAGTTGCTGAGCTGCATGCGGGCGACCTGGGTGCGGTGGCCAAGCTGCGCGAAACACTGACCGGCGATACGCTGGGCGCGAAAGGCGTTGAGATTCAGGTTGACCTGCTTCCGCTTCCCGAACCGGCCATGACCTACGCGATTGAGCCCAAGAGCCGCGCCGATGAGGACAAGCTGGCGCCCGCCATCCACAAGCTGATGGAAGAAGACCTTCTGATCAAGTTCTTCCGCGACCCCATGACCAACGAGTTCCTGATCGCGGGCGCGGGCCAGCCGCACATTGAAGCCATTGTGAGCCGGCTCAAGAAGCGTTACCACGCCGAAGTTACGTTGAAGGCGCCCAAGGTGCCCTACCGCGAGACGATTCGCGGCAAGGCTGAAGCGCAGGGCCGGCACAAGAAGCAAACTGGCGGACACGGGCAGTTTGGCGATTGCAAGATTCGCATGGAGCCTTTGCCGCGCGGCGGAGGATTCGAGTTCGGAATTGAGGTCTTCGGCGGTTCCGTCCCGCGCCAGTACATCCCCGCAGTGGAGAAGGGCATTGTCGAGTCTGCCGCCCGCGGCTACCTGGCCGGATTCCCAGTGGTGGACTTCAAGGCGACCATCTACGATGGCAGCTACCACGACGTGGATTCGAACGAAATGTCGTTCAAGATGGCGGGCCGGCTGGCGTTCCGCAAGTGCATGGAATCGTGCAAGCCTTGCCTGCTGGAGCCGATCATGAAGGTCGAGATCGAGGCTCCGGACGAGTTTGCCGGGGCGCTGATGGGCGACCTGAACTCGCGTCGCGGGCGCGTCGGCGGCATGGAGTCCAAGGGCCGGACCACCGTCATCAACGCCCAGGTTCCCATGTCCGAGATGCTGACGTACGGGACGATTCTGACCTCGATGACCCAGGGCAAAGGCAGCTACCGAATGGAGATGGACCACTACGACATTGTTCCGCAACTGGTGGCGGACAAGATTCTGGCCAACGCCAAGCGGCCGGTGGAGGAGGAAGAGGAGTAGGGACCAGGGACTGAGCGACCTGGGACTCAGCAAGTTGGCGACTCGCGGATGTGGGTGGAAAACCTGCAGCAAATTCGCCGCTGTGTCATCTGCGTTTAACACCCCATTTATCTCTTGCGGCTACAAACACACATGCCGCCGTTTCCCACGGCGACGCAGGAGGTTCGTGTGCAAAAGCTTATCGCCTCTTCACTCGCGGCGCTGCTTGTTGCCGGTACCCTCCCGATTCCTGCAACTGCTGCAGGCTCATCGGGCGGTGTGGAGACCGCAACCCCGATCAAGCACCTGGTTGTAATATTCCAGGAAAACATCTCATTCGATCACTACTTTGGGACCTATCCATATGCCACCAACCCGGCGGGCGAGCCGTTTTTTATAGCTGCGCCAGGCACCCCCACGGTCAACGGCCTCACGGGCACCCTCCTGACTGCGAATCCCAATGCCACGAATGCAGCCAATGGCAGCGGTGCCAGCAATCCCTTCCGGCTTGACCGCAGCCAGGCCGCGACGGCCGACCAGGATCACGACTACGCGCCGGAGCAGCTGGCCTTCGATCACGGCTTGATGGACGCCTTTCCGGCTTCGGTCGGCACTGCCGGTCCGCCCCCCGCAGGCGGCGGAATCTTCGCCACCGACGGCTTGACGATGGGCTACTTCGACGGCAACACCGTTACAGCTTATTGGAACTACGCGCAGCGCTACGCGCTGAACGACAACTCATACGGAACCAACTTCGGACCATCGACGGATGGCGCCGTCAACCTGATCTCCGGCCAGCTCAACGGAGTTATCCAGGACATCAGCGCTGGGGGTTCAACGATCGACGACGGTTACGGCGGACTCACACTGATAAGCGATGCTGATCCGGTGGGCGACAAGTGCTCCACCACGACGGGCGAGCGGGTGCAGTTCGGTGGCAAGAATGTGGGCGACCTGTTGAACGCCAAGGGCATCACCTGGGGCTTCTTTGAGGGCGGCTTCAACCTTTCCATCGTCAATGCGAACGGGTCCACGGGCTGCAGCCGCAGCACCACTTCGACGGTGACCAACAGCAAGAAGGATGATTACATTCCCCACCACCAGCCTTTCCAGTACTACACCTCCACCGCGAATCCGCTCCACTTGCGTCCCACGTCGACGGCCACCATCGGATACTCCAGCGATCCAGCAAATCACCAATACGACATTCAGGACTTCTTCGCTGCCGTCAGCGCGGGAAATTTTCCGGCCGTCTCGTTTCTGAAGGCTCCAGGATTTCAAGATGCTCATGCCGGATATTCCGATCCGCTCGACGATCAGACGTTTGTGGTAAATACCATCAACTTTCTTGAGAAGCAGCCGGACTGGGACTCAACAGCGGTGGTCATCGCGTTTGACGACTCCGACGGCTGGTACGATCACCAGCTTGGGCAGATTGTGAACCAGTCTGCCACCGCGGCCGATGCGCTGAGCGGCACCGGTCTGTGCGGCAGCGGCGCGGCAGCCTTGCCGGGTATCAACCAGGGTACGCTGCATGCGCAAGGCCGGTGCGGTTATGGTCCGCGCCTGCCTCTGCTGGTCATCTCTCCCTGGGCGCGCCGCAACTTCGTGGACCACACCATGACCGACCAGACTTCGGTGCTGCGTTTCATTGAGGACAACTGGCTCGGCGGGGAAAGGATCGGCGCCGGATCGTTCGACACCATCGCCAATCCCATCAACAGCATGTTCTACTTCACGGATGGCCCGCTGAACGCCGGGCAGTATATCCTCGATCCCAACAGCGGCCTCCTTGTACTGAACGGACCGGGCGGCGGGTTAATCCGGTAACAGCAAACCGGTGACTAGAATCGCAGCAGGCAGGACGCGGGAGAGATGACAATCTCTCCCGTGTCTTTGTTTTCGTTTTTGCTTGAAGAAAAGAGATTCAAACGCTTGATCAGTCGCCGCAGATTCCTGGGCCGGAGCGCCCTTACAGCAGCAACCGCTGTCGCATCGCGGGCCTTGGCGCGAACTCTATCTCAAAGCACCATGGCACCAACGCCGCACGCATTGCCAAATCTTGATCCCGGCACCCTGGCGAAATTCGTTGACCCGTTGCCGATGCCCAGGATTGCGCAACCGGTCGATCATAGATCTGTACCGGGGCCTGTACCCGGCAATTCCGGCGAACACGCGGCCTTTTACCGCGTGGCTATGCGCGCAATCAGGAGCAAGCTTCATCGCGATCTGCCGCCCGCAACGCTCTGGTCCTACGGCGGCTCAGTGCCAGGGCTCATGTTTGAAACACGCAGCGGGCAGGGCGTGATCGTCCAATGGGACAATGAGTTGCCCGCGCGGCACTTTCTTCCCATCGACCACAGTCTGCACGGCGCGGAGAAGGACAAGCCGGAGGTGCGCGGCGTTGTCCATCTGCACGGCGGCAAAACCCCGCCTGAAGGGGATGGCTATCCGGAAGACTGGTACGCGCCTGGCCAGTCGCGCACGTATTACTATCCCAACCGCCAGGACCCGGCCATGCTCTGGTATCACGACCACGCGATGGGCATCAACCGCCTCAACATCTATGCCGGCTTGCTTGGCTTGTGGGTGATTCGCGACAGCGTGGAAGATGCACTCAACTTGCCCCAGGGAAAATACGAAATCCCCCTGGTGCTCATGGATCGAGACCTGCGCCTCGATGGCCAGCTCAGTTACCCCGTCTCCGCCGATCCCCAACGCCCTTGGGTCCCGGAGGTGTTTGGAGAAGCCCACCTGGTCAACGGCAAGCTCTTTCCCTATCTGGACGTGGAGCCGCGCAAATACCGCTTCCGCATTCTGAATGGAGCCAATGGGCGCTTCTACTGGCTGTCCCTGTCTCGGGGCGCAGAGATGGTTCAGATCGGCTCCGACCAAGGGTTATTGGCAGCGCCGGTTGCGGTCAAGCATGTTCACCTGGCTCCAGGAGAGCGCGCCGATGTGGTCGTCGATTTTGCGCCCCATCGCGGGCAACAGGTGGTTCTCGAAAGCGAAGCCCTCTCCCTGATGCAATTTCGAGTCGCGCCCTCGCCTGCAACCGACCCGAGCGTTGTTTCGGCAACGCTGCGCCTGGCTGCGCGGATCGCCGAGTCGACGGCCGTCACCACCCGCAGGCTCACCCTCGACGAGCAACTGAATATGGTGGCCGAGTCCATGGGAATGTTGCTGAACAAGACTCCCTGGCACATGCCTGTCACGGAAAAACCGGTGCTGAATACAACGGAAATATGGGAGCTCATTAACCTAACTGACGATGTCCATCCCATTCATCTGCACATGGTGCGCTTCCAGATTCTCGATCGCCGCCGCTTTGATTCCTTTGAATTCATTACCAAGGGCACATTGCGCTACGTCGGCCCGCTGATGCCGCCCGAAGCGAATGAACTGGGCTGGAAAGACACTGCCAGGGTGAACGCCAAGACGGTCACGCGCATCATCGTTCCATTTGTGGGCTTTCCGGGCCGCTACGTTTGGCATTGCCACATCCTGGAGCATGAGGACAACGAGATGATGCGGCCCTACGAAGTGGTTCCGCAAATTTTGACCTAGAAGTTTAGCTGGAGATATCCCAGAGTTAGCTGGGAGTCATCGGTTTCGATGGCAATGGCGCTTGTGCTGTTCACAAGATAGAGCGTCACACTATCTCCCGCTGTGCGGGATGCAGGATTGAGACCGGCGATGGTTCCGGAGAATACGCCGTTTGTGGCAGGGGTGAAGCTGCCGGAGAGCGCGAAGTCCGCAGCGCCATTGCCGGAATCGGCAAAGCCTGCAAGCGTGTCGGCGCCGTTGCCGGGGACTGAGGTTACCGTGCCAGCCATTGAGGACCAGCCGTAGTTCAGTTGTTGCACGGACTGCCCGGCGTTCAAGCCATAGGTTCCGCTCAGGGAGTCCACTGTGAAGGCGGCGGATTGCTGCTGGAAAGCCTGTCCGACGAACTCCTGGTCGCCGCTTTCGGAAAGCAGAAGGGCGTTGCCGTCTCCGCTCAGGTAGAGTTCCATGGAATAGTTGAAGCCCGATCCATCGGTGACGTTTGACAGAGTCACACGGCCGGTGGAGTCGACGGCGTACGTCCCTTTGACGGAGATCGGGGCCAGCGGCTGGCTGCCGGAAAGGTCGTTCCAGCTGATTGCGCCGGTGACGGCGCCACTCGAGTTGGTGGCGAGCACGCCGGCTACCTGAAAGGTTGCATACGGGGTCTGGTTGGCCGCTCCCAAGACGTAGCTTGAGCCTGCGATGGAACTGCTGCTGAAATGTCCGGTGCTGGCGCCCTGACCCAGGGCTACGCCGCCCATGGCTCCTTCGCTCACTCCGATATTGTTGGTGGGCAGGGAAATCAATCGAATGTGGGTGGCATCGACGATATAACCGACGACGCCCTGAATGGGAAGGTACGAGGACTGGCTGGGGTTCAACTGAAACTGGACTCTGCCGAACTGGTCAGGTGCGCTGACCGTGCTTGCCGCCAGGGATTGTTTGCCATTGGGGATGCCGAAGCCGGATTCGCCCACAAGATCGAGAACGCTGCCGTTGCCGGAGATGCCGCCTGCACTATCGACGTTGAGGATGCCGCCGATCCACACCGGGTCACTGAACTGGTCGCCGCCGTACATGGAGATTGCGTATCCGCCGGAGGGGGCGGTTGCGGCGGTCTGCAGATCGAGCGTGCCGCTGCCCATGGAACCGTAGAGTTGGGCGGTAAAGCCGTGCTGGCCGGAGGCGAGGGCACCGTTCAGAGTTTCAGAGACGTTCTGGCTGAGATTGAGAGTGATCTGGAGGTTTCCATCGGGAGTGGTGGCATAGGTTCCACCGGTAATTGGTCCCGAGAGACTCGCGTAGGGATAAATGTCGCCTTCACTGTCAGACTCGTAGGAGACGCTGTCCTGCTCACCTCCGGTGATGGAGCCATTCTGGGCAACCAGGACGCCGGTGACGAAGTTTGTCGCGCTGCCGCCGGGTCCCATGAGCTGAAAAACATACGTGCCGTTGGCCAGGGTTGGGGCCTGGGGAACGATAACAACATTCGTGGAGACCGATTTGGTGGGGTCCGTAACGGAGGTTGCCGTGACGGTAACCGACGTGCCGGACGGAATCGCCGCAGGCGCGGTAAAGGTGGTCGATTCCTCGCTCGTGGTCGACGCCGGGATGAAAGATCCGCAGGCGGAGCTTTTGCAGGTCACGGTCCACTTTGCCAGGGGATTGGCGCTGACATCGTTGGTAATCAGAGCGCGAAAAGGCGCGGCCGCGTTGACCTGGAGAGATGCGGGAACGGTTCCGAAGAACGAGACGGCGATGGCAATTGGGGGCACGATGGTGACAGTCGCCGAGATCGATTTGGTGGAGTCCGCTACCGCGGCGGCCGTGATGGTGACCGTTGCGCCGGAGGGAACGGCTGCCGGCGCGGTATAAACCACGGCGCCGCCTTCATCGCTGGTGCTGAACGTGCCGCATGCATTGGGACTGCCACAGCTCATCGTATAGGTAGCCAGGCTGTTCGAGGGACTGTTTTCGGCGATTGCGTAGATGGTCACCGACGCGTTTACGGCCAGAGTGCCGGTGGGTGCCTCGATAAACAGCACGGAAATCGGCTGCGAGGGCTGAGTTGGGAGGGTGATGGGTGGAAGGCTTCCGCACCCTGCAAGCCCGATCAAAATGCCTAGTCCGGCAAGTGGAAGAATTCCTCTACGCGATAGCATGATGCATCTCCGTCCCGCGCCGGCAAGAGCCGAAGAGGCTTTCTGTCGTTTCTATGCGCGTGCTCTTCGAAACATTAGACCTGCCGGCTTTTGAGGAGTTAGGAAGGAATTCTGTTATGGCATTGAAGTGAGTTATCCGTCCGCCTGGCCGGAGGAGTATTCCAACGGTGCTTGTAACTCATGAGTTTGAAACTTCGGCTGCCCGCAGATGCCGGGCCAGCGACCACTTCAGCTCTTCGATGCCCTGGCCGGTTACGGCGGAGATGGCGTGGAACTCCAGCTTCTTTCGCTTCACATGCGCGGCCAGCTTCTTCAGCTTGTCGGGATTGGCCGAATCGATCTTGGTGGCGGCGACGATCATGGTCTTCTTGGCGAGCGGAAACTCGATTGTGGGGCCGGGATTGTCGTCCATGGGCTGCTCGGGAGTGGTTACGGAGAAACTTTCCAGCTCCTTGTTGATGACCTTGAAATCTTCCACGGGGTCGGGACGGCCGCTGGCGTCGCTCACATCGACCAGATGGAGCAGCAGGCGGGTGCGCTCGATGTGGCGGAGGAACTGGGTTCCGAGACCCGAGCCGAGGTGGGCGCCTTCGATGAGCCCGGGCATGTCGGCGACGACATAGGAGAACTGGTCGGGCTCTTCGCCGACGGTGACGACGCCCAGGTTGGGTTCGAGGGTGGTGAAGGGGTAATCGGCGATTTTGGGCTTGGCGGCGGAAATGCGGGAGATGAGGGTGGATTTGCCGGCGTTGGGGTAGCCGACCAGGCCTACGTCGGCGAGGAGCTTGAGGACCAGCCGGTAGTTGCGTTCTTCGCCCGTGCGGCCGAGTTCGTGCTCGCGCGGAGCCTGGTGGACGGCGGTGGCGAAGTGCTGGTTGCCGCGGCCTCCGCGCCCGCCTTTGGCGATGACGACGCTCTCGTCGGGGGACTCGAAGTCGTGGATCAGCTCGCCGGTGTCCTGGTCGTAAAGAGCTGTGCCGACAGGCACTTGCAGGGTGGTGGAGTCGCCGTCGAGGCCGGTGCAGTTGGAGCCCATGCCATGCTGGCCGCGCTGGCCCTTGTGCTCCGGGTTGTAGCGGAAGTGGATGAGGGTGTTGTGGCGCTGCGAGCTGACCATGACGACGTCGCCGCCGCGACCGCCGTCGCCGCCGGAGGGACCGCCGCGGGGGACGAACTTCTCCCGGCGGAAGGCCATGCAGCCGTTGCCGCCGTCGCCGGCTTTGACGCGAATTTTGGCTTCATCGATGAACATTTAGGACCAGGGATCAGGGGTTAGGGGTCAGGGATCAGAGTGACCATTTACGCATAAACGGCTTCGAATTTGTTATGCCGTCTTTTCAGTTTACCGAATCGGGCGTAGGATCGTTGGCAACTTCGCTTTTGGCTCTAAGGGGCGGCTGAATCGGGAGCACTCTCCCGATCGGCAATTGTGCCCCGCCGGACCTGCCGACTTGAGCGGGCCGGTGAGTGAAGATATTGTGCTTGTTCCCACGATCTGCCGCGAGCAGGGATCGCATGGCAGAGATAGGGCGGATGCGGATGAGGCTGGCAGCGCTGGCCGTGCTGCTATTGGGCATGGGGGCGGCAGTTGGCGCGCAAACAGCCGGGATCGGGACCCTGACGGGCAAGCTGACCGATCTGCACTCGGCGCCGCTGGACGGCGCGACGGTGGTGGTGCGGAACGAAGGCACCGGCGCGCAAGTCCAGGCCAAGACACAAAAAAACGGAAGCTTCCGCATTAGCGGGCTGTTGCCGGGCGCCTACACGTTGGAGGCAGAGAGCGAACGCCTGGGCCGCGGACGGCTGGAGGGTGTGGTCGTGTCTGCCGGTCACGAGGCGCACGTACAGGCGGCGATGGCGTTTGAGCCTGTTGCGCCGCGACCGGCGGATGCAGTGGCCGCTGCGGTTGAGTCACCGGCAACGGTTGACCCTCTGCGGGAACTGGCGCAGGTTGAAACCCGCGCGGCGAAATTGGCGCGCGAGAGGACTCAGACCGAATCGGTGGTTGCGCTGGGCTCGCTGGACACGGAGGCTCTTCAGGGGCTGGCCGCGCGCGCGCGCGCGTTGCCAGTTGAGAAGCGAGGAATGCCTTCGGTTGAAGGGCAGATGCCTACGGACGCTGTGCCGAGTGAGCCGTTGGCGACCTTGAATCTGAGTGGGCGCGGTGAATCAGGAACCGCGAATTTGGAGGCTGCAACCAGCGCGCAGCCCGCCCCCCTGGCTGCTGCCGGCGGTTCGGCAACGGTCCAGGCAGCGGCATTGGGTGCGCAATCGGCGATTGCATCTCTCCAGCAAGTGAGCAAGATGGCCCCGAAAGCCACCGCGCATGTCGATCCAGTGACGGAGGCGGTTGCGGCCACGGTGACGGCGGAAGAGCTGCAGAGGCTGCCCGCTGCCGGGAGGCGATGGCAGGATTTTGTGCTGGATACTCCCACGGCGGCTACCGCGGCAGGTGGGACTTCGCCAACGGTTCTGCGCGGGGCCGGAAATGACCCGCCGGCGACCAGCATCGACGGGACGAGTACGCGGATGGCATTTGGCGGCGAGGGTAGCGCGAGGCCGGAGTCGCAAGAGGCCGATGGCCCGGGTGGAATCGGCCGGAATGGCGCGGTTCAGGCGTGGGCCGGCGGGCATGGGGCGCCGGTGGCGGAGGCGGCGATCCGCGAAGTAGAAACTGTCGCGGGAAATGCCGAGGCGGAAGGGGCGCGCTCGGCCGGCGGGCAGGTGAGCGTGGAGACGGCGCGCGGGACGAATCGGCTGCATGGCCAGGGATTTCTGTTTGACCGGCAGAATACCTGGGGCGCGCAGAATCCCTTCACCCAGTGGGTGCAGGAGACCACGCAGGCGACGCCGAGCACAACGCCTGTGTTTACGGCGGAACGGTACACGCCGCCGGACCGGGAGACGGTGGGGGGCTTTGGGGTGGGCAGCCAGATCAAGCGGGACAAGCTGTTCTGGTTTGGAGCGCTCGACAGCTACCAGCGCGACGATCCGGGGCTGGCTGTGGTGAAGCATCCCGATGTGTTCTTTGCGCAGCCCTCGAACGACCAGATGCAGGCGCTGAGTGCGCGGCTGGGCCTGAGCAGCGCGAACCCAGTAACCGAGGGGCTGGGCGCTTATTCGGGGATGCTGACGACGCTGGATGGGCTGCTGGGGCCGGCTCCCCGGCATGCGGCCCAATGGGTGGGGTTCGGACGCCTGGACTGGCAGGCGGCTGAACGGCATCGCCTTACGCTGGAAGGCACGGGCGCGCGGTGGATTTCACCGGGAGGCGGATTGACGCGGGTTTCTGAGACCTATGGGACGAGCAGTTTCGGGTCAAGCGAGGCCAGCGAGGAGCTGCTGCTGGGGCGTTGGGAGGCTTTTCTGACGCCCAACCTGCTGGCGGTGACGCAAGGCTCGGCTGGGCGCAGCATCCTGAGCGATCATGCGGAGACGCCGTCAGCCTTTGAGCAGACATTTCTGGCGCCGAATGTGTGGGGGCAGTTGCCGCAGATCGCGGTCGATTCGCGCTACGGATTCACCATCGGAAATCCGTCGCGGTTTGGCGCGGGGAGCTATCCCGACGAGCGCGCGACCCAGGCGCAAGAGACGGTGGAATGGGTGCGTGGAAATCTGCAGGTGAAGGGCGGCTTTGCGCTCAGCCACAACGCCGACGCGACCAGCCTGCTTCGCAACCAGACGGGCACTTACAGCTACTCCAGCGTGGAAAACTTTGCCTCGGACGCGCTGGTGTTCGCCAAATATGGGCTGGCTGGGGAGCTGAACCTCGATGACCAGCACAACTGCGATGAGACGGAGAAGGTTTGGCGCGATTCAGGCGGGAATCTGCGCGGGCTGGGCGCACTGCCCTGCTACTCCTACTACTCGCAGACGCTGGGGCCGACCAACTGGAACCTGAGCACCAACGACTGGGCCGGCTTCTCCACGGTGCAGTGGCAGCCGCGCAAGCTGCTGGTAGTGAGCGGCGGGCTGCGCTGGGAGCGGGAACAACTGCCGCCGCCGATTGCGGCCACGGTCAACATGGATTTGCCGTCGACCGAAAAGCTGCCCAGTCTCGGGAATGACTGGGGTCCGCGGATCAGCATGGCGCTGGGCAATCTTGAGCGCCACTGGCCGGTGCTGCGGGTGGGTTACGGGATGTACTTTGGGCGGACGGAAAACATGACCGTCGAAACGGCGCTGACGCAGACGGGGAGCGCCAACGGCGACCTGAAGTTCTTCCTGCGGCCCACGGACGACTGCCAATTCTGTGCCGGCGGGGCGCCGCCGTTTCCTTATGTGTTGCGCGGGCCGCCGGGGAGTGTGGTAAAGCCGGGGGCGGTCGAGTTCGCGCCGAGCTTCCGCAATCCGGAGGTGCATCAGGCTGTTGCGGCGCTGGAAGAAGCGCTGCCTGGGCATGTGGAGGTGACGGCAAGCGCGGTGGTGAGCCTGGGAAGGCGGCTGCCGGTTTCCGTCGACACAAACCTGGGCCTGCCTGCGCAGACGATTACCTACGACGTGTGCGACCAGACTCCGACAGAACCCAACAACGGCAAGTGCGGCAATAGCGGCCTGGGTCCCATCAAGGCGGCGCAGATTACGGTTCCCTTTTACGCTTCCTGGAGTTCGTTGGATTGCCCCAGCGGTTCGCCTTCGTATCTTGCCGGGCAACTTGGATGGTGTAACCCGAACTACCAGCAGATTGACCAATACACGAGCAAGGCCAACTCGACCTATGAAGCTGCGGTGCTGAGGGTGGTCCGCTACGGACGGCGCGGGCTGACGCTGCACGCCCACTACACCTACGCGCACGCCGCAGACTGGAATCCGAACGAAAGTCCGCTGAATCCGGCGGCGCTGGCGGCAAACAGTTTCAGCCAGGAGTATGGGACCAGCGATTCGGATGTTCGTCATTCGGCCGCCGCTCTTGTGATCTATGAGCCGACGTGGAAGCTGCGCGGGAAAGCCGGGTTGGCGGCAAATGGGTGGATGGTTTCCGGCATCGCGCAGTTCCGTAGCGGACTGCCGTACACGATGCGGACTGCCGGCTCGCTGGCCGAGGAGTTCACTTCAAGCGGTTCTCCCATTGTTGGGCTGGGGCCGGGGATGAATGGCTCCGGTGGGGACAACCGAGTGTACGGCATGGGCAGCGACCACCAGGTCTATGACATCGGGCGCAATACTTTCCGCTACCCGGCCACGTGGAAGGCCGACTTGCGGCTGGGAAAGATATTCGACCTGGGACAAATGCGCCAGTTGGAAGTGCTGATGGAGAGCTTCAATCTGTTCAACCACCAGAATGTTACGGAGCTGGAAACTACTGGCTATTTCATCGAATCCGGCACCCCGCCGGGCGAGTTGGGGGGAGCGGGCTCTCCGCCGACGTTGAATTTCCTTACCGGCCTCAAAACCAATGCGACCACCGGACTCGCGACCACGGCGTTCGGCCAGCCGCTGAATGTGAATGCGACGAACTTCTATCGGGAGCGGCAGATACAACTGGGCTTCAGAATGAGATTTTGACTGACCGCCTCGATCGCGCGAATCGGGCCTGCAATTCCCGACAGGCCGCGAGGGCGCGTACTCATCACGGCCGGGCGGGTGCTGTTTCCGTTATCATTTGACCCATGAAATTGGCGGTCATCCGGCGGTGGGCTGTTGCGGGACTGATGTTGGCGTTAGCGCCGTGGGCCGGGGCACAGACCGATCTTTCTTCCCAATATCTGTGGCAGCCGGTTCGCATCGGAGGCGGCGGGTGGGTGGTGGGCATGACGGTGCATCCGTTGGACCCGACGGTTCGCTACGCACGGACCGACGTGGGGAATGCTTACCGGTGGAATAACGCAACGCAGCAGTGGACCCCGATGCGGGTGAGCAACGCCAATGGTTCGGGGGTGCAATCGGCTGCGGAAACGGAAGCGCCGTCGAGTTATGGCGCTGACAGCGTGGCCGTCGATCCGACTAACACCGGCGTTGTCTACATGGTCTTTCCCACGGAACATGGCACCGACATTCAGACTCCGACGAATGATGTCGAGATCTACAAGAGCGTGGATGGCGGGAGTAACTTTACTCCGGGAAAGATGTCGGCGGCCGCGATACTGGGCAATCCCAACGGCCCCAACCGGATGGATGGGGAGAAGCTGGCGGTAGACCCGGGCAACTCCGCGGTGTTGTATTACGGGAGCGACAGCCAGGGGCTGTGGCGTTCCACGGATGACGGCGCGACTTGGACGCAATATCCGCTCAGCGGCTCCACGGGGCCGCCGACGAACATCGAGTTCGTCAATATCCAGTTCGCGAAGGCGCCGGGCACGGTGACGGTGAATGGCGTTGTGGTGAGCAAGACGGTGTATGCCGTCAGCATCAACAATAGCGGCGATGGCGGGGGCGATGTTTACCAGAGCACGGACGGAGGACAAAGCTGGACGGACATTTCGACCGGCGTGACCGATGCGGCAAGCGGCGAGAGTCTGAGCCACCAGGCGCTGAGTTCGAGCATTGACAGTACGGATGCACTGTATGTCGTCGAGAACTCCGCGACGAATGGAGGTCTGCGCGCGTACTGGAAGTACGCAACGGGTATGTGGACGCGAATCTCATTGCAAGGCTCCATCAACCAGGCATTGACGAGCGTGGCAGTGGACCCGACCAACGCACAACGCATGTACGCGCTGGGCGCGGACACGAGCCTGGCCCGGTCAGACAACGGTGGCGCGACGTGGATCAACCTGGGATCGCCGCACTATGCAAACACGCTGGGATGGCTGCCGCAAACGGTGGGCATGAGCGGCGGCGAGTGGCATAGCAACGGCGGGCTGAAGGTCGATGCAAACGGCAACCTGTGGTCGCCGACCGGGCAGGAAGGCACGATCACGATCCCGGCTGCGACGGCAAGCGAGGCTACCGCTGCCAATCCTCCCAAGTGGACCATCGTTTCGACCGGCATTGAGGAACTGGTTTCGATGGACATGACTGTGCCGCCGGGAAGCAATGACACGATCATTGCTATGGCCATGGATACGACAGGCTTCTATATCCCCAATCCCGATAATTTCAGCGCGGTGCAGATTCCGCTGCAACAGGAGATTATTTCGCAGGGCACATCGGTGGCGTACGCGCCGGACGTGCCGGGTTATATCGCAATTACTTCGAGCAACGCGTACACCAACGGCACAAACTACTCGGGATACTCGACCAACGGAGGCATGAGCTGGACGCGCTTCGGGCTGGCGCTCAAAGATAGTTGCGGCACAGGCC
>Ga0302324_100015631_pt1 | contig 15208 bp, 13 predicted proteins | sample Palsa_T0_1_FD_201949 | JGI IMG/M metagenome (GOLD analysis project Ga0302324, IMG submission 201949) | Peat permafrost microbial communities from Stordalen Mire near Abisko, Sweden - Palsa_T0_1 | ecosystem: Environmental > Terrestrial > Soil > Palsa > Peat permafrost | place: Sweden: Abisko...
CTTGCCTGCGGTGGCGAGGTCGCGGACGATGTGTTCGGCGTGGTAGATGTGGGGCCAGGTCCAGGCGGTGTCGGGGTTCATCCAGACTTCGTTGGTGCCGTTCTTTCCCCAGGAGCCTTCGGGGAGGTTCATGTATCCGGCGGCTGGGTATTGGTCGAGATAGGCGGTGCCGTTGATTAACTGCACCGGGAAATCGGGGCCGGCCTCGCCTAAGACGCGGACGATTTGTTCCAGGAAGAGCGGGCCTTCAAACCACCAGTGGCCGAAGAGTTCTGCGTCGAAGGGGGAGCAGAGGATGGGCGTCTTGGAGTCTCCGAAGCCTTTTTTGAGGGCGTTGAAGACTAACGAGACGTAGTGCTCGGCGTGGGCGCGGGTGCGGCCTTCGGCTTCCATGGGGAAGTAGGGAGTTTTGTAGGCCATGTCGACCTTGGAGCCGGTGACCTGCCAGTAGCGGTGACCGCCGGGCCAGCGCTTTTTGTGGAAGTCGAGATAGACGGCGTCGCCGGGGTAGCCTGCGTCGCCGGACCAGACCTGAACGCCGGTGCGGGGATCCCTGGGGAAGGCTACTACGGGATGCTCGTGGGATTCCGGGCCGTCAACGAAGTAAGGCTGGTAGAACGTGCGGTGCGGCTGGCGGGCTTCCAGCTTTTCCAACTCTTCGATCGCGACGGGTTCGCCGGCCATTAATTGGTAGGGCGTGAAGCGGATGGCTTCGCGGGACTGCTCGACCAAGTGCGTGTCGACGAAGAAGAAATCGATGCCGGCGTTGCCGAGAAATTCTTCCACTCCGTGACGATAAAAGGCGGGCCATGGCGCTTGCTGACCGGTCTCGGCCATGGGTGGCTGCCAGATGCCGGCGGGGCGGTAGCCTGCTTCCGGAACCCAGATGCCCTTGGGATCGTGGCCGATGTGACGCTTGTGGGTGCGGACGGCGGTCTGGACCTGGGCGTAGATGGACTCGTCGGTGCCGAGCAGCGGGAAATAGCCGTGGGTGGCGCCGCAGGTGATGAGTTCGATGGAGCCCTTGTTGTGGAAGTAGCGGAAGCCGCCGACGATGTCCTGGCCGAGCTCGGTGAAGTCGTCGAGGGCCTGCTGGTAGAAGTTCTGCCAGAAGCGGGCGGTGGCGGCGAAGTGCTCGTCGTTGGATTGGGAGAAGAAGGCTTCGTCCTCACGGGCGGCCTGAATTTTGCGCTCGACGTAGAGGACAAATTCCTTCTTGAAGACGGGGTGGGAGAGCTGCTCCAGCAGGATGGGAGTGAAATTAATGTTGGCGTGGAGAGCGAGATTGTCTTTTTCCAGACGCCGGAAGACGCGCAGCATGGGCAGATAAGTTTCGGCGGCCGCTTCGTGGAGCCACTCCATACCATGGGGCCAGGTGCCGTGGTTGACGACATAGGGCAGGTGGGAGTGCAGCGTGAAAGTCAGGAAGGCGGAGCCTTTTTTGCGTGCGGGAACTGTCATGTCGCTCCAGTTGGATGGGTTGCGGATAGGATGCGGCTGCGTGGAAAAAGGGAGCCGTGCCTCGGGCAACTGAGGCTGAGTTTACTACAGCGATAGCGGGGCTGGCTGGCGGGGCGGGCTGGAATTGCGGCGGCGTGGAAAGCGAAAATGCCACGAGATATGGGCGGCATCGCGACCTGAAGCGGCATCAGAGTTGGGGATGGCGACGCTGTGCTGGCTCCCTGCGAATTGCAGCGGGGCGCGGGAAGGGGTAGCATCCCTAGCACGGCTCAACTGATATCTACTGGTGTTTAAGTTACAAATCCACACGCGAGCGAGAAGGAGTTGGACATGGGACGATATGAAGATGACGAGGATGAGAATCAGGGTGGCGGCGGCTTTGGCTGGTTTGTTGCCGGGCTGAGCCTGGGCGCGTTGCTGGGCGTGTTGTATGCGCCGAAGAGCGGAGCCGAGACGCGCGAAGAGCTGGCGCAGAATGCTCGCGACGGGCAGGAATATCTGCGGCGCAAGGGTGTGGAAGTGCGCGGGCAGGCTGTGGAGATGGTCGACCGCGGCAAGCAGCAGTTTGATGACTACTACGAGAAGGGCCGCCAGCAATTTGAGGAGTACGTTGCTTCGGGCCGGGATTACTACTCCAAGGGTCGCGAGCAGGTGAACGAGTATATTGATCGCGGCAAGGATGTGGTGGCGGACCAGGTAAATCGCGCGACGGCGGCGGTTGAGGCGGGCAAGGAAGCCTACCGGACGACGGCAGCTACGGGCGTGGCCGACATAGACGGTTCGGAGAGCTAAATGCAGAGCACGCTGCTGACTATATTTATCGTGGTGACTGCGCTCGCCGTGGTGATGCAGGCTTGCATCCTGCTGGCGATGGCGGTTGCGGCACGCAAGACACAGCAGCGCGTGTTGGCGATTGCTGAGGAGCTGCGCGGACACCTTGGGCCGATCCTGAAGACGACGCGCGACGTGCTGGAAGACAGCGCGCCGAAGATCAAGACGATTACGGCGAATCTGGAAGACACGAGCCACCTGGTCCGGGTGCAGACGATTCATTTGAATCATGCGATGGATGATCTGCTGGCACGGTCACGGGAGCATGTTGCTCGCGTGGACGGGATGGTGGAGGACACGCTGGATTCGGTCGACCAGGCGCGGCGGACGGTGACTCGCGTGACTGAGGGGCCGATGCGCTGGGTGAATGCGATGTCGAATGGCATTCAGGCGGCGGTGGCGCGGTTCGTGCAGCAGCGGCGGACGGCTGGTTCGGATGTTCGGGCTGAGTCGTTTGAAGAAGAAGAGATTTTCGACTAGCTTGCGAGAGTGAAGGCAAGGGCGCAGCTTCGGCTGCGCCTTTTTCTTTTACCGGCGGAACGTTGGTACGATGGCGTCGCGGGATTCATGCGGAGGATTTGCGAGATGAGGCAGTGGGTGTTGTGCGCGGCTGCGGTTGTTCTAGTTGTGGGGGGTGCGATGGCGCAAGAGAGGTCTCCGAAGATGACGGACAGCAGTCAGATCGGGCCGGATGGGACGGCTTATGTGACGCGCGTGGTGCCGGTGCCGGCGACGATCAGTGAGGAGGCGCAGAAGTTTTTGTCCAAGCCGGAAAATAATGCCGAGCTGCCGCAGGGCTTGGAGATGCGGCGCACGTTGACGGACAAGTGGCAGGCTGGCGTTGGGGACGCGGCGCGGAAACTTTATCCCGTGAACGTGGCGCCCGACAAAATTGCGGGGGTGCCGGTGCTGGTGGTCACGCCGATCAAGTCGGTGCCGGAAAAGCAGAATCGCGTGTTGATGAATCTGCATGGCGGCGGGTTTATGTCGGATTCCGGATCGCTGTCGGAGACGATTCCTATTTGTAACTTGACTGGGACAAAAGTGGTTGCGGTGTTGTATCGGCTGGCGCCGGAGCATCCCTTCCCTGCCGGGCTGGATGATGCCGTGGCCGTTTATAAAGAGCTGCTGAAGACTTACAAGCCGTCCAACATTGGTGTGTATGGGACGTCCGCGGGCGCGATTATGACGGCGCAGCTGACGGTGAAGTTGAAGCAGTTGAAGCTGCCGCTGCCTGCGGTGACCGGAATTTTTTCCGGCATGGGCGACTTCAGTCGAACGGGTGATTCGGTTGCGATGTATTCGATTCAGGGCTTGTCCGGGCATTTGAATCCGCCGGTGGCTGGTTCAAATCCATCGGCTTACTTCACGGGCGCGACGGATTTGAAGGATCCCGTTCTGTCGCCGATGTATGCGGATCTTTCGGGATTTCCGCCGACGCTGTTTGTCACGAGTGGGCGTGATTTATTGCTGAGCGGGACGACGATTCTGCATCGAGCTTATTTGCGCGCGGGCGTCGATGCGCAGCTGGTCGTGTTCGAGGGGCTGCCGCATGCGTTCTGGAATTTTTCTGATTTGCCGGAGTCGAAGGAGGCCGATCAGATCATGGCTGAATTTCTGGACAAGCACCTCGGGAAATAGCTAGACGATCCAGCCGCCGCCGGTTACTTCTTCGTCCTGATAGAAGACGACGCCCTGGCCGGGAGTTATGGCTCGCTGGGGTTCGTCGAAGATGACGCGGGCTTGTCCGTTGGGGGCGGGCTCGATCCAGGCTGGGGACGGCTCGTGGCGGTGGCGGATTTTTGCTTCGACGCGGATTGGTTCGGTCAGGTCGGGGATGGAGATCCAGTTGAGGTCGCGGGCTAGTAATTCGCGCGCGTAGAGCTGCTCTTCCCTGCCCAGCGTGACTTCGTGGTCTGCCGGATTGATATTGAGGACATAGAGCGGGTCGGGCGAGGAGAGGCCCAGGCCCTTGCGCTGACCTACGGTGTAGCGATGGGTTCCGCCGTGAGCGCCTAGATTTGTGCCGTCTTCGGTTACGAATTCGCCAGACTCGTCGGGCTGGGGCTCGTTCTGCTCTGCCAGGTAGGCGGAGATGAAGGCCTTATAGTCGTTGCCGGGGACGAAGCAGATTTCGTGGGAGTCGGGCTTCTGCGCCAATGCCAGTTGGTGCTGCTCTGCGAGGTCGCGGACTTCAGGCTTGGTCATGTGGCCGAGCGGGAAGATGCTGCGGCTGAGCTGCTCCTGCGTTAAGCCAAAGAGGAAATAGGTCTGGTCCTTGGCGCGGTCGGCGGCGCGCTTGAGGATCCAGCGATTGCGCTGCGGGCAAAATTCGTTGCGCGCGTAGTGGCCGGTGGCTACGGCGTCGGCACCGATCTGGCGGGCGGTGGTGATGAGCTCGTCGAACTTGAGGTGGTTGTTGCAGAGCGTGCACGGAATGGGCGTGCGGCCGGCGAGGTAATCGTCGACGAAGGGGCGGACGACGTCGCGTTCGAAGCGCGCTTCCTGATTGACGACGTAGTAGGGCATGTCGAGCTGCTCGGCGATGCGGCGGGCATCGTAGACGTCGTCGAGCGAGCAGCAGCGGCCGGTGATTTGTTCGGGCATGCCGGGCTTGCCGGCCAGGCGGCGCTGGTTCCAGAGCTGGAGGGTGAGGCCGACGAGGTTGTGACCCTCGGCGCGGAGCATGGCGGCGACCGTGGAGGAGTCGACGCCGCCGGACATGGCTACCGCGATGGTGCGGGCGGTTGCTGCTGTCGGCGCGGGATGGGTTGCGGTGGCCACATTTCTATTTTAGAGGAATGGCGCTGCGTCCGGGACTAGAGACTAGGGAGTAGGGACTGGGCACTAGCAAGCAACGGTTAGCTGGCGACGGCGCGGCGTTTGGGGGCTAGCTCGCGCAAGCGGGCGACGACCGGTGGAACTACTTCGAGGGCGAAGTCGATGTCGGCGGCGGTGTTGTGTTTGCCTAGTGAAAATCTGAGGCTGGATCTTGCGTGCGGGGCGGATAATCCCATCGCGGTTAAGACGTGCGACGGCTCGATGGCGCCGGAGCTGCAGGCTGCTCCGCTGGAAACGGCCAGGCCTTTGAGGTCTAACGCGATGACTAATGCTTCGCCTTCTACTTGATCGAACCAGAGGCTGGTCGTGTTGGGCACGCGCGGGACGGGACGGTTGTTTTCGTCTACTCCGTTTAATCCGGAGTTTGGAATTGCAGCGAGCAGACCGGCTTCGAGGCGGTCGCGGAGTTTTGCGGTTTCGGCTACGGAGTTGTGCGCGAATCCATCGAAGGCGATTTCTGCGGCGCGGCCCAGGCCTACTATGCCGGCCAAATTTTCAGTGCCGGCGCGGCGTTGCCGTTCGTGGTTGCCGCCGAAGAAGAGCGGCTCGAGTAGAGTTCCGCGGCGGACGTAGAGGGCTCCCGTTCCCTGCGGGGCGTGCATTTTGTGGCCGGAGATTGTCAGCAGCTGGACGCCTAGCTTCGTGACGTCTATTGGGATTTTTCCGGCGGCCTGGACTGCGTCGGTGTGCATGGGGATGCCGGCTGCTGCGGCAATTTGTGCAATTTCAGTTACAGGTTGCAGGACTCCGGTTTCGTTGTTGGCCAGCATGACGGAGATTAAGCGCGTCTGCGGGGTGATGGCGCGGCGGACGTCTTCTGGCGAGACGCGGCCGGTAGGATCGACGGGAAGATACGTGACGCGGAGGCCACGCTTTTCCAGACGCTGGGCGGTGATGAGGACGGCGTGGTGCTCTATCGCGCTGGTGATGAGGTGTATGTCGGAGAGCGAAGTGCCAACCGACATGTGAGCGCCGAGGATTCCGGCGATGGCGAGGTTGTCGCCTTCGGTGCCGCCGCTGGTGAAGACGATTTCTGCTGGCCGGCATGCCAGGAGGCGGGCGACATTTTCGCGAGCGTGCTCGACCGCGGCGCGGGCGTGTTGTCCGAAGCGATGGACGGAAGAGGCGTTGCCGAATTGCTCACCGAAGTACGGCTGCATCGTCTCAAGGACCTGAGGCAGCAGAGGCGTGGTGGCGTTGGCGTCCATGTAGACGTGGGGCATGGCTACCTCCATTGTAGATTTCTGCTAGTCTGCGTACGCCAGAGGAGGCAAAAAGTTATGTTTATGAAATTTGGATGTTGGACGGCGGCGGCGGTGATGGCGCTGGGGTTGGTGTCGGTATCGAGCGCGAATGCGCAGATGAACGCGTGCAACGGGGGTAAGGGCATGGCGATGGCGCCGGGAGACGCTGCGGGTAAGAGTTTTGATGATTTACTTAGCCTGCAGGAAAAAAACATTGTGGGGACCGCCGAAGCGATGCCGGCGGACAAGTTTGATTTTGCTCCCAGCCAGGCAATTTTCTCGCCGAGCCAGAAGGTGGACTTCTCTTCTCCGAAGCCGGTGGCGACTTTCGCGGAGATGGTGAAGCATCTTGCGCAGGCGAATTATTACTTCTTCGGATCGAAGACGATGAAGCCGCAGGCGGATGTGAAGGCGATCAAGAATTTGAAATCGAAGGATGAGATTATTGCGGCGCTGAAGGCGTCCTTCGCGTATGCGCATATGACGGTGAGTTCGATGACGGTGGCGACTGGCTTTGCCGAAATGGACAATGACGGCAAGAAGACGACGCCAGCTGCGACGTATGCCTTTGGGCTGGCGCACATGAATGATCATTACGGGCAGTTGAATGAATATCTGCGGATGAACGGAATTGTTCCTCCTGCAAGCCGGAAATAGCGATGTGCGCGGCAGCGGAAGGCCGCTGTCGCGCATCTCACAACCGGTGAAACTCCATGGAGGGAAGAAAGAATGTCAGACACGAAGACTGTTACGCGCGAGCAACTTATTGATTTGCTGAATGAGGATCTGGAGCGCGAGTACCAGGCGATCATCGCCTACGTGGTGTATTCGCAGGTGCTGAAGGGCGCCGAGTATATGAACATTGCCGATGAGCTGGCGGTGCATGCGGCGGAAGAGTTGAAGCATGCGCTGGTCATCTCCAACCAGATTGATTACCTGGGCGGGATGCCGGCGACGAAGCCGAAAGTTGTGAAGACGTCAGAGAAGGCGAAGGAGATGCTGCAGTTCGATCTCGACAATGAAACGGAGACGATTCGGCAGTATCGCGATCGCGTGCGGCAGGCGGATGCGCTGGGTGAGTTTGCGCTGGCCGAGCATATTCGAGATATTTTGATGGACGAGCAGGACCATCAGATTGCGTTGGCTACGGCGCTGGGGGTTGATCCGCCGAATAATTCGGATGGACCGGGCGCTAACGCTAAAAAGTAACCGATTTTGAGCAAATAAAAAAGGGCCACGCTGATGCGTGGCCTTTTTGCGTGCGTAATTCTTAGCGATCGGCGATTTCTACGTATTTCTGCGGGTATTCGGGGCCGATGTAATCCGCGCGGGGGCGGATGAGGCGGTTGTCGTCGTGTTGCTCGATGATGTGGGCGGCCCATCCGCTGATTCGGGAGACGGCGAAGATCGGGGTGAAGAGATCGACGTCGATGCCGAGCGTGGTGTAGGTGGAGGCGGAGTAGAAGTCCACGTTCGCGTTGAGCTGTTTTGCCTGCTTGATGTAGAGCTCGATTTTGCGCGACATGTCGAACCACTTGGGATTGCCGGCGGACTTGCCGAGCTCCTCTGACATTCTGCGGAGGTGGGTCGCGCGCGGATCTTCGGTGTGGTAAACGCGGTGGCCGAAGCCGGAGATTTTTTTCTTGTCGGCGAGCATTTTTTTGACGTGCTCGACTGGATCTTCGCCGGCTGCGTCGATGGCATAGAGCAGGCGCATGACGGCTTCGTTGGCTCCGCCATGGAGCGGGCCTTTCAAGGCGCCGATGGCTCCGGTGACGGCGGAGTGGACGTCGGACAAAGTTGCGGCGATGACTCTCGCGGCGAAGGTTGACGCGTTTAATTCGTGGTCGGCGTGGAGAATTAACGCTACGTCGAGCGCGCGGTCGGCGGTCTGTGACGGCTTTTCGCCGTTCAGCTGCCAGAGGAAATTGCCTGCATGCGATAGCGACTTGTCGGCTTCGACGACCGGCTTGCCCTTGCGGATGCGGTCGAACATGGCGACGATCATGGCGATCTGCGAGGTCAGGCGGTAGCTCTTGCGGACGTTGGCTTCGTGCGAGCTGTCCTTCTCGTCGGCGTCGTACATGCTGAGGGCGGAGACGGCGGTGCGGAGGACTTCCATCGGCGTGGCTTCCTTGGGGAAGCTGCGGAGGAGGTCGACGATTTTGGGATGGAGTTGGCGCGCGGCGGCTAATTTCGCGGAAAAGTCTGCGAGTTGCGAGGCCGTGGGAAGAGTGCCAAACCACAGTAGATACGTGGTTTCCTCAAAGGTTGAGTGCTGGGCCAGTTCGTGAATGTCGATGCCGCGGTAGGAGAGCACGCCCGCGTCGCCATCGATCCAGCAGATGCCGGAGCTGGCTGCCACAATGCCTTCAAGACCCTTGGATGGTGCTGCTGTCGCCGTCATACTTCTGTCCACTCCGGTGGAAATTTTGAACTCTATGAGATGCGCGGCATCGCTCGGGGCCGCATAAATTCTAGGGATTCACTTACTCGCATTTATAGCGTAGCGAGCAAAGAGTTGTCACCACCGCTTGTGGGGGAGGCGGGAGAAAAGCGCGCGGGGGAGAAATTTTCGATGGCGACGGCGGGTGGTTCTCCGTGCAGAAGCTGGGCCAGGATGTGGGCGGTGGCGGGGGCGAGGAGGATGCCGTTGCGGAAGTGTCCGGTGGCGGCGAAGAGGCGTTTGGGGCCGCTTTGCTGAGTTTCGAGTGCGCCGAGAATCGGCAGGCCGTCGGGTGTGCCGGGGCGGAGGCCGGCCCAGGCGTCGAGGCGCGCGGCTTTTGCCAGCTCGGGAAGAAGGTGGGCGGCGGCGAGGTGGAGTGCGTCGAGTGTGGGCGGCTGGAGGGTGACGTCGAAGCCGGCGTTCTCGACCGTGGAGCCGACGAGGAGGCGGCCATCACCGCGCGGGACGATGTAGATGCCGGGAGCGCGGACGACTTTGTCGAGCTGCGGGACGTGGGGGTCTTCGAGGACGAGCATGTGGCCGCGGCGCGGGACGACTGCGTCGAGTTCGCGGGAGATTTCCGCCGACCAGGCGCCGGCGGTGATGACGACTTGCGCGGCGTGATGCGGAACGCGCGTGGTGTGGGCGGTGATGTGGGTTGCGCTGAAGGTGAGTCCAGTGACGCGCTCGTGTTCGTGAATTGCTACGCCTTCGGCGCGGCAGGCTGCGGTGAGGGCGTTGCAGAGAATGCGCGGCTCGAGGCTGTGCTCGTCGCGCGCTTGCCAGACGAGATTCGTGTCTGGCGCGAGTTGTGGGAGTTGGGCGGCGAGTTCTTCCTTCGACAGCGGATGACGGAGATGATGCGGTGCCAGGTAGCCCTCGATGACGCGGCTGGTGAGGAAGGGGACGCGCTGGCCGGAGAGGGCGGCGATGCGTTCGAGAAACAGCGGGTAGAGGCCGAGGCTGAGGTGGGCGAGCGCTTTGAGGGCGGGCGGATTTTCTGCGTCATCGCCGGCGAGCATGCCGGCGGCGGCGGCGGATGCTGATCCCGACTGCGGGCCGGCGGGTGGCTGGCCGCAGCGATCGCGCTCGAGGACGAGGACTTCCCTGCCGCGCAGGCGGAGCTCCATCGCCAGGGAAAGGCCGATGACGCCGCCACCGATGATCAGGACGTCGGGAGATTTCACGTGAGCATTTTATGAGATGCGGACTTATGAGAGCCGGAGTGATAGCTCCGGGCCGCGACCGCTCTTGAATTGTTACTGCGTGGCGTTGCGGGGGACCTGACTACGTAGCTCGACGAAGCAGCTTGACTGATTCTCGTGGTTAGGGGGCCTGCATGGTGAGGGTCGTGTTGTTATCAAACTCGACGTGGACGACGAGGCCGCGGCGGAGGTCCCATTCCTTCTGGCTGATGGGATAGCTGAAGATGACGGAGCCGTCGAGGGCCTGGTGCGGAGCGATTTTCGTGTCTGAGAGAACCGGGTCGGTGTGGAAGGAGCTGAACTGCGGGAAGGTGTCAAAGACGCGCTTGAAGTCGCGGCCGGAGGCGGCGACGCTGCGGCGGGTGGTGGTGGTGCTGACGTTGGGATTCTTGCTATCGGTGACGGTGGTGCCGTTCTCCTGAATGTCAGCGTTTATTTCCTGGATGGTCAGGGTCTTGTTGCTGAGGTTCTGGATGTGAATCTGGCCGAAGACGAGCAGCTGATCGGGAATGGTGACGGGCAGGTCAGTGCCTTCGTCATTCTGCCGCTGGATGGGCATGGGCGCGGCGCTGATGCGGATGACATTGCCGCTGAAAAGTGGCGCTGGTTTGCTGAAATGCAGAAATGCAGCAATGGACGCAGTGACGACGACGATGGCGATGACGGTCGCCTTGATCGCGTTGGCAACAGGATTGATTGCTTCACTTGCGGGCTGGTCGTCGAGTTCGGGTGGGTTAGCCATTGGGCTGAATTCTACTCCGCACGGGCCCGAAATGAACCGCGAAATTCTGCACCTTTCGTTATATGTGGGGCTCACCGTCCGGGGAGCCCCTGTACCCAATCGGTTACTCGGCGACGCCATCATTCAGTTGTTGGCAGACCATGCGGAGGGTGCCGTTGTCGTTGAACAGCATGCCGGTGCAACGCAGTGGCATGCCGGAAGCTGGTGTTGTGGTCGTGAGATTCGTCGTTGCGCTGCCGGTGTACATTTGCACGCTGCTGAAGCCGCCGTTAAGAATCGTCAGCAGGTCGTAGGGGGCAAGCGAGACGTCGTACTGGGTGAAGCTTCCGCTGGTCGAAACTGATTCGATCACGCCGTTCACTGTTTGCGGCTCAAGCGTGACGCTGCTCGCGATCGAGTAATTGGCTTGCAGGCTCAATGCGGTCGTTCCGGTCGCCACGTTTTGTCCCGATGCCGTATTCGACGCATTGAAGCTGGGCGTAAACGGCAGACCCGTCGGAGTTTGAAACTGTGGGTCGATCTGAAAAACAGTGGCGCTGGTGGTGGAGAAGGGCCAGGCGCTGACTCCGGTTATTTCGCCGGGTGGCGGAAAATCTGCGCCAATGTCCAGGCGGCCGTAATCGTTGACATAGTTGTCCGCCGGAATCGTCTCCAGCAGCGGCCCGATCGATGCGTCCTTGGCAGACGCGTCGGGAACGGAGACCCGCGTTGCGAGCAATGAGCCATCCTGCTGCATAACCAGGTCCGTGTTCATCAGCGCGCCGGCGGTCAGTTGCGACGCGTTGGAAATTCCCTGATAGACCGTCGAGCTATTTGTCGTGACGGGAAACGTAATGTTGGTTGCCCACGGCGGCTGAAGAGTGAATCCGGATGCGCTCACTGCGATCGCCTGCCCGAATACTTCATTGATCTGGCCGTTCTGGATTGAGGTTGGCGCCGCGGCTATCGTGATCGGCGTGAGATCAAATGTCGGCGTGATCGAAAAATTGGTCGACCCATTGCCAGTGAACTGCGCTGACTGCGATACGTCCATGTTCAGCACTAAACCCATCGCCGTCCCTTCAATGGCAATCGGCGATGTCACATTCAGAGTTGGCGGCACGCCACCGGAGACTCCGTCCGTATTGATATCAATCGTCCCCGGGCCTTCCGCATTGGAAATGTAAATGTAAGTGAACGCTGGCCAGGTTACTGTAGCCGCAGCCGATGTGTAAGTATCCTGCGGGACCGTTACGGTAAGTAACGGCTCAAGACCTCCGTTGAGATGGATGTACTCCCTCGCACCTTGATTTGTGGAGACAACATTCACCGACGTGCCTGCCGCGTTCCTGAGCGTGAGGGTTTGTAACTGCAGCGAGTAATTCGTCATCAGGTCATTCGCTGTACTCGACAGAAGCAAGGTAACTTTTGTTGTCTCACCTGGAATCGGGCCGCCGCCTGAACCACTCATGCCACCGCCGCCGCAACCGCTGACCAAAGCGGTCCCGGCCAGGAGACCAATACCTACCGCGCGACTTACTTGCAGGCGCGCACAAGTTACAGCATCGGCTGTAACTGGCCGCAGACTTACCGAAAAGATTGTCATCGTACGCCCTCGAGACGTTGCGATTTCGGCTTACGCGGCCATAACACCACCGTCGTGAGTCGATCGTCAACTGCGCGGGTTAACTTTGTGCGGGGCGGCGGAGGCCGGCCAAAAATTCTGCTGCCGGGCGGGTGTTGAGGACGTCGCCTGGCTGCAGCCAGGCGCGGCGGAGTTGGCTGAGGCCATATTGCATTTTGTCCAGATGCGAAGTCGGCGACGGCGCATTCGATGGAGCTGGTTAGTCGGACGGCCAAGGGGTCGACGCCGGGACAGGTTCCGCGCTGATGATTTTCGTCAGCAGCACTCTGGTTCTGAATTGATTCATGTGACCGTACCGAGAATTCGTCCCGCGCATTACATTGGCGAGCCCGTCGGAAGTCCCGGCGTGAATCGACACCGGCTTGGGACCGTCGAACTTCAAGACAGCGATGATATGCGCTCGACCGTCTGTGTTGAGAAAGTCGTCCATCTTTTGCAGCGATTCCGGGGAGCTACTTTTGCGAATGTCTTCTGAGTGGTCCACCCATGAGCTCATCTCACGCTTCGCGCAAGACAAGTTGTAGAAACTCATAATTTCGGCCCCTTCCGTGTAGATTCCGTCAGTTTCTACGAGCTGATGGTCGTAGGAGTTGGGGTTCTTCGCTAGCTCGCAATACGCGACGCGAAGCGGGTTGGCGTGGTTCGGTGCTGCCGCTTGCATCATGCCCAAAATCGGCAGGCACGCCAGCAAACTGCATGCACGAATTATGCGATTGCATCTCATTGTTGGGCGGGGCGGCGGCAGCCGGCCAAAAATTCTGCTGCCGGGCGGGTGTTGAGGACGTCGCCTGGCTGCAGCCAGGCGCGGCGGAGTTGGCTGAGGCCGTATTGCATTTTGTCCAAGTGCGAAGTGTGGTGGGCGTCGGTCGAGATGGTGATTTTGCAGCCGCGCTGGCGGGCGGCGCGGAGGTTGCGGTCGTTCAGGTCGAGGCGCTCGGGCGAGGCATTCTGCTCGACGGCGGCGCCGGCTGCTGCGGCGGCGTCAAGGATGGCATTGAGGTCGAGGGCGTAGGGCTCGCGGCGGAGGAGCATGCGTCCGGTGAGGTGGCCGAGGATGCAGAGGTTCGGATTTTCGATGGCGCGGAGGATGCGCGCGGTCATTTCTTCGCGCGGCTGGTTGAAGAGCGAGTGGACGGAGCCGATGACGACGTCCATCTGCGCGAGGACTTCATTCGACAGATCGAGTTCGCCGTCCGAGAGAATGTCGACTTCGATGCCGGGGAAGATCCGGATGCGGCCTTCCATTTCGCGATCTACCTGGCGGATTTTCTGGATGTGCTCGAGGGCTCTCGTGTCGTCGAGGCCGTTGGTCATGGCGAGATTTTTGGAGTGGTCGGTGATGGCGATGTATTCGTAACCGCGCGCGAGGCCGGCTTCGGCCATTTCGCGGATGGTGTTGCGGCCGTCGGTGGCCTCGGTGTGCATGTGGATGTCGCCGCGGATGTCTTTGAGCTCGATCAGGTGCGGGAGGGTGTGTTTTTCGGCGGCTTCGATTTCTCCGTTGTCCTCGCGGAGTTCGGGCGGGATCCAATCGAGCTTGAGGGCGGCGTAGATTTCTTCCTCGGTGCGGGAGGCGACGACGGAGGCGTCGTCGAGGCGGGCGAGGGCGTATTCGTTCAGCGTGTAGCCGAATTTCAGCGCGCGTTGGCGCAGGGCGACGTTGTGCATTTTGGAGCCGGTGAAATATTGCAGCGCGGCGCCCCAACTTTGTTCCGGGAGCAGGCGGACGTCGACCTGGAGGCCGTTCTGACGGTTGAAGCTGATTTTGTTTTCGCCCTTCGCGATGAGCTGGGCGATGCCGGAGTAGGCGGCGGCGCGCTCCATGGTGGCGCCGATTTCTGCTGGTTCGCAGCACGGGCCGGTGACGAGGATGTCGACGTCGCCGATAGTTTCGCGGCCGCGGCGGAGGGAGCCGGCGATTTCGACGCGAGTGACGCCGGGGAGTTGGCGGAAATATTCCGAGACCTGCTCCGCGTTGTGGGTCGCCGCATCGATGTGGAAGCGGCCGGCGTTTTTGCGGTAGTCGTCGATTCCCTTGAGCAATTTTTCGACGGACTTTTTGCTGAAGCGCGGGAGGGTGTCGAGCTTGCCGGACTTGGCGGCGGCTTCGAGCGAGTCGATGTCGCCGATCTGATGCGTCTCCCAGAAAAGCGCGACGGATTTCGGGCCGCAGCCGGGGAGTTTGAGCAGCTCGAGCATTTTGGGGTGATAGCGGGCGATCAATTCCTTGTGCAGGCCGAGTTCGCCGGTCTGGATCAGCTCAGTGAGGTTGGCGACCATGCCCTTACCGATGTTGGGGATGGCGAGGAGGCGCTTGGGCTCGTCGACGAGGGCGGCGAGGTGCTCGGTGGTGGCGTCGACGGCTTCAGAGGCGCGGCGGTAGGAGCGGATGCGGAAGCTGTCGGCGCCGCTGATTTCCAGGAGGTCGGCGGTTTCGTTGAGGATGCGGGAGAGGTCGCGATTTTCCATGTGCGGGCGAGCTGTTGCTCAGAAATTGAGTATCGCAGAATCTAATATGCCGTTTCCTAGACTCCTTTAGTCAATCTCGGGCGTTTGCGCGACGTTGTGAAATTCGGTGATCCACCAACTGCCATCAATCTTGACCAGAACCAGCAACAATTTGTTGCGGAGGATTCCGTCCTTGCCGACGGGCAGTCCGGGGTAGATCTTTTGAATTCCGCTGAGCTCTCCTGCGACATCGACAACGGCGACGTCTGGCCGGAGGAAGCGCAGCTTTGTAATCGTGCTTTTCGGAGTCGCTCCCTTGAAGAAAGTTTCCGCGATTTCCTGGTGGCGCTTGATGAATTCTTCGCG
>Ga0302324_100015636_pt1 | contig 15205 bp, 17 predicted proteins | sample Palsa_T0_1_FD_201949 | JGI IMG/M metagenome (GOLD analysis project Ga0302324, IMG submission 201949) | Peat permafrost microbial communities from Stordalen Mire near Abisko, Sweden - Palsa_T0_1 | ecosystem: Environmental > Terrestrial > Soil > Palsa > Peat permafrost | place: Sweden: Abisko...
CGACTTGTTCCCGATCACCGGCCGGCCGTAGCTATGGGCCAGGTAGGCGGCCGCCATCGTATGCTTGTACAGCACCGCGAACGGATTGTTCTCGCCCATCTCGAATTCGTTGCGCACCACCGAGAATTCCTTGTCGAAATCCTCTTTCTTGATGAAGGAATTCACCATGCGGTCCGATTCCATGTCCAGCGCCCACTTCAGGTTTTCATCGCTGGCCTTGAATGTTTCGAAGTAGTTCGTGCGATCGAAATCGGTGCTGCCGTTGGGACGGCAGCCGTGCTCGGTAAGCTCCTGCATGATATTCAGGTGATGCGTGCTGCCCTTGAATACCATGTGCTCGAGCAAGTGGGCCATGCCGCCTTCTCCGGATCCCTCTTGCCGGGAGCCGACCAGGTAAGTCATGTTGACCGTAATGGTGGGCTTGGACGGATCCGGGAACACCAGGAAGCGGAAGCCGTTCGGCAGGCTGTATTCGGTGATGCCTTCGACCGAGGTCACTTTGGTCACGCCGCTAGGCAGACCCTGGGCAGGGCACAGCGCGGGTGCGAGCGATACGACAGTTAACAGAAGGATGTGGAGGAGCCGTTTTTGCGTGTTCATGATCTTCCATCCTATCGCTATTTGAGGGTCTTGATATATTGAGACATGACCGAAGCGCCGGAAGCCTTGATCCTCGATCTTCTGGAGTGGGTGGCCAGCCGGGAAAGGACTTACGAGGAAGTAATGGACGCCTGGCGCACCTCGTGTCCCAGACTGCCGGTCTGGGAGGACGCCAGCGATCGGGGACTGATCGCCACCGTATACGTGGGCGGGCGCTCGGTGGTGCGGGTTACATCGCCGGGCTTGGCCCTGCTGCGGCAGCGCCGGGGGGCGACGGCACAGGCCAGGCCCGGAGTTTAGTCGTTTCGGAGCGCGGGTAGCCTGGGGGCAGGGTGGTCCATAATTGTGCTTCAGCCGCGGGTTTTTCCGAGGGTTTATGAGCCGCGGTTTCAAACCTGAGATGCGGCGGCTGGCAAAGCGTCCACTGGCCCGAGGAAGAACTCGCGCTTGCGCAAACAGCGTAGTTTGCGGCACAATCTCTTCAGGTGGTCCAAAAGGCCATCGTAGTTTAATCCGCTACGCTCGTAGGCGAGCACTATACAGGCCCACGGGGTTCGCCCTCTGGGCCGTTCGTTTTTATGCCCACCAAAATCTGCGTGACGCTGGACGGGGGATACGTCCGAGCACTTTGCAAGCAGTCGAATAAGCCACCGAAGGATCCTCGATACATTGAAAAGATCGCTCACGCATGTCGAACGCCGGAGGAGGTGATTCACCGAATCATGTTTTACGATTCAGGGGGATTCTCGGGCACCGCGAAGCAGCCGGTATCCGGCCAAACTAAGCAGTTCACGGCAAACGATAAATGGCTGCACGAGCTATCTTACAAGGACCTCCTCTCGATTCGTCTGGGCGTCCTGAAATTCCGCGGATTCGTTCTCAATCCAGCGAGGATTCCATACACACCGGGCCAGCCGCTCACTGACACGGATTTTTACCCCGACTTTGAGCAGAAGGGCGTCGATATGCGGATAGGCATCGACATCGCAAATCTGTCGGCGAATCGCTCCGTTGAGGTGATTGCTTTAGCCACGAACGACACGGACTGCATTCCAGCGATGAAGCACGCGCGACGCTCGGGACTACAGATCGCGCTCATTTGTTTCCACGGCTTTAGACCGGCACCGGAACTCTTGGCGCATACCGATTTCCGCCGCAATATCGCTTGGCCAACGTAAGCCGTATTCATGCATGCGCATGGTTTTCGGCAGCATCGACAGCATCACCGATCTATTCCTGAGCCGTTTTGAGACCGCGATTGGCGGGGGGACGGCTCAGATCAAACCTCCGGCCGCCGCCGCAGGCCCGGCCTGAACTCCTTGCACCTGAGTCTTCGCCTTCCGCGTCGCGCGCTTCTTCCCGGCAGCCGGTTCCGCTCCCGGCACTTTGGCGGCCTTGCACAATTCGGCAAACGAAGCGTCCAGAAACCCCTTCATGCGTTCGCCATCGGGCGCGGCCTGCGCGTCGAAGGTGAGACCGAAAAACAGCTTCTGATCGTAGCTCTGAATGGCCAGGCACATGCCGACCTCCCAGCCGGCCGGCACGTGCGGATAGAGCGTCAGCAGGCGCCGCCCGTTGGCGTACAGCGGGACCTGTGGCCCTGGCACATTGGTGGCCACCATGTGCACGATGGGCACCGGTGTGGAGAGCAGCGGCAGCCGCCCAGCCAGCGCCTGCAACACCGGCGGCAGCGCGCCCAGCCAAGAGATACCCGCGCGGATCAATTCCGCCACGTGCGCGTGCTTCATGGCTTCGGTCTGCACGGCCACCTGGCGCAGCCTCTCGATGGGGTCCTTGATGAATAGCGGCAGCGTGACCGGCAATATCGAAACGCAATTGCCCAGTGTCCCGTGGTCATCGGCCTGGCGCAAGTTCACCGGCACCATGATGCGGTAATAACGGTTGCGCAGCGACTCCTTGTGCAGCTTCAGGTAGCGCATGACGGCGCCGGTGAGCACCGTCAGCACCACGTCGTTCACCGTGCCGCCGCAGGCCGTGCGGATGGCGCGCGCGTCCGTGAAAGAATGCTCGCTCCACGCCACCTTGCGTTCGCCGGAGCACGGCCGATTAAACGGCAGGCGTTCGAGCGGCCCCAACACCTGGGGCAGCACTCCGACCAGCCGCTGGATGCTGGACGTGGCCAGCGGGTCGTGCTTCAGCGTCATGCCGTAGGCGGCCAGATTCCTCTGTGCGCCGGCAAGCTGGTCAAGGGTGAATGGCAGTGCGTTTTTCAAGGCATCGGCGAAAAGCGTCGCGTCATCCGGCGTTGGCTTGGGCCGGTAGCGCTTGCGCTTGGGCAACGGGGGAGTGTCCGGCGACGTATCGAACATGACGCTCAACAGCCCCACTCCCGAGACCCCATCCACCATTGCGTGATGCACCTTCGCGATAATGGCGGAGCGCCCGCCGGCCAGTCCATCGACGATATGGATTTCCCACAGCGGCTTGTCGCGGTCGAGCAGCCTGGTGAAGATGCGGCCGGCCAACTCGCGCAACTGTTCCTCGCTCCCCGGCGCATCCAGCTTCACGTGGAAAATGTGGCGGCGGATATCGAATTTCGGATCGTCCTGCCAGGTGGGCAACCCCATGTCCAGGAAGGGCCGTACTGCCCGCTGCCGGTACCGCGGAAGCTGTTCGAGCTTGCGCTCGATGCCCGCCACAAAGGCGTCGAAGGGCAGCGGACCATCGCAAATGGCCACGCTGCCGATGTGCAGCGGTATCTCCTTGCGCTCGAAATTGAGAAACACCGCGTCGAGCGGCGCAAACTGTTTGGGAAGTTCGCGTGCCGGCATGTCTTACCGTTTGCGCGCTGCGTGGCGGGGCGCTGGCGGCGGTGGCAGAAACGGCTTGGTGGCCACATCCAGCAGGGCCTTCTGCGCGTTCACGAAGTTTGCCACGCCGCGCCGCGCGATCTCCGCCACCGATGTGGAGGGTTCCGTGGACTTGGGGCGCGCCGCCTGCATGGCTGCGCCGATCTGTTCGGATGCCAGGTCCAGCAATTGCTTCTCGGCCGCCACGAAGGCGTCGATGCCGTGTTTCGCCGCTTGCGCCAGTTTCTTGCGCTGCGCCGGCCTGGCGGCCTTCTTCCCGTTTCCGGCAGGCGCGGAAACCTGCTCGAGGACCAGAGCGAGGAACCGCTGCTGCGTCTCGACGAATGTCTGCAAGCCTTCCTGCGCTTTGCCAGCCAGAGCCGCAACGCCTGCCATCGGCTCGCCGGCGATGACGGAACTGACCATCGCCGCGCCTTGTGCCACGGCGTCATCCAGGAATTTCTTTTGCATTGCAACAAAGTCGTCCACCCCGCCGCGGAGCGCGTCCGCCACGCCGGCCGCCGGACCCGTCAGGCCCAATCCGTCCTTGACTCCATCCAGAACGATGGCGCTCTCGCGGGCCGTCAGGTCCAGCAGGATCTTCTGCGCGGCGACGAAGTTGGCCACGCCCTGTCCGGCAAATTCCACCAGTCCGCTGACCGGGCCGAATGGCTGCGCGCCCATGCGTTCGCGTACGAATCCCAGAGCCAGGGAACTCTGTTGGGCGCTCAGATCCAGCAGGATTCTCTGGGTGGCGGCGAAGCTTTCGGCTCCCTGCTTGGCCCAAGCCGCCAGCAACGTAAGCGATGCGTTGGATGTGGGAGTAGGTTTCGAGGCTTCCTTCATGATGGTGCTCCTTTATGCTGCAATGCAGCATAATTTGAGTGTAGCGGGAATGGGGAGCGCTGTCAAGCGGCCTTTGTTTAGGGTGTTTAGGGCCGGCGTCGAGCAGCGCGCCGGTGAGAAACATATTATCGTTAGCATTGAGGGCACAGGAGAATCTGCAATGACGGAAGAAGAAAAAGATACGGCGAAGGCGGTTGCGGTCGCGGGTGTGGGAGCCGGTGTGGGCGGCGCCGGCGGAGCGACGGTCGGCGTTTTGGAGCTTGCGGCTCAAGGCGCCGTGACCGGGCTATCGGCTGGCCTGGTCATCGGGTTGGGAGCCGCCGCTGGCGCCGGAATCGCTTACGGGATCTACCGCTTGTTTAGCAAACGGAACCACTGATTTCGGGTCTCGGTCCGCATTCCACCCGCCCAGGCGTAAGTCGCACTTCGAAGCGGGCCAGACTCGGTTCGTCCATCATTTTCGGCTCTTGGCCTGTGAGAGAGCTTCAAGGTATTACTCTTACTTTTCTCACGATGCAGCCACGAACCGGTAGCCCACCCCGCGCACCGTCAGCAAATGCTTCGGCTTGGTGGGATCGTCCTCGATGTACCGCCGCAGCCGCACGATGAAATTGTCGATGGCCCGCGTGTCGGTGTCTTCGTGCAGCCCCCACACCTCCTCCAGCATGGCCTTGCGCGATACGGCCTTGCCCTGGTGGCGAATCAGGTATCGCAGCACGTTGGCCTCCATCAGGGTCAGCGGAAACACCTGGCCGCGCACGCGCAGCTCCAGCCGGTCGAAGTGCATGGACTTGTCGCCGAAGGTGAACGTCTCGCTGGGTTCCTCGCGCGGCTCGGCAACGTGATTCATGGACGCCCGCAGCCACTCCCGCCGCCGCAGCAGTCCGCTGATGCGCGCGATCAGGATGGAAAGCTCGAAGGGCTTGGTCAGGTAGTCGTCCGCTCCCGCCGCGAAGCCGCGCAGCACGTCGTCCGGATGGCCGCGCGCGGTCAGCATCAGCGTGGGAACAAACTGGCCGCCCTGGCGCATTTGCGCCATCACCGCGAATCCGTCGATGCCCGGCAGCATCACGTCCAGAATGACCACGTCGAACGGCGGCGATTCCGGCCGCATGGCCTCCAGGGCGCCTTCCCCCGTCTCTACCACTTGCACATGGTAGCCTTCCGCTTCCAGGTTGAAGCGCAGCCCTTCGGCCAGGTGCTGCTCGTCTTCGACTACCAGAATGCGGCTCATTTTACGATGGGAAGCTGCAACACGAAGGTGGCACCGTGCCCCGGACCTTCGCTTTCGGCCCACGCGCGCCCGCCGTGCCGTTTGGCTACCGAGCGCACGATATACAGGCCCAGTCCGGTGCCCTTCACGCGCGTGGCCAGCGCCCCGGGCACGCGGTAAAACCGGCGGAAGATGCGCTTCAGCTCCGTCTTGGGGATGCCGGGACCGTGGTCCGTCACCCGCAGCGCCACGTATTTTCCATCTACGCGCGCCGTCTCCACGGTGACATGCACGTCGCTCCCGGAATACTTTACCGCGTTGTCGATGAGGTTCGATACGGCCGCCTGCACCTCCTCCGCATCGCCCACGATGGTGACCGGCGGTCCCGGCCGGTATTCGAGCGAATCGGGCGCTACATGATGCAGCGCGCGCACTCGCTCCAGGGACTGTTCCACCATTCCGCTGAGATCTATGCGCGTCAGGTTCAGCCGCCGGCTGGACGCGCCGATGCGGCCTGTGCGCAGCACCTGCTCGATGGTCCCCAACAGCCGGTCGCTGTCTTCCACCATAATGCGGTAGAACTCCAGGCGCTTGGCGTCGTCCACCGCGCGGGTTTGCAGCGTTTCCAGATACAGGCGGATGGAGGCGATCGGGGTTTTCAGTTCGTGCGTCACGGCGTTGATGAAGGCATCGTGCTGCGCGTTGCGGCGGATCTCGCGGACCAGGAAAATCGTGTTCAGCACCACCCCACTGACAATCGCCGCCATCAGCAGCGCTCCCAGTACCAGCAGGATGCCATGCCGCCAGTTCAGCAGGACCCATCCCACGTACAGCAGGATGATGACGCAGATCAGGCCAATGCCCAGCGCAATGAAAAACGCGATCGACTTCTGCCGTCCGGCGACTATCACAACTCCAGCTTACAGGTTTTGGTACGGCAGGCGGTTTCGCCCTGCCACAGCCGGGCTACGCCTGGCGCCCGAGTTTCTACATTTTCACCGTGGGGCGGCCAATCGTGGCCGCAGCCGGCTGTCAGCCGGCCCCCCGCGAGCGAAGCTCGCGGCTAAGCCGGGCTACGCCCGGCGAAAGCGGGCTACGCCCGGCGCGACTGCAGGAGTGCAGTCGCGGCAGGCAAGGTGCCTGCGCCACATCGGCGATTTCCGAATCGACCCCCAAAAGGGCGAAGCTCCAGGGGCAGGCGGTTTCGCCTGCCCAGGCCATGGAAAAATCCTATTCCGCGTTACAGGAATCGCCACGCATTTTTCTCCAGGACGATTTACGGGGCGCCTGATTTGCACCTGCGGGCCAAACGCCCTCCATGCGGTCGCCGTGCGCCTCCGGCAGGCCGGCAAAGATGTGCGAACAACAGACCCCGGAGTAGGCGTAGAGTTCAAACGAGAAACGGCCGGCGCCTTCGGGCCGTACCTTCATCAGCTCGCCATAGTGCTGCATCGCCGTGGTGGGCCTGGCTACGTGCGGCGCCACCGTTACGGAACCCCATGTCAGAAGCGCATCCGACCACCCGGTAAACTCGCCCGGCGCCTCCTCGACAATGTGCATGCAGGTGCGGCCCGGAGTGGAACTATCGGACCAGGCACCCACGATTGGGCTCGTCCCGTTGACTCCTGGACTGCCGGGCCGGCGCAGGATCACCTGCGCGTCGAACGATCCGCGGTGCAGACGTCCGGCCCATCTTTCGCCAAGCTGCTGGTGAAGGTCAAGGTCGATAGACGGCGCGCCGGCGAACGATGAGACGAAATGCAGGGTCAGTCGTCCGTTTTCGAATCGCAGGTCCCCACCTCGCACGGAATCGGCGAAGTAGTTCGCTTCGCCGGTTTGCATGGCCGACCCGCGGCGCTCGAACACGCCCACCTGAAGCTCCTGCCACGATTGCGCAGCTCCATTCAGCGAAGTCGCATCACCGGGAACCGAGGTATCCAGCAGGAGGTGAATGCCGATGGCCCCTCCGCGGCCGTCCGAGGTCTCCCAGAGCCCGGAGAGAGCTTCCGGATGCTGAACCGGCCTCTCTTGATAGAAGCTTCTTTCCTGTGCTTGGATGGCAAAAGTGAATAGGTCCACGCACGGGACGGCGATGAGTGCCAGGTATCGGGACATGCGGCTCAATGCTGGATTGGACACCGCCGTGCCAGGAAAAGATGCTGCGCTAATTGTAGGGCGGCCAATCATGGCCGCAGCCGCCTCTTAGGCGGCCAAAGCCGGCTGACAGCCGTCCCCAGACGGGACCCCAGGGCAGAATTGCCCGCCCCACGGTGCGAAAAATAGGTGGCGGAGCTAAAGCCCCGCGCGGGATAAATCCCGCCCTCCAGACGCCCGGCCCGGTCCATAATAATAGTATGCCCTTCGTCTCCATCCCCCAAGCTATCGACGAAATCCGCGCCGGCCGGATCCTGGTCGTCGTAGATGACGAAGACCGCGAAAACGAAGGCGATCTCACCATCGCCGCGGAAAAAGTCACGCCGGAAATCGTGAACTTCATGGCCACCCACGGGCGCGGTTTGGTGTGCCTCGCCTTGACCCCTGAAACCTGCGACGCTCTGCGTCTGCCGCTCATGTCGCAATTGAACACTTCCAACTTCGGCACCGCATTCTGCGAAGCTATCGACGCGCGCGAAGGGACCACCACCGGCATCTCCGCGGCCGACCGCACCTGCACCATTCTGACCGCCATCCGTCCCGATTGCCGCCCCGGGGACCTGGCCCGCCCGGGACACGTCTTCCCCCTCCGCGCGCGCGAGGGCGGCGTGCTGGTGCGCGCCGGCCAGACGGAAGCCTCCGTGGACCTCGCGCGGCTCGCGGGCCTCACTCCCGCCGGCGTCATCTGCGAAATCATGAATCCGGATGGCACCATGGCGCGCGTGCCCCAGCTTGTGGAGTTCTGCAAGCACCACGGCCTGAAAATGATCTCAGTCGCCGATTTGATCCGCTACCGGCTGCAACACGAACGCTACATCCGGCGCGTGGTGGAAGGCTGCATGCGCACGGAATTCGGTCTGTTCCGCACCTTCGGCTATACCAGCGACATCTCGCCGGAAATCCACATGGCCCTCATCCGCGGCGACGTGACCGGCAAGGAGCGCGTGCTGGTGCGCATGCACTCGCACTGCGTCTATGGCGACGTTTTCGGCTCTACCGATTGCGATTGCCAGAAGCTCATCCGGGGCTCCCTGCAACGCATCGCCGAAGAGGATCTGGGCGTGCTGGTGTACCTGCACCAGACGGGACCGGGATTCCGCACTCAGCAGAGTCCCGCCGGCCTCGACCGTATGGTGTCGCACGGCCGCGACTTCATGCACTATGCCGGCGCCGCAGGCCAACTGCAGTTGCAGCACGAATCCGGCATCGGCGCGCAGATTCTGTCGGATCTGGGCTTGCACACTATCCGCCTGCTCACCAACCATCCGCGTAAGATCGTGGCGCTGGAAGGCTTTGGCATCGAAATTGTGGAGCAGGTACCGGTTTTGCCGGCGTCATCGCCGTCATCGCCCGAGGCGCTGGCATAATTTCGGATCTTCTAGTATCATAAACGCGAGGACGCCTATGTTGCAGATCCACTCCACGGTAAGACTCGACGACATCGAACTGGTCGTCAAAGCCACCGCCAAACGGCATAATGCCACGGTGACGGTGGTCAGCCAACTCGGGCAACCGCATCAGGAGGGAGCCGGCGCCGCCGCGCGCGACGCCTTCGTCTTCACCCTCTATCACTCCAAGCTGTATACCGCCCTTTTGGCGGCCGACATCCGTTTTGCCGGCTTTTTGCCCTGCCGGGTGGCCGCCTGGCCGGACGCCGGCGGCGTCATGCTGCAAGCTATGACGCCTTCGAAATACTGCGAGGTTATCGGCCGCGAGGACTTATTGCCGCAGACCGCGCCACTGGACGAGGTGCTGCGGCGCATTCTCGACGAGGCTGCCAAACCCCTGACCGTCGCCGCGAAGAGCCGTCCCGACGCCAGCCCGCACCACTGGGGCGCCACCGAGGATCAGGTGAACATGCGCGCCGCCCTGCCGCAGCGCATCGATTACCGCGGGACTAAGATCGAGGATGAGGCCGGCACCGGTACGCACGACGCCCCCGGAGGCTGACCCAACACTCGTTTGCACCGTGGGGCGGGCAATTCTGCCCGCAGCCGGGCTGCGCCCGGCGCTCGAGTTTGGACATCCTGCGACCCTGACGTGGCGCACGCTCTCAGCGTGCCGCGACCGCACTCTTGCGGTCGCCGCGGGTGGAGCCCGCGCAACCCTCGAGCTTCGCTCGCGGGAAGAGCCGGCTAACAGCCGGCTGCGGCCACGATTAGCCGCCCCACGGTGAAATTGTAGAAACTCGAGGGATAAATCCCGCCCTCCAGGTGCTGGGATATGGCGGCCTAAAAGGCGTGCGTCTTCGACGGCGCCCCACTAGTGTCATAAAATGGGCCTGTGCGACATTTTCAAGAGGAGGCAGCGTTTATGGGATCCGACATCGGTTGCAACCGGCGCGAAGTTCTGGGCGCGCTGGCGGGCGCCTCGTTGGCGGCAGCGCTTCCGGCGGGCGCGGCGGCGGACGAGCGCAAGGGCGGCATGCTCTATCGCACATTTGGACGAACGGGCATCCAGGTCTCGGCCATTGGCCTGGGCGGCTCGCATGTAGGTGTGCCCGCGGATGAAAACGAAGGCATCCGCATCGTGCGCACAGCCATCGACCACGGCATCACCTTCATGGATAACTGCTGGGACTATCACGACGGGAAGAGCGAAGTGGTTATGGGCAAGGCGCTGCGGGATGGGTACCGGCAAAAGGTCTTCCTGATGACAAAGTTCGACGGCCGGACCAAGGAATCGACGGCGCGGCAGATCGACGAATCGCTGCAGCGCTTGCAGACCGACCATATCGACCTGATGCAGTTTCACGAGAACATCCGCATGGAGGATCCCGACCGTTTCTTTGCTTCGGGTGGGCCTTTGGAAGCGCTGGAGGAGGCCAAGAAAGCGGGCAAGATCCGGTTCATCGGATTCACCGGGCACAAAGATCCAATCGTGCATCTGCGGATGCTGGAGATGGCGGCCGACCGCAAGTTCCATTTCGATAGTTGCCAGATGCCGCTGAACCTTCTGGACGCGCATTTTCGCAGCTTCGAACAGAACGTGCTGCCAAAGTTGGTGGAGCAGGAGATCGCGGTGCTGGGGATGAAGCCGCTGGCCGAAGGAGAGATCCCCCACAGCGGCGTGGCGACTGCGGCGGAATGTCTGCACTATGCGCTTAGCCTGCCAACCACCGTGGTGATCAACGGATGTGAGACGTTGGGGCGCCTGGAGCAAGCCTTGGAGGCTGCCCGGACGTTCCAGCCTTTGACCGCTGAACAGCTCGCGGCGCTCCGCGCGAAGACCCGGCAGGTGGCCATGTCGGGGCGGCTGGAGCGCTTCAAGACCTCAAATATATTCGACGGGACGGCCAAGAATCCGCAGTGGATGGGATAGCGTTCTGAGTTCACCGTAGGGCGGCCAATCATGGCCGCAGCCGCCTTTTTGGGCGGCCAAAGCCGCCCCAAAAGGGGACCCCGGCGCAGAATTGCCCGCCCCACGGTGCGCGGGTGTACTATGGCGTTGAAATGCATCTCGCAACGAAACTGGCAGCATGGTCCGCGCTTGCGGCTATTGCCTGCGTGAACGCTGCGCCGGCAGCGGATGAAGACATCCCGCATCTCCGAAAACAGGGAACCGCGGCCCAGTTGATGGTGGACGGAAAACCGTTCCTGGCGATCGGGGGAGAACTGCACAATTCCAGCTCGTCGAGTCTCGAATATATGCAGCCGGTCTGGCAAAGAATGCTGGATCTGAATTTCAACAGCGTGCTGGCCGGCGTTTCGTGGGATTTGGTGGAACCCGAGGAAGGGCACTTCGATTTCTCGCTGGTGGATGGTCTCATTCACGACGCCCGCCGCAACAACCTGCGCCTGGTTTTTCTGTGGTTCGGCAGTTGGAAAAATGGCATGTCCAGCTATATCCCGTTGTGGGTGAAGAAGGACTACCGGCGCTTTCCGCGCGTCAAGCTGCAGGAGCGTGGGACCGTGGAAGTGCTGTCGACGCTGGTCCCGGCCAATTCGCAGGCGGACGCCACAGCTTTCGCCGCCCTGATGCGGCACATCCGCGAAGTGGACGGGTCCGCCCATACCGTCATCATGATGCAGGTGGAGAACGAGGTGGGCGTGCTGCGGGATTCACGGGACCGCTCCGAGGCCGCCAACGCCGCGTTTGCCGGGCCGGTTCCAAAAGCGCTGCTGGACTATCTGAAGAGCAATCGGGAAGCGCTGGTTCCGGAGATCGCGAAGAGATGGCAGGCCGCCGGTTCCAAGGAGGCCGGCGCCTGGCAGGAGCTATTTGGCAGCGGACCGGAAACCGACGAAATCTTCATGGCCTGGAATTACGCGCGCTACGTCGACCATGTGGCGGAGGCCGGCAAAGCCCAATATGCCATTCCCATGTACGTCAATACCTGGCTCGGCGGCAACGGAACGCCCGGGCAGTGGCCCAGCGGCGGTCCTCTTCCGCACGTCATGGATATGTGGCTGGCGGGCGCGCCGCACATCGACTTCCTGTCTCCCGATATTTATGCCCCGGGTTTTCAGGAGTGGTGCCGGAAGTACACCCAGCGCGGCAATCCGCTCTTTATTCCGGAGATGAACCGCGAAGGCGACGGACCCCGGAACGTGTTTCTCGCATTCGGACAATATAGCGCCATGGGGACCTCGCCGTTTGCGGTGGACTCGCTGGAAAACCCCAAGGAGTCGCGCCTCGCCGCCAGCTACCGGATCCTCCGCCAGATCGCGCCCCTGGTGCTGGAGCAGCAGGGCACCGGCCGGATGACCGGGTTCCTGCTTGACAAGGAACATCGCACGGTGACGCAAGAGCTAGGCGATTACCAGTTACAGATCTCTGTCGACGAGATCTTCGGCTACAAGGCCGACTCCGGTTATGGTCTGGTGATGGCCGTAGGCCCGAACGAATTTGTGGGCGCCGGCAGCGGATTTAGCGTGACATTCCGGCCCAAAACGCTGGGGCCGGCGCTGGTGGGTGTGGGCTCGGTCGACGAAGGCACGTACCGCGACGGCAAGTGGATTCCCGGCCGGCGCCTGAACGGCGACGAAGACGACCAGGGCCAGAAGTGGCGCTTCTCTCCGCAGGGCCTGAATATCGAACGCTGCACCGTGTATCGCTACGAGTGAAATCGTGTACACTGGTCGCATAGCCGCGACCGCGCCGAGTTCGGAAAAGCTCAGAGGGAGGGATGAACCGTGGCGCAGACCACAAACGACACAGCCAGCATAGGCAAAGCCGTCAGCATTAAGGGCGAAGTATTCAGTAATGAAGACTTGTATGTGGACGGCGCGCTGGAAGGCAAGATTGAACTGCCGTCGCACAAACTCACGGTAGGCCCGCACGGGACGGTCAAAACCGCCGCGATCAAAGCCGGCTCGGTGGAGATTCACGGCACCGTGCAGGGCGATGTGAACGCGCAGGACAAGGTTGAGATCTTCAAGGACGCATCCCTCACCGGCAACATCAAGGCCGCCCGCATCGTGATCGAAGATGGCGCCTATTTCAAAGGCGGCGTGGACATCGCCCGCCCGGCGGCCGATACGCGCAAATAAGTTTCGCCGTAAGTGGCCGATCTGGTGACATGCGCATTTTGGTGATCGGCGGTACCGGCTTCATCGGTCCCCACCTGGTGCGCGAGTTGGCCCGCATGGGCCATTCCGTCGCGGTCTTCCACCGTGGCCGCACGCAGGCTGATCTGCCGGCTGAGCACATTCTCGGCAACCGCTCGGATCTGATGGCGCTTCGCCCGAAGGCCGATGTGGCGATCGACCTGATCCTCAGCTCGGGCGCGCAGGCCGATGCGCTGATGCGAGTGTTCCGCGGCGTGGCGGGGCGCGTGGTAGCGGCCAGCAGCATGGACGTGTATCGCGCCTGCGGTGTTCTGCACGGTTCCGAAGAGGGCCCTCTGGAGCCCGTGCCCCTCACCGAGGATTCACCCCTGAGAACGAAACTGCAGACCTATCCGCCCGCTCAGGTGAAGATGCTGCAGACGATCTTCGGCTGGCTCGACGACGATTACGACAAGATCCCCGTGGAGCGTGCCGTGCTGGGCGATCCGGAATTGCCCGGCACGGTGCTCCGCCTTCCCATGATCTATGGCCCCGGCGACCGCCTGCACCGGATCCGCCCCATCCTCAAACGAATCGACGATGGCCGGCGCGCGATCTTGTTCGAAGAAGGTTGGGCCGCGTGGCGGTCGCCGCGCGGATACGTGGAAAACGTGGCGTCGGCGCTGGCACTGGCCGCGGTTTCCGGGGAGGCCGCCGGCCGGGTCTACAACGTTGCGGAGATGCCGGCGTTCTCGGAACTCGAATGGGCCGCAAAGATCGCCGCGTCGACCGGTTGGCAAGGCGAGTTCGTCACGCTGCCGAGAGAACGCACGCCCGCACATCTGGCGTTCCCCGGCAATAGCGCACAGCATTGGCATGCGGATTCCACCCGCATCCGCCGGGAACTCGGCTATCGGGAGCCTGTACCCGTCGATGAAGCCATCCGCCGCACGATTGAGTGGGAGCGCGCGCAGCCGCCCGGAGAATTCGATGCACAGCAGTTCGACTATGCCGCCGAAGACGCGGCGGCGCCGCCATCCGTTCTATAGCCCAAAACCGTGGCCCGCGCGTTCGATAATGGCCCAATGGACGATTCGGCAGCCGGCTACTATTGGGAACAGAATGCCGAGGTCTGGACGCGCTTATGCCGCCGAGGCTTCGATGTCTATCGCGACCTGCTGAATACCCCCGCTTTCCTCGATCTCCTGCCGGATGTGCACGGCTTGACGGGCTTGGACCTTGGCTGCGGCGAGGGAAACAATACGCGCCAGCTCGCCCAGCGCGGCGCGCGCATGTACGCGATCGACGTCGCGCCCACCTTCGTCCGCCATGCGCGGGAGCACGAACAGACGCGCCCCGCGGGCGTGCTTTACGCCGCCGCCAGCGCGCAACGGCTGCCATTCCGGGACGCGGCCTTCGACTTCGCCACCGCCTTCATGAGCCTCATGGATATGCCGCAATCGCACGTCGCGCTACGCGAGGCTTGCCGGATTCTGAAGCCGGGCGGATTCCTGCAGTTCTCCATCACGCATCCTTGCTTCGACCCGCCTTATCGCAAGCTGCTCCGCAATGCAAAAGGCGAAGCTTACGCCGTGGAGGTAGGCCGCTATTTCGACGACGACGCCGGCCGCATCGACGAGTGGCTCTTCTCCGCCGCGCCGCAGGCTGCTAAAGCCGGGCTGCGAAAATTTCAGGCGCCGCGCTTCCGCCAGCCTGTATCTGTGTGGCTCAACGCGGTGGTGGACGCGGGATTCCACATCGAGCGGGTTGCCGAACCGTGCGTGGATACCGGGACCGCGGATCGGTTTCCCGTCGTCGCCGATACCCGGGTGGTGGCGTACTTCCTGCGCGTGCGCGGGCGCGGGCGCAAGCCCGTATAATATAATGCTCCGGCCGCCGCCGCCCCGTTCCCACGAGTATGTGCGACACAAAAGTGGCGAGGCGCGTTTCCGCTGTTACGTACCCATCGCCTTCAGGCCAAGCTGCCGAATGACTTTTTTCCATCGGCGTTTATCGGCGTTCATCGGCGGCTCATACCGGTTTTGATTTTCGAATAGGCCGGAAGAAACACATATCTTGGCCGCCGATGAACG
>Ga0302324_100015637_pt1 | contig 15205 bp, 14 predicted proteins | sample Palsa_T0_1_FD_201949 | JGI IMG/M metagenome (GOLD analysis project Ga0302324, IMG submission 201949) | Peat permafrost microbial communities from Stordalen Mire near Abisko, Sweden - Palsa_T0_1 | ecosystem: Environmental > Terrestrial > Soil > Palsa > Peat permafrost | place: Sweden: Abisko...
GGTCTTGGCCGGTACGTTTTTCATCTGCGGCGCGAGCACCAACGGGCTGATCGGCGCGCACCTCGTTCCCGCCTGCGGCGATCACGGCATCCCCGAGACGCGAGCCGCCGGGCTGCTCGCCGCGATGGGCGTCTTCGATCTGATCGGCACGACGGCATCGGGCTGGCTGTCCGATCGCTACAGCAGCCGCTGGCTGCTGTTCTGGTACTACGGGCTGCGCGGGCTGTCGCTGCTCTTCTTGCCGATGGCGTTCGGCTTCGGATTCCTTGGCCTGCCGATCTTCGCGATGTTCTACGGCCTCGACTGGATCGCGACGGTGCCTCCCACCGTGAAGCTGGCGACAGCCGCCTTCGGTCGCGAACGCGCGCCGCTGTTCTTCGGCTGGATCGCGGCCGGGCATCAGCTCGGCGCCGGGAGCACGGCATTCATCGCCGGCGCGATCCGCAGTCAGATCGGCAGCTACGACGACGCGTTCTTGATGTCGGGGCTGTTGTGCTTGGTAGCAGCCGGTCTGATCCTGACCATCGGGCGGTCCATCGCAGCCCAGGCAACGGCGCGGGCGGTCGCCGCGAGGCCGGCGTGACCCGTACATATGTGGACGCAGACCCACTTCTGTGACGGAATCGATCGAGACCAACGGAGAATCATATGACGGACGTTAATAAGCTGGTTCCTCTTACGGGCTACTACTCACTGAACGTGGCCCCCGCAGCATTCCTGTCGATCGACACCATCGAGCAGCGATCGATATCGCCCGGCCAACCACCATCCCCAATTCAAGCAGCCACAAATATCTCCATAAGCGTCTCGATGGATGGGAGTTCGGTTACTACCTATCCTTTCGGTGATGGAGCCACCTTTGATGGTGTTTCGCTGAATATTCCCGGGCAGCTCACGCTTGAGTTTTCCAGAGAATACCGCGACGGTCACTTAGTGTCTTTTTCGGGGACGATCAAGGGAGTCGACGTAAGAGGAGAGACGTATTTCAATCAAGTTCCGCTCTCTGCATTTGTCGGTGACTATTATGACGCTCAGACATCGAGACTTGTCCTTTCAATAAAGGACAATTTGGAACTTCTGTTCGATTTTTCGATGTTTTCCGGCACTTCCGGAGAGCTGCAGCAAGTGCATAGCTATGGTTATATGCCGGCGATGTTCGTTCTTACGTTCGGCAGTGAGTCTAGCTCGGAGCCGCGCAAGTTTACGTTGATGTTGGGGACCGTAGGCAAGAATGGATTGGCGTGCAGCATTCAGGGCGGCGCCACTCCGAGGCTTGCGGTATCCATCCTGCCGTATAGCCCAGGATTCTAAGGTCTACATTCGGGTCGGGGCAGCTAGGTCGCAGCGACCGGTTGCGCCGCGGCTGCGAGGTACTGGTGGATGAAGGCGATGACCATGCTGCCTTCGCCGACGCTCGAGGCGACGCGCTTGACGGACTCGCTGCGCACGTCGCCGGCCGCGAAGACGCCCTGCACGCTCGTTTCGAGCAGGAACGGCGCGCGATCGTACCGCCAGTCCTCGATCGCGCGGCCGGTGCGGAGGTAGCCGCGAGCATCACGCTCGAGCTCGGCGGGCAGCCAGTCGGTCTTCGCGTCGGCGCCGATGAAGGCGAACAGCGCGTCGGCGGGCCGCTCCGCGATCTCGCCGGTCGTTTCGTTGCGGGTCGTGATCGACTCGATGTGCGCGTGCCCGCCGACGCGCACGACGGTCGTGCAGGTCTCGACGGCGATGTTGTGCTTGGTCGCGAGTTGCTGGATGAGATAATACGACATGCTCTTCTCGAGCGACGGGCCGCGCAACAGCAGCGTGACCGTGCGCGCGTAGGCCGCGAAGTACATCGCCGCTTGCCCGGCGGAGTTGCCGCCGCCGACCAGAAAGACGTTCTTGTCGCGCGTTTCCAACGCTTCGGTGCGCGCGGCACCGTAATACACGCCGCGTCCGACCAGCTCTGACGCACCCTCGGCCTCGAGCTCCCGCCAGGTGACGCCGGTCGCGATGACGACGGCGCGCGCCTTGACGCGGTCGTCCCCGTCGAGCTCGATCGTGAAGTCGCCGGGCGACTGTGCGATCGAGGTCACGGCGCGCGTGACGAGGATCTCGGTGCCGAAGCGTTTGGCCTGCATCAACGCGCGGTTGGCGAGATCGTCGCCCGAGACACCGGACGGAAAGCCGAGATAGTTCTCGATCCGCGACGACGTGCCGGCTTGGCCGCCCGGTGCTTCGCGCTCGATCATGACCGTGTGCAGGCCCTCGGAACCGCCGTAGACCGCTGCCGCGAGCCCGGCCGGACCGCCGCCGACGATCGCGACGTCGTACGTCGCGCTACCCGGCTGTGTCTGCAGCTTCAGGCCCTCGGCGAGCTCGCGCAGCGTCGGCGCTTCCAGACGTTGCCCGTTCGCCAGGATCACGGCCGGAAAGCGCTGCGCGTCGCGCACCGCGGCCGGCATCAAGGCGGCATCGACCGGATCGCTCGGATCGAGCCACTCGTACGCGATCTGATTGCGCGCCAGAAAATCGCGCAAATCGTGGCACGCCAGGTCGTAGCGATCGCCGACGATCGCGGCTTCGGTCATGTTCGCCGCCGCATAAGCGTTGCGGCGCAGATCGACGCGCCGCGCGATCGTTTGGGCGATCTCGGCGCTCGCTTCGGTCGACGCCGTCAGCATGAAGTGGAAGTCCGCCGCGTCGGTGCGCATCAGGCGGGCGGCGGTGCGGGCGCGAATGCCGGCATTCGAGTTCGTGCCCAGCATCAGCGGAATCTCGCCGAAGTAATCGCCGCGCTCGAACGTCGCGAGGAGCGTGCTCTCACCGCCGTACCGTTTGACCGCGTCGACCTCCCCGTCGAGCACCGTCCAGAAGTAGACCGCACTCCCTTCGTGCACGATCCATTCACCCGGCTCGGCCTGAATGTCGGCCGACCGCGAGGCAAGGTGCGCCCGCAACTCCTCCGTCATCGCAGCGAACAGCGGTACGTTCGCAAGCTCTTCCGGCGAAACCACGGTTCAGCTTCCCGGGCGGTGGTTCGAAACGAGCGGCATTGCTCCAACCCTGACGCGCTCGGCCGCCGCCAGGGTTGCGCCGGAGGGCGAGCGGCGCGTTACCCGCCGGTCTTCTGCCCCGAAGCCGCCATGTCGATCGTGAGGCTCAGCGACTGGTCTGCCTGGATCGTGACGTCGGAGACCGACGACGTGTCGTGGCCGTCAGCGGACGCGGTCACTCTGTACGTATCCGGAATCAGGGAGAGGAACGAGAAATGTCCGGCGCGGTCCGTGACCACCGCCGCGCTCTGCGAGGGGCTATTGGCGACGACGCGGACACCGGCCAACGGGTGATGCGTCGAGTTGTCGATCACGTAGCCGTTGAGCGATCCCGTCGTGCCGGCCCAGCCACTCGTCGTCCCCATGAGTACGAAGACGAGCGCCAGGAGCGCCGCGGTGAATCCCCGCTTCAGCGGCAAGTGAATCATCATTTTGTAATGCGGTCCTTTCGAGACGGTAGCGTTGCTCACCGTCGTATGCGTCGCGATACGAATCGCGCACGAACTATCGGATTGGCATGCAATGGCGTCGGTTTCCTGGTGGAAACACCGCAGAGTCGCGGACTTTAGATGAGCGCCTCGGCAGCTGCGGCAGTGCGCTCTTTCGCGTTGGTGATCGAAGCCAGGATACGTTCGGGCGTCATCGGCAGGTCGCTGACCCAGGCGCCGGTCGCGTCGTAGATTGCGGCGGCGACGGCGGGCGCGAACGGGACGAGCGGCATCTCGGCGACGCCGCGCGCGCCGAAGGCGCCGTTCGGATCGGCGTGCTCGACGATGACCGGAACGATGTCGGTCGGTATGTCGAGTGTGGTCGGCAGCAGGTACGTGCTGAAATGCGGTGTGAGCACCTTGCCGTCGCGCACGAGAAAGTTCTCGGTCAACGCGTAGCCGACGGCTTGCGCCAGACAGCCCTCGATCTGCGCCTCGACCTGCTGGCGATTGATCGCGCGTCCGACGTCGTGCACGCTGATGATGCGCGTCACGCGCGTTACGCCGGTCGTGACGTCGACCTCGACCTCGACGGCTTGCGCCGCGTAGCCGTAACAGTAGTTCGGCGTCCCCGCGCCGGTCTCGAGATCGAGCGGCGTCGTCGCGGGCGGACGGTACTGGACCGTCGCCTCGGGCGCTTCGCCGCGCTCCCAGGCCGCCCGCGCGGCGAGCGCGGCGTCGTGGACGGCACGGCCGCCCATCAGCGTCAGCCGCGACGCCGAGGCCGAGCCCGCGTCGGGCGTGAGCGCGCTGTCGTCGCTCACGAGCGCCACCGCCTCGAGCGGAAGCGTCAGCGCCTCGGCGACGATCTGGCGGAGGATGAGGTGTACGCCCTGCCCGACGTCGGCCGCGCCGATGCGCACCACGGCGCGCTCGATGCGCTTCGTCGCAACGAGCTCGACGGTCGCCGTCGATTGCTCCGGAAAGCCGAACGAATAGCCGACGTTCTTGATCCCGCTAGCGATGCCGATCCCGCGGCGCAGCGGCGAGCTGAGATCCTGCGGCGCGCGCGGCGCGAAGCGCGCGCGCATCTCGGCCGCGCAGCGCTCGAGCACCGGCAGCGCGCTCACGCCGACCGGCAACACGCTGCCGGTCGCCTCGGTGTCGCCCTCGCGGTAGAGGTTCTTACGGCGAATGTCGGCCGGATCGATCTCGAGGGCGTGCGCGATCCGGGTGACCATGGACTCCGCCGCCCAGTGCGCCTGCGGCGTCCCGAACCCGCGGAACGCTCCGCTGGGGACGTTGTTGGTGTACACGACGAATCCGTCGGTCGCGACGTTCGGGATCCGGTACGGCCCCTGCGCGAAGATCGTTGCGCACTTGAGCACTTCGACGCTGGTCGACGCGTACGCGCCGCCGTCGGCGACGGTGCGGGTCTCGACCGCGACGATCGTCCCGTCGCGCTTCGCGCCCCACTTCGTGGTGATGTGAAACGGATGGCGCTTGTGGTGGCCGACGATCGACTCTTCACGGTTCCACACGATTGCCGTGGGGCGCTTCGTGTGCCAGGTCGCGAGCGCCAGCAGCGGCTGCACCGAGAGATCCTCTCGACCGCCGAACGCCCCGCCGATCTTCGCGTAGCGAATCGCGATCGCGCGCTCGTCGAGCCGCAGCATCGCGGCGATCTGGCGCAGGTCTTCGTGCAGCCACTGCCCGGCGGTCTCGACGACGAGCGTCTCGCCCTCATAGTACGCGATGCCGGCGTCGGGTTGCAGGTACGCGTGCTCCTGCCACGAGGTGGTGAAGGTGCCCGACAGGATGAGGTCGGCCTGCGCGAAGGCGCGCTCGACGTCGCCCTTGCGGATCTTCTGGTGCAGCAGCACGTTCGAGCCGTGCTCGGGATGGACGAGCGGCGCGTCCGGTTCGAGCGCGGCCAGCGCGTCGCCGACGAACGGCAGATCCTCGTACTCGACCTCGACCAGCGCCGCCGCCGCGGCGGCGATGCGCGGGTCGTCGGCGATCACCAGCGCGACGCGGTCGCCCGTGTAGCGCACGCGCTCGCTGCACAGCAGCTCTTGGTCGGCGTCGATGAGGCCGTAGCGGTTGTACGGTACGTCGTGAGCGGTCAGTACCGCGACGACGCCCGGCATTGCCGCCGCGCGCTGCGTGTCGAGGCGAACGATCGCCGCGTGCGCGCGGTGAGCGAACACCGCTTTGCAGTGCAGCATGTCGCGCCGCACGAGGTCGGCCGGATAGAGCGCCGCGCCGGTGACCTTGGCGCGCGCATCGGGCCGCGCGACCGAGCTGCCGATCAGGCTCACAGCCTGTCCAGAGCTCGTCGCGGGAGGCGAACCGCCGCGGGCTGCGGCTCGTGCGCGCGCAACTCCTGGGCCGCGCCTTCCATCGCGTCGAGGATCTTGCGGTAGCCGGTGCAGCGGCAGATGTTGCCGCTGATCGCGATCTGCTGCTCGTCCGGCGACGGTGCGCGGCGCTCGTCGAGCAGCTTCGCGCCGGCCATGATCATCCCGGGGATGCAGAAGCCGCACTGCACGGCGCCGCAGTCGATGTACGCCTGCTGGAGCGGGTGCAGGCGATCGCCGTCGGCCAGCCCTTCGATCGTGGTGATCGTCGCGCCGTGCGCCTGCGACGCCGGCACGAGACACGACATCACCGCGGCGCCGTCGAGCCAGACCGTGCACGCGCCGCACTCGCCCTCGGCGCAACCTTCCTTGGCACCGGTCAGCCCGGCGTCTTCGCGCAGCGCGTCGAGCAGCGTCTTGCAGCTCGCGTCGCGCAACGCTCGGTGCGTGCCGTTGATCGTCGTCTCGATCGTTCCGCGGAGCGGCGAAGCCGCGGTTCCGTTCGTGGCCGCCGTCGTTTCCAGCAGTATGGGTGCCTCCGGGAAGCCGTCGGCTTCGCGACCGGCCGCGATCTTGGCCAGCGCGCGCGTCACCAGCGCCGCGAGCGTTACGCGCCGGTAGCCGGCGGAACCGCGGAGGTCGTCGATCGGCGCCGCGTCGTCACAGGCGACGATGCCGGCCTGCGCGCACGTCGCGTCGTCGAGCGCTCTCCCTTCGAGATACCGTTCGGCGGACTCGGCGCGCACGACCGTCGGGGCGAGGCAGCCCAGCGCGATGCGCGCGTCGCGCACGATGCCGCCGTCGAGCGTCACGACGACCGCAAGATCGATCACCGAGATCGCCTGGGCGCGCCGCAGTCCCAGCTTGAGGAAGATCCCGCGGCGGCGGCCACCCAGCGCAGCGAAGCGGATCTCGCGCACGAGCTCGTCCGGCCGCAGCACCGTCGCGCGAAAGCCGGTGTAGAAATCACGCAGCGCGACGGTGCGTTCGCCGACGCGTGACGTCAGCACGAGCTCCGCGTCGAGCGCGAGCAGCGGCGCGATCGTGTCGTTGGCGGGCGACGCGGTGACCAGATTGCCGGCGACCGTTCCGCGCGCGCGGATCTGCGGCGCCCCGACCTCGATGCAGGCCTGCGCGAGCGGCAGCATCGCCGAACGCGCGAAGGGCGCGGCCAGCACCTCGTTGTGGGTCGCCAGCCCGCCCAGCGTCACGACCCCGGCGGCAGACCGAACCCCGCCGAGCTCGCGCAGCGCCGAAACGTCGATCAACGTCGACGTCGGTTTGACGCCGCGCTGCAGCTCGACCAAGACGTCGGTCCCGCCGGCGACGATTCGCGCCGCCGGGCCGAGCGCCGCCAGCGCGTCGAGCGCCTCCGCGACGCTCGCCGGCCGGACGACCCTGCTCCACATCCCCGCTCAGTTCGACGCCGGCGGGGGTGCGGTCTTTGCGACAACGGAGTCCTCGCCCGGTTGGGCGACGCGCCAGCGGGCCAACGCCCAAGGGCGTGCGGGTCCGGCCGAGAAACCAGGCGGCACAGCCATGAGCGTCAGCAGCCTCGACCACATCAACATCCTGTCCCGCGACATCCCGCGCACGACGGAGTTCCTGACCGGCGTCCTCGGGCTGCAAGAGGGCCACCGTCCGCCGTTCGGCACGCCCGGCGCATGGCTGTACGCGGGCGGCCGCGCGGTGGTGCACGTCAGCTCGCCGTCGGACAAGGAGCGCACGCACGTCGGTGACACGTCGATGGGCGACGCCTCCGCCGAGGTCACGATGGGCAGCGTCGATCACGTCGCGTTTCGCTGCACCGGTTACCGCGAGATGATCGTGAAGCTGCGTTCGCTCGGCATCGCGTCGCACGAAGCCGACGTGCCGGGCACCGGCGATCATCAGATCTTCGTCGACGGCCCCGACGTCACGTTCGAGCTGATCTTCGCCGCCGCCGACGTCGCCGCCTGAACCTCGGCGTCTGCGCCGTTGGATCGCGCACGCCGGATGAAGGCGTGCACGCACCGATTGGTGGGTGAATCGCCTCAACGTCGACTGCGGGCTCGGCTGCCTTACGAGTGGATGAGAATCGCGATTCGAATCGTCGACGACTGAGGGTTCTTTCGCGCAGCGGTCGAAGCGTCGTCCATGCCGTTTTACGCGCGGATTCTGCTCGACAGCATGTCGCCCGCCGGCGTACGCTTGACGACGATGGAAGTGCGCTATCCGCGCTTCATCCACAGCGAAATTATGACTCACAGAGTCATGTCAAAAAATAGCAGTTCCTCTCGCGCGATACCGATTCGCAAGATGATCGATGCGGTGCGCAGCGATCCGGCGATGCCGCTTTGGTGGGGGCGCAATCAGGCCGGGATGCAGGCGCGCGAGGAGATCGACGCGCCGACGCGCGCGCTGGCCGAAGCGGAGTGGAAGCGCGCGCTCGACGACGCGCTCGCACATGCCGAACGGCTGGCGGCCAACGACATCAACCTGCACAAGCAGCTGGTCAACCGGATTCTCGAGCCGTTTGCGTGGATCACGGTGATCGTCAGCGCGACGGAGTGGGCGAACTTCTTCACGCAGCGCACTCATGAGGATGCGCAGCCGGAGCTGCGGCACATCGCCCAGCTCATGCTCGCGGAGTACCGCGCGAGCACGCCGCGCCGGCTCGCGCTCGGCGAGTGGCATACGCCGCTGATCCAGCCCGACGAGGAGCTGACCCTCGACCCCGAGCAACGCCGGCAGATCAGCGTCGCGCGCTGCGCGCGCGTTTCGTATCTGTCGCACGATGGAAGCCGCGATCTGGCCAAGGATTTCGAGCTGTACGAGCGGCTCGTCGGCGGCGGCGCGAACGGGCACTGGTCGCCGTTCGAGCACGTCGCGACGCCGCTCGCCGATGCATCGGAGTGGTCGGGGAACTTCCGCGGCTGGGAACAGTACCGCAAGCGCTTCCCGCAGGAGCACGCGTCGACGTTTCCGGACGAGGCGCCGGTCCCGGCCACTCGATAATGGGACGATAGGCGCGTTGCGCCGGTTCGCCCTCACGGTATCGTTCGCGCTCGTGCTGCTGTTCGCCGGAATGTCCGGCGCCCAGGCGCGCACCGGCCTCGATGCGCGCGTCGACGCGCTCGCGACCCAACAGCTGCTGACGCGGAATCCGGCCTCGCTGGTCAACGCGGGGCGCCAGGCGCGCGCGCGCAAGATCGCCGACCTGCGTCACGCCGCATCGGTCGGCTGGGCGCTGATGCAGATTCTGGCCTTCTGGTGGCTGTGGCGGTCGGGAACCGCGGCGCGGCTGCGCGACGTCATGCGCCGCCGCACGCGCAACCGCACGCTGCAGCGCGCGGTGTTTGGCGCCGTGCTCGGCGCGCTCGGGCCGGTCGTCGCGCTGCCCTTCGCGGCGGTGAGCTATCGCGTCGTCTTCAACGCCGGCCTCACCGACGAACGGCTGCCGCAATGGTTCTTGGATTATGCGGTTCGCGTCGGGTTGGACGCGGTGCTCGGCGCGGCTATCGTCGCCGGCGTGCTGGCGCTGGTCGAACGGGTGCGGCTGTGGTATCTCGTCGTCGCGGGCGCGATCCTCGGCGGCGCGCTGGTGAGCGTCGCGCTGGCACCGGTCGCCCCGTTCGGCATGCCGGTGAAGACGACGCCCAACGCGCTCGTCGCGCTGGCGGCTCCGCTCGCGCAGCGGATCGGCGTGCCCGGCACGCCGGTCGTGCTGCTCGCCAGCGCGCGCCACAGCAACGCGCTGGTCGCCCGCGCGGCCGGGATCGGCCCGACCTCGCGCGCGCTCATCGGCGACGTCGTACTCGACCACATGACCCCGCCCGAGCAGCGCGTCGTGCTCGCCCACACGCTGGCCCACGTTCGTTTCGGCGATCCGCTGCGCCAGACGCTGCTGGCGGTCGTGCTGTTCGTGCTCAGCGCGGCGATCGCCGTGCTGCTCAGCGATCGCGTCGGGTTTCGGCGTGACGACGACGCGCTGTCGCGCTTGGCGCTCGTTGCGACCTTCCTCGGCTTCGTGCTGATCGTGACGTACCCGATCTACAACGGCTACGCGCGCAACCTCGAGACGCGCGCCGATCGGACGGCGCTCGCAGCGACCGATGATCCCGCGGCGACCGTTCGGGCGATGGTGCGCTATGCCGACGACGATCTCGTGCCGTTGTGCGATCGACGCACGGTGCGTTGGTACTTCGAGGACCGCCCCGCGCTCGGTGGCCGCATCGCCGCCGCGGCCGGCACCGCCGATCCGTGTCCCGGCGGCGGCCCGGCCACCTCGTCGCGGCCGACGCCTTGATCTCGTCCGCGCGCTTTCGCGCCGACGCTACTGGCCCGGCAGACTATGTCCCAGGACGCCCGAGAGCGAGGGGACGCGCGCGTAGCCAGGCGGGACGCGAAACGTCGCGTCGTCGGGATCGTCGGGCTGCACGCTGGTGAGGTCGAGCTTCATCGTGCCGCCGAACGCGTTCGGCGTCGGAGGAACGCTCTGCAGCGTCAGCTGCACGGGGAAGCCGGACAGGTCGTCGGCGAGCGCGAGCTGCGCGTGATAGCTCTCCGGCGCCTTGCCGGGCAGCTGGCGTTTCATCTGCACGTCCAGCTGCGTGGTGGGATGACCGTTGACGACGCTGTGCCCGATGAGCTGAATCGTCGCGCTCTGGACGTCGCGCAACGCGGCGGCGACGCTGGCCAGCGCCGAGAGCGGATCGCCACCGCTCGCGGCCGCAACGCTGGCCGCCGACGGCGGCGGCGCCGGCGCGCGCGCAGGGCTGCCGGCATAGTACGTCCGATTCGCGCTCGACCACGCGGTGACGATACCGGTCGAGCCATCGTAGACGACCGTTACGCCGCCGGGACCGAGCAACGTCGAGGCGGCCGCGCCGAGATCGCCGCTCGCGCCGGGAAACCCGAGCGAGAGCAGGTCGAGCCGGTAGGTTGTTCCCTTGTGGTACAGCGCAACGTTGCCGCCGATGTTGAGCGGTTGGCCCTGCAGGTTCGCCTGGATGACGACGGTACCGCCGGCGCGCAGGCCGGGGATCGCGGGGGCGGCCCCCAGCAGCGAGAGCCCGAGCACGGAGATTGCAAGCGCGGCGAGTGCGCGCGCGTTCATCCGGTGTAGACCGTACCCGCCACTTGCGTCCCGAGATGGCGGGCCGTCAGGAACTCGACGATCGCCGCGTGCGCGACGCGCCCATCGCAGATCTGCGCCGCGCCGACTCCGCCGCGAACTCCCAGCGCCGCGGCGCGGACCGCCGTGCGCAGGTCCTCGGCGAAGGCCGGATCGTCGGCGACGACCAGCGCTTCGGCCGGGGTGAGCTGCTCGACGAGCTCACGCGTCTTGGCGTCGACGACGCCGCCCTGGTCGTTGAAGAAGATGGCCCGCGCGGCACCGACCGCGCAGGCCAGCGCGGCTGCGACCTCGTCCGCGGCGACCGCGACGTCGGTGCCGGTGAACCCGAACGCGAGCGGTTCGATCACCGGCAGATACCCGGCGTCGAGCAGCGTGCGCAGCAACTTCGTCTCGACGTTCCCGATGCTGTCACCGCGCGACGGGATCATCCCGGCGTCGGCGCCCGACAGGCCGACGGCGGTGTCGCCGCTGCGGTTCATCGTGCGCACCACGGCGCGGGCGGCTTCGTGGGTCGGCGCGACCACGACCGGACGCATTCCCAGGTTCACCAGGAAGACCAGATCGCCGAACAGCGTCGCGCCTTCGGTGCCGAGCGTCGCTTCGTCGAGGCGGATCACCATCGTTCGTCCGGTGAGGTCCATCGCATCCTCCTTTCCCCGCAAACGCGCAGCACGCCGAAACCGTCACACCCGCCTAATCGGTGAACTCCTCGACGTAGAACACCTCGCCGTCGCCGGCGGCGACCACGGCGATGCCGAGCCGCCGCTTCTGCGGGTCGATGATGTTCTGGTAGTGCCCGGGGCTGTGGAGAAACGCGGAGTTCGCCGACTGCTCGTCTTGGTCGTACGCCATGTTCTCCGCAGCATAGCGATAGTCCAGACGCGCGCGACGCAGCCGGTCTTGGAAGGTGTGGCCCTGTGGATCGGTATGGCCGAAGTAGCGGCGCTCGGCCATGTCTTCAGCGACCTGCAGCGCGAACCCGTCGAGCGTAGGATCCTGCTCCAGCGGCGGAAGCCTCCGCCGGGCACGAGTGGCGTTGACGTCGTCGAAAAGCTGACGCTCCTCGGTCTCAACCACGGCCGGCGGGTGCGGCCGTAGATAAGCAAGGTGAATGCAGTCTTCCTCCGACGCCATCGCGATAAGCGGACTTAACGCGACCATAGTCGAGATCAGTGCAGCGACCCGGTGCATCTCCTGAATTTTTCGGAACGGCAGAGGGCGGACTTTAGCTCAGCCTTTTGGCGTTTACCACATTCATGGCCTGCATCACACCCTGGGTCAGCCAAATTTCGATGCCCGCGACCGCGCGGTCGACGATCTCGTCGAGCTCCTTGCGTTCAGATTCGGTGAAGGTGCTCAGCACGCGGCCGATGGCGTCGGGCGCGTGGCCGCGGCCGATCCCGATGCGCAGCCGCGGGAACCCCGTGCCGAAGACATCGATCAGCGACTTGAGCCCGTTGTGGCCGCCGCTCGAGCCCGCTGCGCGCATGCGCAGCGTCCCCAGCGGCAGATCGAGGTCGTCGACGACGACCAAGATGCGCGCCGGCGGAACCTTGTAGAGGGTCGCGATCGCCTGCACGGGCCGTCCGCTCGCGTTCATGTACGACTGCGGCTCGACCAGGATCACGTTGCGCGTTCGGTCGCGGCCGTAACGTGCGTCGAAGCGCTTGTGCCACTCGCTCACGCCCCAGCGCGCGGACAGCATGTCGAGCACGATGAAGCCCGCGTTGTGACGGGTGAGCTCATATTTGCGGCCCGGATTCCCGAGCCCCACGATCAGCTTGAGGCCGTCATCCATTCAGATGCGCAGGCGCATCCGCTACTCGGCCGGCGCTTCCGCCGGCGGCGCCTCGGCGACGGTTTCCGTCACGCCTTCGCTCACCTCCGCGCGGGTGACTTCGACGGACACGACGACCGTCTCGGCCGGAGTGATCAGCGTGAAGCCTTTCGGCAGCGCGACTTGGCCGGCGGTGATGTGCTCGTGGATGCCCAGCTCGGCCACGTCGACCGTGAGGTTGTCCGGAATCGACTGCGCCGGGCCCTTGATCTCGAGCGAATGGGTGATGACGTCGAGCACGCCGCCCTCGTCGCGCACGCCGCGCGCCGTGCCGGTGGTGACGACCGTGACGTTCGACGTGATCGCCTCATCGCGCGTGACGCGCTGGAAGTCGACGCTCAGCGGCTTGCGGGTGATCGGATCGGCTTCGACCCGGCGCAGCAGCACCGAGTCCTTGGCCTTGCCGATCGTCGCGTCGACGATCCGGCTGCGCTGTCCGGAATGGATCAGGTCGGTGAGCTGCTTGACGTCGACGCTGATCGGCGTCGCCTGGCCGTGCCCGTACACGACGCCCGGGATCTTGCCTTCACGGCGCAGCGCGTGGGCGCTAGTCGTTCCGACCCGTTCGCGGGGTTCGAGGGTGAGCTTGGAGAGACTCGTGTGCTTGGGCATGTTCCTTGTATTTCTGCGGAAGAGGCGCGGAACGCGTCAGACGGCGGCAGCGACGGCGGGCATCTCAGGCGCCGTCGTCGCCACCGGAGGGCGGTCGGGCGGTTGCTCGGGACCCTCCTCGCCGTTGAAGAGTTCGGAGACCGAGCGATTCGAGGTGATGCGCTTGATGGCGTCGGCCAGGATCTGCGCGATGCTGAGCTGCTCGACCTTCGCCGAGTCGGTGGTGAGCGGGATCGTGTTGGTCACGATGACCTTGTTGATCTCCGAGCGCTCGAACTGCGCGATCGCGTCGCCGGCGAAGATGCCGTGCGTGGCCAGCGTATAGACGTCGGTCGCGCCGCGTTTGCGCAGCGCTTCGGCCGCTTTGACCAGCGTGCCGCCGGTCGAGATCATGTCGTCGACGACGACGGCGATCTTGCCCTCGACGTCGCCGACGATGTGGGTGACCTCGGAGACGTCGGGCTCCGGGCGCCGCTTGATGATGACGGCCAGATTCGACTTGAGCCGCTTGGCGAACGTCTCGGCGCGCGGCACGCCGCCCGCATCGGGCGAGACGACGACGATCGATTCGCCCTGCAAGTTCTGGTTCTTGAGGTAGTTGCACAGCGTCGGCGCGGCCATCAGGTTGTCGACGGGGATGTCGAAGAAGCCCTGGATCTGCGCCGCATGGAGGTCGAGCGTCACGATGCGCTCGGCGCCCGCGTTCTCGATCATGTTCGCGACCAGCTTGGCCGAGATCGGCTCGCGGCCTTTGGTCTTCTTGTCCTGCTTGGCGTAGCCATAGTACGGAATGACCGCGGTGATGCGGTTGGCCGACGCGCGGCGCAACGCGTCGATGATCAGCAGGAGCTCCATGATCGCGTCGTTGACCGTCGCGTCGTACGGGGAACGGCACAGGGACTGCACGACGAAGACCTCGGCGCCGCGCACGTTCTCGCGGATCTCGATCCGGCACTCGTCGTTCTTGAACCGGTCGACCAGCGCGTTGCCGACGCGCGTCTGCATCTTCTTGGCGATCTCGTCCGCCAGCTGACGGTTCGAGGTGCCGCTGAACAACAGGGGCGGCTGGATCACGAGGACTGGACTCCTTCTGCCTCCGGACGGCGCCTGAGCACCAAGGGGAAGCAACGCTACCTGCGGCAACGGACCCACAGGGTCCTGGCACGACGCGGCCCTGCGCGCTCAACCGCGCCGTCCGCGGGCGGGTTGTAGGAAGAGTCTCATGCCCAAGTTCGAGCTCGTTTCGACGTATCCGCTGGCCGGTGACCAGCCGCGAGCGACCCAGGCCCTGGCCGAAGGCGTCCTGCGCGGCGACCGCGCGCAGACGCTGCTGGGCGTCACCGGTTCGGGCAAGACGATGGCGATGGCGCGGCTGGTCGAGCTGGTGCAAAAACCGACCTTGGTGCTCTCGCACAACAAGACGCTGGCGGCTCAGCTGTGCGCCGAGTTCCGCGAGTTCTTTCCGAAGAACGCGGTCGAGTACTTCGTCTCGTACTTCGACTACTACCAGCCCGAGGCGTACATCGCCCACACCGACACCTATATCGCCAAGGACAGCTCGATCAACGACGAGATCGAGCGGCTGCGGCACTCGGCCACCCAGTCGCTGCTGACGCGTCGCGACACGCTCATCGTCGCCTCGGTGTCGTGCATCTTCGGGCTCGGCTCGCCGGCCGACTACATCGAGATGGCGGCCGACATCCACGTCGGTCAGACCATCGACCGCGACGAGTTCCTGCGCAAGCTGATCGGGATGCAGTACCGGCGCAACGACCTCAACCTGGTGCGCGGCACGTTTCGGGTGCGCGGCG
>Ga0302324_100015638_pt1 | contig 15205 bp, 13 predicted proteins | sample Palsa_T0_1_FD_201949 | JGI IMG/M metagenome (GOLD analysis project Ga0302324, IMG submission 201949) | Peat permafrost microbial communities from Stordalen Mire near Abisko, Sweden - Palsa_T0_1 | ecosystem: Environmental > Terrestrial > Soil > Palsa > Peat permafrost | place: Sweden: Abisko...
CGATTCATCCCATGATGGCCGTTTTCGGCATCACGCTGGCCGTGCTTATCTTTCTGCCGTGGGAGCGCCCGCGGGAATTCCCGGCTTCGGCGGCCTTAGCGGCCAATCCGTGGCCGTTTCTGGCGCGGCCCACGGCGGCATGGCGCGAGGCCATCGCCACGCGCCGCTACTATTTTCTGTTCCGCTGGCCCTGGTATGCCTGGTGCGGCATCTTCGCCCCGCTGGGGCTCCTATGGTGGTTCGCGCGACTGGCGAAAAAGTACGGATTGCCTAATCTGGGAATCCTGGCGCGCTGCTTGATCGTCTTTTCCGCGCTGAATTTTGCGGGAGCGCTGATCGTTTCGGCGCTGCCTCCCCTGGAAATTTTTTTACCGCTGCAACCCATGCGCTTTCTGCACCTGGTTTACTTGCTCACGGCCCTGTTTGCGGGAGGTCTTCTTTCGCGCTTCGCGTTGCGCGATCGCCCCTGGCGCTGGGCGCTTCTGTTCTTGCCGGTCTGCGTGGGAATGTTCCTGGGCCAGCGCTTTCTTTTTCCCGCCAGCCGTCACATTGACTGGCCCTGGGCCGCGCCCAGAAACAAATGGGTGCAGGCGTTCCAGTGGGTGCGGGAAAACACCCCCCAAGACGCCTACTTCGCCATCGATCCCAACTATATGAGCCTCCCGGGGGAAGACCAGTACGGTTTTCGTGCGCTGGCCGAGCGCAGCCAGCTTGCGGATTATTCCAAGGACGCCAGCGTGGTGACCGAGGTGCCCATCCTCGCCCCGCGTTGGCAGCAAGAAGTGCACGCGATCGACGGATTTGATCGCTTTACCATCGACGATTTCCTGCGCCTCCGGCAGAGATTCGGCGTGGATTGGACGATCCTCGAAGAGGCCCAGGCCAACTCCCCGGGGCTTGCGGGCCTGGACTGCCCCTACCGCAATGAAGTTGTGGCCGTGTGCCGCATTCCCATGTCGCCACGTGGAAGGGCCCTCTGATTGAGTTGAATCGATTCGATTCAAAACCGTGCGAACCAACCCGACCGATGTACAATGGCGCCGTTTTCGAAGATCACAAGAAGATCACAAAAGGAAATCCGGATGAAACTGCTGAATTTTGCCGGCGCTTGCCTTCTACTCTCTATTCCCCTATCCGCGCGAGCCAGCCCCGACAGGCACGAGCCCGCAAAACCATTCACGACCGACGGATGCACCCTGTTTTACAACGGGAACTATCGGAACTGCTGCGTGGAGCATGACTTTGCCTACTGGCGCGGAGGCGGCGTGCGCGACCGGTTGAGGGCCGACGACGGGCTCGCCACATGCGTCTGGCACAAAGGCTCGATCGACCGCCTGTTCGCTCCCATCATGTGGGCCGGAGTCCGCATCGGCGGAGTGGGTTTCCTGCCCACGCCATTTCGTTGGGGATACGGACAAAAGTATCCGCGCACAGAATAGGTTCGGGCGGCGCGGCTTCGTTTCGGCGGCTAAGCAACAGCTGGCAACGCGGAGAATCCGCTGCCCATCTCGAACCGGAGCGCCGAAACCCAAGCATGAACCCAAACCTGAAACGAGGTTTTGTGGCGGCGCCCCTGCAGTGGGCTGTATAATCGACAAAACTGCACCAGTGCTGGAGTGGCGGAACTGGCAGACGCGCGAGACTCAAAATCTCGTGGTCCACAAGGCCGTGGGGGTTCAAGTCCCTCCTCCAGCACCAACTCTCTCACTTGTTTCCGCAACTTTCGTCAGGTTCTTGCCCATCGATTTCCGGCCATGCCGTCATTTCAAGCGATCGTTCCGAACAGCGCCCCAGCGCCCGCGGTCAGGGCCATGGCCAGCGCGCCCCAGAATGTGACGCGCAGCGCGCCCTCCATCACTCCAGCGCCGCCGGCGCGCGCAGCCAACCCGCCTAGAAGCGCAAGGAACACCAGTGAAGTTCCAGAGACCAGGAGGAACAGACCCGCCCTCGGAGCCAGGGCAGTAACCAACAGAGGCATGGCGGCTCCGGTGGCGAAACTGGCAGCCGAGGTCAGCGCGGCCTGAATCGGACGCGCACGCAGAGTTTCGGAGATGCCCAGTTCATCGCGGGCATGCGCGCCCAGCGCGTCATGGGCCATCAACTGGTGGGCCACTTGTTTCGCCAGCGAAGGATCAAGCCCGCGAGCGACGTAGATCGCCGCCAGCTCTTTGTGCTCGCCCCGGCTGTCCTTTTTGAGTTCCACGCGTTCCCGTTCGAGTTCGGCTTGTTCCGTGTCTGCCTGTGAGTGAACAGACACATACTCACCGGCGGCCATCGACATAGCCCCGGCCACGAGTCCGGCGACTCCCGCGACCACTACATTGCTATGCGTTGCATGCGCGGCCGCCACACCCAGCACAAGACTCGATGTCGAGAGGATGCCATCGTTTGCGCCCAGCACCGCCGCGCGTAGCCATCCGATTCGTCCTGTGCGGTGTCTTTCCTTGCTGCCTATAGGCATGTCTGAACTCTCCTTGGGATGGACCGCACACGGGCGCGCGGGGCGAGCACCGTCCGCGTTATTCTAGTTTGAAGAGCGCGTTGTGGAACTAAACCCCGCATAAGTCAGGTAGGCGCCGAGAAGAAGCATAAAGGCGGCATAGAGGTTCGGATGCTGTTCGTATTGAAGCCCAACGATGAAGACCCGGGATTCCGTCTCCGGCGAAAGAACCAGCAGGAGCGCGCCCTTGATCAGGCTTGCCCAACCAAAGAGCGTGACGAGGATCGGCAGCACACCTCCCGACCAAACATTGTGGACGAGAACGATTGCCAATCCGGCGGTGAGTCCCAGGACACCGGCCATGAAAAGAAGCGGCCGGTCTTGAACGATTGCCTTCATAACCTCTACGGTCGCCTGCGGGTGCACGAACATGGCTAATGAGATGGCGATGCAGTACAGCCCGATTAGCTTGCCAAGAAACGCTGTGCGTGGCGACGTGATTTCCTCCGAGCGAATAATCAATCTACTGAGCCGTCGTGTATTGGCAGCGATTCGACTATCGCAGGGAGGATGCCTTATTTGCTACGGGCTTGACAAGCGGACTCCCTGGGCGTAATGAAGAGACCCTACCCCCCAGCGCCTTCGCTGCCGGTTTTTGGACGAGGTTGCGACGTGCCAGTTGTGCCGAGACGGTCGGTTCCATCGAGTTGGCCTGGTGTCCCCCGGCCCAGTGAGGCAGATTACCGTCCCGCCAGGAAACCGCCGTCTGAGTGGGGCGAAAAGTGGTTGATGCTCCTGTTACTCGCGCTTGCGGCGATGATTCTCGTGCCGGCGGCTTTCCGATGGATTTCCGCCATCTTATCCAACTCCCGCTAGAAAACTGTATGCTCGCGCTTGCCGCGGACGGATCCGTGTGCCGCTGGCGGCGATTCGGGCTTACAATGGCACTAGGGATATGCTGAAATCCAGAGCTTACGGGCCGAACTAAGGCGTGGCCCCCAGCTCTGGCGATCAGGGGAGGGAAAGCTCATGCCGCGCTCTTTCATCCATTATTCCCTGGCATTTGCCCTGCTGCTTTCTTTGACTTTCAGCGTTTGCATAAACGCCCGGGCCCAGGCCAATAACACTCCTCGAACGGTGAGGCTTGCGGTGGTGCAGGGCGACGTGCAGGTTCAGCGCGCCGGCGAAAATACCCGCGTGAAGGCCACGCCGAACATGGCCATCGACCAGGGCTTTACGCTGTACACCGGCGAAGGCATGGCCGAGATTTATTTTGAAGACGGCGCGACGGGCTATCTCGGGGATAACTCGGCCCTACAGTTTACCGAACTGGGCGCCAGCAATACCGGCCGCGTAACGCGACTGGATCTGACCCAGGGCGACGCCCGCTTTTTTGCGAATACGCGCAATGTGAATGTGTTCAGCGTAAAAACTCCGAATTTTACGGTATCGCCGAATCCGCTGGTGGATTTCCATGTCGCGGTTCACGGCGGCGGCTCGGAGGTCGCGGTTCATCGAGGCGAAGCTTCCGTAAAAGACAATGCGCAAACACTGACCGCGGATCGGGGCCAGACGGTGTCGTTCCCCGCCGGAGCTGCCGAGGCCAAGCTGATGGCCACACCGCCTGGAGACGAATTCGAGAGCTGGTTCCCGGTGATCCCTTTCTACCAGCCTTATTCGGCGTTTCCGATCGGGCCGCCGGCGACAATTGTGAGCCCGCCTTCCGCGCCGGAGTATTACCCGCCGCCTTACCCTCGCTTGCCCCGGCCGGTTGAGAATTCTCCTGCTGGACCGCACGACCCGCGCTAGTTGCACCTGCATGCAAGCCGCATAGACACTGGCGATTTCCGGCCTCTTGCGCTATCGTCTATTGCGGTGCGGAAATTTTTTAAAACTCGAAAATCCCGCAAAACATCCCCCAAAAAAACGCGGCAAGGAGCCCCATGTCCACTGCAAAGCCGGAAAAATCCGGCGGTCTGTTCGATCCACTCCAAATACGCGGCGTAACCTTTGGCAATCGCATCGCGGTCTCTCCGATGTGCCAGTATTCCTGCGAAAACGGACTCGCCAATGATTGGCATCTGGTGCACCTGGGTTCGCGCGCGGTGGGCGGCGCCGGGTTGGTGATTGCCGAGGCCACCGCGGTGTCGGCCACGGGGCGCATCAGCCCGGGCGACCTGGGGATCTGGAGCCAGGCGCACATCGAGCCGCTGGCGCGCGTGGCGAAGTTCCTGCATGCGCAGGGCAGCGTGGGGGGCATTCAGTTGGCGCACGCGGGACGTAAAGCCAGCACGGCGCGGCCGTGGGACGGCGGCGCGCGGCTGGCTCCCAACGAGGGCGGCTGGCCGGAGGTTGTGGCGCCGAGCGCGGAGCAGTTTGCGCCGAATTATCCGATGCCCGCGGCGCTGGACGAAATGGGAATCGCCGTCATTGTTAAAGATTTCGGGGAGGCCGCGCGTCGCGCGAGAGAGGCCGGCTTTCGGGTGATCGAGATTCACTCCGCGCACGGATATCTGTTGCACGAATTTCTCTCTCCGCTCAGCAACAAGCGCACGGATCGCTACGGCGGACCGTTTGAAAACCGCACGCGCGTCGTGCGCGAAGTGGTGGAAGCGGTGCGCCGCCAGTGGCCGGAAGAGAATCCGCTGTTCATTCGCATTTCCGCCACGGACTATACCGAGGGAGGATGGGACGTGCATCAGTCCGTGGAACTGGCGCGGCTGCTGGGTCCGCTGGGCGTGGACTTAATCGACTGCTCGTCGGGAGGAAATGTGGCCACGGCCACGATCCCCCTGGGGGCCGGTTATCAGGTGCCGTTTGCGGAGCGCATCCGTCGCGAGGCCGGCATTTTAACCGCGGCGGTGGGAATGATCACCTCGCCGATGCAGGCGGAGCAGATCCTGCACTCGGGGCAGGCGGACCTGATTGTGATGGCGCGCGAATTTTTGCGCGATCCTTACTGGCCGCTGAACGCGGCACGCGAGCTGGGCAAGAGTATCTCCTGGCCGGTGCAGTACCTGCGCGCCGCGCCGCAGGGGTCGACTCCGCGCAAACCGGCAAGCCAGCCGGTGGATGCAGAGCCGGCGAAGGCGCCGGTTTCCGCGTAGCCCCTCCTTTTCGCGGGTTTTCCACGCGGCCCGGAAATTCGCGTGGCGTTGCGAAAACCGCCGCAGCCGTCCGCAAACCGTTCCTTTGTACAGTGGGGCGCCGGGGAGCCATGTCCTAGGCTGGTGGTGTGAAACGACGCCTGGCGATCGTGGTGGCAGCAGTGTGCATGGCGGCGGGAATGAATGCGGCCGCGCAGACGCTCCTAACAACCGCGAAAAAGCCAGCGCAAATACCTGCGGCGTCTGCGCAAATAGCAAAGACGATCTCGATTCGGCTGGCGGGGCCGTTAGGCAGCGACTCGAACCACGCGGGCGACCGATTCGTTGGAACCTTGGCGGAACCGCTGGTGATGGGCAACCGCATCGTGGCCCAGAGGGATGCCGTGGTCACAGGGCAGGTGCGCGAGACCGTAAGCGCGGGCGGCGACGCGCGGCCCAATTCTCATGCGGCGTCCATTACGTTGATCGTGCGGACGGTGGAGACGCGCGATGCCAGATACCCCGTGGAAACCATGGGATTGACGGTTAAGGAAGATTCCAATGCCGTGCACAATGTGTTGATCATTGGAGGCGCCGCCGAAGCAGGCGTCAACGGCGATGCCGCTGGCGGCAGGGAAGCGGCGTTGGGGAGTTTGCCGGCAAACGGAACAAAGCAAAGCGCTTTTCTCACCGGAAAGGGCGAAATCAGGTTGCCCAAAGATACGCTGCTGACGTTCTACATGACGACACGGACGATCAGTCCCAAGCAGAGAGCTTAAAGCGAAGCGCTACATAACCCTCAGTCCTGACTTTAATTTTCAGGGCTACCCCACCCCCGGTATTTTTGCTCAAGAGGCCGTAATTGATTGAAAAGCAGTGTGTTAGCTCTGTGCCTTTCAGAAAAGAGAGCGCAAAGAGAGTGTAAATTACTGATAAATAAGGGATTTCATGCCAAAGGCCTCGCGGTCGTCCCGGAAAGTCTCACGGAATAGAAAAAGGCCCGCTTAGCACGGGCCTCACCGAGAATCTTCCCACATTAATTATAACATGAGGATCAAGGAGATTTTGACTGAACGGGTCAGAATCGGCCTTCCCTGATTGGCAATTCTTTTTTCCATCCGGTGGTAAAGTGCATGGGCTTGAACTCGCAAACGATCGGCTTGGTGTCGGGCGGCCTGGTGCTGCTGAGCGTGATTCCGTATGCCATCCGGACGTATGAGGGAAAGATTCGACCGGTTCCCACCAGCTGGTCGCTGTGGTCGCTGATCGGACTGGCGATTCTGCTCACCTACCGCAGCTCGGGTGCGGGCGCCAACATCTGGCCGGCGGTGTTTGGCTTCAGCAATCCGACGCTCATCACGATTCTCAGCGTGTGGCGGGGCGAAAAATGGAAAAGCCCAAATCTTGCCGAGAAGCTTTGCCTTCTGTTTGGCGTTCTGTCGCTGGGGTTGTGGCTCGTGCTACGGCAAAAGCAGGAACTGGCACAGTACGCCTTGTACGTGGCCATCGTAGCCGATCTTTGCGCGGCCATCCCCACGATCCGGTTCGTGTGGACAGAGCCCGATCACGACCGGCCGCTCTCCTGGTTGGTTTTCGGAACGGGGTACTTCCTGGCGATCTTTGCGGCGCCGGAGAACACGCTGGCGAATTGCGGGCTGCCGCTGTACATGACGGCGATCTCCTTCAATGTGGCCCTGCCGCTGGTGTTGTATCGATTCCGGCAAAGCGTTCCGCTGAAGGAGTGGGCATAGAGCGGAATGCGCGGCTCCATGTTTCGCTTTCCGCTGCATTATCGCAGGATGAAATGGGAAGACGTTGAGCATGCTTATTATCTTTGGCGGTCTTCCGGGGACCGGAAAGACGACGATTGCGCGGGAACTGGCGCGGCAGATTGGCGCCATGCATCTGCGCGTCGATTCCATCGAGCAAGCCATCCTCAATTCCGGGCTCGCGAGCCGGCCAGTCAACGAAGCGGGATATTTCGCGGCCTACGCCGTGGCCGAGGATAACCTGCGCATCGGGCGGATCGTTGTGGCGGACAGCGTCAATTCGCTACCGGTCACGCGCGACGCCTGGGTTGCAGTGGCAAAGCGCTCGCAGGCGAGCTTCGTGGAGATCGAAGTGGTGTGTTCCGACGCCGTGGAACACAGGCGGCGCGTGGAACAGCGAGTGGCAGACGTCAGCGGGTTGAAATTGCCGACATGGGACGAGGTGATGTTTCGAGAATATCACCGTTGGGATCGCGCGCATATTGTGGTGGACACCGCTCGACAGAGCGTCGAGGAGAGCGTGCGGATGCTTCGAGCGGCGCTGGCGGAGGAAACCGCGTGAGAAAGATCGCCGGCAGTTTCGAAGGCGCGCGGCGCGGGAGGCCGCGCGTCTAAGGCTTAATTTTTAATCAAGGAGCCGGCCTGCTGAATGCTGCCGGAAACCAAGTCGGTGGCCACCTTCGATTTTTGCATGGGCAGCAGATCGACTTCAGTTTCAAAGGTTTGATAGCCGGGCAGCTCCACCTTGATGCGATGCTTTCCGGGCGTCAGCAGCATGGAGTGAACCGCTCCGCCAAAATCGCTGGCGTGGCCGACGTATCCGTCGTCCACAAAGACGGCGGCGCGGTCGGGCTTAATATCGAGTTTCAATTGGGCGGCATCGGACCCGGGGTAGAAAGCGCGGGAATCTTTGGTCATGCGAACGAATAGGGTCTGAACGCGTCCGGGTTCCACGACCAGATCTTGCGCCAATTCCGAATAGCCCAACTGCCGGAAGGAGATTTCATGATGGCCGGGCAGGAGCATGATCTTTTTATCGCCCTTTAATTCCTTGAGGTAACCGACGTACTGGCCGTCAATCCACACGCCGGAGTTTTTTTCGACGTTGGTGGCTGCGGTGAACTGCAGTTCGCCCATGATCTGGTTCTGCTGTGCGCGGCTGAGGCTTGGGATAAGAAGCGCGAAAGCCAGTGCCAGAACAGGCATGCGGAGGATTCGAGTGAGTTTGAACGTGTTTATTGCGGACATGAGATTCCTCCTTCTTCGCAGGGTAGAGAGCAAGAAGGCTTCCAAATGAACGGGCGTGAGAAGTCTGTAAGTTATTGATAGAACATGTGTTATTAGACGGATTTATTGTGATGGGATTGGCCGTTAGAGCGGATGCGTCAATTTTACCGGGCGGAGGAAACCTTGGAGGGTATGCGGGACGAGATTTTTTCTGGGGGGCGCGATTTGAGGTTTGGGCTGGCTCTACGAGGACGGGAAACTTCCGGGTATGATGTGGGGCCGATGAACACGCAAAAATCGAAGGAGCAGCTGGATCGGGAGAAGCGCGCGGCCGCGCGCGCGGCGGTTCGCTGGGTGCGCAGCGGGATGACCCTGGGTCTGGGAACCGGCTCGACGGCGGACTATTTCATCGAATTTCTGGGGGAGCGCGTTCGCAACGAAGGCATAAAAATTGAGGCGGTGGCTTCCTCGAAAGCTAGCGAGGAACTGGCGCAGCGGGTGGGCATTGCGATCATCCCCCCTCGCAGGGGGTTGCACCTGGATCTAGCCGTGGACGGCACCGACGAGGTGGCTCCGGACCTGAGCTTGATCAAGGGGCGAGGCGCCGCGCTGCTGCGAGAAAAGGTGGTGGCGCAGGCGTCGCGGTATTTTCTAGTCGTGGCCGATTCGTCGAAGCGGGTTGCGCGGCTGGGCAATTGCGGGCTCCCGGTGGAGGTGGTCCCGTTCGCGCTTCCCTGGGTGACCGATCAGATCGTGGAAATGGGCGGCGAGGCGACGCCGATGATGGATCGCAACTCGCCGGAGAAGACGGCGGTGAGCGATCAACAGAATTATCTGCTGGACTGCAAGTTTGGGGAGATCGGCGATGCGCAAGCCCTGGCGGCGAAGCTGGACAAGATTCCCGGCGTGGTGGGGCATGGACTTTTCCTGGGATACGCGCGCGCGGTTTTGATCGCGGAAGGATCGGATGTGCTGGTGCTGCGGCGCGGAGGCCCTCCATGCGCCGCGGGGCAGTTTGATGGCCTGCCCTGAGGGCGCTCTTGTAGGAGTTCGCTGGCCGGCATCCAACCTGCAGAAGATCGGGCCGAGATAAAGGAAAGTCCCCCACCCTTGGCGACTTCTCGCGAAGGGTGGGGAGCACGTACCGAACGAAAGGTCAAAGATAACGCGGTGAAGCCGATCTACTAGTTGCTACCGTGGTCGTTACCATGGTTAACGCCCCTGGTTGTCAGCATCCCAGTTGTTACCATCGGGCCCACCGTGGCATGTGCCGACGCCCTTGTCGCTATAACCACCATTCGCAGTCGGCGCAGGAAGTGTAGGACCATTGAGTGCAACTGTAGGACCTGCCAGTGCTGACTCGAAATCCCAGTGGTAGCCGTTGGGATCGAGCGTCAGGGCCATCACACCCCAGTAGTCCCCGGTATACGCCTCGAGATAATTTGCGTTGAAGCTCGTGTTGCCGCTAGGATCTTCCATGTTTGTTTCGCCTGTGCCGCTCGTCACCGTAGCTTTGGCGATGGGATCGAGTGTCTCGCCGCCGGTGCCCACGATGAATTCCCGTATGCCCCTCTCTTGATTGGGAGTCCCATCGGGTTCAAGGGGTTGATAGCGGGCATAGAGATGGTCGTGTCCGTTCAGCACCAAGTCGGCTTTGTGCTCGTAGAGCATTTGCCAAAAGAGCTGAGCAGTAACGCCCTCTGGGGTGATGCTGTTGGTGGCGCTGAATGTGGGCTGATGCCAGTACGCGGCTGTGCAAGGGGCGTGGTTCTCCTCGAGGTCCTTTTTCAGCCATGCGAGTTCGGAGGCCAACCAGGAGCCCGCGGAAGGTTCCGCGCCCGCGGCCGGACAGCCGCCCGGCTGCTGCGTCGAGCACTCTATATTGAGCGAAATAAGATGCCACGAGCCCAGATTATAGGAGTACCAGCCATCTGCGACTCCAACTCCGACTCCGTTCGGCGGCTCTTCGAAGTGCCCCGCCTGTCCATCCGCCCGCGGCACGGGTTGGGCGATGAGGGGAGTGCTGTTTGTGCTCGAATAGCTGCACGCCGCCGTCAAAGCTGGTGGGCACGGGTCCGGGATCGTAGTCGTAATAGGACTACCTAGAGGACTACCAACACCGCTGGTATTGACGAGGAAGCCGTTGTAGTAGGAGAAGTAGCCGTAGCCGGCGACGCCGGTCTCGCCATGCTCGTCATAAAACTCGTGGTTGCCGGGCGCGGGCCGCTCGAGAAATTTGAAAGCACCATAGGTCAAATCGAACGATCCCTTGAAGTCCGAATATAGACCTACCTGGTATTGCAGATCTCCGAGGAGCGCGACGGCGGCAGGTTTCATAGTCTCAATCTGATTCGCGGTGGCCTCCTGGGATTGCCACAGAGAGCCTGCGGTGTAGGCGCCCTTGCTTGTGGAGGGGTCGGTGCAGACTTCCTTCGAAGCTTCACCTGTCGTCGTGGACAGTCCGTTTGCTTCTGACACCTCCTCGCCTGGCTGGCAGGCGATGTCGCCAACCACGGCCAGCACGGGCGATTTACCCGTAGCTGCGTACGGCCACGGATTGTCTTGCGGCGCCGAATTGTCGTTCGACCATTGATTGTCGTCCGAGTTTCGATCCTGTGCCCTTGCCCCAACTGCGAATACCAGCACCGATGCGGCCGCTCCCATGAGCAATGCCGATCGGAACCCCCGAATCATCTTCATGCGATTCCTCCCGTTTGTACTTGTGCTTGGATAGCTGCCAAACCGACGGGTTATATCGCTTTTATATTTCGTGCGCATGTCTAATGTGTGAAAAGGGCGTAACACGGATTATTTCGGGGGTCGTTTGAATCATCAGCAAGACCGAGATGTCCTTGCCGAATCATCATCCGGGCGGTTTGGCTCCCGGTGCGGCGCTCATGCGTAGCGAAACAGCGCCATGAACCCGAAGTCCATGTGCTGCTGGATATGGCAGTGAAACAGCGTCAGGCCCGGCTGGTCGGCGACCAGATCCACCGTGGCGCGTCCAAACGCGGGAACGATCACCGTGTCCTTCTTGATGCCGGCAGTGGGCTTGCCGTTGAGCTCGACGAGCTCGAACAGGTGCCGGTGCATGTGCAGCGGGTGAGAATCGTCGCTGCGATTGTGAAACACCAGCCGATAGCGGACTCCCTGCCGGAACACGAATTCCCGTTCGTGCGGATATTCCTTGCCGTTGACGAGCCAGTGATTGATCCCGTGGGGCCCGCCAGGCACTTTTTCAAAGACCATGTCGATGGTCTCGTCCGGCGCGGGATGCAGCGCGGTCTTGCCAAAGATGGTGTAGTCCCAACGCGAGATCGGCGGCGGAAGCCATTGCGGCCGCGGCTGTGCCTGATTGGCATACTCCACGACGATGCCCATGCCGGATTGCCGCGCGGCATCGCGCAGTTCACCTAAAATCCAGACGCCCGGCTGATTCATCTCCACGATGGCATCGACGCGCTCTCCCGGGGCGATCTCAATCACCGCGACCGGCTGAGGCGCAGGCACGGGATTGCCGTCGAGGGCGATCACCTGAAAACGGTGACCGAAAAGACCCACGCGGTGAATCTGTGAACCGGCGTTGAGCAGGTGCATCAGGATGCGCTGACCTGGCCGCACGCGGAGGGGATCCCCCGCGCCGAGCATTTTGTCGTTGATTGAATAAAGAGGAGCGCTGACTTCGAGCCCGTTGGGACGCGGGTCTGGATTGGCGGGTTTTTCGGGCATCGGACCGTTGGGGTCAGCCGGCATCTCGTCCTGATCCATCGTACTCAGAAAATACTCCCATTCACGTAGCGCCAGAAACACCTCTTGATCGTAGAGTCCAGGGTCATTCCCGGAATCGATCATGAGAAAGCCGAACTGGCCGGTGTAGGAGCCCCGATGCAGATCCATCATCGCTGCGGTGTGTGAGTGGTACCATCGCGAACCCGCCGGCTTGGCCACGAATTGATAGCGTCGGCGGCCATGCGGAGGTACCGGGGGTGTACCTTCTTCCTCCGCCCCATCTACTTCCGAGGGGACTAACAGGCCATGCCAGTGCACGTATTCCGGAACGTCCGTGTCGTTGACAACTTCGACGGCGACGCGCTGGCCCTCTCGCACCCGCAGCAAGGGACCGGGGACTTTATTGCTGTAGCCGATCGTGCTGATTACAACCTGCGGAGCCAGCTCCACGATCATGGGCGCGATTCGAAGGGTGAAATCCGTCGCGCCCTTAATGGTATCCCCGGCATCCTGTCCCGATGTCGCCATCATCGGGGGCTGTAGAAGACCCGGAACTTGCCCGGGCGCAACCGCCTCCGCCAAGGCGGCCCGTAGCTGGCCCGCCGCCGCACCAATCGCGGTGGCACATCCAAGTCGCACAAAAGTTCTTCGGTTCATTTGATCTTCCTACCGCTTGCAAATGTCACGCTAAGCGACCGCACTCCGAGCGCTGTCGCTGCGAAAATCGCATGGGGCATCTTGCTTCGATTCTCCCCGTTATAGTTGTCGCTGAATCGTCGGCAGAAATGAACAAGTTAACCGCTTCAACGTTTCCCCTATATATCTAACATGTGACAACACTGTGAATACCATCCCAGCAGGCAGCCCGGAGCGATCAACATCGTGCAACTTCGTGGGGCTGCACCCACATATCCCTCGCCGTTTCGACTCCCCTGAGGAGCGCACCTCGGTCAGCAAATGACTGCAATCGCGTTTAGCCCCGCAAATCTCCAATAAAACAAGCTTTTTACGGTGGTTGGGCGGTTAAAGTACGAATCGTCGGCGATTGGGAAGTAATGATTCGCTGCTCGGGAAGGAAGATCCCTTTGGGTTCATGACCAAAGGGCTGTAAGGCAGTCACTCGATTCAAACTGAGACACTACCCAACTGAGGGAGCGCTGTTTTCCGCGCAATAAATATGCTAGGAGTGTCAGCCGGAGGCGGCTGGCGTGCGCGTATTGGTGGTGGACGACGAGCGGCGGCTGGCGGAGAACGTGGCCAGGGCTTTGCATGAAGGAGCGGGCTACGCCGTGGATATCGCCTTGGACGGGGCGGAGGGATTCCATCTGGCATCGTCGGGCGAATATGACCTGGTGGTGCTGGACCTTATGCTGCCCAAGCTGAGCGGGCCGGAGTTTCTTTCGCGTTATCGCAAGCAAGGACATGCGACGCCGGTGCTGGTGCTGACCGCGCGCGACGAAAAAGAGTCCGTGGTGCGGCTGCTCAACGCCGGAGCCGACGACTACCTCGTGAAACCGTTCGACCTGGGGGAGTTGCTGGCGCGCTCGAAAGCGCTGGTGCGGCGGGGAAAAGGACAACGGTCGCCGGTGTTCGCGGTGGCGGACCTGGAGATTAATACGGTGGATCTGACGGTGCGGCGCGGGAAACGGGAGATCGCGCTGGCGCCGATGGAGTATCGCGTGCTGGAGTACCTGGCGCACCGGGCTCGCGCGGTGGTGTCCAAGACCGAGCTGCTGGAACATTTGTACGACTACAATTGGGAGAAGTTCAGCAACGTGATCGAGGTTTACATTTCGGGACTACGGCGAAAAATCGACGATGGGCACAGCGTGAAGCTGATCCATACGGTGCGCGGGCGCGGATATGCGCTGCGCACGGAGAGTGAACACCGTGAAGGGCCGGAGGCGTCGCGGTGAGGAAACCATTTTCGATCACCCGACGAATCATTGTGACGGTGCTGGTGGGGCAACTGCTGCTGACCGCGGGGCTGACGCTGGCGGCTGTGTTGTACGCGCGGGCGGAGCTGGGCAGCGCGTTCGACTCCACGCTGCGCGGCCGGGCCACGGCGACCCTGGCGCTGGTGCGCTACTCGGAGAGCCAGCCTCCCGGACTCCTGTTCGATGCTTCGTTGCTGCCTCCTCCGTCGGACCTGGTGCACCGGGATGTATTTGAGATTCGCGATTCCGGCGGGAACCTGATCGCACGCTCGCAAGGATCCGCGGAGATCCCCGGAGAGGCGACCCAGGGACCGGGGGCGTTTGCGGATTTCACGCTGCGGGGAAGGGCGTATCGCGCAGTGACGCTGCGCAACGTGGCTGTGCTGGACGACGAGGAGACGGTGAAGGTGCCGTCGCGCGTGACGGTGATCTACGCGGCTTCGCTGGGAGAGGTGCGCGAGCAACTGACGCAGCTGGGCCTTTCGGTGGCCGGAACCAGCATGCTGCTGCTTCTGATTTCCGGCGGGATCGCGGCCTGGAGCGTGCGGCGCGGCCTGGAGCCTTTGCACGGGCTGGCCGAAAAGGCCGGGGCCATCTCCGTGCGCAACTGGGATTTCCAGCCGCCGGCCGGAGCGGCGATGACCGAGGAACTGGCGCCACTTACGGGGGCCATCGAGACGGTTCTGAAGGGGCTCAAGGAGTCGTTCCGCCAGCAGCGCGATTTTACCAGCAATGCCGCGCACGAACTGAAAACCTCGGTGGCCATCGTAAAATCCACGCTGCAGTCGCTGCAACAACGGCCGCGCAGCGAAGACGAATATCGTGCCGGTCTGGAAGAGTTGTTGGGAGATTGCGGGCGGCTGGAGGATCTGCTGGAACGCATGCTGCGGCTGGCGCGGATCGAGCAGTGGGCGGAGAATGGCGCGCCGCGGAACCAGGCGTCCACGGAGCTAGTGTCCACTTGCGAAGCGGCGATCGAGCGAATCCAGAGGCTGGCGGAGGGCCGGGAGATCGCAG
>Ga0302324_100015639_pt1 | contig 15204 bp, 15 predicted proteins | sample Palsa_T0_1_FD_201949 | JGI IMG/M metagenome (GOLD analysis project Ga0302324, IMG submission 201949) | Peat permafrost microbial communities from Stordalen Mire near Abisko, Sweden - Palsa_T0_1 | ecosystem: Environmental > Terrestrial > Soil > Palsa > Peat permafrost | place: Sweden: Abisko...
TGATCCACGACCCGAAGGTGGTGTTCCTCGACGAGCCGACCGCTAACCTGGACCCGGAGTCGTCCAGGACCATAAGGGAGTTCATCCTCGAGCTGAAGAGAGACAAGAAGACCGTCTTCCTGAACACCCACAACTTGGACGAGGCGCAGCGGGTCTGTGACCGAGTGGGCATTCTGAAGGGCAAGCTGCTGGCCGCTGGAAGCATCGACGACCTTCGGTCCTCCCTCTGGCCCATGAAGACTGCCATCCAGCTCGAACTGGTCAGCGAACAGGTCGTCGCAGCCGTGAATAGACTCGGGCCGAAGAGCGTCCAGACCGCAGCGAACGAGTTAGTGGTCGAAGTCGCAGACCCGATCAAAGAGAACCCGGAGATCATCAAGGCAATCGTGGGAGCCGGAGGCCGAATCAGGTACGTGCGCGATATGAGCCCGACTCTCGAAGACGTGTATCTCCGGTTAGTGAGGAACTAGCATATGGAGTTCTGGAGGGCCTGGGCGGTCACTGCGAACGACTTCGATGTCTTCAGGCGCAAGAAGTACGTGTTCTATTCGTTGATCGCGCTCCCGGTGGCGCTGTCAATCGGCCTCCCCGTTGCTGTCTGGCTACTGATACAGAGGGCTGCCATAACTGCCGTGCAGTTGGAGGCTCTGCTGAACGCGTTCTCATTCTTCTTCATCATACTCCCAAGCCTTCTTCCCACGGTGCTCGCATCCTACAGTTTCGTAGGAGAGAAGCTAGACAAGAGCCTGGAGCCCCTCCTGGCCACGCCGGCGACCGACGGCGAACTTCTCCTCGGAAAGAGCCTAGCCGCGTTCATCCCTTCCCTCCTGGCCACATACCTCGGCGCGGCGATCTTCATGGCGTTGGTCGACGAGATAAGCCGCAGCACGATAGGCTCCTACTATTTTCCTAACTTGGACTTCGCAGTCATCCTCCTCGTAGCCGTCCCGCTCGCCTGCACCTTCAGTGTGGAGGTCAACGTGGTCATCTCGTCCCTGGTCAGCGATATCAGGGCCGCCCAGATGCTGGGGATAGTCGTGCTGATACCCGTCGGCGGTCTCTACGTCTTGGCAGAGAGCGACTTCCGGTCGCTCGACACGACGAGCGTCCTCCTCATCTCGGGGGTTCTCCTCGGGCTCGACGCCCTGCTCTACTTCCTGAACAGGGTGACCTTCCGCAGGGAAGAGATACTCACGAAGTGGAAATGATCAATCGGAACCGATCCGCTGTACCTTCGAGCTGAACGGTCGGAGTTTCGCCGGAAGTTCGAGGGCTTCCTCGCTGTGCACGCAGAACTGCGGCGAAGGGCCCAGCACCATCTGGCGCCTCCAAAGGTCGCTATTCTTCCCGCTCGTGAGTCCGGCGACTTCGTCGTAGTATGACTGATAGGACGGACCTATCGGCTTCTCGACCCAAGTGGCAAAGCACGCTCGTTGAAGGGTGTCGCCCTTTATCGACTTGAAAATCCCGCCTGCTCCTTTCATGTAGTCCTTTGCGATCGCGTCATGAGGACTCTGCATGGCTGCCGAGACCGCCGCGTCGTTCAGGCCGCCGAGCGCGGAGAAGCTTTCGACGACGTACCAGTCCTCGTACAGGCCGGCACCCTGGGGTCCCCATGGGAGCGCCTCGACGCGATAGCTAAGCGCCTCAACTACTCCGCTCGCCTTGTCCTCTCTCAGGGCACGCAGGAAAGAGGCTAGTTTCACCTCGTACGACTCCCTCAATATCTCCGGCCGGGGCCAGTGCCAGAAGACATATGCGAACCGGTCGGGCACGACGGTCAGGCCGTGTTGAGCGTGAGGGTAGACCTCACGTGCTTTAGCGGACGGATATTGGAGAATATGACTTCCTTGAGCTTGGGGTCTGACTCTGCCTCGACCTCGACGACCAGGTCGTAGACGCCGTAGACCTCATAGACTCCTATGATGTCCTTGACTTTCTTCAGCTCAGCCTTGACCTCGGCCTCCGAGCCCAGGTCGGTGTTGACCAGGACGAATGCCCTTTTCATCGATTCGATTCAGTTCTGACGGCCTAAATACTTTCGTCCCCCGCCTGACCGCGATACCTTCGACAGACCTGTCCGGATATCAGGCCCAGCGCTTTCTCGAAGTTCGGTCAAAGCTGATGGTGTGACTTGGCCCTGAGGTCGCCCAGCAGCCTTTCTGCCGTCATCTGTGGGTCGAACGGCTGCAGCATCGTCGAGCAGGCCTGGCCCAGGAGCTCGACGTACCTCTTCGTGTCGTAGCACCTCTTTCCCTCCAGTGATTCCGCTGGCATCACCCTCTTCGACCTCGAGTAAAAGTCGGTTATCACGTAGCTGATCCCCTGTCCCTGGTGGAGCGCCGCTCCCTCTTCCAGCAGGAGCCTGACCACGCCCGACTCGAGCGTGTCGTTCACGTAGCCGCGTGGTTCCTTCGAGATGTTCCTGCTGAACACCATCTCTTCCACTTGGAACTCCCTCCTGTTGACCATGCCTGCGTACCTTTCGAAGACCTCCACGCATTCTGGGACCTTTGCCCGGACCTCCTCGACCGAGTCTGCTTTCTTCATCAGCGCGAGTATGTCCTCCTGACACATGAGGAACGCGTGGGGCGTGTCGTGCCGCCTGGCCTCTATCCCCCTCACCTTCGTCCTCCCGTCTCTGAAAGCGCCGAAGTAGCGGTTCTGGACTGGAAGTGCCGGGTTCACCCTTGAGTTGAGGAACGCGATCCACTTGTAGATGCCCTCGTAGGACATCTCGAACCCGGTCTCCGACTGAATCTCGAGCCGGAGTTCGCGATAGTCCTCGTCGTCCGCACCCCTCTTCTTCAGCCAGAGTGAGTCGACGATCCCGTGTATGACATTGAACCCCCTCCTCTCAGCTATCCGCATGGCGTGGACCAGGACCTTCCTGTCCCAGGCGCACACCGCTATGTGGGCGTCGATCCTTCCGAACTTTGCGTTGTTGAAACCGAGATACCCGAAGGTCGTGACCCCGAGCCACTTGAGCACCCCCTGCCTGCCTTCGTAGCGCTTCTTCAGTTCCCCCTCCGCGCCATCCTTCAGCTTCTTGTAGTCTAGCCGCTTCTTCACGATGATTTCTATCGCCGCCGGGACTATCCCCGTCTTCTCGCAGACGTTCCAGCCGAGTTCCGGCACCCTGTTGGTGGAGTCGGGGCAGCACGCGCACTTGACCGTCTCTGCCGAGATGTTCTTCTTCAGCATGATATTCGGGTAGAGCGAAGAGTAGTCCAGCTCGGCCACCCCCTCGTGCACCCCGGACTTTGGTTCGAAGATGAAGCCGCCCCTGTCGGCGACGAGGAGGTCCGCCCTGCTCTTGAATCGCTCCGCGAGAACCGGTTTCCAGGGTATGAGTATCTCGCGCTTTGTCGCGTGGTAGAACTGCAGGCTCGAGAGTGCCTTCCCGATGCTCGCCCTGCTCGAGGTATGCAACGGCTGCCTGCAGACCCTGCTGAGCTCGATGAGCCCCTCCATGCCGGACTCCGAGTAGGAGAACGAGCTCGATGCGTCAAGGTGCACCCTGCCGTAGAGTTTGAACGAGGACGGTTTGAACAGGATCTTGCCGTAGCTGAAGTAGGACGTCCCGGGCCTGTCGGGGGGTCTCAGGACGTCGGCGTCCCTCCCGAGCACCAGCACGTCAGCCACACCGCCCCTTGCTGCCCGTGCGAGGAGGTAGGGGAACAGGAACGTGTCGCCGTCCCGGGTGAGCAGGATGTCGGGGTCCGCCTCCCGTACGCGCTCGACGAGCCGGAGTATCTTCTCTTCCTCCGGGCCCCCGTCGATCACTTCCTGACCGTCGTCCAGCCTTATGCTCTCGAGCGGGTCTCCCGGCTTGGCTATCACGCCGGACTTGCTCACGGTGATTTCCAACTTCATCGTGCGCAACGGGGGGAGGTCGTAGTCGAGGGCCCACGCGTCGTCGCGCAACCTCCAGCTCAGTCCTTCCCGGCCTTCCTCGACCTCGCACAGGGCCATCGGGAAAAGGTCGAGCTCGTAGAGGTAGCTCTGCGCCGGAGGGACGTCGCAGTTGTAGATTCGTAGGCCGCCGAAGGACGACGTGCGCTCTATCCTGCGGGCGAGCTCTACCGTCTTGGTCGCGTCCAGCACGCAGACCTCCAGGACCTCGCTCTTCTCCCGGTCGGTAAGCCGCTCGCGCTTTTGTACGAGCCTTGTGAAGCGACCATAGTTCCGGACGTCGACACTCTCGCCGAGCCTCGCCAGGTCAGCCCTGCTGTCTGAGGCCACAAAGAGCGACGGGGACCATCTATCGACCAGTCTCCGCGTCGCGCCGTCCTCCAGTTTCAGCCAGACGACCATCTCCCCGGGTAGACCCGGGTAGAGGTCAAGTATCCAGCCCTTCATCCTGCGCAACCTCCCTGAGGTCGGCGCGCTGGCGCTCCAGCTCTTCTATACGCCTGTGCTGGGAGAGCAGGATGCTCATGAAGAGCGCTTCCACTGGGAACGGCGAAGCCCTCGCCTGCATGGCCGGTGCGTTCTCGCACGCCGCGACGAGCATCCTCCGGAAGAGGGCCCTGTCATCCTCCCTGAGGGCGCTGGCAAAGGCTTCCCAGCTCCTCACCTCCGTCGCGATGTCTCCGTCGTCGAGGCTCATCCGGCCCTTTCCCCCTGCTTCATCCAAAAGGGCGGGGCGGAGCCCCTTGTAGTGGTGGAAGAGGATCGCCATGAACATGCCCTCGAAGACCGAGGTCCTGACCGCCATCGAGGAGGCAGACGTGTAGTGCCTCGCCTCATCGAGCATCTGGTCGAAGACCTTCCGCTGGCTTCTCGGAAGCGCCGCCCTGAACCGCTTCCAGCCATGGACCTCAGCGACCTGCGCCATCCTGAATGAAGGGACGGTTCTTCCCAAATGTTGGCACCTCCCGGTGACCAGTGAGCTCGAAGATCTCCTGACGCGTGAAGTTGACCGAAGAAGGCCTCCTTGTCGGATGCTTCAGCAGGCTCGCCCTGACCGTGCGCCCCTCCTGCTCCACGCCGAGCAGGATGTCGGCGAGGGAAGCCAGCCGAGAATCATGGGGCGACTGCGTGCCCAGTGTCACAAGCACGAGGACGTCCGGCCTCTTCACCCTCTGCAGACCCTCTGCTATCGCCCCGGCCACCCTCTTCGCCTCGACGAGGCTGAGGCTAGGGTCACCGAACATCGAGAGCGGGTCGGAGACCACCACTAGCTTGGAGCCGAAGTCGTCGACCGCCGTCGGGAGCTCGCGTGTGAGCAGGTCTGCGAGCTGATAGACCGTGAAGGCCCTGCTGCTCGCGACCCTCCTGAGTGCCCTCCTGGGGTCTACCCCAGCGCGCCTGGCGAAGGAGGAGAACAGGTAGAGGTCTGAGCGGTTCCCGCCGTCGAGGAACACCACAGTCGAGTCCATCCCTCCAGCGGCCGTCGGCAGCTGAGCCCTGAAGCAGAGCAGCTCAGCCAGCGCGCCCGAATAGCGGCCGCGAAAGACCACAAGACTCCCGTTCTCCAGAGGCTCGATCAGGCCGTCCATCTTGGGGAGGCCGGACCTGAACCCGCGCAGCGACTGGGCGGTGCGGAAGAAGTTCCTCCGTCCGCCGTGGACCGGCGGTAAAGAGAGGGATATCTCCGAGAACTCATCGGACAGGCGAGCCGAGCTCCCTGACATCGCGCCTTCCAGGAGAGAGCCGCACCCCGGGCAGCGGTTCTCCAGCGCCTCTATCACTCTCTCAGGACCGCTGAGCCCCTTCGACGCCCTCAGGATGCAGGAACAGGCAGAGCAGGAGAAGACGAAGCGCTCCCTTGTACCAGGCGCCGCGTCCTCGAACAGGTAGCGTAGCTCTGGCGTGCTCCCTATGATAGACAAACAGCAGGCAGAGCGCCAGAGCATATAACCGCCACCAACCCCTGTACCTCGCCATTGAAGTCCAGCCTGGGCGGCCACCTGTGGCACCACAGAGACTTCAGGCGCTTCTGGTTCTCTGACACCGTGGTCCAGTTCGGGAACCAGTTCAGTGTCTTCGCGCTGCCCGTGCTGGCCGTCCTGAGCTTGAACGCGACGCCCTTGGACATCGGGATAATCACCGCCCTCGCGATAGCGCCCTATCCCCTGCTCGGGCTCTTCGTGGGCGTCTGGGCGGACCGGTTTAGGAAGAGGCGGATAATGGTCGTGTGCAACTTCGGCAGGATGGTGACGCTCGCGACGGTTCCGGTCGGCTTCGTGCTGAAGGTGCTCAGCCTAACGCAGATATTCGCGGTCGCTCTGGTGGCCGGGATATTCTCGGTCTTCTTCGACATATCGTATCAGGCGTATCTCCCCATCCTCGTGGACCGGGGCGACCTGATCGAAGGGAACCAGAAGCTCCAGCTCAGCGCGTCGGGCGCCCAGGTGGCCGGTCCCGGCATAGCCGGGTTTGTCTACCAGGCCATAGGCGGCGCCTTCACGGTCGCGGTCGATTCGGTCGGGTACCTGGTCTCGGCGGTAGCGCTCCTCGCCATCAGGAAGGACGAACCTCCCAGGGTCCGAAAGGACGGAGACCCCGCACCGGACTTCTTCAAAGAGATGAGAGAGGGCCTCAGCGTCGTGCTAGGGAGCGGCTACCTCCGGACGATCGCCGCGGCCACCGCGACCAGCAACCTGGGCTCGAACATGGTCCAGGCCGTGGTGGTGATATTCGCCCTCAGGACGCTGCACTTCGCGGCGAGCGAATACGGGCTCGTCCTGTCGATAGGCGCAGTGGGATTCCTGGCCGGCGTGCTGGTGGTAAACCGCGTCACGGCGAGGCTCGGGCTCGGACCTACGCTGGCGCTATCCATCACGCTTCCCGTCGCCTTCGCGCTCTACCCGCTGGCGCTGCTGGGCTACGCGTTCGTAGTCCTTTCCGTGTCGTCGTTCATCGTCGGCGCGAGCATCCCGCTCTACAACGTCAACCAGATCAGCCTCAGACAGGCGATGACCCCGAATCGCCTCCAGGGCAGGATGAACGCCACCATGCGAACGATCGTCTGGGGCACGATACCCATCGGCTCGCTGATAGGCGGGGTCCTTGGTGTCGAGATAGGAGTAGTCGACACGATATACGTCGGCAGCGCGATAGCTGCGCTGGCCGTGGCCTGGATATTGTTCGGACCGGTCATCAAGCTGAGAAGGCAGCCCGAGCCCATCACCGAGTCGGAACTGATTTAAGCCGAGCCTGAAACCTTGGAGGAAAGGTCTTCGGGCTTGGCATCGAGAAACATGTTGCTCGCGGCTGTCCCCATCGCCCTCGGCGTCGCCATCGCCTTCTTCAATATGTTCCGATGGGCCGGCATCCAGGACTTCGTCGCCACGCAGGTCAGGAACCCCTCGCAACTCATCGCCGACTTTTACCTCGCGCAGGCTCTCGCTACGGTCTTCGTCATCGTGGGCCTGTACCAGCTATACAGGGTAGTGCTCTCGACCAGAGTCGCCGAGACGCCCTCTATCCTCTCCGTCATGAAGGACGCTTTCTCGTCCAGGAAGGCCGTGCGTGTTGGCACCGCCGTCTCGGTCGCGTACGCGGTACTCTACGCCTTCGCTTCGAGCCTCATCGTTTACCAGCCTGGCGTGAACTTTGCGACAACGTACAACGTGGCCAAGCCCAGCATCGCGTATTTCACGGAGGGCGCCACGGGCGCGGCCCCGTCTGTCTATGGCTACCTTCCTTCCTTTCACCTTGGCGTGCAGCTGCTGCCTCTGACCCTGCTGTTCTTCTTCTTGGTGCCTGTGCTGGTCGGTTTCAACGTCGTCCTGAGTTTCTATGCACTGCGGCTTTCATCGTTCCCACAGAGCGGGAGGTGGTTAGCGACCTCCGGGGCGGTCTTTGGGCTGTTCACGGCGTGCCCGACCTGTGCAGGTCTCTTCCTCGCTGGCTCCGTCGGTGCCGCCGGCACGACGCTGGCGGCGTCGCTCGCACCCTACCAGCTCCTCTTCGTCGCAATCGCTCTGCCTGTGCTTCTGTTTGGCCCGCTCTTCACGGCCCTGAGCGTCAAGAGGTCGTACGAAGCCAGCTGCAGGGTTCCCGCCCTCCCGGGCAGCGGCAAAATCACAACTGGATAATTGTTTAAATCGCTAGCAATTGCGCAGCCGATAGTTTCACAGGTAGCATAGATTATTGTCAACCAGGGATTATGTCCGTCTCATTAAGCCAAAGATCATACCGTTATTGATCCTGGTGGCGGTCGCCTCCGCGATCATTGCGGCACGCGGAATCCCGCCTCCTATCAAGTTGATAGGCCTGCTCGTCGCGGGAACTCTCGCGTCGGGGGGCGCGCTCGCAATCAACAGCTACCTGGAGATTGACATAGACTCGAAGATGAAGCGGACGATGAGCAGGCCGCTGCCTACGAAGACCGTCCCGAAACGCAATGCGCTGGCCTTCGGCGTGTCGCTGCTAGTTATCGGAGTGCTGGTCTCGTACCTTACCCTTACCCTGTACGCTACGGTCTTCATCGCCCTGGGCGCCGTCGTGTACATGTACGTCTACACCATCTTTCTGAAGCCGAGGACCAGCTGGAATATCGTCCTGGGCGGCTTCGCCGGGAGCTGCGCTGCACTGGCCGGATGGTACGCCGTGACGGCGGCTGACCCCCTGATAGCCTGGGTCCTCGCCGCACTCGTCTTCGTATGGACCCCCAGTCACTTCTGGAGCCTCGCGGTGATAACGGAGGCCGACTATTCTGCAGCCGGAATACCGATGCTCCCGTCAGTAGTGGGTACCAAGAAGGCCGCGAAGTTCATAGTCGCCAACACCCTCCTGCTCATCCCGATCAGCCTGCTGTTCTACCTGTACCTGACAGGGACGGGAGAGGCGATCTACCTGATCGGCGCCTTCATCTTCGATGCGGGGATACTCGCCACGAACATCAAACTATTGCTCAAACCGAACAAGGCGAACGCATTCCTAGCGTTCAAGTTCTCGAGCCCATACCTCGCTGTGATCTTCCTCTTAGGCTGCGTGGCCGTTCTGGTCTAGCTCGAAACTCTTAACTAACGTTCCGCGGCGGCGTCCTGAAGAAGCATGAGCCTCGGAAAGTATCTCGTGTACTCGACTATCCTCTCGACGTTCGTTCTCATCGTGTGGGGTGCGTACCTGACCGCCGGAAACTGGGGAGCAGGCTGCGGGGCGGGAGGTTCCGTCGTCAGCTCCGACTGGCCTTACTGCAACGGAAGCCTGGCCTTCCCGAACCCTGCCGTCAACTACGGGGCGTTCGTGGAATACATCCACCGGACCCTTAGCGTGCTCGTATCTGTCATCCTGCTTGTCACGGTCATCGCCATCGCCCGCATGAAGCCGCGTCCGACAACCGCGTTCAGGGCGCTGCTCCTCTCGCTGTTCCTGCTGATAGTTCAGGTGGCGCTGGGGGCGATAGTGATCGACTCTAGCCTGAATGCCGTGGTCACGGCTCTCCATCTCGCGAACGCCACCGCCCTCTTCGCTGTGATGGTCGTTGCCGGCGTCTACATTCACATCTTCGACAAGAAACCGAGCTAGCGCAACGCAGAAGAGCCGGCCGCTCCTGTCAGTTTCGTGTCGGAGTCGCCAAAGTTCGTCGCGGATGCGATGCTCGGAAGCTTCGCGCGCAAGTTGAGAGTCTTCGGCTTTGATACTGTCTATTTCAGGGACGGCGCCGATTCATCGCTACTCGAGCTAGCCAGGATGGAAGGGAGGGTGGTGCTCACGTCGGACCGAGTCCTCGCCGCGACCGCGAAGAAACACGGGGTCGTGGCTCTCATGGTGGAGGGCCGCGGAGACCGCCAGAGGCTCGCGTCCCTAGAGGCAGCGGCCAGGAAAGTGGACCTTCTCCTTGCGAATGGCGCGTCAAGGTGCACCGTCTGCAACGCCCCGCTCAGACCGGTGAAGCGCGCCGATGTCGGTCCGGAGGTCCCAACTGGAGTGGTCATGCGTCACCGCGCATATCTCCGGTGCCCTGACTGCGGGAAGACGTACTGGAAGGGGAGTCACTGGAAGAAGCTGAGACGTCTCTCCTCGGTTCTGAGCTCGACAATAACAATTTAACATCGGGCACGGCGCGCCGGGTTGTGCCTCTTACCGACGACCAGGGCGAGGAGCTCGTAAGGCTTGCTCGGAGCACGGTCGATGGCTTCGTCAGAGGGGAGGACATTGCTAACTCCCAGATAAGGGACGAACCATTCCTCAGGGAGGTGAGGGGCGCGTTCGTGACCCTGAAGAACGGCGACGGCAGCCTCAGAGGCTGCATCGGCTTTCCTTATCCGGTCAAGCCCCTGGGCGAGGCGGTCGTCGAGGTCGCCATCGGCGCTGCGGCGTACGACCCCCGTTTCCCGAAGGTCGAGCCGGCCGAGCTCGACGGCCTGCTAGTGGAGGTCAGCGCCCTGACGAAACCCGAGAAGATCCGTATCGCGTCCCCCAAAGATCTACCGAAGCACGTCAAGATTGGCGTCGACGGCCTGATCGTTTCAAATCCCATCACAAGCGGCCTGCTCCTTCCCCAGGTCGCGACTGAATACAAGCTCTCGGCCCAGGACTTTCTCTCTCAGACCTGCCTGAAGGCCGGCCTGAGCGCGGATTCGTGGCTCACCGACAAGGTGGAAGTGCAGAAGTTCCAAGCCGAAGTCTTCTCCGAGACCTCTCCCAGGGGCAAGGTCAAAAGAGAACTGGATTAGCGATTGTTGAAGCGGTTATACGTCGGGGTCTTCGGTTCAGGACTCGGACACGCGTCGAGGATGATGGCCCTGAGCGGTGCGCTCCGGCAGGAGGGTTGCGAGCTGAGGCTCTCCAGCTCTTCAGAGGCCGTCGGTTACATCAGGAGGCAGGGCTACACGTGCAACGACATACCGCTCGTCGATGTCGTGTTCACTGAGACCGGTAACTTCTCAGCGACCCGCACGATGAAGGTCGCTCCTTGGCTCATCCTCAAGGTCTTCCAGCAGACGGGGCTCGAAGCCCGGAATATCATGGGGTTTGGCCCTGACGCCGTGCTGAGCGACTCGCAGGTATCCACCGTGATGGCGGCCAAGCTTCTGGGACTCAAGTGCGTGACTGTCCTCAACCAGCTCAAGCTGGTCTCTTCCCCGAAGACGCCGCCCATCCTGGGGAAGCTCCTCACCAACGGCAGCATCAGCGTGGGCAACGACTTCTGGGAACTTAGCGACCGGATCCTGTTCCCTGACCTCCCCCCTCCCTTCACCATAAGCGAGCGCAACCTTTGGGGAGCCGGGAGCGCCGGGGACAGGGCTGAGTACATCGGGTTCCTCACCCCTCCGAGGTCCGACTCTGTGGACACCGAGACAGCCAAGATAATACGGTCCCCGCGAAAGATCATCTTCTGGCAGGTCTCGGGTCCGCCTAAGACCAGGATGACCCTGCTACCAAAGGTCAGGGGGCTCGCGTCCCTCCTGAAGGAGGACTACCTCTCGGTGGTATCGGCCGGCGACCCCACGGGGACGAACACTCCGCAGCCTATCGAGGGGGGTTTCTTGTTCGACTGGTGCCCCTCAAAGGACGCCCTGATTGACAGGTGCGACGTCTTTGTCTCGAGGGCCGGTCACGTCACCATATCTGACCTGATACTCCGCGGCAAGCCGTCGGTCCTCGTCCCCATCCAGGCGCAGATGGAGCAGATGGGTAACGCCGCCAAGGCCGAGAAGCTCGGGGTAGCGATAGACCTGCCGGAGGATAGCCTCACGGAGTCAGATTTCAGGGACGCACTCTTCAGGGTACAGTCTGAGGAGACCTCGAAGAAATCACGCGAGCTGCAGGAATATGCCGGCAGGTTCGATGCCGTGGGCTCGATAACGTCCGCCCTGGAGGGTTAACTCAGGATGCCGTCGATGACGCCGTTGATATCGGCCTCCACTCCTCCAAAGCGCCTAATAACGTACCGGGCTTTCTTTCCCGTCAGCGATACCGTCGGGGAGGCGTCGACCGCCTTGAGCTTTATCCCCAGCGAGTCGAGCCGCCTTCTCACCTCGTCTTCCTGCAGGAGCAGCAGTGGCGTCAGGACCGACGGGTAGCGGTCGAGGACCTGCCGCGCACCCTTTCCCCGGCACTCGGGATGGACGCCCGAGAGGATATCGCCCTTCGCCGAATCTAGCCATGCCGAGAGCCGCTCCCCGGGTGCTCCCGCACCGTCGAGGACCTCGAGTTTGAGCGAAGCAGCATCGATACGCCTTGACAACTCGGCGTACAGTCTAGCGACCTGCCGGAGGGACTCGTCGTCCGCTCTGGCGTGTACAAGGGTCACCGTGTAACCCGACAGCGCGGCCATCCACGCGGTGACCGCACTGTGGTAGCCTCCCGAGACGAGGCACGCCGCCCTCAAGCCTCGGGACGTCGGCACTCCTCGAGGCCCTTCCTTCAGCTGGACGCCGACAGCTCCCTCGCCCTTGACCTCAAGTATCCTGAACGTCACGTCCGGACTCTTTTCGTCCACACGGGTACCCGTCACCGACTTGAGTATGGCACCGTTCCCATCCAGAAGGATGTCGCCCTCCTTCCGGTCGCTCTGCTCGACCTGCGCGGTGAGCTTGAAGGTGGAGTCTCTGCGGAGGTACCTTTTCGCAAGGAGCTGGAGCCTTGCGGCGAGCCCGGCCTCGCCATCGAACTCGTAGCCTGCTGCCACCCAGTCGACCCCTGGTAGGTAGGCTAGCTTCCTTGCCACGCCCACGGGGTCCGCCTTGGGCACAGTCAGGGACATGGAGCCCACGATGACGTCGCCCGCTGCCAGCGACAGCTTCGAGGACACGGTCCGCTCCAGGTCGCTGAGCTCTCCGTAGCCCGACCATCCGACTATCGCTGCGGTCTTCACGTCAGAGGAGCCGGTGCAAGACGTTTTTAAGCCGAATACCCTCGTCTCTCCCAGAGTCAGATGGAGACCCCGTCCAGGCGGCTGCGCGTCAAGCAGGTCTTTGAATCGGAGCCTGGCGAGACGGTCGAGGTCAAGGGGTGGGTCTCGACCAAGAACTCTATCGGGGGCCTTGTCTTTGCGACGATAAGAGACGGTACCGGCTACATCCAGGTCTCCGCGAAGAAGGGAGTCACGCCCCCCGAGTCCATGGACGCGATATCTACAGCAACGAAGGAGTCCACCGTCTCTGTGAAGGGCGTCGTCCGGGTTGACGCCAGGGCGCCCGGAGGCAAGGAAGTCTCGGTCAGGGAGTTCAAGGTCCTCTCGCTCGCTCAGACGTGGCCGATTACCAAGACAGCAGCCGCTTCGGCGTCATACCTTTACGACGTCCGTCACCTCAGCATAAGGAGCCGCAAGACCACCGCTACGATGAAAGTCCGGAGCGAGGTCGTAGCCGCGGTCTTCGACTACTTCCGCGACAGAGGGTTCACACTGATCAGTGCGCCGAGCTTCGTCCAGGCCGCTGTGGAGGGCGGCTCGACGCTGTTCGGTGTAGAGTACTTCGGAAAGAAGGTCTATCTGAGCCAGAGTGCCCAGTTCTACGAGGAGGCGGCCCTCGCTTCACTGGAGAAGGTCTGGATCTATCAGCCCGCGTTCCGGGCTGAAAAGTCGAGGACTCCCAAGCACCTGACCGAGTTCTGGATGGTCGAGGCAGAGCAGGCGTTCGCCGACCAGGATGATAACATGAGGCTCCAAGAGGAACTGCTGGCATCCGTAGTCAAGCGGGTCGTCGAGAACCGCGCCGAAGAGCTCAAGATAATCGGGAGGTCGCTCACTGTACCCTCCGTTCCCTTCGACAGGGTCTCGTACGACGAGGTCCGTGAAGTAGCCGCCGCGCATGGGATGGGCTTTGAATGGGGGGAGGACGTCACGACCGAGGCGGAGCGGCTGGTCTCGGTCGCGCACAAGAGCCCTTTCTTCATCACGGACTACCCGCTGTCAGCTCGCAGCTTCTACCACATGACGTACACCGACCGGCCGAAGGTGACGAAATCGGCGGACCTGATAGCGCCGGAGGGTTATGGTGAGCTTGCGACGGGCGGTCAGAGGATTGCGAGCTACGACCTGCTTATGGAGAGGATCAAGAGCCAGGACCTGCCCGCAGAGGCATTCGGATGGTACCTGGACCTCAGGAAATATGGCATGCCCGACCACGCGGGGTTCGGGATGGGAGTCGAGCGGGTGACACGCTGGCTGTGTGGGCTGAAGAACATCAGGGCGGCCAGCCTCTTCCCGAGGACGACCACCCGGGTCTCTCCGTAGATGGGGGGCTCCGCCTACCGACAACGTTAAAGCCCGAACCAACCGTTGTTTATGACATGGGGAGGGCAGTACGCCTCAGTAAGGTCTTCCAAAATCCGAAGGATCCTCCCATGTTATTCTTAGTGATGTGAATGAAGGCAAAGCCCATCATCGGTGAGATGGGCATCCTTTTCGTTGTCGTGATGTTCGCTACCGCCCTGGTGGCTTCGCCGGCGGCCCACGCCGCGATTCTGACCGGCTCCGTAAGGGTGGGGACCGAGCCGGCGGGCGTGGCATACGACTCTGTAAAGGGTGAACTGTTCGTCGCGAACAGCGGCTCTGATACCGTCTCGGTCGTCTCAGATTCCGGCGACAACGTCACGGCGGTAATCGTCGTTGGCGAGGCCCCATTTGCAATCGCCTATGACCCTGTGTTGGGGGAATTGTTCGTCGCGAACAGCGGTTCTGGCACCCTGTCGGTAATATCCGATGCGACCGACCAAGTGGTAGCGAACATCACGGTCGGCGTCAACCCGGTCGGCGCTGTCTACGACTCGCGCTCGGGGGAGGTCTTCGTCACCGACTATGGGTCGAACACCGTCTCAGTCGTGGACGCTTCCACCGGTGCGGTCACGGCAACGGTAGACGTCGGGTCTCATCCATTCGGCATAACATACGATTCCGGCAAGGGAGAGGTATTCGTGGTGAACGGAGACTCGGACAGCGTTTCGGTGATCTCTGACGCGTCGAATTCGGTCGTCGCAACGGTCGGCGTCCCGCCCGGGGCGTGGGACGGGATTGCGTACGACTCAGCCATGGGAGAGGTCGTGGTGGCTAGCAACGGCCCGAACGCAGTCTCCATGATCTCAGACACTTCTAACACCATCGTAGGTAACGTGAGCGTCGGGAACATCCCATTCTACGTCGCCTACGACTCCGGCAAGGGTGAGGTCTACGTTGCAAACTACGGCTCGAGTACCGTGTCCGTGATCCCGGATTCGTCTGACGCGGTGGCCGAGACCGTCAGGGTCGGGACCTATCCCGTCGGCATCGCTTATGACTCGGCCAAGGGTGAGATGTTCGTT
>Ga0302324_100015641_pt1 | contig 15203 bp, 11 predicted proteins | sample Palsa_T0_1_FD_201949 | JGI IMG/M metagenome (GOLD analysis project Ga0302324, IMG submission 201949) | Peat permafrost microbial communities from Stordalen Mire near Abisko, Sweden - Palsa_T0_1 | ecosystem: Environmental > Terrestrial > Soil > Palsa > Peat permafrost | place: Sweden: Abisko...
GTACGCCGTGGTGCGGCCCTAAATGATCTAGGAATCATTGAGGACGGTTCGGTCCTGATTCAAGATGGGAGAATTGTTTCCGTCGGCGCTACTCGCCGCATTGAGAATCTGAAAGAAGCGCGTGGCGCAATCGATATTCCCGTCACCGGCGCCGTCGTCATGCCGGGCTTCGTCGACCCCGCCATCCAGGTCAGTCTCTACGAAAAACCCGCGGGCCCCGACTCCGTTCCCAAACGGAAGAAGTCGCTGAACTTCTACCAAGAGAGCCTCACTCTCATTCGCTCCTGCTTGCAGCACGGCACTCTGAACGCCCAATTTAGGCTGAATTCCGAGTGCGCGTCGGCCGCCGCCGATATCGCCGCCTTGCGCCAGCTCTCCCTGATCGGCGCCAATCCCGTCGGCACCGTGCGCAGTCTTCGGCTGCCTCCCGCGATCTTCGATGAAACGAAGTTCGCCGCCTTTGCCGTCCAGCTTGCCAAGCTCCATCGCAAAAAACTCTTGCATTTCCTGGAACTCGCTACCAATCCCGATCGGCCCTCCTCAACTCTCTTCTGGGAGCTGCTGAGCCGGGCGGGCTTTCCCCTCAATCTGATCTGGCCCGGCGGTTCCGCCGCCTACTTGGAAACGCTCTTAACGCAGGCGCGCCCTGGCTGCGTCTATTGTCCCGTGGAACTCAGCAATGCCGAATGCGCCGTACTCGGTCGGTCGCCCTGTATGTCCGTCTTCAGTCCCTGCAAGGATCTCTTGGAGGAGCGCGAAAACCCTTCCGCTAAGAAACTCGTCGCCGCCGGCGGCGCCATCGCCCTGGGCAGCGGGTATGATGCTAAAGATGCGCCGATTTTCAGCATGCAAATGGTGGTCGCTCTAGCCGTGCTCCGCCTCCGTCTCACGGTCGAGCAAGCCATCGCCGCCACAACCGTAAATGCCGCCTATGCCCTCGGCTGCGCCCACGAGGTGGGTACTCTGGAATCCGGTAAGCGCGCCGATCTTCTGGTGCTCAATCTCTCCGACTACCGCGAAATCCCCCGCCGCATCGGCGTCAACCAAGTCGTCATGGCCCTCCGCGACGGCAATTTCGTGATCAATCGCAAAAGCGCGAAGGCAAAGGCCTGAGTTTGCTGGTCGAATGCGTGCCCAATTTTTCCGAGGGACGCGACGCCGCTCGTGTCGCCGCCCTCGAATCGGCCATCGCCTCCGTCCCCGGATCGCACCTGCTGCATCGCACCAGCGATCCCGATCATCACCGCAGCGTCATCACTTTTGCAGGCGAGGCCGAGTCCGTTCTCGAATCCGCCGTGCGCGCTGCCGCTCGTGCTGCCGAGCTTATCGACCTCAACCGGCATCGTGGCGTTCATCCCCGGCTCGGCGCGCTGGACGTCCTGCCCTTTGTGCCTCTCGGCAAAACATCGCTCGCCGATTGTGTGGCCTTGGCTCACCGCGCCGGCGAGCGGATTTGGCGCGAATTGCAAATCCCGGTTTATTTTTATGAGGCGGCTGCTTTCGAGCCTGATCGAAAGCTCCTCGAAAACGTACGCCGCGGCGGATTCGAGGCCTTGCGCGAACTCGTTCTCATCGACGAGACAAAAGCGCCCGATCTCGGCGGCCCCGGCCTTCACCCCACCGCCGGCGCGGTCATTATCGGCGCCCGCCCCATTCTCATCGCGTTTAACATCAACCTCCAAACCGCCGATCTCGCCCTCGCCAAGAACATCGCGCGCGCCGTTCGCGCCAGTAACGGCGGCCTGCCCTGCGTCAAAGCGCTGGGGTTACCGTTGGCGTCTCGCCGCCAAGTGCAGGTATCCATGAACCTTACCGATTTTCACATCACCCCGCCCCACATCGTTTTCGCCGAAGTCAGCCGCCTGGCCGCTGCCGCCAGTGTGGCCGTGGCCGAGAGCGAGCTCATCGGCCTCATCCCCCGCCAAGCTGTCGAAATGGCGTTCGCCCATTTCCTGAAACTTCCTAATTTTCGCTCCGAATCCGTTATCGAAAACTGCCTCGCCGAGCACGGGTGAGCGACGCTTCAGAACCGCGACCGCCAGGGGGCGCCGCCCGCCGAGCACTCCTGACCCGAGTCTGTAAACCGTTCCCCGTATCATAGAGAAATGGCATCCGTTGTTTCTCCAGAGCCCGAGTTGTTGTCCGCCGCTCAAGAAATTATGCATCTCGAGCGCGAATACCTCGTTCAGAACTATAGCCGTTATCCGCTCGCCCTCCACCGTGGCAAAGGATGCTACGTTTACGATCTCGAAGGCAACCGTTACCTCGATCTCATCAGCGGCATCGGTGTCAATTCGCTCGGTTACGCTCATCCGCGCATCACCAAAGTGATCCGCCAGCAGGCCGGGCTGCTGCTGCACACCTCCAATCTGTACTATCACGAATATCAAGGCCGCCTGGCCCAGCGTTTGGCGAAAATCAGCGGATTAAACCGAGCCTTTTTCTGTAATTCCGGCGCGGAATCCATGGAAGGCGCGCTCAAAATGATTCGCGCCCATGGCAATTCCATTTCGCCTTCGAAAATCGAAATCATTTCCCTCGAAAATTCGTTTCACGGCCGCACTCTGGGAGCCCTTTCGATTACCGGCCAGCCCAAATATCGCAAGGACTTCGAACCCTTGCTCCCGGGTGCGCGTTTCGTGGAGCGCAACAACATCGCCGCTCTCGAAGCCGCCTTCAGCTCGAACACCGCGGGCATCGTGCTCGAATTCATTCAGGGTGAAGGCGGCATTTACCCGGTGTCGGAAGCGTTCGCCCGCCGCGCCCACGCCCTGGCCGCCGAGCACGATGCCCTGCTGGTCTTCGATGAGATCCAATGCGGTGTGGGCCGCCCCGGCGCCTACTTCGCTTATCAATTGCTCGACCCGCCTCTGTTACCCGACATTGTCATCGCCGCCAAGCCCATGGCCTGCGGCTTGCCCCTTGGCGTGATCGTGGCAAACGAGAAAGCAGCCGCTACCATTAAACCGGGCATGCACGGTTCCACTTATGGCGGCGGCCCTCTGGCCTGCCGTGTCGCTCTTGAGTTCTTCGATATCCTCGATGAGTTGCTGCCTTCCATCAACGCGGTGGGCGGTTATTTCCGCATGCGTCTGACCGAACTCATGCGCAAGTTCTCGTTCATCAAGGAGGTGCGCGGCCAGGGATTGATGATCGGCATCGAGCTGGAAATCCCCGGCAAAGAGATGGTCCTCGACGGCATCAAAGAGGGTGTTCTATTCAACTGCACCCATGAAACGGTTCTCCGCCTCTTACCCCCCTCCATCCTCACCGAGCAGGATGTCGACCGCGCCTTGACTGCTTTGGTGAAGGTCTTCAAGAATGTCAAATAACACCACAAGCAAACGGGGACGGACGTCTCTGTCCCCAAAGCGAGCATCAAAGCGAGCATTCTCAAGCGGTCGAAATACTACTCGGCGGACATGCTTGCGGAGCAAGCTCCAACCGGTAGACCGTAAACCAGAGCCGCCCGTCCCCGTTTGCGCTCTATCATCACGGAAAATGCTGAATACCGCTCTGCGCCTTTTCTTCCCTTGCTAAAGCCCAGGCCCTTTTCTCACGAATACTCCAAAGTTGTACCCTGTGAAAGAACGATTTTGACCAAGCGAAATAACCTAACCATCTTTTTGGCTGCGGTCCTGGTGTGCCTCTGCTCCTGTGCCGGCAAACGCCCCAATCTGCAGCTTGAACCGGACCCGCGTTCCATTTCACGCCGCTTAAACATGCCTGCGGCGCGTCACCCCCGGGTGGCGCTCGATCCTGCGGGTGACACGCTGTACCTCTTGGCTGTCGCCGGTGCCGATCCGGTCTCGCAGTTGGTTCTGCTCACGTCCGTCGATGGCGGCGATACCTTCGAACAGCCCGTGGCGGTGAATGAACCCGGCACGAACGTCGGCTCGCATGGTGAAAACAGCCCCGTGCTCTTGTTTGGTCCCGGCGAAAAGATCTACACCATGTGGGAACAGCAGGAAGGCGAGGCCACTAACGTCATGTTCGCGGAATCGCTCGATTTTGGCGCAACCTTCGAAAAACCCCTGCGCATTTCCGACCAATCCACTCCCACGTATAGCGGGTATCCCGCGCTTGCCTTCTCGCCCAACAAAACTCTATGCGCGGCTTGGCTCGATTTCCGCGATCAAACCGATCATTCCGACACGGCTTCCATCTACCTTTCCTGTTCCATCGATGAAGGCAGCACGTTTTCGAAAAATCTAAAGGTGGCCGACGGTGTTTGCCCGTGTTGCCGCCCAGCTCTCGTCTATGGTCCGCAAGGCCAGCTTATGGTCTTTTGGCGGCGCGTTTTCCCGGGCAATGTCCGCGATATCGTCGTCTCCATCTCGACTGACCAGGGCAACACCTTCGCTCCGCCCGTCCGCGTCGCGGAAGATAATTGGAAACTCGAAGGCTGTCCCGATTCAGGCCCCGCGGTCATCAAGGCAGGCCCGCGCGTTTATGTTGCCTGGTTGACGGAAGCGTCTCCGGCCCGCTCCGGCGTACGCCTCGCCTGGACCGACGACGGGGGCAAGACCTTCGCTCTTCCTGTCCTGGCATCTACCAAAACCCTCGATGCCAACCACCCCGCCTTTGCGATCGAGAACGACGGCCACGTGCTCCTCACCTTTCAAGCTCGCGACCCTTGGCAGAAAGGCGGCTGGACTCCACCCCGCCCCTACGCCCTGGAAATTGACCAGCACGGCGATCTCTCAGACCCAGTCCTGGTTGCTAACGGCACGATGCCGGTCGAATTTCCTACCGTCGCTACCGGCAACGCTGGCCGCGTCTTTTTTGCCTGGACCGAATCCACCGGCGACCGTCCGGCCGTTGTCATGCTCCGCGCCCGCAACGCGGAACAGTAGGCTGCTGAACCGCGCGCGTCAGCCAGCGGATTCTTTAGAGCAACTCCTCGCGCCCTTGCGCGTCCAACCGCTTCACGATCTTACTCACATCCTGCGCGCTACTTCGGCCAGCCACCAGTAAGGCATCCGGGGTATCCACAATCACTAGATTTTCCACCCCCACCAGCGCCACTGGCTTTTGCGCATCCACATAATTTCCGCGGCTATTCTCCGCAATTAATTCCCCGCACCCCGCATTGGCGTTCACATCCTTCTCCGCCAGATCGTAAACCGCTTCCCAACTCCCCACATCGTTCCAGCCGATATCGTCCAACGCCAGCCCCACCACGTCTTGCGCCTTTTCGATAATCGCGTAATCGACCGAAATGTTCTCGCACAGCGGATAAACCTCCGCCAATTTCTTGGTGAAATTCTTGGCGTCCACGCCGGGTAAACCCGCCAGCAGCGTCGCGGTCTTCGGTTGGTGCTGCCGCATCAGCTCGAGCACCGCCGACGCCTTCCAGAAAAACATGCCCGCGTTCCAGAAGAAATGCCCGCGCTCTACAAACTGCTTAGCCGTTCGCGGATCGGGCTTCTCGCGGAAACTCTTCACCGGGATCGGCGCGCTCCCGCCCGGCAGCACGTTCTTCGGAAACTCAATATACCCATACCCCGTTTCCGCCCAGCGCGGCTGAATGCCCAGCACCACCACTTGGTTTGTATCCGCCGCCTTGAACGCCGCTTTTACAAAGTTGCGGAATCGCCCTTCCTTCAAGATCAAATGGTCGGCCGGAAATACACCCATCACCGCTTCGGCATCCAGCCCCGCCAAAATATGCGCCGCTAACGCAATGCAAGGCGCCGTATTGCGCTGCGCCGGCTCCGCGATAATCTGCCGCTTCGGCACCTCCGGCAATTGCTTGCGGATTTCCTGCTGCAAATAATCGTTGGTAATGACCCAAATATTCTCTGGCGGAATGAGCGCGCTCAGCCGGTCCACCGTCTGCTGGATCAGCGAACGTTCTCCAAAAAAACGCAAAACCTGTTTTGCGTTGCGCTTGCGGCTGCGCGGCCAAAAACGGGTTCCCCGCCCGCCGGCCATAATCAGGCCGTATCGGTGATTTGCCATAGGTTATCTGTGGTGGGGCAGGCGGTTTCGCCTGCCAAAGGCGGCTTCGCCGCCTCTATTTGCCGCCACTACGGGTTCGGATTCCCTCGATTCAACGGCACCTCGTGCGCTGGCAAGTCCCCATCCGGAAATCCGCGAATCACCCTCAACGTGCGGCTCCAACGCGTTCTTGTAAAGAAATGTTCCCCTAAATCCACCGCGTGCGACACCAGCGAACCCATGCTCGATCCCGCCAAATCGTCCGTCGACGCCTTGTACGACCAATAAATGATAATCGGCTTGCCGATAATGTTCTCCCGCGGCACAAAACCCCAGTACCGGCTGTCCAGCGAATTGTCGCGATTATCGCCCATCGCAAAGTAACGATCTTTCGGCACCACAACCTCGCCATTCACCACATTTTCTTCCAGCATCTTGCGCTGCAACTCGGCGGCCATCGGCGTATTCTGCGTGAAAGGCGATACCGGACCCGGAAAATTATCCCGGTACTCGTCGTACATTTCGGCTTTGTGATATACGTACGGCTCGTTCAGCTTGACTCCATTGCGGTACACGTCGCGCTTCACCATCTTCAGATGGTCGCCCGGAACCCCGATCACCCGCTTTACGAAAGTCGCCGTGATATCGGCCGGATAGCGGAACACAATAATGTCGCCGTGCTTTGGCTCTTCGTACGGCAGCAGATATGTGCTGACCGTGCCCGCCGGCGCGTACGCCAGCTTGTCTACCAATAAATGGTCTCCAATCAGCAACGTGTCTTCCATCGACCCGGTGGGAATCACGAAAGCCTGCACCAGCGTCGTCGTTCCGAACAGCAGCAGCAGAATCGTCACTGCCCACTCCGCAATGCTGTTGCGCGCCGGTTCCTTCGGCTCGGCCGTCACGCTCTTTTCTACCGCTTTGATTTCTTTGATTTGTTCTGCCATTTGGGGTTCGCTGCTAACCTTCATTGTATCTTCCGCCGCTGAAACGGATTGCGCCGCGACTCCTATTCCCTTTTCGTGTTAAATAGATGTTGATGAATCCCGTTCAGAAGATATTTCTCATTTCCGCCCTTGGTTGTCTGTTCGTCGCCTGCGGGCCTAAAGCCGCGAGCGATCAAGATTTAACCACGGCGATTCAGGCCAAGCTCTACGCGAACGACGCCACCCGTTCCGCTAACATCAAAGTCGCCGTGGCCGATGGCGTCGTCACTCTCAGCGGCGACGTCCCCACTTCCGATGTAGCCCTACAAGCGACCAATGCCGCCAACGGCACGGCCGGCATCAAGAGCGTGAACAATCAGCTCACTGTCGATAATGCGGCTGCCTCTGCCGCTGCGGTACCGCCACCCGTTCCTCAGGCCGTAACCGCCCCACCACCCCAGAACCTCGCGCCCCCGCCTCGCCAGGAACAGATGACCCGTCACGATGGAGATCGCGACCGTGATCACGATCACGATCATGATCATGACCGCGATCACCCCCTGCCGCCTCCGCCACCACCACCGTTTACCATCCCCGCCGGCGCGAGCGTCTCCGTCCGCATGATCGATGGCATCGATACCGCCCATAATCAGCAAGGACAAACCTTCCACGCTTCTCTAGCCGCGCCCATCACGGCCGGCGACCGCGTTGTCGTGCCCGTCGGTGCGCCCGCTATCGTTCTGCTGGCGGAAGCCCGCGGCGCTGGCCGCATCAAAGGACAGAGCGAACTCGAGCTTCGCCTCGTCAGCATCGCCTTTCACGGCGCCGATGTCCCTGTCTCCACCAGCACCTATGAAGCTGAAGGTTCCAGGCGCGGCAAGCAAACCGCCATTCGCACCGGCATCGGCGCTGCCGCAGGCGCGCTCATCGGCGGACTCGCCGGCGGCGGTAGAGGTGCTGGTATTGGCGCCGCTGCCGGCGGTGGCGCAGGCGTGGGAGTGCAACTCCTCACCCACGGCCAGCAGGTCAAGATTCCATCGGAGACTGTCATCAATTTCAGTTTGGCCGCCCCCCTGGTGCTGTCGCGCTAGCGCCAAAAAGCGCTGCGCGTTGTGATACCTTTACCTCGTTGGCATGAAATTACGGCGGATAGGATTAGCGGTTGTTCTGTTTTCGGCGTTGGGTTTTATGTTCAAACTAAGCTCGGCGTCGAATGACCCACCTGCCGTCGGCAAAGCCGCCCCCGCTTTCACTCTGCCCTCGCAAGACGGTTCGCCCATTAGCCTCGATCATTACCGCGGCACGTGGGTCCTGCTCTATTTTTATCCAAAAGACAACACCACCGGTTGCACCATCGAGGCGCACAACTTCCAGCGCGACCTGCCCAAGTACGAGAACCTCAATGCCGTTGTTCTGGGCGTGAGTCTCGATTCGCAAGACAGCCATCAAAGCTTTTGCACGAAGCAGGGCCTCACCTTTAAGCTCCTCTCCGACACGGGCCGGCAGGTGACGGCGCAATACGGATCCCTCCGCAACATCCTGGGTCTGAAGATGGCGGCGCGCAACACATTCTTGATAGATCCTGCCGGAAAAATCGCTAAGGTTTGGCTGGGCGTATCGCCGTCAAGTCATAGCGCCGAGGTATTGAAGGCATTGGAGCAGTTGAAAAAAGAACGTGCTCTTCCAGCTTGAACCACTGCGCTTCTCCTTCGTTGCCCGCGAACCCGTATATTTCCCCGCAGGCAAGTCAGCCAACATTCTGCGCGGCGCATTTGGTGTCATCTTCCGCCGTATCGCCTGCTTGCCGCACTGCGCGGAAGCCAGTTCCTGCGAACACCGCTCTACCTGCGCCTATGCCCGCCTCTTCGAACCCACCGCCACCGCCCCAGGCCCCAGCGGCCTCGCCGATTGGCCACGCCCCTTCGTCTTTCGCGCCATCCATCTCGACGGCCAAACATTCCTTCCGGGACAGCCCTTCTACTTCGATTTGAATCTCTTCGACCTCAACTCACCAGCCATCGCTTACTTTGTTCTCGCGTTTGCCCAGTTAGCTCGCGACGGCTTGGGGCCAGCCCGCGGCAAAGTCGAACTCACCTCCGTCTCACGGCTCAATGAGAGCGGCGATCCACACACTCTCATTTACGAACACGGCCTGATCGAAACCCAAAGCAACCTCCCGCCTCTTACGCTCGACCTTGCTCCCGCCAGGGAGCCCGTCTCTCGCATACGCGTCAAATTCCTCACTCCCACCGAACTAAAGAGCGGTCGACAAATCGCCGCGCACCCCGAATTCGCAATGCTCGCCACTCGCGCCCGCGACCGCATCAGCACCCTCCGCGATCTGTACGGCGAGGGTGCGCTTACGCTTGATTTCCGCGAATTCGGCGAACGCGCCGCGCTGGTAAAGATGACTCGCTGCGATATCGCAAACGTTGACATCCAACGCCGCAGCTCCCGCACTGGACAGACTCACTCCATCGGCGGCTTCATCGGCGAAGCCGAGTATGAAGGCGACCTGCGCGAGTTCTTACCATTCCTAAAAGCCGCTCGGTGGACCGGCGTTGGCCGCCAAACCGTCTGGGGTAAAGGCCAAATCGCCATTCTACGGCCTTGAATCCGGAGCAATCCCATAAAAGCCCAGGGAAAAACGGGTCAAACTCTATCCCGTGCCCGCGTCAGGTTTTCGAAAAACTTCGAGCGCCAGCTTTGCCGGCTGAAACGAAACGCCAAATTCCGGCACTGGTACGACAGGCCACCTGAGGCGCCCGCTGGAAAGGAGAAACCATAATGCACCGCACCGATTTAAGAAGACTCGCCCCGACCTGGGCTATCCTCGCTCTCTCGATTTCCGCAGCTCAATCGGCCGTCCATCCAGATTGGCGGCCGATCGCCAAGGAAGATCTCGCGCTGCAACAGTCGAAAATCGATCCGAATGCCGACGCCGAAGCTCTCTTCCGTGAGGTTTGGATTGATCGGCATACAACCACTAACTACCTCCGCTTCAAGATTTTCAACCAGCGCGGTCGCGAAAAATACTCCGACGTCAAAATTGAATATCTCGCGGGCCTGCAAGTCTCTGCCATAAGTGGCCGTACCATCCATCCCGACGGAACCACCGTCGATCTCGATCAGAGTTCCATCCTGAACCAGGTTGAACTCAAGGTAAAGAAGGGCAAGCTTCAGGTAAATGTAGTCGCTTTCGCCTTGCCCTCCGTGGAACCCGGTTCCATCATCGAGTATCGCTGGACAGAGGACAACGGGCGGCGCGTATCCCGTCATACACCGCTCGAAGTGCAGAGCGAATACCCTGTGCGCGAAGTCACCTTCCACCTAAAACCGGTGGGCGACGATTATCCGCCGATGCATCTGATGCGCTTTGGCTGCGAAGCCGAACAGTCAAGACCGGATTCGAAAGGCTTCACATCCGTCACCGTGCGCGATGTGCCCGCCTACCATGATGAGCCGTACTCTCCTCCCGAGCGATCCGCCAAGAAATGGCTGCTTGCGTACTATGAGGAAGATGCCGGCTTCTTTGGCGACTTTTGGTCGTTTATCGGCAAGGAAGAATACAAAGAAGCCAAGGAGAAGATAAAAGTCGATAGCACAATAAAGGAAGTCGCGGCCCGCGTCGCCTCTAAAGGCAAGACCGATGAAGAGAAACTCGCTCTGCTCGCGGACTATTGCCGCAACACCATCAAGGACTTGTGGGGCGACGATATAACCACCGAAGCGCGCGACCAATTCAAGCCAAACAGAAATTCCGCCGAAACCATCCGACGCCAGATCGGTACGCCGCGCGATATCGATTTCACCTTTATCGCCCTAGCGCAAGCGGCTGGCTTCAAAGCCAGGCTCGCGATCGTCGCCGATCGCCGGTCGTTCCTGTTCAATCCAAGACTCCAATCAAGTTTCTTTCTCAATAACTACGATGCTGCCGTTCAGATCAATGGTACGTGGAAGTTCTATGACGTAAGCGATAAGTGGGCTCCGCCTGGGACACTCGCTTGGCGGGAACAGGCCGTCTACGCGCTGATTCCAGATCCCATCCATTCCGAATGGGTAGCGACCCCGCTTCTGAACGCCGATCAAACCAAGATCCAACGCGTCGCCGATTTCGCGCTTTCGTCTGCCGGCGATCTCGAGGGCGAAGTCCGCGAATTATATTGGGGGAATGAGTCCATCAATTTTCGCAAGGCCCACGTTAACGAAAGCGCTGCGGAGCGCCAGGAATTTGTCAAGCAGAGCCTGAAGGACGTGTTTCCCGACTTTGAAATAAAGGATGTGGTAGTTACGATATCGCCTGACGCCAACTTACCGGCCGGCATCAAGTACCACTTGCTGGTAAAAGGTTACGCGCAGTTAACCGGGAAACGTCTATTTCTCCGTCCGAGTTTCTTTGAGGCTGGCGCCAGCGCCTATTTCACAAACTCGCAACGCACGAACGCCATCTACTTCAACTACCCCTGGAACGAATCCGATACGGTTTCCTTCCATCTTCCCGATGGCTTTCAGCTCGATCATCCTGAATCGCCCGCTTCGTTCGGTTTTTCACCCGTCGGCGAATACGCTGCCAAACTCTTTATCGCGCACAGCACGAATACCCTGACCTATCAGCGCTCACTGAGCGTCGGAGCCAACCAACGGCTGCTCTTTGAACCGGAGGAATATGGCACTCTGAAAACTATCTTCGACCGCATCCATACGAACGACGAGCATCTCGTCACCTTGAAACCGGCCGACCGTGAACCGGCCACGCGCTAGCATCCCGAAAGATAGCTGGCTTGATGGCCTATGTTCAGCATAATCGGGCGTTACAATAGTTTTCCCGAAGGTGACGATTATGATCTTATATCGCGCTTACATTCGCGTAGTTCTGTGTTGGGTGATGACCGCATCCCTCCTGGCTTGGGGACCGATTGGCCATATGACCGTGGCCTATGTCGCATACCAGCGCCTCACGCCCGCCACTAAGGCGCGTGTGCGCGGCCTGCTGAAGTTAAATCCCGACTATGCCAACTGGGAGAAACAGATGCCCGCCGGGACATCGTCCGAAGATCATGACCAAGCCATCTTCATGATTGCCTCGACATGGGCTGATGACATCAAAGGTGAGCCGCAATATTCCGACGATGGTCCAGACCCAGGAGGCAACATTCCGGATGGCGCCAGTTCCTCCCTGAATACCGGATACGGCGATCTACTGCGGCATCGCTATTGGCACTTTGTCGATGTCCCTTTCTCACCCGACGGGGCAAAGCTTCCCGCGATTCCAGCGCCCAACGCCGAGACGCAGATTGACCTCTTCCGGTCGGTTTTGGCGTCCAATCAGCCGGACGAGCTAAAGTCATACGACCTCGTGTGGCTGCTGCATCTAATCGGGGACGTTCACCAGCCCCTTCATGCCACCACTCGTGTTACGCAAGCGGATATCCAAGGAGATGCGGGAGGCAACAAAGTTGGATTAAAGGGAGATGCCGATTCCAATCTGCATGCCTACTGGGACGACCTGCCTGGCTCAGATTGTCAATTCTGTAACAAGAAGATCCCGTGTGTAAACCGGGCCGTTGTTTTGGGACAACATTTGCCTACTGCTCCCGCAGTGCCGACGCGCAGCACTAAAACCTCTGTTTGGGTTCACGAAAGTTTCGAAGACGCGCGCACTGTGGTTTATCAACCTCCGATTGAGTCGGGAGAAGGACCGTACACGATTGTGCCACTGGCTGACTATGAAGCCAGAGCGAACCGGTTGGCTCGCATGCGTATCGCTCTGGCTGGAATTCGTCTTGCGGGGGTGCTGAATCGAGAACTAAAGTGAGCGCGCGTCCTAGGCTAGGCGGACGCGCGTTTCCGGCCATGCGGGGGAAGCGGTGCGGCTGTAATTCTCTCAACTTGTCCTTGGTAATCGTTAAACGTGTTGACTCGCTGGATGAAGTAAGAAGGGTGGGCCGGATTTTCACAATCGTTGTCCTCGTCGTTGCAGAGAATCAAACCGTAAAGCCGATCTCCCAACGGTTCCGCCTCCATACTGGCCGTGTTCATCAACCAGTTCTTGTGGCGGCGCAGAAGAGATTCGCCGTCCTCGGGGCTGCCCTCATCAAAGCTAGGTCCCAGGCACTCAAAATGACGCCATACCTCCACGTCCGGTTTGGATTGCAACAGGTTGTGAAAACGGTCGGACCATTTACCTGGCGGAAAAGGCCACGAGCCGTGATTGACTTGATTCGGTTCGAGCAGCATGAGCCGCAAATGAGCGCCACGTTTGCGGCACGCCTCCGCAAACAGAATGTCTCCCTCGAGGACACCCTCGCAGATCGCCAGATCGTTTGCGCCCACATTCCAAACTTCCAGAGCTTTGTCGATTTTTGCCTGGACCGCATCAATCTGAGATGCGGGAAAGCGTGGTGGCGTTTGGCCGGGCGCGTCCAAGGGGTAACCGGCCCATAAGAAGACTCGTTGGTAAGTGGGGCGTTCTTTCGCATTCCGCGCCTCGTCCACCAATTCAAGGGCTTGCCTAATGTACCCGGACTCGAAATCCAGCGCGGCGAGCAGCGCCAGTCTCTCCTCCAGGGTTTGCAACTGAAAAAGAGTCGCTCCGGGAACGATGCAGGCATCGCGAATATGCTGCAGTGCTTCCGTCGTGTTTTTCTCAATCAAAGCGATGCCGGATAAAGTGGTGGTGGTCCAAAACTGTGTCTCGCTATCGTTATCCATCTGAGCTCGCTCATTCAAATTCCTGGCACAGAACTTCACAACGGCCAGTAATTCCCGCTCATCGATGTTCGAGGGCCAGCTTTCCGCCAGATTGCCGCCGATTTGCGCATGAAGGGCATTGACTATGTTGAGCAAGATCAGCGCGTTGAAGCCCGCAAAGTAAGCTCTTCCAGGATCGGACTTATGCGCGCGCAGAAAGCTCTTCAACGATTGAGCGGCCATATGCGAGTCCGCCAGCGCTTTCTTTTTGCGGGCTTCCTGGTCTGGTATTTGACGCCAGGAAAGATACCACGACCGCCGGTAGAAGTGGCCCAGTAACTCAGACGCCTCAGGCTCGTCCGGGTGGCGGCGCAAAATGTTTCGCAGGTGTTCTTCGGCCTCACCGGTATTGTTTTGATAGGTGAGCGCGCGGCCGAGCTGGAGCTGAGCCGGCAGATCGTCCGGATCGTCCTGGATGATCTTCTTCAACTCCCTTTCCGCAGCTGGGTAACGGCATAGATCAAGCAGCGCGCCGGCGGAATGATAGAGGACGTCGGTGCGGTGAACACGCGTAGGGGCTTCGTCCGCCAAGGTTTTAATATCGCCAGGGTAACCTTTCGACTTAGCAGTGCGAACGCGCTCCAGCCAAGCGTCGCGAAGCTCGGCCAAATGTCTCGCCTTGGCGTTCTGAATGTTGTCCCAGTTCACTGGAACCAAACCGGGCAGATTCTCATACACAGGGCTGCCCGTGCTCTCGCGTTCGCGGGCTAAGGCATGAGCGAAGGTCTGACTCAGGCGCTCGACTTCGTGCTTCAAATCTGCCGCGTAATTGGGATTGTCCGTTTTAGAGATGAAAAGGGAACCCTTGTAGCGGAAGGTGCGATCCTGCGCCACATCAAACGGCCGCGAGCCGACCAAATCGCTCTGGATAGGAAGGATGCCATGCGGGCGGCAACCGTGCCTAACCCCCAGTTCGTAGTATACATTCGGGTTAGGGATTGAGGTATCCGCCACAACCAGATCGGCGGTGACCAGTTCAAAAAACATGTCGGTGCGAATATCGCCGGCAGACGTATCGCCGTCCGCGCGGCACGGTTCGCAGCCGGCTAGCCGCAAAGCGGGTTCCAGGAGGCTGTCGTAAACAGCATTAAAATCGATTTCAACGTTTGCAAGCTTCGCGCGACAAGGGTCGCCGGCGGCGGCCGTCTCTGCCAGCGGCTTAATCCCAAAGGGCATGACGATGAATGCGTGAGGTTTCAGCACTTAGTAACTCTTTGTGGCTCAATTGTGACGCGCCGATTGTGCTGTGTCAAGGCGAGAATCAGCGCGCTCACCACCCCGGTTTGCGATACGAACCCAAAGCTGGCTAGCGAGCCGATTTGACAGAACGAACCCAACCGCCGGGAACCACCTGCTTCCCGTACCGATTTCGCCAGTTTTCGAGATCGACACAGAATTTACGGTACGAACCCAATCTGTCTGGCAAGGCGATTCGGAAAAACAAACCCAACGGCGCGGTGGGCACCATTCAACAGGATACGGAATGCGGAAGTGGGATTGGAAGCGACACTGATTTTGCGATACGAACCCAAATTGGGTGGAGAAGCGATTTGAAAAAGCGAACCCATGCGACGACGAGAGCTT
>Ga0302324_100015642_pt1 | contig 15202 bp, 11 predicted proteins | sample Palsa_T0_1_FD_201949 | JGI IMG/M metagenome (GOLD analysis project Ga0302324, IMG submission 201949) | Peat permafrost microbial communities from Stordalen Mire near Abisko, Sweden - Palsa_T0_1 | ecosystem: Environmental > Terrestrial > Soil > Palsa > Peat permafrost | place: Sweden: Abisko...
GCATAGGTTCGTCGTTATTCGGCAGTATCCCGACTGATTCTGAGCCGTGACCGTCAGAAAGCGGTTGTTATTCACGGTACGCGGCCTCCAGTTCGGAATCTTCGACGGCGACCGTTAGAGCGCGGCCGATGGCGAGGGTCGCCTCCACCAGCGCGTCGATATCGGCGCGGCCCGTTCGATGATTGGCGATCGCGGCGCGAATCGCGAGCCGCCCATCGATGCGGGTGGTGGATGGCGCGGCAATGCCGGACTCCTGCAGATCGACGACGATGCGCGCGTTTACGCGATCGGCATCCGGAGAACGGTAGCGGAAGCACACTATATTGAGCGACACCGGCGCCAGAAGCTCCAGCTCGTCCGATTCCGCTACCTTCTGTTCGAGATAGCGAGCCAGCCGGCAGGTGCGCGCGATCATTTCGCCCAGCGCCTGAAGGCCATAAACCTTGAGCGTGAACCAGGTTTTAAGCGCCCGGAATCCGCGCGAGAGATCCGGACCCAAATCGCAGGGCCAAGGCGACCCGGCGGCCAGCCCGCGGTTCTCGCGTTCCAGGTACGCGGCCTGGGATTGGAATGCTTTGCGATGCAGCTCGCCATCGCGCACCAGCACGAATCCGGCATCGTACGGCACTTGTCCCCACTTGTGAAAATCGAAGGCCACAGAATCGGCGGCTTGAATGCCGGCCAGACGCGGAGCAATTTCGGGCGTCAGAATTCCGAGCGCTGCGTAGGCGCCGTCGACATGCAGCCACATCTTCTGCTCGCTCGCCGCCACCGCGAGACCGTCCAGATCGTCGATGGCGCCGGTGTCCACCGTACCTGCCGTGCCAACTAGCAAGAACGGCGCGTATCCGGCGACACGGTCAGACTGGAGCATGCCGTGCAATGCCCGAAGATTGATCCGATGGTCGGAATCCACCGGAACCAGCCGCAAAGCATCGCCGCCGAGACCGCAGAAATCGAGAGCGCGGCGCAAAGAGCCGTGCGCCTCGAGCGATGCATAGGCGGTCAGCCGCTTCGGATTCGAAGCCACGCCGGAACGCCGGACCTCGAAGCCTAACGCCGCATCCCGGGCAACCAGTATCGCGATCAGGTTCGCCATCGAGGTGCCGGTGACAAACAGACCCGATGCCGTGGCGGGAAATCCGAACAGCTCGCGCATCCACTGAACGATCTGGCGTTCCACCTCGATGGGCGCATGATCCCGGCCGCCCAGGTTCGCGTTGAGGCCGGCCGCGAGCATCTCCGCCAGCATTCCTGCCGGGTTGCCGCCGCCGTGAACCCAACCCATGAACCCCGGATGCACGTTGCCGTTCGAATACGGCAGCACGTTTTCGAGGAACTCCTGGTGAACCGCGCTTAATTCGGCGCCCTCCCTGGGAAGGCGATCGCGAAAGCGTGCACGCACAGCGTCTGGAAGGGGCTGCCACACGGGACGCTCGCGGATGGTCTCCAGATAGTCGAACATGTCGTCCAACATGCGGTGTCCCTGGTCGCGAAACGCCGGCCAATCCTCGGGATCGAGCGAGCCGGCACTATTTGTTTGTGGAGCGGGCATGGGCCAATCACCTGACGCCCTTCAATCGGCAGAAACGGATGATTCCGTTAGATTTGGGCGATAACGTGGCGCCGCGTTCGGCTCATACTCCGCCGTTCCCATCCGATTAGACAAGTAAGCGGAAAAGCGATTGCCGGACCACCTGAGCATATTGGAGGAGCAAATCAATGCTCTTTCTTCGGCGGACGATCTGGATACGGTTAAGGCGCGGCTCTGCGCGCAGATCGCCTTGGCGCGCGAGGAAGCTCTCCAGGCGGCCGGCCAACCGGACAGCTCTCCAGACCGGCCAAGCTTGCCTCCACCGGTCTTCATGCCGGATCAGCTGACGGGCCTGCCTGCGCGGGCCCATGCGGAAGGCGAATTGAGCAGCGCGCAGGCGGAGTCCGGTGAACGCCTTGTGGCGTTGTTCGTGGTGAAACGGCTGGCGCTCATCAACGCGAAGTTCGGATACTCGCGGGGCGACCAGGTGCTGTTGAAGGTAGTGACGCATCTCAGGCAGTCGCTGCCGGAACTTAGTAATCTTGTTCGATGGACGCCTTGCGCTTTCCTCAGCATGGCGCCTGCACACACCTCATATAAACAATTGCGCGCGCAAATACACATGATAGAAGTAACCCGCCTGTCGCCGATGGTCGAATGGGAGGGCCATAGCGCGATGGTGCCGGTGGTGATCGACTGCCGGATCGTTGCGTTGCAGGATTTCGGAACGCCGTTCGAGCTTTTTCTGCGGCTGGATACCCTGGCGACAGACGGATAGGCCGCCGCTCGCTGACGCGCGCGGTTCAGAATCAGCGTTAGTGCATGGGCCCAGCTGCGCCGCGATGCTGAATGGGCTTCATGAAAAACATCAGCGGAATCAGCCCCACGCACAGCCAGGCTAGAAGCCGGAACACGTCGACGTAAGCCACCATCGAAGACTGCCGCAACATTTCGCCATACAGTACGGCCTGCGCCTGATGGGACGCCTGCACCGGATCGGACCCCGCAGCCTGCAGCGCGCTCTGCAGATTGTGCAACCTGGTGGCGTAAAAGGGCGCCGTCATATTGCCGGCCAGGGTGCTCTGCGAAACCTGCGCCAGGTGGCTCTGCGCGGCGGCCACCAGCGAAATTCCCACGCTGCCTCCCAGGTTGCGAGTTAGATTGATGAGACCGGTGGCGCTGTTGGTCTTCTCGCGCGGCACATAAGCGAAGGCCATCACGTTGATGGGCACAAACAGGAACGGCATGCCGGCGCGCGAGAATGTCCAGACCGTGACGAAAGTCCAGAAGCCGGTTTGGAGGCTGAGTTCGGAAAGCCGGAACATTCCCGCACCCAGAATGAGCAGCCCGCAAACCACCAGCCAGCGGGGTTGGACAATACCCAGGAGCCGGCCCACCAGCGGCATCACAAACAGTGTGACCAGGCCGCCCGGTGAGAGGACCAGGCCGGCCCACTCGGCGGTGTAGCCCATCAGAGTCTGCACCAGAATGGGAAGCAGCACCGTGGTGCCGTACAGGATCACGCCCATGGCGAACATCATGAAGGTTGCGGTGCTGTAGTTACGCTGCTTGAATAAGCGGAGATCTACCAGCGGCTCGGGCTGGCGCAGTTCCCACAGGATGACGCCCACCAGGCCCAGGGTGCCGATGACCGCGCACGTCACGATGAAGCGCGATTCAAACCAATCGTCAGTCTGGCCCTTGTCTAGCATCACCTGAAGGAAGCCGAGACCGACGCTGAGCAGGCCCAATCCGATGAAATCGATCTTCAGTCCCTGTTGGAGTGTCTTGCGGATCAGATAGGGCGGATCATGCACCAGCGCCATGGTCATCAGAATGGCCGCCACTCCGACTGGCACATTGATGAAAAAGATCCAGCGCCAGGAGAAGCTGTCGGTGATCCAACCGCCGAGCGTGGGACCGATGATGGGGGCCACGACAACGCCCATGCCATAGACGGCCATCGCCATCCCTTGCTTCTTGCGCGAGAAGCTCTCCACCAGAATGGCTTGCGAAATCGGTTGCAGCCCACCGCCGCCGGCGCCCTGCAGGACACGAAAGAAAATGAGCAGGAAAAGATTGGGCGCGAATCCGCAAAGAAACGAGCTGATGGTGAAAATGACCACGCAGCCGATGAACAGGCGTTTGCGTCCGAACAGCATGGACAGCCAGCCGGTGAGCGGCAGCACGATGGCGTTGGAGATGAGGTAGGACGTGAGAACCCAAGTGCTCTCGTCAACGGTGGCCGAGAGGCTGCCTGCGATGTGCGGCAGCGACACGTTGGCGATGCTGGTGTCCAGCACCTCCATGAAGGTGGCCAGCATGACGGTGGCCGCGATCAGCCAGGGGCTGACGCTGGGCGTCCAGGGAACGGCGGCGTTCGCGGCGGGCGTTTCGACGGTAGCCACGCGTGCCGCTTAGCTCCTTTCCTGGTTGGCCATGCCCGATGGCGTGGTGAGACGGTGGATCATGCCAGTACGGAATCATTGTAACTGGCGATTGGGGATTGGCTATTCCCGGCCTCCAGCATTGCCCGGGTTTTCGGTGTTGAACATGTTGATGAGCGCATAGCCACCCATCGCCAAGCGAACCGACGGGCCGGTGGGGGCTTCGGCAGCCATCTGGTGCCAGGTCATCGGCGCGGCATAAAGCACGTCGCCTTCCACGGCGTGAAACTCGCCCGTGTTTTCGAACTTGCCGCCGATAGCGCCAACCTGCACGATCCACCATTCCGCCGGACCCGCATGCATATGTCCGAAAGTGGAGCGAGGGTTGAACGCGGGGGCATCGGGCTTGTCGGGGCCGCTGCCGATATTGCCGCTGCCAGTACCGCATGGGTTGTCGGCCGGATTGACATAGCCCAGCAGCGGGCTGGCGAAGAGGTGATCGTCCAGAACCCTGGCGCCCCGAGTTTCGCACTTGGCGATGCCATCGTCGAACGTGTTCCATTCCAGCTGGTTAGGCTTGGTGTAAGCGCCGGGGGTGTGGTTGAACGATACTTTGACGACCTTGCCGTCCTGGCTGGGCGCGGGCGAGGAGCCGTCCGCAGGGTAGACCGTCTTATAGTTGGTGGGGTTCACCTCCACCCAAAGCGCATTCTGGTCGCCTGCCGCTTCGTAGGAAAAGACAGTGGTCTTCATGATGTTCACGATGGATCCGCGCCGGGCGGCCGCTGGCGGCTGGCCTTCGACAGTAAAATGCACTTGACCGGCGACTACTACGAAGACGGCGGGCGTATCGGGATGCATGCGGGCGTCGAACTTGGTTCCCGGCGCCGCCGAATTGTAGGTGGCGTCCTGTTCGGGATCCAGGATGATCTGTTCCTGCCAGTTGTTCTGGCCGGCATGCATTTTCTTCAGTTCGGACAGCTTCCACAACGGCCGCATGGGAGGCTTGTAAACGCCGCCGGCAGTTTTGTTCACCCACCAATTTTGCGCCGGACCGCCCCGGCCACGGCCGGCGGGTGCGCCGTCCTGGGCAAAAACAACCGTCAGGCAGACGCCCGCCATCAGGGCGGCAGCTGCAATTTTCGTTGTCGTTTTCATGAGCCTTCAGTCCTTTCATATTTATGTTGTGCGCTGTGGTCTATCGGCGGCTTGTGAGTTCATTTTCGGTCTCACGGTATCACAAAACCGTCGCCGGCAGCGTGCCGAAAGGACGCGCCGCGTTTGTGGGAAACGGCCGTCGATGTTCTGGGCCGAGGCCGCCGGAGTGCTGAGTAAACCGGGCCCGCCGGGATCATAAATCCTTAGGCAGGCCAAGATCCGGTGGGGATTGGCGCAGACTATTGGCCGCCTGTGCTGAGCGGAAGCAGCGCCTGGAAGGTGTCCGAGTCCTGTCCGATGATCTCTAGCGTCGCGTTGCCGGAGACCAGGCCGGAGGGGACGGTGAAGTTGATTTGATATAGGCCGGCGAATCCCGGAGCCAGGCCGGAAAAGGCCACCGGAGCCTGCAGGTAATTTCCCGAGGCGTCCAGCAGGAACACCAGCGGCGTGGATGTGGTGTAGCTCAGCTGGCTGCTCGACGCCGGTGTTCCGTCCATAACCGGGGGGCGTACCGCGCCCATCCCCGCGAGATACACGGCCACAATCTCGCCGATTTGCGCCGGGCTGGACGGCGATATAACCGAAAAATCGGGATGCAGCGCGGCCGCGTAGCCCAAGCCGCCCACTGGATTGTTGGTAAACACTCCAACCGAAGTCAATCCGGTGAACTGGGTAACGAGATTGGAAGTCGCTCCGTTGTTAACCACGTAAATGTCGGCGGCCGAGTTGGGAACCGTGAGGTACGGGACCACCACCGAAATCTGCGTAGGGCTCAGGTAGTAGATGGGCGCCGCAATCTGATTGATGAACACCTGCACCCCGTTGAACATGGTTGGGAACGGCAAGCTGGCGGTGGCTGCGGTGGAAGCCAGCCCGGTGCCATACAACGTAAGAAATTCTCCGGGAGACAGCTGCGCCGTAAAAGGCGCGGAGCTGGCAGCGTTCACCATGCCCACGGGACTGAGATAGACGCCGGAACCGCTGAAGGCAGGCGCCTGCAGCGCCACGTTGATTGAGAGGAAGGGGCCGATGCCGTATCCGAGGCGAATGGTTCCGTCGCTTCTGAACAGATAGTGCTGGTTGAAGTCGGTGTCGTCGGAGCTGCCATCGCTGTTCAGGGTATAGGAGTCGGAATAGGTGAAATCGCTGGCTCCGCCGTAGACCAGGAGCGAGCTCAAGTTTTGGTAGCGCATGGGCGAGACGTTGCTCATGTTCCGGTGCCCGATTATTTTTCCTGAGAGCGCCTGGAACGCCCCGTAGTAGCTGTTCAACGGAACAAAACTGTCGAGGTCCGTCGATTCGTTCAGATCCAGGCCGGCCTGGTAGTACAGTCCGTTGAAATTGGTCGGGGGACTGGTTGCCGAGCGCACTCCCACGAACATGTCGTAGCCGGAGTAATTGCCGCCGAAGATGAAATTGCCGTCCGGCGAGACGTACAGCAGTTCGTCGCCGGCCACCAGAGTGGAAGTGTTGCGCGTGCCTCCAAACTTGACGGCCGCCGCGCCATTGGTGAACGAGTAAGTCACTCCGCTGAGGCTCTGGGTGGCCGCAGTGGCACTGGTCCCGGTATAACCGTTCACGCTGACGCTTCCGATGTTCCCTTGACCGTCGGCCGTCATGGTGAAGAGCGCGTCGCCAGGGAAGGTGGGATCCATGTAGGCGACGGTATAGGCGCCGGACAGCGTGGCATTGGTGGCCATGGGGTTGGCAGCCGATGCGATGGGCACGGCAACGAACAAGTCGCTAAAGCCGTTGCCGCCTCCCTCACTGCCGATGAAAATGCCATTGGATACCATCCCGACCACTCGGTAGCCGGAAAACGTGGGATCGACGGCGTTGATGTAGCCCTCTCCACTGGCGGAAATCGTGTAGCTGCCGGTGGTGGTGAAGGTCTCCACCTTGACCGGGCTGGTGGTGCTGGCGAGGGTGGACCCGGTGAAAGTGTAGGTTCCGCTGCCGGTGAAGGTGATGGTGCCCTGGATGTTGACGGTATCCGCCAAGGCGCCCGTCTCGACGGAAAAATAATAGAGAACCTGGCGCATATAATAGGCGCCGTTCAACAAGTAGTTACCGCTGGATTCAAGAGCAGGCTGGGCGGAAGACTGCCAGGCGCACGCGCCGAGAAGAAGTACAAGCAGAATAGGTTTCAATCTCATGGGTGGTATGAAGAAACGGTCTGGAGCAAACAGAGCGCGCAGGCTCAGCAATCCAGTTTACTGCGGATCGGCATCGCTCGGGGGGACGGTCCGCCTGTCGTCCCGGATCTTGTGCGGCAGGCCCTCCTCTTGGCGGCATTCTCATGCTCGGCTCGGTGCGGCTTGCCTTCGCGCGATAAGGTCTCGCGTTTTCGCTTACGTGTCTCCGACGCGTCCAGCGGGACGTGTGCTGAGCGGCGAACTAAAGAATGGTGCCAACTGCTGCAGTACCGGTGCCGGGATACACCCCCATGATGCTCATTACATCGCCAGACGTGATTAAGGTCTGCAACTGCGCATGGGTATATATGGTTCCGGTGTCGAGCGTATAGGTACTGGTAGCAGGGCTATAGAGAAGGCCGTGCACCACGCCGGAGACGGTCCCCCGAACGATCAGGTCAATGTTACCGGCTACTGCCTGGCCCTCCAGCGTACTCCAGTCGCTGGCGGCCGACGAGAGCGTAGCGCTTGTCAGCGTCCTTGTATATCCAACCGCCGGAGCTGTCCCGGTATCGAAACAAAGCTCGAAAGCTATCATGTCCGTAATTTCTTGCGGGGTGTAATCGACAAAACTCTTGAGCGAGAGAAATTGAGTAATTCCCGCGACTCCGCCATCGTGAGTCAGGCCGAAGCCGTCGATCGCGGCTAGGCCCTCGGCAGTCTCAACAGGTTCCCGCAGGAGCTTCTGATAAATGTTTCTCAATTCCGGAATCTTCATAGGCTGCAAACTTTGGCTCGGTTGAATTACCAGATTTGTACCAGGGCCGGATGGAAAACTAGTATGGCAAGTGTTACAGGTTTTTCCCGTGGGGACAATTTCGCTGCCTACGACAGTAGTCATGAGCGTCAGATTTAGAAAGTCCGACGCACCTTGGACAGGATTGCCGCTGGCGATTGACAGCGACGTCGGAAAAGTGCGATTCAGGTTTTGATTCGGATTGGGAGGGAACAGGATGGTATTGACAAACTGGGTGTAAATCGACATATCCGAGGTCGAAAGCTGCGCCCCTCCGCTGAGCTGTTCCGGGCCCGCGCCCATGAGCGTGGTGAAAGCTGTATTAAAGGCTGCGAAATCGATGTGATCGCCTCTCCAGTGATAAGGAGCCAAATTGAGGAGGCCTTTCAAGGTTAGCGTCGTCATGGGCCCTTTCATGGGATGAAACGTTATGGTGTTGCCGTTATTCACCACGGAGCTCATGCTAGCGGTCGGGTCGCCGAGATCCCATGCCAGGTGATCCATATCTCCGTCAACATGACAGGAAGCGCAAGATCCGGTACCGTTGCCGGAGAGCTTGGCGTCGTACAGAAATCCGCGTCCCTGATGCACCACTGCCGGCGTGGGATCGTAGCCTACAGGCACTTCCTTGAGGACGGTCCCGAGGCTTGTATTCAGCGCCATGAGGGTGTTGGAGATTCTGTTGGAGACATATAAAATGTTCGCAGTGGCGTTGAGCGCCAGTCCGCGAGGGCCCTTTTTGTTTTTCGGATCCACGTTCGCTCCGGCGCCACTGGCCTGGGCAACATCGATAAAGGACAGTACGTTACCGTTCGTATCCACATTGGCAACACGGTCGGTTCCGAAAGCGGCAATCCACATGGACTGGCCGTTCGGGTTGAATACGATTCCGGCAGGCTGTGCCAACGCGGTGGTCAGAGCCGCGGTGTTGGGCAGGACTGAGTAATTGATTCCGGGATTCAGATCGAATGGCGTCACCGAGATGGTGGAGCGCGTGATGCGCGTCACCCGGTTATTCACGAAGTGGCTCAGCAGATTATTCTCGAAGTGGATGAGGTTGAGAGCGTCCGTATTGGTAACGAAGAGGTCGCCCGTCACCGGGTTCACCGCCAGTCCGAGATTGATCGTTCCAACTCCCGAATAATAACCGGCTAAAGCGGGCGACGATCCGGCAGTGATGACTGCTACATCGTGATCGGGCATTTTGAACTTGATGTCGTTAGCCCAGTTAGGGTCAGTGGCCTGTACTATCAAGCCGACTTGCGGCGGGAGCGGCAAAGCCGGATTGATGGCCGGGGAGCAGAGCGTCGTATTGGGAGGCGTACCGTTGCCGCACTGAGGCGGGGCCTGAGTCGAGGGTATCAGGGTAGTTGCATTCCCCGATATTGCCATCGCTGCGAAGACCGCAGTGCCCGCGATGTTTACGGCCAGAGCGCGCGGGCTACCTCCGAACACCGGAATAGAGGTCACCAAAGCGTGCGTGGTGACGTTAAACGCCGATATCGTATTAGCTCGGGAAACGGAAACAAAGGCCATGCCTCCGGCGAACACGACATCGTGAGGCTCGGGGCCCGTCTTGATGGTGTCTGTCACGATGCCCTGAGAAACAGAAACCACGCTTACACTGTTGGACACCTCGTTTACCACCCACGCTTCGTTGTCCGTGCGGGGGTTCACGGAAACCGGCTCAACTCCCACCGGAATTTCAGCGATCAATTTGGGGGTAGCGGGAGTTGTCACATCGAAGACGGATAACGAGGCATTTGGAGTATTGACCACGAAGAGGCGTGTTCTATCCGCCGACAGGCGAATTGGGTTGGACTGCGATCCCTCGAAATTTGCGTAGCCACTGATCTGCCCCGCGGCAGAGGAAACCAGGAAGACCGAAAATACGATAATTACGACGGCGGTAAACACCGCCCTCGCGGACGCGCAAGCAACTTGTTTCATGGCTGACTCCTCCGGGCAATTACAACGGAAATCCATTCTCGATTCCGAGTGTCGAACAGTGTAACACAATCAAACTTAGCCGGAAACGAGGCATCGCATCGCCGTAACCTTACCGGAACCATGAGAGGTGGGCCGTGCCTATTCCGGGCCGGAGCCAACCGCCAAACCCTCGCGGTCGCGGCGCTGCAACGTAATGAATCTTACTGAGCCGCGCGCCAGCAGCACCCCGGAGACGACCCAAAGTTGTCCACTTATTCGCAAGAAGTGGACTATCTTTCGGCGGCGGCAATGTTATTCTGGAACGCGGAAATGGGAGGAGCTATGAAAGCGATAGCCATGCTGACGGCGGTGTTGGGACTGGGTGCGATCGCGGCTGTAGGCCAGATTCCCATGCCGGCCGGCAAGACCACCGGGCCCGGCGTGCAGGCGGCACGGGATTCCAAAGAGCCCGAGGTGTTGAAGACTTGCAAGGTTCCGCCGCAGGCCAGCGGGCGTCCACCCGGGCGAGGTCCGGCTCCGGCTGCCGCGCCCGGTCCCAGAGAGTATAACGTGACGGAAATCGCCGGCGTTATAGCAGCAGGCCAGCGCTGGAAAGAGATCTGGGAAGTGGACGGAAACAATGCCGACGGGATCATCGCCAGCAAGGACGGCGGCATTCTCATTGCGCAGAACGACAACAGCGATGTGGTGAAGCTGGACAAGGACGGCAAAACTTCCATCGCCTATGTGGACACCAATACCGGCGGCGCGCTGGCGATCAACTCCAAGGGCGCCCTGTTCATAGACAGTCGCGGGTTGAACGCGTCCATCGAAGAGCTGGCGCCGCAGCGCAAAACGCTGGCCAACAAATACAACGGCGATTCGCTCGATTGTATCGGCGGAGTGCTCAACGATCTGACGGCCGACAGCAAAGGCGGAGCGTACTTCACCATGGGCGGAGTGTATTACTCAGACCGGCAAGGCAAGGTTACCAAGTACGGCGAGAATCTATTCACCAATGGCATCGTCCTGAGCGCCGACGGGAAACATCTTTTTGTCACCAACGGGCCTGCGGTGGCGGAGTTTGACGTGCAGAAAGACGGCTCGCTCACCAACCAGCGCGAGTTTGCGAAGCTGCAGGGCGGCGGCGATGGCAGTGCGTTCGACGCGGCCGGACGGCTCTACGTGACCAGCAATGCCGGCGTGAATGTGATTGGAACGGACGGCAAGAATCTGGGCCTGATCCCGACGCCGCGCGACGTCCTCAGCGTGGTTTTCAGCGGGCCGGATCGCAAGACGCTGTACGCGGTGGCCCGCGACAACCCGATGAATAAGGACTGGATCATCGCCATCGATATGATCGCGCAAGGGCCGAAGGGGCGCGGGAAATAGAGGCGGCCACTGGGCGCGAGTGGACGTCTAGTCTCCTTTCCCAGAAGTTTGGCTAAGAAAGTCAGCCACGTAGGGCGGTCCCCCTGGACCGCGGCCGACGCCCGCGTCGGCCTCCCGTTCTCGTGTATTGGCAAGGGCCGGACCAGGGGTCCGGCGCGGACACGGGCGTCCGCCCCACCCGCGATTTATCGCACGAACCATTGGGAGTCGATGTTCTCCAGTGCACGACTTCCTGTTGTCTTTGGGTGTGCTGCTGGCGCACGGCTCGGTAGATTCCGCGAGTTACAGAGCCCGACCGTAAGGGAGCTGGTTTCAAGCCGGCTAGCGGGCGGGAACGTTGGAGGGGTTAATCCGGTAAACCCAGTTCTGCGGCGGAATCTGGCTCGGGGAGGAAGGCGCGGCATTTGCGATCACGGCGTCGATCAGAGCGCGCCGGGGCGAGAGCGAACAGACTGGATCGGTGGCGTCGGGGTCGCCAGTGTAAAGAAATGCCTGGCAGCGGCAACCGCCGAAATCGCGGGTCTTGCGCTCGCACGAGCGGCACGGTTCCTGCATCCACTCGTCGCCGCGGAAGCGTTGAAAGGCGGGCGACTCCTCCCAGATCCAGCGCAGCGGCTTCGATCGAACATCGTCGAAAGTCAAACCGGGAATGACCCGCGCGGCATGGCACGGCAGCACCACGCCCGCCGGATCGATGAGCATCAGGCCCTGCCCCCAACCGCCCATGCAAGCTTTGGGATAGCGGGCGTAATAATCGGGCAACACGCAATCGATGCGCATGCGGCCCTTCAAGCGCTCTCGCGCGGCGTCTACAATGGCGATAGTCTGGTCCACTTGTTCGCGCGTGGGCAGCAGTTCGGCGCGATTTTCGAAGGCCCAGCCGTAGTATTGAACGTTGGCCACTTCCAGCCTGTCCACTTGTAACTCTTCGGCGAGCGCGATCATTTCCGGCAAACGCGCAAGATTCCGGCGATGGACCACGATATTCATGGTGAACGCCACGCGATGCTTGCGGATGCGCTGCGCCAGATCGAGCTTTGACGCATGCGCGCGGGTGCCTGCAATCTGGTCCGCCTGTTCTTGTTCGGAATCCTGGAAGCTGAGTTGTACGTGATCCAGGCCGGCGCTCACGAGCGCATCCAGCCGCGCCTCCGCGAGTCCGATTCCCGAAGTGATCAGGTTGACGTACAAGCCCGCCTCACGCCCGGACTTCACCAGTTGCTCGGCATCCGGCCGGGCCAGCGGCTCGCCGCCCGTCAGATGCAGTTGCAGCACGCCCAATGCCGCCGCTTCGCCGAATACGCGCTGCCACTCTGCCGTGCTCAGTTCTTCGGATCGCGAACGCATCTCCAGCGGATTGGAGCAGTACACGCATCGCAAGGGGCAGCGATGGGTAACCTCGGCGATCAGGGCGTGGGGCACAAAATTCACAAGTAATCCAATGCGCGCCGTTCGTTCAGGGTTGCGAGAAACGCCAGCACTTCCCGGCGAATCATTTCCGGATCCGCGCCGTTAAACTCCGCTTGCAGCGTGCCGATCACATCGGCCAGCGTGCGCGCTCCATCGCAAAGTTCGACGATGCGCGGGCCGGGACCAGTCAGGCGCAGCATAGTTTCCGGCAACAACAGCACGGGGCCTAGGTCGGCTGACTGGGTCATGCGGCAGCCTGGCGCGAGACGGGGAACGTTGCTGAGTGCGGGTTCTGGCAACAGGGCCTCAATCTGCATCCGGCCGGAAAGCGCCCGGCGGCGGCCAACCCGGCTGCACGTAGGCGAAATAGAGCGCGTCCAACTGCGCCCAAAGAATATCGCATTTCGCGCGCAGGGCGCCAATGGCCAGATCCTGTTCCGCGCGGGTCCGGGCATTTTGTTTCACCCAATTCAGCGCGAAGCTGGCATCTTCGGGCGCCTGCGACAGCCGCGATTCAAAATAGCCCAGGCTGGATGACAGATAAGGATAATGCTCGATCATGCGGTCCATGCGCAGGCAGATCAGGTTTTTGGAAAACATTTCAGTCAGCGACGACGCCACGGCTTCCACGAAGCTGTGCTTGGTGACTAGCGTCAGGTACGCATCCACGGCGTAGCGGACCGCTGGCAGGACGCCGCGCTCGGAAATAACCAGATCGCGCGGAACGCCGGTGGCTTCGGCCAGCTTGATCCATTTTTCGATGCCCCCGGGCGTGCCAGGCTCACCATCGTGATCGACAATGCGTTTGCGCCAGGCGCGCCGGAACTCGGGGCTCTCGCTGCGGGCCAGGATCAGCGCGTCTTTGATCGGAATGGTTTTTTGATAATAGTAACGGTTGAAGGCCCAAGCCTGTAGCTGGCCGCGCGTCAATTTACCTTCATGCATCAGGCGATGGAACGGATGCTGGTGGTGATAGCGCTCCTCGCCCACGCCGCGCAACCGTTCTTCGAGCGTCTGAGCGCTCAGCAGGGCGTCATCTACAGTGGAGCTGCCGGTTACGGTCATACTGCAATCTCCATGCCGTCCCGAGCCACTTCCCATCCGGCTTCCCGGACCTCGGCATAGGCCTGGCTCGATTCGTCCAAAATCGGATTTGTGTTGTTGATGTGGAAAAAAATCTTGCGCGCGCATTTGATATCGCGCAACGCCGCCAGTGAGCCGCAGGGGCCCGAGAGAGGAAGATGGCCCATTGCTGAGGCTCCTTTGCCTCCGCCACGGACGCGGCACAATTCATCCTCGGTCCAGAAGGTTCCGTCAAATAGCAGGATGTCGCATTCGTCAAGGAACTCGCGCCACGAGTCTTCCACTTTCGCCGCACCAGGCAAGTACGCCAGGCTTCCGCCGGACGGCGAATCAATCAGCAAGCCGAGCACCGCTTCGCGCGTGTCCAGTTGCGTTTTGCGATCCGCTCGCACAAAGGCCGGGAAACCGCCGGCTAAAGAGAATGGCCGGAACCGGAGTGGTCCAACGGAAAACGCGACATCGGGACGGATCTCTTTCCAAACGGCCTGCCGCGGGACGCGATCCAGCAATGCAAACAGGCTGTTGTCCTGGCGCAGGATTTGCAATACGGAAGGCGTGGCGTAGATGTCCAGCGGCTGAAATTCCCGCAGCGAAAGCAGACCCGCTACCGTGTCCGCTTCAGCGGCCGTGATCACAACAGACTGAATGGGTGAATGGAGAGAGCTGCCTGTGGGCCACAGCTGCGGAGTAGCTTCAATTTGGATACGGATATCGGGGGAAGCGTTCAGCAAGGTCCAGGAAAAACCGTCTTCGCTGACCGCAACTTGAGCTTGCGAGCGGGCTTGGCCTGCAAAGGTTCCCGACCGCGACCGTTGGCACTGCGTACAGGCGCAATTCCACTGCGGAAAGGCGCCGCCTGCGGCCGCGCCGAGAACCTTCACCAGCATTTACTTAAGGCTTAAAAATCGCCGTTGCTGTAGGAATTGATCTCACAGCTGCAGGAAATCTCTTCAATCTTCGGTGTCTGCCAAGTCATGTTTCGGGCTCCTCTAGAGTGTTGACTGAAATGCCACTGACGCAATCAGATTATCATAGGTGCCAGTGCAACGCAACCGCCCCGAATCCCCCGCCGGCACTTCGCGGGCATGGGGGACCTTTCGGGCGCTTCGGCACCCTCACTACCGCAGGCTATGGATCGGGATGCTGGCCTCCGCGCTCGGCACCTGGATGCAGATCGTCGCCCAGAGCCTGCTGGTGCTGCGGATCAGCGGAAATTCGGCGGTGGCGCTGGGGACGGTATCGCTCGCGCAGGCGTCCGCATTCTTCCTGTTCGCTCCCCTGGGCGGCACGTTCGCGGACCGGCACGACAAACGGCGAATCCTGTTTCGCACCCAGACCTTGCTGATGCTGTCGGCCTTTACGCTCGCCGCACTGACGG
>Ga0302324_100015644_pt1 | contig 15201 bp, 12 predicted proteins | sample Palsa_T0_1_FD_201949 | JGI IMG/M metagenome (GOLD analysis project Ga0302324, IMG submission 201949) | Peat permafrost microbial communities from Stordalen Mire near Abisko, Sweden - Palsa_T0_1 | ecosystem: Environmental > Terrestrial > Soil > Palsa > Peat permafrost | place: Sweden: Abisko...
GCGCCCGCCTCACCCTCCCAGGTCAACCCGACGGAGTCTCCGCCGGCCTCAACCTTCACCCCATCCACGCTGGTGTAATCCTGCATATTGCAATTCAGCGATTGCGCGGCTCCCAGGCCGGAAAGTGCCATCAATGAAAAAATCACGCCCCACAGCTTCATAGATTCCCCCTGTCATCCTTGGGTAAAAAGCACACGCAGTGGTTGCAACCCAGCCGTCAAAAACTAAACAGAACTCCGACGCGTGCGACTCGCGGCGACACGATACTTGTCACCACATTGAACGTAGAAGGACTGTTGAGATAGTTTGTCGTGACGGCGGCGCTGTTGTTCAAGATGTTGTAGACCTGGAAATTCATTTCCAGGTGATATTTGTCGCGCAAGGTGAAGACCTTGGCGGCTTTCGCGTTGAGAATGCTAATCACCGGCCCTCTATATTGGCCGAATGGCCCCATACGCACAGTAGTCGCCCCCTGGCTCAGTGCACTGCTGTTGAAGGAGTCGAGACGCTGTCCTGGGTTGCCGGATTGCGCCCGGAAGAACGACGATATCGTAAATCCTTTCGGCATGCTGTAGGCTCCGATACCTCGCGCTTCCCAATTCCAAGTGTTGTCGATCGGAAATGGGTCATCGTTGGGGCTTCCGGCGATACCCGACAATCCCTGAATCCATCTGTGATTTTTGGTCAGCCAATACGACGCAGTCCCATTCCATCGCTTGGCGTATCTCTTGGTGACGGCAATCGCGATCGTGTTATAGATATCGGGCCGGCTCGATGGGGTGTTTAGAACTTCGTTGCTGGTAGCTCCGCTCCCTTTGGCATAGGTGTAGACGGTAACCGGAGTACTCACTCCCTTAAAGCTATCGGTGAATACCACGGGAATGGTCCAGCTGCTATAGGGATGGCCCACAGTTACTCCATTGCCGACGACGTCCGTGGTTGGCAACACAACGCCGGGATTCGTGGATGAGTTGTACAGGTTATACGTTGAGTGATTCACATAGGTCACGTTAAGCGCGATATTCGACATGAGCTGGCGCTCAACCCGAGCAGTATATTCGTATGTCTTATCTTCCTTCAGCCCCGGATTCCTGATCTGACTGGTTCCACCGGTCGAAGCGGTCGGCGTGAGCGATGGGAGGGTTGCCAAAAATGCGGGCGTGACGTCGCAAGCATACTCAATAGGCGCGAGCGGGGCCGTGGCGGCGCATGGACCAGGCCAGTTGTACGTGTTGCTTACTTGAGCGTTAGGATTGAAAGTCTGCGCAAAGACGTCCCCCATGGTGTCGCCGAAGATCCCAAACGAACCCTTCAGAACCGTCTTTCCATTCCCGGCGAGATCCCACGATACCCCCGCCCTCGGGACAACGTCGTTCCACGTAAGAATATTTTCCCCTGCAAAGGTTGCAGCGGGAAACACATCGCTGAATTGTCCCGCAGGCTTGCTTTGGGTGGGATAGAAGGCGTCATAGCGTTCCCAGCGTAACCCGTAGTTGATCGACACTCTTCTGAAGCCCCAGGTGTCGGTCACGAACAAGGCTTGGCCATTCAGACCGTTGTTGGAGCTGGGAAACGGAGAGTTATAGATAACAATTTTGTTCGGTACACCATTTTGGAATTCAAGCAGATAATCGCCGGCTGCCTTATTGGTCGTGATGCGGGTAGAAGCCCGCTCCCAGTCTTCCAGTGTCCCGAAGGCGAATTGATGGGTTCCACCGAAATGCGGTTTAGAGGGCAGGTAGGTAGCAACGATTCGCATTTCATAGCGATTGTTCGGCTTGCTTTGGGGAAAAGTGGGATAAGGACCAGTCATCAAGCCAGTGCTCAATTCCTCTTCGCTGGGCGAACCGGCAAAGTCACTTCCGCTGGTGAAACCGTATCGACCAATGCTGCTGGCGGGCTGATCCACATATTTCGCCGTATAGCCACCGTATCCAAAGGATCCGTCGAGGAGAAAACGACTGCTACGGACGTACTGCGCTTCTCCATGCCAGGTACCCGCAGGCTGGTGCTCGTACTGGCCCGCCGGAAGGGGAACGGACGGAGAGGGCTGGTTGTCCTGTAGGAATTTCGTTCCGTTCATCTCGGAGAAGATCAACTTGATGCTTGGTTTCAGCTGGTAGTTAAACTTGTAGTTATACTCATGCAGAGCTGTGACGATGGTTGCCGAGGGTGAATCGGCACAGGTCCAGCAGCCGCTCGCATCGGGGCCGGCCTTGAAATTCACCTGCCCCTGGTTGACATATTGCGCGTTGTATCCGCCGTAGAACCAGAGTTTGTTGGTGATGATGCGGCCGCCCAGGTCTCCGGCGTAGTCGTAATAACCTGGACCCTCCAGGGGATTGGTGACCTTGAGGTTGTTCGGAGGGGCCGCCAGGGTTGACGTGATGTTATTGCCCTGCAAGGCGGGTGGCTCCAAATCGCCCTGAAGGTCGCCATGGAAGGTGTTTCCGCCGGATTTCATCACGGCAACCTGGGCAACACCGGGGTTGCCGATCTCCGCATTGTTGCCGGCGGTTTTGAATTCCACCTCTGCCAAGGCCATCGAGTCGAGATATACGTGAGAGTCGGCACTCTTTCCGGTGTCGAGATTGACTCCTTCTACTTCGAGAGTGGGGTTCAGGACGGCGCCGTAGGTGACGGTGGTTGTCGTGGTTGCAAGATTGCTGTCGCCCACGTCGGGCTTTCCCTGGTAGCTGGCGCCCGCAGCCATGGGGAGCAGTTCGGTGAGTCCCAGCCCCTTGGGGGCTTGCTGGATCTCCTGTTGCTGCAGGGTGGCGGTACTGGCCGTGGAAACGGTGTCGATGACTGGTCCGGTTGTGGTCACTTCCACTCGAGTTGTCACCGAACCAACGTTCAGAACACCGTCGATCTTGGCCGTAAATCCTACGCCAAGATTCACCCCTTCCTGAATGGATGTCTGAAATCCGCTCGCTTCAAAGGTAATGCGATAGACGCCAGGCGCAGGTAAATCGAGCAATTTGTAGGCGCCCTGGGCATCCGTCCTGGTGGTCAACTTGGAAACTTGCAACGCAGGGCTGCTTATGGATACGGTCGCCCCCGGAATGACGTTGCCATTCGGGTCCATCAGCACGCCTACGATGCTGGCATTTTGGTTCTGCGCGAGGAGCGGAGCAGAAGCCGCCATCGAGGACAGCACGATGGCGACCAGAGACCAACAAAGTCTCAGTTCCACTTTGTACATCGTTGCCTCCAACGTCCTGAAGTTTAAAGCCGGGCGGGCTATACAAAATTACGAATGAAAGCGCCACTTGGCTGGAGAAATGTGCTCCGCAACATGCATGTAACCGGTATGTATCACGGTGATGCCAAGTCCATGCGGATTCCAATCCACAAAAAGTTGAACAAAAGAGAGCATCAGGCTCCGCGGCCTGCCGTTTCCTGCCGTCTTGCGGTTCACCTATGCCGCTGGTTACAGACGGTCTTGAAGAGGCGTGTTGATCGACCGTGATTCCAGCGACGCCGCTGGGCCTTTTGAAAACTTCTATCGTCTTTAGACCCTGAGGGCACCCTCTCTCGGCTCCTCAATAGACCGGAGGCAGGACCGGGTGGCCGGCGGGTCCGCACCAATGTTCGCAACAGCGTACCTGGGACCAGTGAGAAATGGGCCGACAGTGTGTGCGAGAGAACTCCGAACTTGCACAGTCCCGCAGGGACGCCAGAAAGTAGCCCCGTACGAAGTGCGGGGTAGGTTTGGCAAGACCGGAGTAGTCCCGATGAGGGACGGCTGAAAGGGGCTCCAGGACGGGTTAGTCCTGGGTGCACTTCGAGCATTTGAGCTGTCTCGGCCATACTGGCGGCCTTTGCATCTGCTCCTGCACTTTCAAGATTTCTAAGCAGCTGATTCCGAAGCTGGGTACCAATCCGTTGCGGCCGAAAGCATCTCCGTGCGCTTGCCTTCGACATAAAGCTGAGCCTCTCTGTCTCCAAATAGCAGTCCACGAAAGTACATCCTTCAAATGCCCACGACTTCCGCTCAGATTTGCTTGCGCCTTTTCGCTTTCACGGAGACCTGCACGGATTGCTTCTTGCGAACCGCTGAAGAGCTGCTTCCTGAGCGTCTGTGCCTTCTTACCGAGTTGCCGAGTTCCTTCCTCTGGCCAAGCCAACTAGTCTGGATTTGAGATCAGCCACGAAGGAACCCCGGAGCCGGATAAAGCTTCTTCTCTGGATCGAGATCGGCCCGTATCAGGGCACCAGGAGCCTCTCTCAAATCATCTGGCAATCAGGCTCGATTAGTGCCGAGCGCAAGCAGTTCTGGGAGCCAGCTCGTTCCGCTCCGGTCTCGATCTAGCAGAACCCGAAAGAAAGGACGAACCGTCGTCAGCGAACTGTTGTGCTTTCCCACCACACCTCCAATAGGATCTGAACCCTCCAGCCATACCTAGAGGAGCGGCGCTCCCTCCAGTTGGTCGCCTCCGACGCCAATATCTCATTTCGTACTGCGCAAAGATGGGTGAGCCAATACCGCAAGCTCGGACTAGCAGCCTTCGTGCGGAAGGCACGGGAAGACCGCGGCGCCAGAAAGAGGGTTTCGCCGAAGATCAAAGCAGTGATCGAAGGGCTTGCGCTTGAAAGACCGCCACTGCCGATCAGCTCTATCAGCCGCCAAGTTAAGCAGTTTGCCGAGTCAACAGGCGAGGCCGTGCCACAGTACGGCACCGTTTACAGCCTCGTTCGCGAGATCCCTATCGGATTGCTCACTCTGGCGCATCGAGGCGGCAAAACATATAGCGAAGGCTTTGATCTGGTTCACCGGCGTGAGGCCTCAAGGTCAAACGCCATCTGGCAGGCGGATCATGCTCAGCTGAACATCCTGCTGCTCGGCGAGGGTGATCAGCTTGCTCGGCCTTGGCTGACGATCGTGATCGACGATTACAGTCGCGCGATTGCCGGCTACTATCTCGGTTTTGATCCGCCTTCTTCCATGAGAACCGCCCTTGCACTTCGACAGGGCATTTGGCGAAAGGGACATTCGCATTGGCACATCTGTGGCATTCCGGAGGTGCTCTATACAGATAATGGGTCGGATTTTACGTCCAAGCACCTGGAGCAGGTCGCTGTTGATCTCAAAATCCGCCTTGTGTTCTCAACGCCAGGCAAGCCACAGGGTCGCGGCCGAATTGAACGCTTCTTCCGGACTGTAAATGCCATGTTCCTTTGCGAACTTGATGGCTATATCGGGAGAAAACGACACAAACCCACTCTCTCACTGGAACGCCTCGAAGAACTGTTCCAGGCATTCTCATTGGAGACCTACCATCGGCGCATCAGCATTATAGGAGGGCTCGCGCCTTCAGAGCGGCGGGAGGAAGGCGGATTCCTGCCACGAATGCCTGAGTCACTGGAGCAGCTTGACCTCCTACTGATGCAGGAAGTCCGCGCCCGTAGAGTGCGTCGGGACGGCATTCACTTTCATGGCCTCAGATACCTGTCACTCACCTTGGCCGCATACGTGGGAGAAGATGTCACCATTCGCTTCGACCCGCGAGATATGGGCGAGATCAGAGTTTTCTACAAGGATCGCTTCCTGTGCCCAGCAGTATCAGCCGAAATCGCAGGCGAGACCATTCCCCTGAGAGAGATCATCCGCGCGCGCAATCAACGTCGCCGGGAACTCAGCTCGATCCTCCACGATCGGCAAAAAATGGTCGATTCTCTGCTCCAATTGAAGAAGGGCCCTGCTCCTAAGGAGATCCATGCAAACGCCCCCGTCCCATCGGTATCCGCAGCCCGCATCAAGAGGTACCGCAACGAGTAGTCCCGCGTTTGTAGAAACCGTCGAATACAGCCGATTTGTTGAGTTTTGCGATGCCTGCCGTCACTTCCGCTACATCGGACTCTGCTATGGACCGCCTGGTATTGGGAAAACACTCTCGGCTGTCCGGTACAGCCGAGCGGAAAAGATCATCGCGCACGATCAGTGGACGAGCGAAACGACCGACGACCTTCCAATCGACACTCTGCTGTACACAACTTCGGTGGTCAACACTCCTTCCCGAATCTCGCAGGACATCAGTATGGCGAGGGAAAGAGTGATGGGTATCGTGCTCGACCCTCTCCGGCGCGAGGGGAGCGCTGCCCTGGAGGTGCTCAGGCTCAGAGACGAAAAGCGTCGACAAGAGATCCTGGACACGCCGGGCTTCACCCCGTCCGACTGGCCATCAGTGGACCCAACCTACTTCGAGACCTTCAAGGAATACAGGGCGAAAGAGCGGGCGGTAGGTGACCCGACCACTCTGATCCTGGTGGATGAGGCGGACCGGCTTCAAATGAACAGCCTCGAAGAGATGAGGTCTATCTTTGACGAGGGCAAGGCCGGCATGGTGCTCATAGGCATGCCGGGCATTGAGAAGCGGGTCGCTCGTTTTCCTCAGTTCTATTCGCGCATCGGGTTCGTGCATGAGTTCCGTCCGCTTGATGCAGCGCAAGTTCAGGAACTGCTCGAAAAACAATGGAGACCCGCCGGCGTCGTCCTTCCTAACGAACAACTTGTTCCCGAAGTCATAGCAAGCCTCATTCGGATGACCGGAGGAAACTTCAGGCTTTTGACTCGACTGCTTACTCAAATCGAGCGAGTTCTCAGCGTGAATGACCTTCATGTGGTCTCAACCGCAGTCGTCGAAGCCGCCCGCGACAGCCTGGTCATTGGTCCCAGCTAGAGCCCAATACGACAAATACCTCTGAAAGACTACGCCAAATAGCTCTCAAAGCTACACCTTTGATTCGAGCCGTACCTCTCGATGTTGCTGATTCCTTCACCTGGACCGGGTCGAACGGAACAGTGCAGAGCTATCAGCAGGAATCAACGCAAAACTACCTCCATATTGACGGCCAAAGCGGCCAATTCTACGACCGCGATAAGAACGCGATCAGCCCCACGATCGCTCTCGATCACGCTTTGCCGGAAGAAGTTCGTCACCAGATCCAGCGATCCGAAGAGCCATCGATCAGCCAGGCAGCACTGATGTAGGGTGCGACGTTTTTGGAAAAGGAGCTTCTACGACTATGAAAAGCACCAATCTTTATCTCCCCGCAATCTTCGCATCCTTGATGACCACCGCTGCGTTGGGACAGCCTGCGCCGACCGATGCCAAAATCCTGCATGACACCTCAGCCGCGCTTGAGACAGAGAAGGCCTTTCGGGGGCTGCTGATCGTCCCCAGCGTCTCCCAGGGCGTTGTGACTCTCACCGGGACCGTCTCCAGCGAAGGCGACAAGGTATTGGCTTCCGTCGAGGTCGGTCGCGTCGATGGGGTTAAAACGGTTTTGAACAACCTCGATGTTCGCAGCGGCGGAGCCTCGACTTTAAGTCGATTCACCACGACGACAAGTTCACCTAAATGAAGACAAGTGCTCAGAGAAGTTTTCCGTCCATGAGCTTTGAGACGGGACACCGAAAAGCAGAAGAAACGATGGAACGAATCTCATAGAGGCTTTTATCAGGTCTGATTCGTCTATCTGCTGAGGGGCGGCGATGCCTGCATCCGTTGAATCGCAGTGTCATTAGAGACATTGTGCAGGAGAGTAGGAGAGTCCCTCGAATGTCGCCAGATGTGGTTTGTAAGGTTCAAAGAATTTGCAGCGTTGTAAGAGTGATGAAGAATCCCCAGCCGGAGTGAGGCCATCACGACCTCCCGGCGATCAGAGTTGTTGTTGACAACATAGCCATAAAATATTAGTTGCTCGCGTTGCGCAGTGAAAACATTTCTATTATCCATTTGCGAAATGGGGTGATTGAAGATGTACCTCAGGACCTCTTGCATTGTGGTCTTACTGCTCAGCAGTGGCGTAGTCTCCTACGCCCAGGTTTCGGGTTCCGCTTCGGATGCACGTCCCTGGCAACAGATTACGGTGCCGACGGTCGCAGAGGCCGCCGCTAACTTCAAGTCTCCGCCACACGAGTACGGCGCTATTCAGCCGTTCGCGAGCTGGAACGGAGCGGATCCGGCGGAGGTCCGTGCGAGGATCTCCCGTGACTTCGATCGGCTTTCCGCGAATGGCATCTTCATCGTGAACCTGTCGCCCGGACGCCGGTCACCGGGAGAGGGAAAGTATCTCTCCCCGGAGCACATGGATCAGGTGAAGTTCACTGTTCAGGAGGCTGCCAAACGGAACATGCGCCTCTGGATTCAAGATGAATCCGATTATCCCAGTGGCTTCGCCGGCGGCTACATCAGCGAGCGATACCCGGAACTCGGCATGCAGGACATCGTTGCCGACATCGATGTGCATGTAGCGCCGGGACAGACGCTCACCGTGCCGGTGCCCCCGGATGCGCTTGTCATCTTGGCCTTGGAATCGGACGTAAGTCAGACAGTGCAGAAGGTCATTCCTATACCGCTGCCGGCGGACGGGCAGTTGAAATGGACAGTACCCAACGAAGGATCAACGCCTAATGAGCCACGGATGTTTTGGCAAGTGGTGTTTGTGCGCCATATCTACCTCAGTTCGCCGACACGGAACTTCAACCGGGCAGACGGTACCAGGGCGAAGGACGCAACCTACTCCATCATCGACTATCTGGATCCCAAGGCTACCGATGCTTTCCTGTCGACAGTACACGAAACCTACCGCAAAGCCGTCGGTGATCAGTTCGGTAAGATCGTGCTGGGCTTCTTTGGCGATGAGCCGGACTACAGCAACGGCATCCCCTGGACACCCACCTTGCTGAGTCAGTTCAAAGCAGAAAAGGGATACGACCTCCTGCCCTATATTCCGATCTGGTTTTCGCACACATCGACGGAACAGTCGGAGCGCGCAAGCGCAGACTACTACGACGTCTGGAGCAGCATCTTTCGGAGCTCCTTCTTTGGCGAGCAGGCGGCCTGGGCGAAGAAGTATAACGTCGAGTATCTCGTACATTTGAATCATGAGGAGACGATGCTGTTGCTGGAGCACAGCGAAGGGGATTATTTCCGCGACAACCGGTATGTGCAGGTTCCGGGAATCGACAACCTCGGCCAGCTCGTGCCGGGTGCGGTGCACCTGCCGGACGGGACCTGGAATATCAACAACAACTTCCCCAAGCTGGCCTCCTCCGCAGCGCACCTCTTCGGTCACCCACAAGTCTGGGCCGAGGAAGGGGGCGGAGTGGGAGTGGATGGAAAGTACCAGATGGACTATCAACTGGTTCGAGGAGTCAACGCACTCGAGATCCGGACTCCGATCCTTCGTTTTGGAGGAGCTCCTGAACCTAATGCGGCGCCCCCGGCCATCCCTCCGCAGGCTTCGCTCATCGCCTGGTATGCCAACCGGGCCGGATATCTGATGGCGGTTGGCCGTCCTGCCGCACAGATCGGTCTCTATCATCCGGGGAACAGCATGTGGCTGGGTGGGGCGGACGCCCAGGAAGCCGACCGGAGCACCACCAAGCTGGGGTGGGAGCTACTCGAACACCAGGTCGATTGGGATTACTTCGATGAGCAGTCTCTCAGCTCGGTAGCTGCCATCCAAGATGGCGGTTTCAAGAACCTGAGTGGTCAGGTTTATAAGGCAATTGTGTTTCCCTCGATGACCGTTATTACGCGCACCGGCCTCGACCGCCTGCGCGCCTATGTCAAAGCGGGTGGAAAGGCCATCTTTGTAGGCAAGACGCCACGGCTGGTTGTGGATAAAACTTTCCTCGACGCCAAGGAGGTTCCGGACCTGAGCTTCGCGACTCTGATCGAACCATCGGAAGAGATTACCTCGCGTGTGATCGACGCACTTCCTGCTTGCGATGTAACTCTGAGTGCAGAATTCCCGAGGCTCACCTATGCCCATCGTGTGTGGCGGGATGGTGACATGTACTTTTTCTTCAACGAGAGCGATCGGGCAGAATCCCGTGTCGCGTCTTTGAAAGGCCGTGGACAAGTCCAGTCATGGGACGTGGCGACAGGGGAGATCCATCCTATGACGGGAGCCACAGTGGAAGGGGGCATGGTGCGTATTCCTCTGACGCTTGGACCCTATGAGGCAAAGGTGATCGTGCTGGGACCGTTGCCCAAGGGAGCTGCCGCTGCCGAGCCGTCTTTCGCATCCGGAGAGGAACTGGCCGAGTTGAATGGAGACTGGACATTGGACTTGAATGGTAAGAAACTCACAACGCCTTTGAAGTCCTGGGAAGAACTGGGTACGCCATCGTTTACCGGGACGGGAACGTATCACAAACAATTCACTGCGCCATCGGTTCCCGCCAAAAAGCATGTGTACCTTGAGATCTCAGCCGCGCACGATTACGCCCATGTTCTGCTGAATGGGAAAGAAGTGGGCGCGCGCGCATGGCAGCCCTACCGATGGGACGTCACGGGTGCTTTGAGGCCTGGCCCAAACGATCTGGAGATAATGGTGAACGCCCCGCCTGCAAGTCGTCCGATAGGGGCGCCGCCACCCGCCGCTGCGCCCGCCAGTGCTGCGAATACGCCAGGCTCGGCCGCACGCAGGCCAAGACAGACCGCTCCCGTTGCGCCGGGCAACACACTTGCTGGAACTCCGCGGGCTCCGGAGGCTCCTCCGGTCTCAGGCCTGCAGGGTCCGATCCGATTGGTAGCCTACTAACCGCAAAGGCGGGTGGAGATGAGCATGAAGGACCGGAGTAGCGGAATTCTGACTGGCCTGATGTCCGTTGTCCTAGCGGCAACAGCCGGAGCGCAGTCCATTGCTCATCTGGAAAAGCACGGCACTACTACGCAGCTGATCGTCGACGGCAAACCTTTTCTAGTGCTGGGCGGAGAACTGGCCAACACGGCATCCTCGAGCACGGAGTACTTGAAGCCGGTGTGGCCGCGCCTGGCGAAGATGCACTTGAATACAGTGCTGACGGGGATGTCCTGGGCACAATTCGAACCCGAAGAAGGCAATTATGACTACGCCCTGGTAGACGATCTGCTGACTGGAGCGCGGCAGCAAAATCTTAAGATTATCTTTGTCTGGTTCGGTAGTTGGAAGAATGGCATGTCAAGCTTCGCTCCGGCTTGGGTGAAGGCGGACCAGAACCGGTTTCCGAGAGCGCAACTTGGCTCCGGCAGATCGATCGAAGTGCTTTCAACTCTAAGCGAAGAGAACCTGAAGGCCGACTCCACAGCGTATAAGGCCTTCATGCATCACCTGCACGATGTAGATTCCGAGAAGCACACCGTCATTATGATCCAGATCGAGAACGAGGTTGGAATTCTGGGAGATTCGCGTGATCGCAGTGCGGCTGCGAATGAGGCGTTCTCCGGGCCTGTGCCCAAGCAACTGATGGACTATCTGCAAACGCACAAGACGCCGCTCCGCCCGGAATTGAAGATGAACTGGGACGCAAACGGCGACAAGACCAGTGGAACCTGGATCGAGGTCTTCGGAACGAGGATGAGCGACGAGGCATTCATGGCCTGGAACTATGCGCGTTACATGAACCAGGTGACGAAGGCAGGCAAGGCTGAATATCCCGTTCCGGTGTTTACCAATACGTGGATCGTGCAGCCGGAAGACCGCGGGCCGGGAGTCTATCCAAGCGGATGCCCTGAGCCGCAAGTGCTTGACATCTGGCGCGCCGGTGGACCTGACATCGACATCAACGCGCCCGACATCTACCTGCCTAACTTCGCGGAGTGGGTCGCCCGATTCCATCAGAACGGTAACCCGCTGTTTGTGCCGGAGTCGCGCGGCGACGCGTCTGGCGTGGCGAACGCGTTTTATGCCATCGGAGAGCAAGACGCTATCGGATACTCGCCCTTTGGGATCGACAACGCGGCACGCATGCAGCCGGCTTCTACCGGTCCAGCATCGGGCGCCCCCGTCGAAGTTCAGAATCTGCCGCTGGCCAAGGGCTATGAAGTACTGGGGCAGCTCGCGCCCCTGATTCTCAAGTACCAGGGGACCGGGTCGATTGGCGGGGTAGTGCTGAATGCAGAACAGCTGAACCAGTCGATTGTCGTGGCAAATTACACCATCACGGTGAGCAAGGTCCAGAATCGCCGGTCCACGGCGGTTGCCTCGACTGCCGCGGAAGCGGCGCCGACTTACGCGATGATGATCGCGACCGGGCCGGACGAATATGTGATTGCAGGCAGCAACGCAGAGATCACTTTTTCACCCAGCACGCCAGGCCCACCAATTGCTGGATTGGCGCAGGTGCAGGCTGGACGGTATGAGAACGGAGTATGGGTGCCGGGCCGGTGGCTGAACGGAGATGACGTGGTTCTGAACTACAAACTCGCCGAAGCCGCAGCAACAAATCAATCCGGAAGCGGTCTGCGATTTGCGGCCGATGGGCCGACCATCCAAAACGTGAAACTCTACCGGTACAAATGAATGGCTCGGAAGGTTGATGCTGCCTGGGGCAAGCCGGCATCGAAAGACTCAACGGTAGCGCTAAGGCACGTCAAAATAGTTCTTGCTTTTCATGTTCATTTAATTGTGCACGTGAGCAGTGTAGTTAGACCTGAGAGGCTGCGAATGATCCTGGCTCGTCGAAGCGGATTTTTACTGATTTTGTGGACGGTCTGTCTTTCCGGAGCGTTCGCCCAGCACCAACCGATCCTGTTGTGGCCGAACGGGGCTCCCGGGTCCGAGGGTAAGACAGCTCCAGAGGTGGTAGAGGTCACTCCTGAGGGGGAGCATAGCCTTTCCAGCATTAACCATCCCTCGATTACCCCCTATTTACCTGCCAAAGGAACTGCCAGCGGTGCAGCCGTAATCATCGCCCCAGGGGGCGGCCATTACAAACTATCCATCGACCACGAAGGTTATAACGTGGCGCGTTGGATGAGCGCACATGGGGTGGCGGCATTTGTGTTGAAGTATCGACTGGCGCGCGAGCAAGGATCGACGTACACAGTCGAGGGCGATGAGTTGGGCGACATGCAACGCGCTCTGCGCACGGTGCGGAGCCACTCTGCAGAGTGGGAGATCGATCCGAATCGAATTGGAGTGATGGGCTTTTCGGCAGGTGGGGAGTTGGCTCTCCTGGCGAGCACACGATTCGACAATGGTTTGGCGACGACGAACGATGCGGTCGCCCGGGAGCCGTCCAGACCGGCGTTCCAGCTTCTGTTATATCCGGGAGGACTTCCGACAACAGCAACCTTTACGAAGGAGACTCCGCCAACCTTCCTGCTATGCGGAGCAGATGACCGGCAGAACATCTCCGAGGGCGTTCCGGAGCTCTATCTGTCGCTCAAGCGGGCGGGAGTTCCGACGGAGATGCATATATTTTCAGGCGTAGGGCATGGCTTCGGGCTTCGATTCAGCAATCGAGGACCGGTGTCGGAGTGGCCATCGCTTCTGCTGGCATGGATGGATACGATGGGCTTCCTAAAACAGAAATAGGATATACAGACGCGCTTTGCCCTGGCCGGAAAGAGCGGAGACTATGCGGCATCCAATCGTCAAGACTGCATTCGGAACCTTCATTACGGCGTCGGCTGCGCTATGTCTCATCGTGGCTCCTTTGGCTGCAATCGGGCAGAGTTCGACGGTGCTCTTTGGGACGCACGTCGCCGGCCCAGGTAAAGGATTTTCCGCGTCATATTTTGACGCGAAGACAGGAGTTCTGAGCCGGCCGGAGTTTGTAACAGAATCTCCAGCACCGGCCTATTTCGTGCTGGCCGCCGGGCAGACGCGGCTGTATACGTGCAATTCCGATGGCTTCGTGAGCGCGTACTCCGTTACGAATGAAGGCAGGAGCTTGACGCTGTTGAACAAGGTTCCGAGTGAAGGGGGCGATCCCAGCTATATCAGTCTCGATAAAAGTGGAAAATATATCTTTGTGGCGAACTATCAGGGCGGCAACATCGCGGCCTGGTCGTTGAAGCAGGATGGAAGCATCGGGGAGCGAACGGCCCTTATACAGCATACGGGCAAGGGCGTCGACCCACAGCGGCAGACGCATGCGTACGCTCATTCGATCATCGTCGACCCGACCAATCGATTTGTGCTGACCGCGGACCTGGGGCTCGACAAGCTGTTTGTTTATAAGTTCGACGTCAAGACCGGCGCGCTGACTCCGAGTGACCCGGCGTTTGTGAGGGTTCCATCCGGTCTGGGCGCGCGGCATGTGCTCTTCCATCCAAACGGCAGGTGGGTCTACCTAGACAATGAGATGGGGAGCAAGATTGTGTTCTTTCACTGGGACCCGGCGAATGGATCATTGCACCAGGTGCAGGTGATATCGATGCTTCCGAATAACTTTGTGGGAACCAGCGCGGCTGCCGACTTGAAAGTGAGCGCCGATGGAAGGTTTCTCTATGGGACGAACAGGTATGCGGGCCAAGGTCAGAATGGTGACATTGTAGTGTTTGCGATCGATCAGAAGACCGGATTGCTGAAAGTAATTCAGCACATCTCTTCAGGGGGAGAGATGCCCCGGAATCTGGAACTCGACGCTTCCGGACAGTGGATGATAGTCGCAAACCACGGGAGCAACAACGCCGTGGTCTTCAGGATTGATCAGGAGATGGGGACGCTAACCCAGCAGGGCGCGCCAGTGACTGTGCCCTATCCATTCTCGCCCCGATTTGTGGGGGATGGAAAGTAAGAACGGGCGCGGCCGCTGGCGTACCGAATCACGTCCAGACGGCCGCGCTGTTTCGTTTCTAAAACGTTACCTTGGCTCCTAACTGCAGTTGTCTGTTCGGATATGCTCCGCTCAATCTGCCGAACGAAGATCCGCTGGTCGCAGTTGTGCCCAGAGAGCTATAGTTCGTGTGATTGAGGGCATTAAAAGCATCTGCCTGGAACTTGAAACTAACCCGCTCGGTAATTGCGAAGACTTTGGAAAGCGTTGCGTCCACCTGCTGCAGCGAGGGAAGAAGAACCTGGCCGAAGCCGGCGCTTCCAAAGCCGCTGTTGGGAGCAGCCGAAAAGGCAGCAGGATTGAGCCACTGGGCCTGGTGGCTGGCCAGGGCGAAGCGGCTGCCTTTCATATATACAGGAACACCTGCGTTGTAGTTGGCACGGCGGAGACGGTCGATGTGTTGCCAGTGATGGTATAGTACGCCCCGCCTTTGCACGGCGTACATACCGTGAGACGGTGGACGCGCCGACTCCTGCGGCCTTCGCGACATTGATAATGGTCGGCCGCCTGCAGTTTTCCATGCGACCAAGTACTATTTCTCTTCCTGGAGAGTGTCAAGAAGACGCGGGTAGGCGAGGGTCGGGAAGGCAGCAATCACCCTCGCACCGGCGCAGGCAGATTTGCCGGCATCCAACTCG
>Ga0302324_100015645_pt1 | contig 15201 bp, 8 predicted proteins | sample Palsa_T0_1_FD_201949 | JGI IMG/M metagenome (GOLD analysis project Ga0302324, IMG submission 201949) | Peat permafrost microbial communities from Stordalen Mire near Abisko, Sweden - Palsa_T0_1 | ecosystem: Environmental > Terrestrial > Soil > Palsa > Peat permafrost | place: Sweden: Abisko...
CCGCGCCCGCGATTCCATACTCCTCGAACACTTTCCTTTGCAGCGCCACCGGAACGGCCTTGTTCTTAATGTTTTCCTGCGCGCACACCGCTGGCCGGCTCACCAGCAGCGTCGCGCCGGGGGTGAGCCTCGAATCTGGAATCGAGACCACAGGGGTTTTCGGAGGCTGCGTAATCGAACGAACCAGCAGCAATCCAAAAAGCAGCAAACCGCAGAGAGCGGCCGCGGTTAAAGCGCGCGGGACGCTAAACCAGCTTGCGTAGCTGGATGTCGAGGACAGCTGCGCGAGCTGCGCCTTCAGCAGAGCGCGCGGACCAGCGGGCGGCAGCTCCGCGCCGAATTCCTGTTGGTAGACGCGAACAAAGCCGCTGATCGCATGCTCCAGGTCCTGGCGCCGCGCGCGGCATTTCCAGCAACCGGCAAGATGGTCCCGCACCAATTTCGCGTCCTGCGGCGAGAGCTCACCCTCCATGTCCAGCAGTAATCGTTGGTCCGGCAGATGTTCGTCGAAGGTCATAATCACCGCTCCGCGGATCGCGCAATGCGCGCCAAAGATCGGGCCAGCGAAATCGATACGGAGCCGAGCGACATATCCAGAATCCCCGCAATCTCCCGATAGCGCAAGCCCTCGGCCCGCAAAAACAAACAGCGCCGATCCTGTTCCGGCAGCGCGTCGACCACCGCCAGCAGACGCTGGCGCATCTGATCGTTCACCATCTGATCCTCCGGATTGGGAGCCGGATCGATGGCCAAGTCCTCGGCGCCCGAGTCCGCCTGCACCTCCAAATCACGGCGGGTGCCGTAGCGTCTCTTCAACGCCAGATTGTGCGCCACCCGGAACAGCCAGCCGCGAATATTGTCTTGGGATTTGCCGCGGTCCAAATGTTGAAACAGGGAAAGAAATACCTCCTGCAGAATCTCCTCGCGATCCGGCGGCGTAAGACCGAAGCTCGAAAGATAACGCAGCATGGGGTCTCGGAGCTGATCGAAGAAGGTCACCACCACCTCCGCCAGTTGATTCCCGTCCGTCGCCGGCGTGGCTCGCAACCCTGGCAGGACTGTCGAAACTGTGAGACGCGACGACATGGACTATCTATACTGTATATTCTGCTCGCCATCGGTTTGTTCAACGTTTTTTCGCACACCCTGGCGAAAAAACAGTGAACTTCTAGAACTCGTCTGTTAAGGGCGAAATAAGGCTGTATAAGGGCTCAAAGGGGGTCATTTCGGATGATTTAAGGGCGATTTAGAACTTAAACTTCAGCGCCATGCTGCGCGCGGCGCCACCTAGGACATTTTCCTGTAGAATAGGAGGCCGAATGGCTCCGCTGGTTTCCGTCGTGATACCGGTGTTCAATGGCTCGGATCATCTGGATCGATGCTTGGCATTCCTGAGCTTGTCTCAGGAGGCACCGCTTGAATGCATCGTCGTGGATGATGGATCGACCGACGATTCCGCCAAAATAGCGCAGCGATACGGAGGGAAAGTGCTGTCGACCGGGGGCCGACAAGGGCCTGCCCGCGCGCGCAATATCGGGGCGGCGGCGGCCGAAGGGTCGATCTTGGTCTTCCTCGACTCGGATGTGACGATCTACCCGGACACACTGGCGAAGCTCATCGGCGAATTCGCCGCTGACCCGCATTTGGACGCGGTGATGGGTTCTTATGACGATGAGCCGTCGGCTGAGAACTTTATCTCGCAATACAGGAACCTGATGCACTGCTTTGTGCACCAACATTCGAACCGCCAGGCAACGACGTTCTGGGCGGGCTGCGGGGCCATTCGCCGGGAGGTATTCGTCAGTTTCGGAGGCTTCGACGAGAAATACCGTGCGGCGGCAATCGAAGATATCGAGCTCGGATACCGGATGGCGGCGGCGGGCCGGAAGTTGGTCCTGCGCCCCGATATCCAAGTGAAGCATCTGAAGCGCTGGAGCCTGCGAAGCATGATCAAGTCCGACTTCCTGCATCGCGCGCTCCCCTGGTCGGAACTGGCGATTCGTTCGGGGCGGATGCCGAACGATCTGAATCTGCGCGTGAGCCAGAGGATCAGCGTATCACTGGTTTTCCTTCTGAGTATCCTGGCTGGATGCCTGGTTTGGGGCCGCGGCGCATACTTCCTGCTTCCGCTGATGGTGACCTTCTTCATCCTGCTGTCGTACTATTGGCTGGAATGCTCCAGGCGAGATCACGTGCTGATCACCGCATTGATGACGACGCTGGGAGCGATTGGATTGCTGGCTTTCAGGCATCACGTCGGGGTCGTGTTCCTGCTGGTGCTGCTCAGCTGGTTCGCGGTGTTTGCGCGACGCCGATATGCGAAACCGTTAAGCGTCTGGAGCAGGCGAACGGGAGTTTTGGTGGGCGGGTATTGCTGGTCCGTGGTGGTGTTCGCATGGGTCTACCTGCCGTCCAATCGGTTGGGAGTCGCGTTTCTTATCGGGATGCTGGTGGTGGTGGCGCTGAATCAGCGGTTTTATCTTTTTCTCGCCGGCCATAGGGGCCGGTTATTCGCGCTGGCAGCGATTCCGTTTCATTTGCTGTACTTCATTTCGAGCGGGCTGGCGTTTATGCTGACGCTGATCCGGTATCGTCTCGGTCATTTTGAAAGTCCCGTGGTTCTGACGACGGGCGGGTCGTCGAATCCCGGCGTAAGCTGACCGCTCCCGAAGGTCGCGGTTCTTAAAGATTAATTGACTTCTTTTTGCGCAAATATCAGGAACGTCGGCCAGTTCGGCAGGGGGGTGTGTCCGCCGCTATGCTGGCGAAACGCTACATCGCCGTCGATCAACGGGGTCTCCACAGAAGGAAACTCAGTTGTCCCGAGGTCGCGCTTGCCCAGCAGCTTGTAGACAGGCCCGGCGCCCACCGCGGCCAGGAACATTCCTTTGGCGTCCACCCAACCGTCGCCGGTTGCGCCGGCGCTAATGAACACGGGGCGTGGCGCGCATAGAGCGATTAACTCATGAGAATCTACCGGCAAGTCGTCCCAATTTAACGGCCCCGCATACTTGATGAAGTTGCCGGCCATCCAATGATATTCGCCGGTGCCCGCGACGTTTTCCACCAATTCGCCCCAATTGCGGCGATGCAGTTTGACCCCGCCCTCCCCGGAGGAACTGATGAACGCGATCGCGAAGCGCGGATCGTATGCCATAGTGACGGCGGCTGCTTTGCCGTAGCGGGAATGACCCTCGATGCCTACGCGCCGTGCGTCGACCGCCGGGTCGGTTTCGAAATAATCGAGAGCGCGGCTGGCTCCCCAGCTCCATGCGCGCAGCGCGCCCCAATCGTCCAGCTTGCGTGGTTGGCCTTTGTTGACCAGGCCGATGATGCCTCGCGTGAGGCCCTGCCCGTTATCGGCTTGAATGCTTCCGGGGACCAGAATCGCGTAGCCCCAACCTTTCGCCAGGACTTGTTTTTGCCAGGTTGGTTCCGGCGGCGCGGGTCCGCGCCTTGGTCCGTTGAAGCCGAATTCCATGATCACGGGGACTTTTCCCTTGGCGTTTGCCGGGGTCGTGAGCACCAGCTGGATGTCCACGGCGATTTCAGGAAAAGCGGAGTTGTCGACATGGCCGATCAGGGTTTTTGTAATAACCGCGTCCGTAGTGGTGCTGATTACTTCCCATTTCACGGCGGGTGTCACCGGGGGAACGCGGCCGTAAATTTCGCGATCGAAATCCTCGACAATCTCCGGGCGGCGTTGATCCCACCAAATTTTGGCGCTCGTGACCCTCCTGCCGTTCTTCAAGACGAGAGGGTCGGGAAGGCGGGGATATGGATTCGCCTTGGACTCATCGTAATTGGCGTAATTGGGCGCGTCCGGGTGACTGCCGTCGGCTCCAGGGCGAAGTTTGGTGATATGCAGGAGATCCATCAATCGTTGATGATCCTCCTGCGCGGTGAGGGTCACGACTTGGGCGCTCGCTGCGAGGCAAGCGGAGAGGAGTGCCAGAAATTTCCGCGTCATGCTATAACCTCCGGCGTGACTCCAAAATGTTTTTGCAGGACCAGAGCGACGGTTCCGCGCAATCTCGCCATGCCGTCTTCATGGACTGGAATCAACTTGGGCGCTACGCCGCCGGACAAGCCTTGCGCCTGTATTTCCGCCTGGATCACGGGTCCGAATCGATGCCAGGAGCGGGTGAGGTCGCCGATGATTACGATTTGTTCGGGGTCCAATCCGGCTACGATCATACGCATGCCACGGCCCAGGAATTGGGCCATCGTTTCCAAGGCCTTGGCGGCCCGGCCGTCACCCTGATCGGCGAGGCTCAGCAAGTCCTGAAAGCTGAGGCCGGTCTGCGCACTCGACTCAAAATAATAACGCAAGGCGGCGCGATTGGAGGCGAACACTTCCCAGCACCCGTGGCTTCCGCAGCTGCAGAGGGGCCCGTCGGGATCAAGAGGCACATGGCCAAACTCTCCAGCCATTCCGCTGAAGCCGCGGGCGAGACGGCCGTTGACGAGAACGCCGGCGCCGATTCCTTCTGACACCGTGACCACCACCAGGTTGCGGCTCTCGACATGATCGAACCATACGGCGGCGAGCACGCAGGCATTGGCAGCGTTCTCCATCTCGACGTCGAATCCGGTGGCTTTCTGGACTGCTTCCGCAATATCGAACTCCGTCCATTTCAGGTTGGGCGCGAACACCAGACGCCCGGAGCCGGGTTCGACGCGGCCGGGCAGGCTGATGCCGATGCCCTCCACTTTTTTCCCGCCGCAGGAACGGAGCAGGCGCTGGATGCGCGCGATGACGCCGTCAATCGCGGTCTTGGGATTGCCGGCGGTGGGTATCACTTCCTGGGATGTGAATTTTCCGTTCACATCGGCGAGCGCAACCGTGATTTGCAGGGGACGGATATCGACTCCAATGATCACCCGATCGTCGTTGAGGCGCAGGAAAGTCGGGCGGCGGCCGCGCGGCGGACGTCCGGTGGGCCCTTCGAGCACCCAGTGTCCTTCGATGAGATCTTCGACGATAAGGGAGATGGTGCTGCGCTGCAATCCGGATATGCGTGCGAGGTCGGCGCGCGAAATGGGCTGCTTGGTGCGGATCAAGTTGAGGACGGCTCTCCTGTTGATATCGCGGATACCTTCGTTCGAAGCGACTTGCATCTTCTTTTTGTCAGTTGCGCGCATACGCGAGCTCTTTAATTAAGTTCAACCATACAACAAATTGAAATAACTGCTATTGAATCTCGACATAGTCCAGGGCGGCACGCTCCGCGCCGTTGGGCACTCCTTCTATGCGGATCAGGTCGCCGGTTCGGAGAGCGATTCCGGTTACGGTGCGGCGGGTGGAAGAGGACGCGTCGACTTTCGCGCGGCGCTCCGGAACGCGATCGTCGGCCGCCCATTCATCGATGAGCTGATCGCCGACGAACATCCGAAAATGCGAAACACCAGTGCTCTGGTCGAAATACTGGACGCGAATCGTATGCCAGCCGGACGAGCCCTGATAATGGAAACTGGCGGAGCATCGCGCCACCGTGCACTCGATCGCCTTGCCTCCGGACGCGTCTTCCCACGGCGTAACAGGCTGGATGCCGTAACCATCGAGGGTCATATCTTCGGCTTCGACGCGGCCCGGGTAGTTTCCGACGCGCCCCTTGGCGTCCGGAATTCCGGAGGCGCGCAGGAACCACATCGTGACCGCGTCGCGCCAGACTTGCGCTTGGCCTGCTTGATATTCGAGCTGATGCAGAACTTCGGCGAACCGCTGCTCGTCGATGTGATGTTCGAGAGATCGCCACTGGCGTACGTAGGCTTCTACTGCCTCCGCGCCTTCATAATGCGAATCGTACAGGAACTGAATGACGGTTTTTCCGGAATGGAGTTTATAAGTGTAGGGCACGTGGTGCAGGAACAGGAGGAGATCGTCGGGACAGGTCGCGAGCGATTCGAACATTCGCGCGATCGCGGGACGATATTGGCCGATGTAGCCCGTGCCGGTCGCCGTCGTCCGGTCCATGCCGACTCCCTGTTGATCGGCGCGATGCCATTGGCCCCAGCCGTTGCGCTCCGATGCTTCGACGGCGACACCGTAGTGATTGCCGACGATATCGGTTAGCGTTTGCAGCCCCAGCGGGCCGGTGTAATTCTCATACGTGCGCCAGGAAGTGAGCTGCATCTCGGCGATGGTGTCGATGGTCTTTGGGTTGTTCGAGAAGGTTTGCGCGGTCCACTCGTCGATAATCTGGCGCGATGTTAAATCGGGATTCCAGGCGAGACGGCCGAATCCGTAGAGATTCGCTTGCGAGAGCTGATTGCCGAACCAGCTATCGTCGAGGCCGACGTTCGCGACGCCGACGAATCCGCGAACCAGAGACTTCACCGGTGCATTGCCCATATTGAAATCGAGCGTCTCCTTCCACTGCGGCACCAGAAAGACCATGTGGCGGCCCTGGCCCATGTATTCCTGGGTGATTTGCAGCTCGATCGCCTGCTTGGTTTTTTCCAGCGCGGCGAATACAGGAGACGCGGGCTCGCGGACTTGAAAATCGATGGGCCCGTTCTTAACCTGGATCACGACGTTATCGTCGAACTGGCCGTCGAGGGCGGCGAAATTATCGTAGGCGGCGCGCGCGCGATCGTTTTTCGGGTTGTTCCAATCCATATGGTGGTCGTAAACGAAGCCCCGGTAAAAAATCAAACCGCCGTGCGGCTTCAGAGCTCGGGCGACCACGTTGGCCGCGTCGGCGTGGGTTCGCCGGTAGGCGGACGGGCCCACCTGGCCCTCGGAATCGGCTTTCATCACGACGCCTCCGAGATCGGGAACGGCCGCGTACAGCTCGTCGATTGTTGTTTTCCACCAGGCGGCGACGCGTGGGTCGAGGGGGTCGAACGTGTCGAGTCCGCCGACGGTTTTCGGGCTTCCGAAATCGACGGAAATTTCCGTCTGCACGCCCCAGGGGCGCAGAGCCGCGGCGATGGAGGCGATTTGCGGGAGCAACTCGGGTGACAAGATGCGCTTGTCGGCGTTCACGTTGTTGATCGCACAGCCGTTGATTCCCAGCGATGCCAGAAGGCGGCCATATTCGCGAACGCGAGTCAGGTCGGCGCGCGCGTGGCCATCGTCCCAGAAAATAGATCGGCCTCCGTAGCCGCGCTCGATGGAGCCGTCGAGGCGGTCCCATTGATTTACCCAACGGACGGGCGCGTGAGGAGCCTGCTGTTCATCGAGATTGGCGATGGGCTGCGCCAGCGCAATTTTTCGCAACAGGGCGAAGGCTCCGTAGAGGACTCCCCGATCGTTGAGGGCGGTGACGACCGTGTAATCGATTCCGCCGGCACGGAGCGTCTTCAGCCAATAAGCGTCGGGGGACAAACTTGCGGAAAGAGGGAAGGCCGCTAAGGTGCCGAGGACGATCGCATTTTCCCGGGGCATACCGGATTCGAGGCGCAGAGTTTTGCCGGTCATGCCGCGGAGGCCGCGCAGGATTTCATCGCGCGCGCTACTTAGCATCGGAGAGTCGCCGATGGTCGATAGCACAGCGGGCATAGCCTGCGGACTCTGCGGCGAATATCTTAGCCAGGCGTCGCGGCCGGTTTCCGCGTGCAGGGCGATCGCGATGAGGAAGGGCGCCAACTTCACGAATTTACTCCCGAGGCCAGGAAGCCTCCGTCGACCGCAATGCACTGGCCGGTGATGAAGCTCGCGCCGTCGGATGCGAGCAGCACCGCGGCACCTACCAATTCTTCCGGATTGCCGAAACGATGCATCGGCGTGCGCATCAGCATTTCCTGGCCGCGCGCAGTGCCGTTCACAATTCCGTTGGTCATCGCCGTGGGGAAAATTCCAGGCGCGATCGCGTTGACCGAGATTCCGTCTTGCGCCCACTCGCAGGCCAGGCTCCTGGTGAGGGACAGTAATGCCGTCTTCGTGGCGCAGTACGCGGCCACTTCGTGGAAAGCCAAGAACGATCCCAACGAGACGATGTTGATGATGCGGCCATGGCTCGATGCCTTTAGTGGCTCATAAAAAGATTGGCACCCTCGCAGCGCTCCGGTCAGATTCGTGTCCATAATCGAGGACCATTGCTCCTCGCACACCTTGACGGTGGGCTGCTTAAAAGTAAAGCCAGCGGCGTTCACCAGAATGTCGACGCGTCCGCACTGCTGCAGGATCTTCTCGCGAAGAGCATCGATCGATTTCCGGTCGCGGACATCGGTCACCTGCCGCAAGGTTCGGCGTCCCAGTGCCTTCACCACGCCGCAGACTTCTTCGATGTGATCGGCCCGGCGGCCCGTCGGAACGACGTCAGCCCCCTGTTCGGCGAGTCCGATCGCAATGGCGCGGCCGATTCCCGAAGTGCCCCCGATGACGACGGCGACGCGATTCGATAGATCGAAAAGTTGAGGCATTTAGTTGGGAATCTGGATGACGCGATCGTCTTTCGGATCGGCCCATCGATCGTTCGGAACCAGCGGAGTCCAGCCTGGGCGGCCGGGGTCCTGATCGTACGGATAAGGACCTAAACGGCGATATAACTCGCTATATTCTTCCAATTTCGCGCGGTTTAGAGTCACGCCAAGTCCCGGGGCGTCAGGCACTCGAATCGCGCCGTCGATGTACTGCATCAGGCCGCCTTCAATAATATCGTCGGTCAAGTGATGATAATGCGCATCGGCTGCGAACGACAGATTCGGTAAAACCGCGCCCAGATGCAGCATGGTCGCGAGCTGAATTCCCAACTCGCCCGAGGAGTGCACGGCAACCCCCAGCTGAAATGTTTCGCAAACACCGGCCGCTTTTACGCAGGCGCGAATTCCTCCCCAAAATGTTGTGTCCAGAAGAATCACATCGACCGCGGTATCGAGAACGTTGGCAGCAAGCTGCTCGAAGTTGACCACCACCGTATTCGTAGCCAAGGGCACCCGGACCATCTCTCGCGTGCGGCGCATTCCATTTAATCCGTATACCGGATCTTCCAGATAATCGTTGCGCAACCCTTCAATCGCCTGTCCAAAGCGGATGGCCTGTTCAGTGGACCATACGCCGTTGGGGTCGAAGCGCAGGGAATCGGAGGGAAACGCCGCGGCCAAGGCTCGATACACTTCCAGTTCGTAGTCGGGCGGAAAGACGCCGGCTTTCAGTTTGTGAGTGTGAAAACCGAACTCCCGCTTCTGCGCGGTCGCGTATGCCAGCATTTGGTCGATGGTGCGCGTCTCGCCCGCGCCGGTCCGCGGATTCGGGTACCGGAAAAAGCAATAGGAAGCGAAGGCCACCCGGTCGCGCAGCCGCCCTCCCAGAATGTCGCACACCGGCACGCCCCAGTCCTGGCCGAGCAGGTCGAGGCACGCGAATTCGAGCGCCGCCAGGACCTGCGTCCGGTTGTTATAAAGCGATGCGGTCGGATTCGCGATCAAGAACCGCATTTCCTCGAGACGCGCGGGATCGTGCCCCACAAGATAACTCTTCATGGCGCGAAAAGCCTGTTGGGCCGACTCGCCGCCACCGCCCATTTCCCCCAGCCCGATCAGGCCATTGTCGGCCTCAACTTCGATTACAGTTCGGACAAAACGTCCCCAATGACACCCGTTGGCATGCCGCAGAGGAGCCTTGAGAGGCACGGTGACCGTCGTCGCGCGAATGTCCGATATCCGCATATTTAGTTGTATAGCACAACAATATCCTTATGCTGCCAACTTTCCTAAGCATCGAACGTGCGATGGAGGCGGCAGCCACGATATTTTTACATATAATCGGGTTATTTGCCAGATCAAAGTTTTGTTCAGGTATTGACTTTTTCGTCATGGCATGTATATATAGTTTGGATGCCGAACTAAAAGTAGGACGGCTTTGGGAGGTTGGGTTAATCATGTTCAGACGGAATCTCTGTATGATCCGCTGCTCCGTAGCGGTGCTGTTCTTGATATTGGGTTGCCAGGCCGGCAACGCCCAGGTCCTTTATGGATCGCTCACCGGAAACGTCACCGATCCTACCGGCGCGGCAATTCCAGACGCGAACGTGGAAGCCAGGAACGTCGGGACCGGGGTTACTTATACCACGACCACCGACCGGCGGGGTGTTTATACGTTCAACGATATCTCGCAAGGCAACAACTATAAAGTCACGGTGACTGCCAAGGGCTTTCAGACGATGATTGAGGACAACGTTGCCATCTCTGTCAACCAAGTCCGCCGCATCGATTTCACCACCAAACTGGCGCAAACCAGCGAAACCGTCGAAGTGAATGCGGCCTCCTCCGTGCTGCAGACCGATCGGGCGGATGTGCATCATGTGATCACTTCACAGGAGGTGGAAGAGCTTCCTTATAACGGCAGCGAAGGCAAGAATTTTCAGTCCCTGCTGCTGCTCCAGCCGGGCTCGGCGACGACCGCCGGCACGGGCGAGGCGAACTCCGCCGCGGGCAATCCTCAGCGCGCGATCACGGTGTTCATGAACGGCGTATCTTCGCAGGCCAATAGCACTCGATTGGACGGCGCGCTCAACGCCTATCCATGGCTGCCGGTGAACATCGCATACGTGCCGTCGCCGGAAGCGATTGAGACGATCAGCGTGAGCGCCAACGCTTTCGATGCGGAGCAGGGCGCGGCGGGCGGCGCCTACGTTAACGTGGTGATTAAATCCGGAACCAACGATCTGCACGCCGTTTTCTTCGAGCGCAATACCAACAACGCTTTTGACGCCATCAACAATTATTTCTCGCACCCGGGGAGGCTCGCGAAGAATATTCAGAACCAGTTTGGCTTCGCCATCGGAGGTCCCATCGTGATTCCGAAAGTTGTTCACGGCAGAAACAAACTGTTCTGGTTCATGAGTTATGAAAGCACCAGGCAGGATCAATTCGCCTCCGACCCGAATCTGACTTTACCCACGGCCGCGATGCGCACCGGCGATTTCAGCGCGACCGGCGTCGTGGTGTACGATCCTCTCACCGGCAACGCGGATGGAACCGGCCGCACGCCGTTCCCCAACAACATGATCCCGACGAACCGGATCTCTTCCGCGGCAGCCAATCTCACCTCTCTGCTGCCCGCTCTCACCCGGCCTACCAGTTTCTTCAACAACTACGACGCCTATGGCGCGACCACTTACACCGTCGATCGTTACGACTGGAAAGTAAACTACAACCCGACCTCCACTACGATGGTCTGGGGCCGTTACAGCATCTCGCCGATGGACATCGTGGCTCCGCTGGTTTTGGGCAAGGCGGGCGGCGACGCGTTTAACGGCGGGAATCCCGGGCATGCCGGCGGACGCGTGCAAGTAGTCGCCGCGGGCTTCACGAAAACGCTCTCGCCGACACTCCTGATCGACGGCAATGTGGGCTACACGCGGCAGAACATCGGCGCCAATGGCGATCCTCAGGATGGCGATTACGGCACGGATGTGCTGCACATTCCGGGAACCAACGGCGTTGGTCCCAACTATGAAGGCATTCCCGGCTTTCAGGTCGCCAGTTTCGCCAATATCGGAAACACCAATACCGGCAGCCCGTTCAAATTCCGCGACAACCAGTACACCACCAACATCAACGTCACTAAGATCAAGGGTCCGCACAATATGCGAGCCGGTTTTGAATACGATAAATTCGCGCTGAATCACTTCCAGCCTCAAGGCGGAACGTTCGGCACCGCGCGCGGCAGTTTCGGATTTGACGGATCACTCACGGCGCTCAAGAACGGCACGGCGATCAACACGGCTCCCGTGGGTGCGACGCTGCCTGCCAGCCCGTCCAATTCCTGGGGACAGTTCCTGCTCGGATTTCCTTCCGAGACCGGAAAGGTGACGCAGGTCAACGATCCTATCGCACTACGCTTCTCCACCTGGTCCATCTATGCGCGCGACGCCTGGCAGGTACTCCCGAAACTGACCATCGATTACGGCCTGCGCTGGGAATACTACCCGATTTATTCGCACGATTACTATGGCGCGGTGCGCTTCGACCCCACAACCGACAATATTTACGTCGGCGGAGAGGGCGGTGTGCCGTGGAATACAGGCGCTGACGCTAACAAGAAGGATTTCGCTCCCCGCCTTGGCATCGCCTACCGCCTCACGGAGAAAACCGTGATCCGCAGCGGTGCTGGAATCACCGTCGATCCGGATAACATGCGCAATCAGCGCAACCAGTATCCGGCGATCGTCAACCAGGTTTATCAGCCGCTGAACACCTATCAGTTCATCAGCTACGCCGGTGTTCCCAACTCCGACGGCGCCCCGCAGGTTGCCTTGTCCGACGGCGTTCCCTTGCCGACGTATCCCAACATCACGGGCGGTATTCTCAAGCCGTCGACAACCGCTTCCCCCTCGACCTATCTTCCCAGCATCAGCACGGTGACTTTCCCGAAGGACTTCAATCGCGGCTATTACGAAAGCTGGAACTTTTTTGTGCAGCATCAATTCTCTTCGACGCTCAGCGCCGACCTGGGATATGTCGGCACTCACGGCGTGCACACGAATATGGGCGTGAACATCAACGGCTCATTACCAGGAACGGGCACCGCCGGCCGCCTGCTTTATCCGTATGTGACCAGCGACATGAACTCCTATGAACCGTTCGGTGACAACACCTACAATGCCCTGCAGACCAAAGTTCGGAAAACCATCGGCACGTCGCTGATCGGCGCCAGCTATACGTTCGGGAAGGCCATCGACAATTCGAACGGCGATAACGGCGATGCCACGCTGTGGCGCGCCTACCCGGTGTCCTACGCGCTCGACAAGCAGATCGCCGGTTTCGACCGCGCGCAGAACTTTCAACTTTTCTGGGTATATAAGCTGCCGTTCGGTAAGGGTCATACGATGTTGAATAGCGGGCCGGCCGCATGGATCGTAGGCAACTGGCAGATCGGCGGAACGATCGGCCGGGAATCCGGACTACCGTTCGGGATCGGCACTTCGTCCAGCATCAATGCGGGTGGGCAGGCCGACAGCGCGACACAGATCAATTCCTCGGTGAAGATTTTGGGAGGCACGGACGCAGGCCATCCCTACTTCGACGGCACCGCGTTTATCAATCCTCCGAACAACGTGCTGGGGTCGACGGGACACTACCTGCTGTTCGGGCCTGGCTATTTCCAAATGAACGCGAATGTCTCCCGTATCTTCAACTTGGGCGAGAAGATGACCTTCAAGCTACAGGGCGAAGCGTACAACCTTACGAATACGGTAGTGTTTTCGAACCCCGGCGGAAACTGCTGCTGGGCAGCAGGCGCTAACACCTCGGCCGGCTACAACGGCTTCGGCGTGATCAGCGCCACGCAATCGACACCAAGGTATCTGGTGGTCGCCGGGTATCTGCGGTTTTAGAACAGCGCTTTCAATCCGAACTGCAATTGCCGCGGTGCTCCAGCAGCGGTGGTTTGCCCGAAGCCGTTGGTGCCGACCGTGGCATCGGGAGCACTTGTGAACGACGGAGTATTGCTGGAGTTGAATACCTCAAATCGCGCTTGCAGACGCACCCGCTCCGTGATGGGGAAAATTTTCGACAGGATGAGATCGAGGTCAGAAACGCGAGGCATCGTCATCGTGTTCCGCCCCAGGCTGCCATAAGTATACGAAGGCTGGATCGCGAATGCCGCCGTATTAAATGCCTTGCCGACGCTCCACGGCACTGAGTAAGGATTGCCCACCACGTTCGGGCGATCCACGATCACGAGTGTCCCGTCGTTGGCGGGATTGCCGCTATCGACAATCGTATAGGGCAAACCCGAATGGCGCGTGAAGATGCCTCCGATTCCCCATCCGCCGACGAATCCGTTCACCACCGAAGGCATCTGCGAACCGAAGCGTCTTCCGCGGCCCACCGGAATATCGTAGAGGATACTGGTAACAAATCGCTGCCCCTGATCCTGGTTATCCAACGACTTTTCCGCGCGCATGTTCAAAGGATCCTGGAATCCGCAGTTGGTCGAGCTGCCATCCGCCGAGTCCGAACAAATATCGCCCATGGTCTTGGAATAGGTATAGGATGCCAGCACTGTAAGGCCTTTGGTAAGCTGTTTTTCCAGCTTGACTACCAGCGCGTCGTAGTTGGAATTTCCGGCGAACACATATTTGTAGATGCCGCCGAGCGGGGACACGACCACGTCGGATGGCGGGATGATCGCGCTTTGGATGGGCCGGTTGGCATTGATGTTCCCCGGCTCCGGCGGCGCGAAATTGCCGTCGAAGCGGTTGATCAGATGCACGCCTTTCTCGCCTGAGAAGCCTACTTCGAGCAGCCAGTTGAAGGCGAGCTGCTGCTGGATATTGAAGTTATATTGCTGCGCATAGGCGCGGTGCGGATTGGTGGGGAAGGAAGCAAAAGTCAATCCCGTGGCGTGGGCCAGCGAAACTGCGCCGGCGGGCGGACCCTGTGACAATTCCACCGCCGGAGTGGTCTGGCTGCTGGCCAGAGTAACCGTATAGGCGAAGGGAGGATTGTTGGTCAGGAAGGAGGTGTCACCCATCGGTTCGAAATAGGTGCGATAAATTCCGTAACCGGTGCGCAGCACCGTTTTCTTGGTGAGCTGGTACGCCAAGCCCAGCCGCGGCTCCCACCCATCGGAATTGGGATTTACAAGAGATCTGCCCTCATAGCCGCCATTGTTGCTGGCCAGTACTAAGTGCGGATTGGAAGGATTGTCGAGATCGAAATTCGACAGCCTGTTCTGCGTATCGTAGTAGGGCAAGCCGACCTCATACCGCACGCCCAGATTCAGCGTCAGCCTATTGGTAATTTTCCAATCGTCCTGAATATAGGCTGCGGGCAGCCAACCGCGCACATTCACTTTTTCCTCAATGGAAGACTCCCACTGGCTTGACGAACCCAGCAGGAAGTCGGCCATCCCGTCGCCGGTGAACTGGCCGTTGAAATTCCAAATACCGATGTCGTAGTTGGAGTTGACGATGTTGTTCTGGAGCCTGATCAGGTTGACCCCAAACTTCACATTGTGTGCGCCGTGCGCCCAGTTAAAATCGGTGACGATCTGGCGATTTTGGGAGTCGCGAACGGTAGGATTGTTGGCCCCGAGTCCCAGTTGCGTGTAACCGGTAATACCGAAAGAAGACATGGCTCCCGGGATCGAATCGTCTCCCCCCGGGATACCGTATTGGGCGTTGAGATCCGCTGTGCCGCCGACTGCGGGATTCTGCCGCGAGAATTGATTGTAGCTATAGGACGCGCGCGTAATGGCCACCAGAGAGGGCGAGAAAATGTGGGTCCATCCAATGAAGCTATTGT
>Ga0302324_100015646_pt1 | contig 15199 bp, 28 predicted proteins | sample Palsa_T0_1_FD_201949 | JGI IMG/M metagenome (GOLD analysis project Ga0302324, IMG submission 201949) | Peat permafrost microbial communities from Stordalen Mire near Abisko, Sweden - Palsa_T0_1 | ecosystem: Environmental > Terrestrial > Soil > Palsa > Peat permafrost | place: Sweden: Abisko...
TACTTCGAGTACAGTTCGACGATGAGCTGTTCATTCATCGGCGGCGTTTGCACGTCTTCGCGACGCGGCATGGCCACCACACGCGCCTTGAAATTCTCAGGGTCAATCTCGAGCCACGGAGCCACGCCCTGGCTCTTGGCCAGATTGCGCGCTTCGAGCACCATGGTGTTCTGGTGCATTTTCTCTTTCAAGGCGATGTCCTCACCGACCTGAACCAGATAGCTCGGGATGTTGACCTTGTGGCCCTTCACCCGGATGTGGCCGTGCAGGACGAGCTGGCGCGCCTGCGAGCGCGAGCCGGCCAGGCCCATGCGATAGACCACGTTGTCGAGACGGCGTTCGAGCATCACCATCAAGTTCGAGCCGGTGGGGCCCTTAGTGCGCTCGGCCTTCTCGAAATAGGTGCGGAACTGGCGCTCGAGCAAGCCGTAGGTGCGCTTCACCTTTTGCTTCTCGCGGAGCTGCACGCCGTAGCCCACCATCTTCGGGCGGCGAGACTGCCCGTGCTGTCCGGGAACGAAGTTGCGCTTTTCGATGGCGCACTTTTCGGTAAAACACCGCAGGCCTTTGAGGAAGAGTTTCTGCCCTTCGCGCCGGCACAAGCGGCAAACTGCTTCACGATGTCTTGCCAAAGCCTTTTCTCCTTTTGCTCAACTACCCATGTGAACCTGCGCGGCAAGCCGCGCCCCAACAAAATTGAATGCTAGACGCGGCGACGCTTCGGCGGACGGCAGCCATTGTGCGGCACCGGCGTCACGTCCTTGATGGCATTGATGTGCAGTCCGGAAGAAGCCAGCGCGCGCACCGCGGATTCGCGGCCGGCGCCGGGACCTTTTACGCGGACGTCCACCGATTTCATCCCGTACTGATCGCGCGCCACGCCTGCGGCGGTCATAGCGGCCTGCTGCGCGGCGTAGGGCGTGCCCTTGCGCGAGCCTTTAAAGCCCACGGAGCCGGCCGAAGACCAGCTCACCGTGCGGCCATCGGGATCGGTGAGCGTGATGACCGTGTTGTTAAACGTCGCCTGAATGCAGACGATGCCGTGCGGCACCACGCGCTTTTCCCGCTTCTTGCGAAATTCCTTCTTGCGCTTGGAAGTTTTCGCCGCTGCTCCGGATGGTGCAGCTGCTGCGTCTTGCGGTTCTTTTGCCACGCTCGTTTCTCTCCTTAATTCACCGAAGCTGCTTTACTTGCGCGCCATGGTCTTTTTCTTGGCGGCCACGGCACCCTTCCGCGGACCCTTGCGGGTGCGCGCATTGGTATGCGTGCGCTGTCCGCGGACCGGAAGATTCCGGCGATGGCGCAGGCCGCGGTAGCACTGAATTTCAATCAGGCGGCGGATGTTCATCTGCATCTCTTTGCGCAGATCGCCTTCCACACGGCCTTCGGATTCAATGGCCGCGCGCAGACGCGTGACTTCCTCTTCCGTCAGGTCTTTGATTTTCTTGGTGGCGTCCACGTTCGCTTTTTCCGCGAGCGAACGCGCACGCTGCTGCCCGATGCCGTAAATGGCCGTCAGGCCAACCCACAGCCGCTTATTGGGCGGCAGATCCACACCTGCGATGCGAGCCATTCGTCTTCTCCCTTAGCCCTGGCGCTGGCGGTGCTTGGCGTTGACGCAAATCACGCGCACCACTCCGCGCCGATGAACGATCTTGCATTTCATACAGATCTTTTTTACCGAGGCCCGAACCTTCATTTTTTTCTCCGTCCGTTCTGCAAAGACAAGTCAAAATCTGCCGGGCTGAAGGCCCCGGCGCTACATTTAAACCTTAATCCAACCGCCCCGCGCTACTTGTAGCGATAGACGATGCGGCCGCGCGTCAGGTCGTAGGGCGAGAGCTCGACTGCTACGCGATCGCCCGGGAGGATGCGGATAAAATTCTTGCGCATCTTTCCCGAAATATGGGCCAGGACCTGGTGCTTGTTCTCGAGCTCGACGCGAAACATCGCGTTGGGGAGCGGTTCGACCACCGTGGCCATCACTTCGATGGCGTCTTCTTTGCCGCTGCCTTCGTTCGATTTCTTTTTGTCCGTCTCCGGCCTTTTAACCATGCGCTCCTATTTCAAAACAAAAAATCTTAAACCTTAAACCCGCGAGTCAAAATCTGCCGGGCTGAAGGCCCCGGCGCTACATTTAAACCTTTAAACCCGCTACCAGCACGGGCCGCTGGCCTCTTTCGGCCGCGTCAAAATCCAGGGCCCGCCTGCCGTGACTGCGACGGTATGCTCGAAGTGCGCCGAATCGCTTCCGTCGGTGGTAACCGCGGTCCAATCGTCTTCCAGAACGCGCACGCCCGGCCCGCCCGTGTTCACCATGGGCTCGATGGCGAGCACCATGCCTTCCTGCAGCCGGGGTCCCTGCCCCGGCGTTCCGTAATTCGGAAGCTGGGGGTCTTCGTGCATCTTGGTGCCGATGCCGTGGCCCACAAACTCGCGCACCACCGAGAAACCGTTCTTTTCCACCCACTGCTGCACCGCGGCGGAAACATCTCCGAGGCGATTGCCGGGCCGCACTTTGCCGATGGCCTGCTCGAGAGATTCGCGCGTGACTCTCAAAAGTTTTTCGCGCTCCGGCGCGATCTTTCCGACCGGAACGGTAAGAGCGGCATCGGCGAAGTAGCCGTTCAACTCGACACCAAAATCCATCGAAAGAATGTCGCCCTCGCGAACCTTTCGCGACGGCGAAGGAATGCCGTGCACCACTTCCTGATTGATCGAAGTGCACACCGAACCCGGGTACCCGCGGTAGCCCTTGAACGCGGGACGCGCATGATGCTCGACGGTGTAATCTTCCGCGAACTCGTCGAGTTCCTTGGTCGAAACGCCGGGCCGAACCATGGCGCGCATCTTCTCCAGCGCGCCCCAGACGATCTGGCCCGCCTGGTACATTTTCTCCAGCTCTTGCGGCGACTTACAGATGACCATTTCGTCCTTCCGCGCGCTTGAAAATCTCGCCGAGCGCACGGCCCACGTCTTCCACACTTTCCGAGCCGTCCACTGTTTCGAGGACACCGCGCTTCCGGTAATAATCCGCCAGCGGCTTCGTTTTGCGGTCGTACGCTGCGAGCCGCTCTTTCACGATCTCGGGGGTGTCATCCGAGCGCTGTATCAGCTTGCCGCCGTCGCGATCGCAAACGCCCGGCACTTTCGGCGGGCGGTCGTAAACGTTGTAGGTCTCGCCGCCCACGCTGCAGGTCCAGCGTCCGGACAAGCGGCGTATCAAAATCTCCGAATCCACAAAAAACTCAACCACGAGCGGCCTGCCGTAGCCCCGGCGATCGAGAATGGCGTCGAGCTGTTCGGCCTGCGGCACCGTCCGCGGGAAGCCGTCGAAGATAAAGCCGCCGGCGGCATCGGGCTGCGCCAGCCTCTCTTCGACCATGCCCATCACGATCTGATCGGGGACCAACTCGCCGCGCTCCATAATGGGCTTGGCCAGCCGCCCGAGCTCCGTGCCGCGCGTGACCGCTTCGCGCAGCATGTCTCCGGTGGAAAGATGCGGCACCTGAAACCTCTGCGCCACCTGCTTCGCCTGGGTGCCTTTACCAGCTCCGGGCGGCCCCAAGAAAATCAACGCTCGCCTGAGCGCCATCTTCACCGCCAAAGAGCCGTCATTAACCGCGACGGCCCCGCACTCGGCCTTTACGAACAAAGCCGTCGTAATTGCGCATGACCAGCTGCGCTTCCAGCTGCTGCACCGTGTCCATGGCCACGCCGACCACGATCAGAAGCGAAGTGCCGCCGAAATAAAACTGCACGTTCAAGCCATCGAGCACGAACCGCGACATGTGCTGGTCAAACCAATTGCCCACCAGCCACAGATGCTGCAAATGAATGCCGGAGATCATCCATTCCGGCAGCAGGCAGACCACGGCGAGATAAACGCCGCCCACGAAGGTCAAGCGCGTGAGAATGCGATTGATGTACTCCGAGGTATTCCGCCCGGGACGAATGCCGGGAATGAAGCCGCCGTACTTGCGCATGTTGTCCGCAAGTTCCGTGGGATTGAAAATGATGCCCACGTAAAAAAAGGCGAAAAAGATGATGAGCGTGACGTACACGAGCGTGTAGAGCGGCTCGCCCCACTTGATCTGGTTCGCAAACTTTTCAAAGAACGGCGACTTCTTCTGAAAAAATAACGCCAGCGTTTGCGGAAGAGTCAGCAGCGAGCTGGCAAAAATCGGCGGAATTACACCGCCGGAGTTCACGCGCAACGGCAAATAGGTCATCTGCCCGCCCATCACGCGGCGGCCCATCACACGCTTGGCGTACTGCACCGGGATGCGGCGCTGGCCGCCCTCCATGAACACAATGAAGGCGACGACCGCCAGCATCAGGGCTATCAGGCCAACGAGCACAATGGGAGTGAAGGAGCCCCACTGCTGGGTCTTGGCTTTCTCGAATAGATCGCCGACGGCGCGCGGAAGTCCTACGACGATGCCTGCAAATATGATGAGCGACATGCCGTTTCCGATTCCGCGATCGCTGATTTGTTCACCAAGCCACATGATGAAGGCCGAGCCGGTGGTCAGCGTGAGCATGGTCATCAGAATGAAGCGCGGGCCGGGGTGATAGACCAGCGCCTGGCCGGCCAGGTTCTGCTTCGTCAGCGTTTCCGCGATGGTGAACGACTGAAAGGCGCTCAGGACGATGGTTAAGTAGCGCGTGTACTGCGTGATCTTGCGCCGGCCGAGCTCGCCTTCCTTCTGCAGGCGCTCGAGGTAGGGCCATACGACCACCATGAGCTGCAAAATGATGGAGGCCGTGATGTAGGGCATGATGCCGAGCGCGAAAATCGTCAAGCGGCGAAGATTGCCGCCGCTGAAGAGGTCAAAAATTCCGAGCACGGAGCCCTTGCTCTGCTCGAAAAGTTGCTGCAGCAGGTCGGTATTGATTCCGGGCGTGGGGATGAAAGCGCCGAGGCGATACACCCCCAGCAACGCCAGCGTAAACAGGACGCGATTACGCAGGTCCGGCGTGCTGAAGATATTCCGAAATGCCTCGACCAGCTTCTTCATCTCAGGACTTCGACCTTGCCTCCGGCGGCTGCGATCTTTTGTTCCGCCGACTTGCTGAATGCATGGGCCTGCACGGTGAGCGCGACTTTGAGCTCGCCGCTGCCCAGAATTTTCACGCCTTCGCGTTCCACGCGCACGATCCCGTGGCCAAAGAGCAATTCCGGCGAAATGGTGTCGCCAGCCTGAAACACGTTGAGGCTTTCCACGTTGACGACGGCGTAGGTCTTGCGGCCGGGGTTGGAAAAGCCGCGCTTGGGCAAACGCCGGTGCAGCGGCATCTGGCCGCCTTCAAATCCCGGACGCCGCGAATAGCCCCGGCGGGATTGCTGGCCCTTGTTGCCGGCGCCAGAGGTCTTGCCCATTTTCGAGCCCATGCCGCGGCCTACGCGCACTTTGCGGTGACGCGAGCCTCGCGGCGGCTTCAAATTCGAGAGTGTCGGTTTGATGGCCATTTTTTAGTCCTGTTCTGCTAATCCTGTACCTTCACCAGATGATGCACTTTGGCGATCATGCCGCGAATCGCGGGCGTGTCCTGGTGCTCGACCACCTGCTGCATGCGGCGGAAGCCCAGGCCGCGAATGGTCTGGCGCATGCCGCGCGGGCAGCCGATGAAGCTGACCACCCACTTGATTTTGAGCGTTCCAGTTTTGCCCTCGGACTTCTTTTTGGTCGGTGTCATTTTGTTTATGCGGAGCAGCGCTACGAAGCTGCTGGTTCTTCCGCTCCCTTGCCGCGGCCTTCCGCCACTTTGGAGGCGTCCTTGAGGTGCAGGAGCGCATCGAAGGTGGCCTTGATCACGTTGTGCGGATTCGAGGTGCCCAAAGATTTTGTGAGCACGTTCTGAATTCCGGCGACCTCCATCACGGCGCGCACCGGACCTCCCGCGATTACTCCGGTGCCTTCGGGCGCAGGCTTCAAGAGCACCTGGCCCGAGCCGTAACTTCCGAGCACTTGATGCGGGATGGTCGAACCCTTCAGGTTGAGCTTCACCATATTTTTCTTGGCGGCTTCGATGGCCTTGCGAATGGCCATGGGAACCTCGCGAGCTTTGCCCATGCCGAAGCCGGCGTGGCCGCCCTGGTCGCCCACCACGACGAGCGCGGAGAAGCTGAGGTTCTTGCCGCCCTTCACCACTTTCGTGCAGCGGTTGATGGAAACGACTTGATCTTTCAGGTTCGCCTGGTTGGCATCCACCGGACGGCGAACCGACAACGTATCTTTGAGCTCTTGTTTCGGCATAAGTGTCAGAACTTCAGGCCCGCCTCCCGGGCCGCTTCGGCAAGCGCTTGCACGCGGCCGTGATATTGATAGCCGCCGCGATCGTAGACGACTTTTTCGACGCCTTTGTCGCGCGCGCGCTCGGCGATCATCTTGCCCACTACTTTTGCGGCGGCGATATTGCCGCCACCCTTGATGAGCTTGCGAACTTCCGCATCGAGCGAACTTGCGGAGACCAGCGTGCGGCCGGTCTGGTCATCCACCACTTGCGCGCGGATGTGCTTGGACGAACGGTGCACGCAAAGGCGCGGGCGCTCGGACGTTCCCGCGAGGGTCTGGCGCGTCCGCACGTGAATTCTGCGGCGGTGCGCTTCCCGCGATAATCTTCGGACTGGTGCTGCCACGTTCGCTCTCCTTCTCGACTGACTCGACGAACTCGACTAAGCGGACGCCGTCTTGGCGCCGGCCTTTCCGGCCTTCTTCTTCAAGCGCTCGCCGGTAATGCGAACGCCCTTCTGCTTATAGGGATCGGGCGGACGCAGAGCGCGCAGGTTCGCGGCCACTTGTCCCACCTGATTTTTGTCCGCGCCGGAAACCGCCATGTGCGTCAGCTTCTCGACGGTGATCACGATGCCTTCCGGGATGGGGAACTCGATGGGATGCGAGTAACCGAGCGCCAGCACCACGTTCTTGCCCTTCACCTCGGCGCGATAGCCCACGCCGACGATGTCGAGATCTTTTTTGAAGCCGGTGGTGACGCCGGTGACGGCGTTGGCCACGAGCGCCCGCGCCAGACCGTGAAGCGCGCGCTGCTCTTCGGAATCGCGCTTGGCTACCAGCGTGGAGTCTTTTTGCTCGAAGCGAATGCCGCGCGGAATCACCACGTGCATCTTGCCCTTGGGTCCCTGCACTTCCACGGAATCGTCCTTGATCTGGACTTTGACGCCGGACGGCACCGGAATTATTTTGTTTCCAATTCTGGACATGGCTCTCTCAAATCCTCGTGTTCCAAATTCCTACCAAACTTCGCACATCAATTCGCCGCCCAGGCCCGCTTTGCGCGCGGACTGCCCGGTCATCAACCCGCGGGGCGTGGAGAGAATCGAAATCCCCATGCCGCCGACCACCGGGCGAATGCCGGTCTTGGCCGTGTAGCGGCGCGAACCCGGCCGGGAGATGCGCTTCAGGTCGGTGATCACGCTGCGGCGATCGGGCGTGTAGCGCAGAAAGACGCGCAGAGTCTTCTTGCCCTTCTCTTCGACGACCTTGTAATTGGCGACGTAGCCTTCGTCCTTCAGGATGCGCGCGAGTTCCACTTTCAGGTTCGAGGACGGCAAATCCACGCGCGCGTGCTTGGCTCGCGTGCCGTTCCGAATGCGCGTCAAAAAATCAGCAATGGGATCAGTGGTCATTCTTCCGTCCTTACCAGCTAGCCTTCACCACGCCGGGAATTTCTCCCTTGAGCGCGTGGCCGCGGAAACAGATGCGGCACATTTGGAACTTGCGCAGATAGCCGCGGGCACGACCGCAGATGCGGCAGCGGTTGCGCCGGCGAACCTTGAACTTCAGCTTGCGCTTCATTTTCGCGAATTGACTGGTGCGCGCCATGCTTTCTCGTTCTCCTTAAGCCCGGAAAGGCACGCCGAGCAGCTTCAAGAGCTCGCGGCCTTCTTCGTCGCTTCGTGCCGTAGTCGTGATGGTGATGTTCATGCCCTTGATTTTGTCCACCCGCGTGTAATCAATCTCGGGGAAGACCAGCTGGTCCTTGATGCCCAGCGTGTAATTGCCGCGGCCGTCGAAGGAATTCGGCGGCAGGCCCTTGAAATCGCGGACGCGCGGCAGGACGATGGCCGAAAGGCGGTCGAGAAATTCGTACATGCGCTCGCCCCGCAAGGTGACCATGCAGCCGATGGGCATGCCCTTGCGAATTTTGAAATTCGCAATCGATTTCTTGGCGCGCGTGATGACCGGCTTCTGCCCGGCAATCTGCCCGAGCTCCTGCACCGCGGTGTCCAGCAACTTCACGTTGGCGCTCGCCTCACCCATGCCGATATTGACGGTCACCTTGGCCACGCGCGGGACGGCCATGGTGTTCTTGTACCCGAAGCGCTTCGAGAGCGCGGGTACGGCTTCCTTGCGATACTTTTCATGCAAACGAGTAATCATTTCTTCGCTCGGCCTCTAGTTCTCGAAAGTCGTGTCGCAGCGCCGGCAGATGCGCACCTTGGTGCCGTCCGCCAGCTTGTTGTAGCCCACGCGCGCGTGCTTTCCGCATCCGGGGCAGACCAGCATCACGTTGGAAACGTGAATCGGCCCTTCGCGCTCGAGGATGCCGCCCTTGATATTCTTCGAGGGGTTCGGGCGCGTGTGCTTCTTGATGATGTTGGTATGCTCGACGGTGACCGTGCCCTTCCACAAATTCACGGAAAGCACTTTGCCGCTCTTGCCCTTCGAGCGCCCGGACATCACCCGGACCATATCGCCGTGGCGTATGCCGGTAGCCGCCGGTTTTTCCTTAGGTTCTCTCATCGCTACCACACTTCCGGAGCCAGCGAGATAATTTTGGTGAACTTCTTTTCGCGCAGCTCGCGGGCCACCGGCCCGAAGACGCGCGTCCCAATGGGCTCGCCGGCATCGTTGATTAGCACCGCGGCATTGTCATCAAACCGGATGTAGGTGCCATCCCGGCGCCGCTGCTCTTTTCTCGTGCGCACCACTACCGCGCGCACTACCTTGCCTTTCTTTACCTGGCTGTCCGGAGTGGCCTCTTTCACCGCGGCGGTAATAATGTCGCCGAGGCCGGCCACCAGCCCTGCGTCTCCTCCCACGGGGAGGATGCAGGTCAACTGGCGGGCGCCGGAATTATCGGCAACCGTCAGCCATGTTCGCATCTGAACCATAATCGTGCTCCCTTAGTTCCGCTGCAGGCTCGGCTAACGCGCGCGCGACGAGCGCGCCAACACTTCTTCGAGCCGCCAGCGCTTCAATTTCGAAAGCGGACGCGTGGAAACAATCCGCACGGTATCGCCCACGCGGGCTTCGCCCGTTTCGTCGTGCGCGTAATATTTCTTCGCCGAGCGCACCACCCGGTGATAGAGCGGGTGCTGCACCGCGCGAGTGACCTTCACCACGATGGTCTTCTGCATCTTGGCGCTGGTAACCACGCCGGTAAGTTCCTGGCGCACGCCGCGCGCGCGCGGGCTCTCTTGTGCCGCTGCTGTTTCGTTGGCCATTACCCTTTCCTCAATTCGGCTTCGCGCAGCAGAGTTTTCACCCGGGCGAAATCGCGCTTGGCTTCGCGCAGCTTCTTCAAGCCTTCGGCCTGCCCGGTGGAAATCTGAAAGCGCAGGCGGAAAATCTGCTCGGCCAGCTCCTGCTGCTGCACTTCGAGCTCGCTCGGATTCATCTCGCGAAATTTCTGAGTACGCCCCGCCATTACAGTTCCTCCGCCCGGCTTACGAACTTCGTCCGGATGGGCAGCTTGTGCGCCGCGAGCTGCATGGCTTCGGTCGCCGCGGCCAAATCCACACCCGCCATTTCGAACATCACGCGGCCCGGCTTTACCACCGCAACCCAGTGCTCCGGTGGCCCTTTGCCCTTGCCCATACGAGTTTCGGCCGGCTTCTTGGTGAACGGCTTGTCCGGGAAAATCCGGATCCAAAGTTTTCCGCCGCGCTTGATGAAGCGCGTGATGGCGACGCGCGCGGCTTCTATCTGGCGGTCGGTGATCCAGGCGGGTTCGAGCGCCTTCAGGCCGTAATCGCCGAACGCGAGCGACCCGCCTCGCCAGGCTTTCCCGCTACGCCTACCGCGCTGCTGCTTGCGGTACTTAACTTTTTTCGGCATCAACATGATGTTTTGCCCGTTTCCTTAGGATGCTTCCGAGCCGGCTGCTTTGCCGGCGCGCGGCGGCATTTTTTCGCCTTGATACACCCAGCACTTCACCCCAATCACCCCGTAGGTGGTGTGCGCTTCGGCAGTGCCAAAATCGATGTCCGCACGCAAGGTCTGCAGCGGCAAGCGTCCCTGCAAGTACCATTCTTTGCGCGCGATTTCGGCACCATTCAAGCGCCCCGCCACGCGCACCTTGATGCCCTTGCAGCCGAAGCGCAGAGCGGAATCAACCGCTTTACGCATGGCCCGGCGGAAGGCCACGCGCTTCTCGAGCTGCAGCGCGATGGACTCGGCCACCAGCTGCGCGTCGAGCTCCGGGCGATGCACTTCCTGAATGTCAATGTGCACTTCGCGCTTGGTGCGCTTCTGCACCTCGGCCTTGAGCTTGTCGATTTCCGAGCCCTTGCGGCCGATGATGATTCCGGGGCGCGCGGTATAGATGCGCACCACGAGCTTGTTGGCGGCGCGCTCGATATCAATTCCGTTGATGCCCGCCGACTTCAGTTTTTCCTTCAGCTGCTTGCGCAGGGCCACGTCTTCGTGCAACAGGTCAGCGTAATCACGCTTGGCAAACCAGCGCGACTTCCAGACTTTGTTGTAGCCCAGCCGAAAACCGTACGGATGTGTTTTCTGCCCCAAACTGTCCTCCTACTTCTTCTTTTTCGGTGCTTGCTTCGAGCGCTGCTCGAGTGCTTTGCGGGCCTTGCGGACCGCTCCGCGCACGCCCTTGGACGCTTCCGCTTCGGCCGCCGCTGCCGCCACGCGGTCTGCCGCGGCCCGGTGATGCTCCGCCACTTCCACCACGATATGGCTCGTGCGCTTCTGGTAGCGGAAGCCGCGGCCCATCGGCGCGGGACGCATGCGCTTCCAGCGCGGGCCTTCGTTCACGTAACACTGCGTCACGAACAAGGCGTCCACATCGAGCGTCTCGCCGGAATCTTCGGCCTTGCGCTCGGCGTTGGCGATCGCGCTGCGCAAGGTCTTTTCCACTTCTTTGGCCACGCGCTTTTTGGTGAAGCGCAGCGTGTTCAGCGCTTCTTCCGCGCGCTGGCCGCGAATCAAATCGATCACCAGACGCGCCTTCTGCGGCGAGACGCGAATGTACCGCGCCTTGGCGATGCCCCCAATTTGCGTTGAAGCCTGAATTGCCGTTGCCATCGTTTATGCCCTTTTAAGACTTCGGCGCAGGTGCGGCCCCGCCACCAGCTCCGCCCGCAGGCGCCGCGCCCGCCGCAGGAGCGCCCGCAGCAGCAGCGGCCCTTTCGAGCGCCGCTTTCACCGCGTGGCCTTTGAACGTGCGCGTCGGAGCAAATTCGCCGAGCTTGTGCCCCACCATCTGTTCCGTGATGTACACCGGAATAAATTTCTTGCCGTTGTGGACCGCGATCGTGTGCCCGATCATGTCGGGAAGAATGGTAGAGCGGCGCGACCAGGTCTTCAGAACTTTCTTCTCATTCCGCGCGTTCAGCGCTTCCACTTTCACGCGGAGATGGCCGTCGATGAATGGCCCCTTCTTGAGCGAACGCGGCATCGGTCTCCCTACTCCTCTACCCGGCGCAGCTTGATCCACTGCGCGCGGCGAACTTTGCGGAACCCGCGCACCGGACCCGGCACGCGGTGCGAAAGCGGGCAGAAAGGACACACGAAGCGAGTCCCCTGCGCGTTCGCTATTTTTTCCACAATCACGGCCCAACCTGCTTTGCACAACCGAAACTGCACCTGGGGCGGAGGCGCGAGTTTCGATACGATCTTCGCCACGGGCTTGGCTGCGCGCCGCGGAGTTGCTTTCCGCGCTCGCGTTGCCCGCCGTGGTGACCGCCGAGACGTTCGTGTGGCTGTCATGAGTTCGCTCTCTATTCCCCGCCGCGCCGGGTTCATTTTTTCTTGCTCTGCCTTTTTGCTGCTTGCTTCTGCTACGGCTTGCGCCGCTGTTCGATCATCCGGCTGCTCTTACGCTTCTTGCGCGTCTTGGCACCCAGAGTTGGAAATCCCCAGGGAGTTTGCGGGTGATTGCCTTTCACGCGGCCTTCCCCGCCACCGTGCGGATGATCCACCGGATTCATGGCCACGCCGCGCACCGTGGGACGCTTGCCGTGCCAGCGCGTGCGCCCCGCTTTCCCGTAGGTCACGTTTTCATGGTCCAGATTGCCGAGCTGGCCAATGGTGGCCATGCACTCCACGCTGAACCGCCGAACTTCTCCGGAAGGCAGCTTCACCAGAGCGAGATCGCCTTCCTTGCTCAAAAGCTGCGCTGCTCCGCCGGCTGCGCGTACCACCTGCCCGCCCTTGCCCGGAAATAACTCCAGGTTGTGGACCATGGTGCCGGGCGGAATGTGCCGAAACTTCATGGCGTTGCCCGGAAGAATGTCCGCACCCTCGCCGTTCTGCACCGTCATGCCGACTTCCAGGCCCACCGGCTGCAGGATGTAACGCTTTTCGCCGTCGGCGTAGTGCAGCAGAGCGATGCGCGACGAGCGATTCGGATCGTATTCGATGGCGGCAACCTTCGCCGGGATTCCGGTCTTCTCGCGGCGGAAATCGATCGAGCGATATTTCCGCGCGTGCCCGCCGCCCCGATGCCAGGAAGTGATTTCGCCCTGGGCGTTGCGTCCGCCGGTGCGCTTCTTCGATTCCACCAGCGACTTTTCGGGGGTCTGCTTCGTCACCTCGCTCTTATCCAGCATGGTGAGGAAGCGCCTTGACGGCGTGTACGGTTTATAGGTCTTGAGTGCCATGGTTGCCTCTTGCTTGTCCCGTTGCTCGTAAGAACTGCCGCCTGCTTTCAGGCTGTTTCAAGCGCTGCTAAATATTTTCGGCGTACTCGATCATCTTTTCGCCTTCGGCCAGACGCACGTAGGCTTTCTTCCAGTCGCTGCGAAAACCTTCGGCGCGCCCGCGGCGGCGAAACTTTCCGTGAAAATTCGCGGTGCGCACGTGGTCCACTTTCACCTTGAAAACGCGCTGCACGGCTTCCTTGATTTCGGTCTTGGTGGCATCCGACGCCACTTCGAAAACCACCGTGTGCTGCGTCTCTTTCACCCCGAGGCCCTTCTCGGTGATGATGGGCCGCTTGATGATCTGGTAGATCCTCGTGGACATGGCCTATTCCTTCTTCCCTTTGGGCTTGGCCTTCGCCTTGGCTTTCTTTTCTGCCGCCGGCTTTTTGTGAGCCTTTGCGGAGGTCTCCGCCTTCGCGTGGGCCTTGGCCGGCGCTTTCGTTTCTGCCGCGCTCTCGCCGGACTTCTTGGCTTGCGCTGCCGGCGCCGGCTGAATCTGTATCGGCGTTTCCGGCGGGTTGGCCGAAAGCGAGCGGCTCAGCTTCACGGCCGCTTCGCGCGAAAGCATCAGATGATCGTGGCGCAGCAAGTCGTAAGGTTCGAGCGCATTCGTCGGAACCAGAGTGACTCCATCGATATTGCGGCTGGCGCGCTCGAGATTCACGTTTGAGCTGTTGTCCACCAGCAGGATCGACGGCGTTTCCTTTTCCAGCTTCGAAAGCGCCTGGCGGAACGGCTTGGTTTTGTGCGACTCGAGTTCCCAGACGTCCACGATCGTCAATTTCTGGTCCGCCAGCTTCGCGGAAAGCGCCGAGCGCAGCGCGCCGATGATCATTTTCTTCGGCAGCGCGTAGGAATAGCTGTGCGGCGTGGGGCCGTGCACCGTGCCGCCGTGGCGCCAGAGCGGCGAACGAATGGAACCAATGCGCGCGCGTCCGGTTCCCTTCTGCTTCCAGAGTTTCCTGCCCGCACCGCTCACTTCGCTCTTGTCTTTCGTCTTGTGCGTGCCGGCGTGCTTGCCCGCGAGATAATGGCGCACCGCTTCGTGCAGCAGGTGCGCGTTCACTTTCACGCCGAACACGTCATCGGCCAGCTCGATGGTGCCGATTTTCTTGCCTTCCAAATTTTTTACGTCCGCAACAGGCATGGTCTTCTCTCTACAGGGCCGGCTTGGCCTTGCGAATAAAAATGTAGCTGCCGGCGGGGCCTGGAACAGCGCCGCGCACGAGCAACAGGTTCTCGTCCGAATCGATTCTCACCACGCGCAAATTCTTCGAAGTCTTGCGCTCGTGCCCCATGTGCCCCGGAAAATGCTGGCCGGGCCAAACGCGCGAGGGAAACGAGCTCGCTCCGATTCCGCCGGGCGCCCGATGGAACATGGAGCCGTGCGAAGCGTCGCCTCCGCGGAAGTGCCAGCGCTTCACGCCGCCTTGAAATCCTTTGCCTTTGCTCACGCCGGTGACGTCCACAAATTCGCCGATTTTGAAAGCATCCACCAGGACGCGATCGCCGGGTTTGGCTTCGTCCTTGGAATCTTCAATCCGAATCTCGCCCACGTAACGCAGCGGAGGCACGCCGGCTTTCTTGTAATGCCCGGTCTGCGGTTTGTTCACGCGCTGCGGCTTGACGAATTCCACCAGGCCCAGCTGCACCGCGTCGTAGCCGTCCTTATCTTTCGTGCGCCGCTGCACCACTACGCACGGGCCGGCCTGCAAAATCGTGCAAGGCACCGCCGTGCCGTCATCGGCGAAGACTTGCGTCATCCCCAACTTGATTCCGAGTATGCCGTTCACCGCCATTTCGTCCGTTTCCTCGTGAGCGGGCTACTTCGCCGCGTGCTCGCGTCCAAAAGCTTTGATTTCCACGTCCACGCCCGGCGGAAGGTCGAGCTTCATCAGCGCGTCCACCGTGTCCGGCGTGGGTTCCAGAATGTCAATGAGCCGCTTGTGCGTGCGCATTTCAAATTGCTCGCGCGATTTTTTGTCCACGTGCGGCGAGCGCAGAACGGTCCAGCGATTGATCACCGTGGGCAGCGGAATCGGCCCGGCCACTTCGGCGCCGGTACGCTTGGCCGTTTCCACAATCTCCCGCGTGGATTGATCGAGAATGCGGTGATCGTACGCCTTCAAACGAATTCGAATTTTTTCTCCGTTGGGCATGGTTTACTCGATGATCTCGGCGACGGCGCCGGCTCCGACGGTGTGGCCGCCTTCGCGAATGGCGAAGCGCAGCCCCTTCTCGAGCGCCACCGGCGTGATCAACGTGATCTCGGCCGACACGTTGTCGCCC
>Ga0302324_100015647_pt1 | contig 15199 bp, 11 predicted proteins | sample Palsa_T0_1_FD_201949 | JGI IMG/M metagenome (GOLD analysis project Ga0302324, IMG submission 201949) | Peat permafrost microbial communities from Stordalen Mire near Abisko, Sweden - Palsa_T0_1 | ecosystem: Environmental > Terrestrial > Soil > Palsa > Peat permafrost | place: Sweden: Abisko...
ACCCCCCGCTTCCGCGCCGCCTGCAGCGGAGTTAAGTCAGCCGGCTGCGGGTTTCGCACCACCTCCGCAATATCATCCCGGTTCACCCGCATCTTCATCGGTCCTATCGCCACTTCGAAGACGTTGTCATCCACCTGCCGCTGCACCACTGCCGTCTTGCCCAGCGACTTCAGCTTCACCGAATCCCCCGCCGCCACATGCCGGACAATATGCGGCTGCGCGTTCGCATCGCCACGGTCGGCGCCGGTATGCCCTGCCACCACCGAAGAATTGAACTGCTCGCTAAATTCCCGCCGCAGCTTCGCCATCCGCCGCTCAGCATCCTTGGACAATTTTTGCTGCGCCGCCCGGTCATCGACCGCCCGCACCGTCTCCCGCATCTGGTACTCGAAATCCTTCAGCAGCGATTGCAGCTTCACTTCCATCTCGCGGACCTTCACCCGCCACTCCTTCAGCCCCTCAACCTCCAGCCGGTTCTTCTCCCGCGCAACTTCCTGCTCTCTCGCTTTGAGAGCCACACGCTCCGCAGTAATCGCCTCGATCTGCGAGTGAAGCTGGTCCAGAAATCGCCCAATATCCTGAGTCTGCGTATTCAGCCGCGCCCGCGCCGCTCCAATGATGTCCGCATTCAATCCAATCCGGCTCGCAATATTGATCCCCGCCGAGGCCCCCGGAACCCCCTGCCGCAGCTCATAAGTCGGCGCCAATGTCTGCTCATTGAACCCCACCGCCGCATTGATCACGCCCGCCGTATTCGCCGCATACACCTTCAGCGAAGTATGGTGCGTCGAGATCAAACACCACGCCCGCGTACGCAGAAAATGTTCCGCAATCGCCACCGCCAGCGCCGCGCCCTCTTCCGGATCGGTCGCCGAACCCAGCTCATCCAGCAGCACCAGCGAATCCGCCCCCGCAATTCCGGCGATACGGTTCAAGTTCACAATATGTGCCGAAAACGTCGAAAGGTTCTGCTCGATCGACTGCGAATCCCCAATGTCCGCCAGAAATTCCCGAAACAGGGGAAACACGGCCTCCTCCGCCGGTACCGGAATTCCCGCCTGCGCCATGATCCCCAGCAACCCGGTCGTTTTAAGCCCAACCGTCTTCCCGCCAGTATTCGGCCCACTAATAATCAGCTGCCGCTCCGCATCCGCCAGGTGGATCGAGATCGGCACCACCGCCCCGCCCGCCTTCCGCAACCGCTGCTCGAGCAAGGGATGCCGCGCCAGCACCAGCCGCAATTCCAGCGATTCCGCTGGGTCGCCGAACCGCGGCCGAACGCATCCATAATCCTCCGCAAACCGAGCCCGCATCACCAGCGACTCGACCACCGCCAATATCGCCGCGCCCGCCCCGATCACCGCAGCCTGCGCGCCAATCTGCCGCGTCATCGCCAGAAAGATGCGATGGATCTCCGCCTGCTCCTCTTCAAACAACTGCACCAGCTCGTTGTTCTGCTCGATCGTCTCCAGCGGCTCGACATACACCGTCTGTCCGCTCGAGCTCGCGCCGTGGACCACCCCCGGCACCCGCCGTTTGGCATCTACCTTGATCGGAATCACAAACCGTTCGCCGCGAATCGTGATCAGCTCATCCTGAACCCCGCCTCCCTCCGCCAACCGCCGCAGCGTCTGCCGCAAACTCTGCTCGATCTGCCGCTGCTGCCGCTCGATCTCCCGCCGAATCCGCCCCAGGTTCGGCGAAGCATTGTCCGCCAGCGATCCATCCGGCAGCATCCGTCCCCGCAGCGACTCCACCAGCGGCCGCAGGTTCGAGTTCGCCAGTGGAGCGCTCAACGCCACCAACTCCACAATCTCCCCATCCGCCCCGTCTGGCGGAGTCTCCATCAACCCAGCCCACGCCGAAACATCATCCACCAAACTCAGGACATCCCGAATCTCCTCCGCCTCCAAAGCCGCGCCCTCGATGCGCGATTTATCCAGCAGGGGAGTCGGGTCGAACAAGGAACTCAGCGGAATCGAAACCCGCCGCGCCAGCAACCGCCGCATCTCCGCGACTAAGGCATGTTCGCGGTCCAGCCAGGAGCGATCAGTCGAAGGCTGCAAGCCAACCGCCCACGCCCGCCCAACCGAAGAGTGAGAATACCCAGCCAGCAACTCCAGAAACCGCGGCCACTCCAAAGTCGCCGCGCTCAAGTCGCCCACTACCGCAGGAATTGAATTCAGAAAAGACACTACTTCATGGTACTGTGGGCAGCATCACGCAATGGAACCCCGAGCACCTCTTCAACGTAGTTTTATAGTGAAAGCCCAGCCCGACGCCCCTTGAAAGCCGGCGTCCGGCACTGGAGGCACCCATGTACTGCAGCGGATGCGGTCAACCCATAGCCCCAAATCAACCAACCTGCGCCCAATGCGGCCGCCCGGCCTATCAGCCAGCCCCGGCCGGGTTTCCCCAGGCAGCCTATCCTCCAACAGGAGCGGCCTACGCCAACTTCGCTCCCTACAACCGGGTCCATCGCCACATCCAGACCCTCGCAATCCTCTGGCTCGCCTATTCCCTATTGGCCGTCGCTGCTTTTCTGGTCGTAATCCCCATCATCAGCCACATGTTCGGGCACGGCCACGGCTTCGCTACGCCCGACAACTTCCCCTTCCCTATGTCCCTCACCTGGCTTCTCCCGGTAATCACCATCTTCGTCTATCTCCGCGCGATACTTGGAGCGTTGGTAGGGATCGCCCTCCTTCGCCGCGAACGCTGGGGCCGAGTCCTCGCCCTGGTCGTCGGAGTCCTAACCCTGCTCAAATTTCCGATCGGGACTGCCCTGGGTATCTACACACTGTGGGTGCTGGTCCCCAGCCAATCCGCTCAGGAATACGACCAAATCACCACAATCTAAAGGAGTACATCATCGACATATGGTTGGGTAAGTTTGTCCTCCCGACCGGAGCGTAGCGCAGTGGAGGGACCTGCGTTTGCACAGATGCCGGTCAGGACGGCATCGTCGGCATCCAGCTCTACATCGTTGGAAGCGTGGGGTTTCAACCCACGAATAAGCCGATTCCCTAGTCTCTATCCTCAAATCCGCAACAACTCCCGCTGCACCATCCCCGTAACCACCGCCGCATCCATCGAAGTAATCATATCCACCTCGCTCCTCACCCCAAACTCCGGCAAGTAAATCCCCGGTTCCACCGAGAAGCAGGTAAACGGCAGCAGCAATCGCTCATCATGAGTTTCCAAATTATCCAGATGCGCCCCACTCCCATGAATCTCAGTAGCAATGTTATGTCCCGTCCGATGGGTGAAATACTCCCCAAACCCAGCCGCCCGAATCACCCCCCGGGAAGCATCATCCGCCTCCCACCCAGCAATCGGCCGCCGCGCCTCAAACGCCGCCTGCACCGTAGAAATCGCCGCATTCCGAGCATCCCGCACCGTCTCAAACACCAGCTGCTCCCGCGCCGAAGGCTCCCTGCCCACCACGCCCGTCCACGTAATGTCATAGAAGATCGACTCCGCCCGGTCCACCCGGCCCCAAATATCGATCAACACAAAATCCCCCTCACGAATGGGCTTGGTTGCCCCCTCGGTCGCCGCATAATGCGAGTCCGAAGTATTCTCGTTCACCGCCACGTCCGGCGAATTCTCCCAAACCAGACCTCCCCGCCGCATCGCCTCGGAGAGCCACTGAACCATAGCAAATTCGGTCGTGCCCGCAGCCATTCCGTCAGTCGGGCGAACCCGCCGTCCAATCTCCCGAAATCCCTCCATCAAGACCTCATCGATCACCCGCTGCGCCTCGTAATGGGTCGCAATCCGCTCTTCGCTGAGCACCGCCTCAAAGTGGCTCACCAGGTCGGACGAGCTCACAATCGTCTTGCCGAACTCCCGGAGCAATTCCACCGTCCCCGCATCCACCATCGAGACATACATGATCGCGTTGCGAGGCGAATACTGCATCGCCAGCCTCGAATAAGGAGCCAACATCGTCTTCAGCCGCTCCTCAAGCTCCTGCCAAGACGAATAGACTTCCTTAGAACCCGGCAAAGGATCCAACCGCCCAGCCTCAATCCGGTGCACCAGCTTCCGCGGCTCCCCCTCCGCCGGAATCAGGTAATACCACCGCCGCGTCACATGCAACGACTCGCTCAAACCAAGAATGCGGTAAGCGATCGGGTCGCGATGATGGTGGTCGTAAAACAACCACCCATCTAACCCTTGCTCCCGCAAAGCCAACTGAATTGCATCCAGATTCATGTCCGCTAGTCTACTCGACATATGACGACCGCCGCAGGATGCTCCGAGACTAGCGCATCGTCTCAGCCGCCTGCTTCAGCGCACGAAGCCAATCATCGTCGGACGCCGCCAGCTTCTCCGACGGATACATCTTCGCCATCCACGGCCCATCCATCGACTCGTCCACAATCACCAGCGTTCGATTCCCCGGCAGCGGCTTCAGCTGCCAAACATGCACCGCCTTGGCGGTCATCGCCGTTCCCGTCCAGGCGAGGCGCTGTCCCGGTTCAAACAACTGTACTTGCGAATGAATCGTCGTTCCGCCCGTCTGCCAGGTGAAACGCGAACCCCTCGCCAGTGGACCCGTCGCTGTGACCCTGTTGATGTTTTTCTGCCAGGTCGGCCACGAAGACGCATCGACCAGCAACGCCCAGACCCCCGCAGGAGGAGCAGCGATCTCGATCTGAACATGCGCCTTCACCGGCGCCGCCTCATGGATTGAACCCGTCGCCGCCAGCCGATTCAACTCATCCAGCGACCCCCCGCACCCCGCGACTGTCATCGAACCCAAAAGCAGCAACACCGCCGCCGCAGTCTTTCGCATGACGCCAATCTCCTCTTTCTCGAAGTGGGATCTCCGCTCTCCAACATACGCAAGCTCCGCGAAGCAGGCTCAGTACCCTGTGCCCTGTCTCCTTCCTCCAGCCCCGCACTGTAGTAGATTCGATTCAATGGACGAGTCCACCGCAACCCTCCCCGCCATCCCCGGAAAACGCGGCCTCTTCCCCCTAGGCCATCGACCAAGGGCCATCCTCCTCGCCATAATCGTCCTGCTGCTTCTCCTTGCCGCCGCCATCTATCTCTCGAAAGAAGCCCCACCCGAAGCCGCCCGTCTCCTCCCCGAATCCGACGCTGTCGTCTACCTCGACCTCGCCCCTATCCGCGCCGCCGCGAACTTCGGCGCCCATCCCGTACAGCACGACCCCGAATACCAGCACTTCATCGACGCCACCGGCATCCAGTTCGAACGCGACCTCGACCAGGCTGCCTTCGCTCTCCACCGCATGGACAACCCCCTCGGCCCCAACGGTCTCGTCGCCTACTCCAGCATCTTCGTCGGCAAATTCGACCGCACCCGCCTCGCCAGCTACCTAGAAACCATCGCCCAATCCAAAGAAGAATACGCCGGCCACCAAATCTACAACATCCCCATCGAAGGCCGCACCGACCGCGTCGCCATTCTCAGCTCGACCATCGTCGCCGTCTCCAACGCCCCAACCGCCGAGCAAATCCATTCCATCCTCGACCGCCACCGCAACGCGTTTCTCCCGTTCGCCGGCAACACCCTCCTTGCCCAGCGCTACAGCGAAGTCCCCGCCCTCTCCACCGCCTGGGGAATCGGCAAGCTCGCCATCGGCCTCGGCAACGACTTCAAAATCTTCGGATTCTCCCTTCCCCTCAGCACCAGCGCCACCTTCATCGCCTCCGCACGCTGGTCGGGCGTGCTGAATCTCAGGATCGAAGAGATCGCCCCCAATTCCACCGCCGCAACCCTCTCCGCCGACTCGCTCGCCGCTCTCCTCAACATCGCCAAGACCGCCGAAAACACCCTCCCCAACGCCATCGCCAACCCCGACACCAAGACCCTCCTCAACAGCATCGCCATCGACCATCGCAACGACCGGGCCACAGTCACCGCCACCATCCCCCCCGAACTAATCCGCCAACTGACCCAATCCCCCAAACCCGCCTCGCGATAGCCTTAAACAACCTCTCTCAGTCGAAGCTGACCTCTCCTGGCTTAGAAATCTGTCAACCACCACCATGAATTTGTCATCCCGACCGGAACGCAGCGCAGTGGAGGGACCTGCGGTTTCAGCGATTTACCCATGCAACGGAAGCCGGGTGCCCCATGTCTCGCGTTTGAGGCATGCGTGCGGAAGTCACAAAATCACGCCAAATCACCAACTCTCCAAACTTTTTTCAACTTACTAAACCGATTAAGCGTCCAATAAACCAGAAAAACTCCCAAACTCCGGAGAAAATACAATGCCCTATAAACAAAAATTCGCGCTCGTCGCCCTCCTCGCTGCCGGAACCACCCTCCTCCCAGCTCAGACCATCCTCACCGGAAAAGCCGCCTTTACCGACTCCACCCAGGAATCCCCCGGCACCATCCGCAAACTCACCGTCGCCGACCTCCCCGCGCCCTACGCCACCGAATCCGTCGATAACGGCCCCAAGCTCGTCGCCAAACCCTCCGGCGCCTGGCCAAAAGTTCCCGTCGGCTACAAGGTTGAACTCTACGCCAACAATCTCGACGACCCCCGCCTTATCCGCACCGCGCCCAACGGAGACCTCTTCGTCGCCGAGAGCGAAGTCAACCAGAAGCCCGACACCGGCAAAATCCGCGTATTTCGCGGCGTCGACGCCAGCGGCAAGCCTAAAGAAGTAGGAGTCTATGCAACCGGCCTCGCCCAGCCCTTCGGCATCGCCTTCTACCCTCTCGGTCCGAACCCCCAGTGGCTCTACATCGGCGACACCGACGCCGTCATTCGCTTCCCCTACAAGAACGGCGACCTCAAAGCCAGCGCCCCGTTTGAGAAGCTAGCCGATCTTCCCGGCGGCGGACGTCTCCGCGGCGGCGGTCACTGGACCCGCGACGTCGTCTTCACACAGGACGGCACAAAAATGTTCGTCTCCGTCGGCTCCCACTCCAACGTCGATGACCCCGACACCCACAGCGAAGAGAAAGACCGCGCCGACGTCCTTGAATTCACCCCCGAGGGCAAATTCGTCAAGATCTACGCCTCCGGCATCCGCAACTGCGTCGGCGAGGCCATCCAGCCCGAAACCGGCGACCTCTGGTGCTCCACCAACGAACGCGACCAGCTCGGCGACAACCTCGTCCCCGACTACATCACCCACGTTCAGGAAGGCGGCTTCTACGGCTGGCCCTGGTATTACATGGGCAGCAATCAGGATCCACGCCACGCCGGAAAACACCCCGAACTCAAGGGCAAAGTAATCGTCCCCGACGTCCTCCTCCAGCCCCACTTCGCCTCGTTGGAGATGACCTTCTACGAAGGCAGCCAATTCCCAGCCGCCGATAAGGGAAACATCTTCGCCGCCGAGCACGGCTCCTGGAACCGCGCCAAACGTGCCGGCTACGAAGTCATCCTGGTTCCCGTAAAAGACGGCAAAGCCACCGGAGCCTACGAAGACTTCCTCACCGGCTTCGTCACCTCCACCGGAGACGTCTGGGGCCGCCCCGTCGGCGTCACCGTAGCCCAGGACGGCTCCCTATTCGTAACCGACGACGGCTCCAAATCCATCTGGCACATAACCTACACCGGCAATCCCACTACCGGAGGCCATTAACCGAAACCAAAGCGCCAACACTCTACTCGAAATAACGATCGTTGGGTGGAAAGAACGAATGCGGGTGCCCCATGTCTCGCCTTTGAGACATGGGGGCGTCCTCCACAAATCCCTAATCCTGAAACGGTGGCAGCACCGTCCTCAAGGTACCGTCCCATGTACTCGATAGAGCAATTGGCGAATGACTTTCGCCAGCTCGGCATCCGCGCGGGAGACACAGTCATGCTGCACGCATCGGTCCGAGCCGTAGGAAACATCGCCGGAGGTCCCGATGCCATCCATCTCGCCCTCAAATCGGTCCTCACGCCGGAAGGCACGATCATGATGTACGCGAGCTGCCCCCGGTATTACGACGAGGTAGGACGCGGGGAACTGACTCCGCAGCTGGAGCAGGAACTTAGGGAAAAACTACCCGCGTTCGATCCTCTCACCGCAAGATCGGACCGCGACAACGGCACCCTCGTCGAATTCCTAAGAACATATCCTGGCTCTCATGTGAATGCGCACGTTGCCCGGTTCGTCTTCTGGGGCAAGCAAACTGAATACCTCATCTCCAGCCAACCATGGGACTACGCCTTCGGCGCCGATTCAGCATTGGAACGATTCGTGAAGCTCGACGGCAAGATCGTATTACTCGGCTCCGATCATGACGCCGTGACCTTTCTCCACTACGCGGAACATATCGCCGACATTCCAGAAAAACGAATCGCGCGCTATCAGGTCCCTGTCATGGAGAATGGCTGCCGGGTATGGCGGGCGATGGAAGAATTCGATACCTCTGGCGAGGGCGCCCATGAGAACTGGCCCGATCGCTTCTTCGCCAGGATTGTCGACAGCTTGATCACTACGACAGGGGAAAAAGGTACCCGCGTAGGCGACGCGATGACGTACGTTATAAGCGCCTGCGAATTGCTCGATTTTTCGTTGCCTCTGATGCAAGCTGTGGCCGCTGATCCGTTCGCAGCCAAGTTCTTGAGTGAATTTACCGGCCATTCCTAACCGACGGTCGCCACGAAAACCACCAACCTACCGCTCCACCGCCATCGCCACCGAATTCCCCCCGCCCAAACACAAAGCCGCCACCCCGCGCCGCACATCCCGCCGAATCATCTCATGAATCAGCGTCACCAAAACCCGCGCCCCGCTAGCCCCGATCGGATGCCCGATCGCCACCGCCCCGCCATTCACATTCACTCGGTCCAGCCCCAACCCAAGCTCATGAGTCACCCCTAGAGACTGCACCGAAAAAGCCTCATTCAGTTCGAATAAATCCACATCGTCCAGCGACCAACCCGCCTTCGCCAGCACCTTTTGCACTCCAGTCACCGGAGCCAGCATAATCCACTTCGGATCCACGCCACTCGTCGCCTGCGCCCGAATCCGCACCATCGGCGTCAGCCCCAGAGCCGCGGCCTTCGCCGCCGACATCACCAAGACCGCTGCCGCCGCATCGTTCAATCCCGGAGCGTTCCCCGCCGTCACCGTCCCATCCGGCTTGAACGCCGGACGCAAACCCGCCAGTGATTCCAGCGACACATCCGGACGAATCGACTCATCCTCCCGCAAAAAAGTCGAAGGCCCTTTCTTCGCCGGAATCTCCACCGGAACAACCTCCGCCGCGAACCGTCCCTCTTTCCAGGCAGCAGCCGCTTTGCGATGCGAACCAATTGCAAACTCATCCTGCCGTTCGCGCGAAATCGAATGCTTCGCCGCCACATTCTCCGCGCTGATGCCCATATGGTGGTCGTTGTAATGGTCCCAAAGCCCGTCGTTTACTACTGAATCGACCAGCGTCCCATTCCCCAAACGATATCCCTGCCGAGCCTGCGGCAGCAGATAAGGAGCATTCGTCATCGACTCCATCCCGCCGGCAACCACGATCTCCGCATTGCCTGTTTGGATAGCCTGCGCCGCCAAACCGATCGCCTTCAACCCCGACCCACAAACCTTGTTAATCGTCAGCGCTGAAACCTCATAGGGCAGTCCGCCAAAAATCGCCGCCTGCCGCGCTGGATTCTGCCCCAACCCCGCCGGCAGCACGTTCCCCATAATGCATTCGTCCACCGAGGCCGGATCGATCCCCGCCCGGCGAACCACCTCGCGCACCACGATCGCCCCCAGCTTCGGCGCCGTAAACGAACTCAGCGCCCCCTGAAATTTCCCCACCGGAGTCCGCGCCGCCGCAACAATCACCACATCATCCATCAAACAACCATCCTCTTCAGCGGCACTCGAATCGTCAGAGCCGCGCCCGTCAACCGCTGCACTTCTTCCACGCTCGTATCCGTGGATATCTCTTCCAAAACGAGACCATCCGCAGTCACCTGAATCACCGCCAGTTCGGTAATGATTGTGTCCACCACCTTCACCCCGGTCAAAGGCAAAGTGCAAGCCTCCAGGATTTTAGGCTCTCCCCGCCGCGTCGCGTGTTCCATCGCCACGATCACCCGCCGCGCGCTCGCCACCAGGTCCATCGCGCCCCCCATGCCCTTCACCATCTTGCCCGGAACCATCCAGTTTGCCAGGTTCCCCTGCCGGTCGACTTCGAGCGCCCCCAGAATACTCAAATTGATATGCCCGCCCCGAATCATCGCAAACGATTCCGCGCTCGAAAAATAAGAGCAACCCGGCAGCTCCGAAATCGTCTCTTTCCCCGCGTTGATCAGGTCCGGGTCTTCGTCGCCCGCAAACGGATAAGGCCCAACCCCCAACATCCCATTCTCCGATTGCAAAATCACTTCAATCTCCGGGCCTACATAATTGGCCACCATAGTAGGAATGCCAATCCCCAAGTTCACATAGAAGCCATCCCGCAATTCCTGTGCCGCCCGCCGCGCAATAATCTCGCGAACATCCATCACAGCGCACTCCCGGTCGAACGAGGCCGAGTCGTCCGCCGCTCAATCCGCTTCTCCGAATGCGCGCCGACCACTACCCGCTGCACATAAATCCCCGGAGTCACCACCGCATCCGGCTCCAACTCCCCAACCTCCACCAGTTCTTCAATCTCCGCGATCGTGCACCCCGCCGCCGTCGCCATCATCGGATTGAAATTCCGTGCCGTCTTCCGGTAAATCAGGTTCCCTAGACGGTCACCTTTCCACGCCTTAATCAGCGCAAAATCCGCCGTCAACCCCCGCTCCATCAAATACTGCCGCCCATCGAACTCCCGCACTTCCTTTCCATCCGCAACCACTGTTCCCACGCCCGCCGGAGTATAAAACGCCGGAATCCCCGCGCCGCCCGCCCGAATCCGTTCCGAAAGCGTGCCTTGCGGCACCAGCGTCAACGCGACGCGCCCGGCGATCACCATCTCCTCCAGCAGCTTGTTTTCCCCCACATAGCTGCCGATGTGCGACGCAATCATCCCCGCTTCCAGCATCAGCCCGGTGCCGAAACCATCCACGCCTACATTGTTGCTGATCGTATGCAGCCCGCGAACATTCCTCGCCACCAAAGCAGCAATCAACCCTTCAGGAATCCCGCAAAGCCCAAAACCGCCCAACATAATCGTCGAGCCGTCCTGAATGTCGGCAACCGCGGCGTCAAAGCTGTCAACAACCTTATTCATTCGGAATTGGCCTTCATTCGCAGTAAGTTCCTCCTCACGTCAACCCCAGCAACTTCCGATTGAACGCCGCATCCGTAGCCCCACCCGCAAAATCATCAAACGCCCGATCAGCCACCCGAATAATATGCTTCTCAATAAACGCCGCCCCCTCTTTTGCCCCGTCCCCCGAGTTCTTGATGCAGTCCTCCCACTCCAAAACCGCCCACCCCGAATAGTCATACTGCGCAAACTTGCTGAACACCGCGCCAAAATCCACCTGTCCATCGCCCAGCGAACGAAAACGCCCCGGCCGCTCGATCCAGTCCTGATACCCCGCATACACTCCCGACCGCCCATTCGACCGGTACTCCGCGTCCTTCACATGGAACGCTCGAATGCAATCATGGTACAGATCGATGAACTCCAGATAGTCCAGTTGCTGCAATACCATATGGCTCGGGTCATAAAGAATCCGCACCCGCGGATGGTTCGAGCTCGCCTCCAGGAACCGCTCGAAGGTCGCTCCGTCATGCAAATCCTCGCCCGGATGCAGCTCATAGCAAACATCCACGCCCTCTTCATCGAACGTCTGCAGAATCGGCCGCCACCGCTCCGCCAGCTCAAAAAAAGCCTCCTCGATCAACCCGCCCGGCCGCTGCGGCCACGGATAAAAGTAAGGCCACGCCAGAGCCCCCGAGAACGTCGCATGAGCGGTAAGCCCCAGATTACTGCTCGCCTTCGCCGCCAGTTGAAGCTGCTCATGCGCCCATAAAGTCCGCGCCCGCGGGTTCCCATGCACTTCCTTCGGAGCGAACCCATCGAACAGCGCGTCATACGTCGGATGGACCGCAATCAACTGTCCCTGCAAATGCGTCGAAAGCTCCGAAATCACCAGCCCATGCTCGGCCAACACCGCCTGCAAGTCCTCGCAATAAGAAACGCTCTCCGCCGCCAGCGCCAGGTCGAACACCCGCGTATCCCACGTCGGAATCTGCACCGCCTTGAACCCCAAACCCGCCGCCCACTTCGCAATGCTCGGAAGCGTATTGAACGGGGCCTCATCGCTGAGAAACTGCGCAATGAACAGCCCCGGTCCCTGAATAGTCTTCATGAATTTCCCCGGTCGCTCCTGATCTAGAATGCTTCAATCCCAGCGGCTTATTGTCTAGTGAAAGAAGGTGTTTTGTCGAGTTACCACTCAACCCGGCCCGCGCCCATTGAACTAAACCCTAAACGCTAAATCCTAAACACTGTCATTTCACTCAACGCCCTTCACACTCCCCTTGTCGGAACGAAATTCACTCAGCCGGCAATCGGCGAATCTTCCCATTTCGGATCGCGAACTCCTCACCCCGCCACTCCACCGTCGTCCCCGCATAACTCCAGGCCCAAACTGCCAGCGCCACCAGGTCCCGAGCCGGCAGCAGCCAAAGGTCCCGCATCACCTGATGGTCGCCCAATATTTCCCCGCCCACCAGCAAAGCCACCGACACCCGCGCCGCCAAAGTAATGCTCAACAAAGCCAGACTCTCTAAACTCAATCCCGAAGCCGCCACATTCAAAAGCGCCCACGCCAGACCATAGCTGAATACCAACCCCGAGTACCCCCACGGCCGCGCATCCCGCACCGTCCGCGCCCACCGCATCTGGTGAGTCAGAAACTCCCCAAACCGGTAAGCCGGCACCGAAGTCTCGACCACCTCCCGACTCAACACCACCTCATATCCCTTCGCCGAAATCCCCGCGCCCAGTTGATAGTCGTCCGCCACATAATCTACCAGCGGCAAGAATCCCCCAACCGCGTCCAGAGCCTCCCGCGAAACCGCCAAGGTCGACCCCATCCCAAAGCGCGTCCCACGCTCCAGATAACGCGCCGTCAACACGCTCGGCACAAAATCCGTAGCAATTCCCAAAGCCTCCATCCGCGAACCGACCGTCCGGTAAGCCTTGCCGCGATAAAGCGCCGTCACCATCCCAATCTTGCCCCCCGTCCGCGAAGGCGCAGCAAATCCACCCATAATCCGCCGCAAGTAATGAGGCGAAACCAATATGTCACTGTCATTGATCAGAATGTAATCAAAGCGGATAGCGGGCAAAGCCTGCGCCAGGCTACTCACCTTCCCATTCGTCCCCAGCGTCTCCGGGCAAATCACCAACCGAATCGCCCGCTCTGGAAACTCCGCCCGCAACCGCTCGATCGCTCCAACAGCCGGATCGTCCGGGCTCCCTGCCGCAAACACAATCTCATACTCGCCCGGATAATCCTGCAAGCAATGGCTCGCAAAGCTCGCATACATCTCCGGGTCGAGCCCCTTCACCGGCTTCAAGAGACTGACCGCAGGAAAAAACTCAGGCACCGGCTTCCGCCACTCCCGCACAAAAGCCCGCGCGCTCCATATCGCAACCAGATAGAAGCAGCAGCCCACAAAGGCGAGCAAAGTTGTAATCGCAGAAATGACAACTGGAAGGGAAGGCATAGGCTAGAAAGATTCTAGTGTCCTGAGGATGAACTTCCCAATTTGAGGAATGCTACTAAAACCGCAAAACCGGCCCAGCCTCCGCACTCCAATTACTCCGATTCGTATACTCATCCTTCGACAACCAGCTCAAATAAGGCCGAACCCCAATGCCCGGAGGGTCCTCCACAGGGTTCTTATACCGCACAATCAAATCGCTCACCGAATACCGGACCCCAAATCCCCGAGTCACCTTCAAATCATCCGAAAGCACCAGCGACACCGACGTATGCCAAATATCCTCCTGCGGGCGGTAATAAATCCCGCTCCCCGCCTTCAACTGCAACGGCTGCGGAATCTCCTCCACCACCCGCCCCGGCCGCACCGCAATCGACAGATTGCTATGCAGCCCCTCGCGAACAAACCGAAGCCCATAGCCAACGCTCAAGGTCGAACCATCCACCCGCTCGCCTTTGCCCAGCAGCCCACCCTGCCGCTGCGCCGCAAAGCTAGCGCTCAACCACCGTGTAATCGCAATATCGAAAGTCGTCCCGAAACCGGGGCTCGCAAAGCAAAGCACGCAAGGGTCCTCCGGACTCCCCATCGGCATCGTCTGAAAATAAGGCGCAAACGCAAATCGCTGTGGTGGCCCTAACTCCGCAATCTGCTCTTCCGAAGGCTGTTCCCGCACCACAAGCGAAGACTCAATCTCCGGATCGTGCTGCCGGTCCCGATACCACGGCGACTGCATCCGCATGATGTTCGCCATCGACCGGCTCGGACTCAACGCCGCCCGCAAAAAGTAAGGTCCCAGGCTCGAACGATCATCCCCCTGCACGCGATCGCTCACAAACCGATCCAAAGTATCTTCCGCAAGCAGCCAAAGCATCCCCACCGTCGGCGTAATGATGAAGTCCACCCACCCTGTATTGTTGGTCGACTTCATCGTTACCGGGCTCCAGTTCGCACACGGCGATTTGCACTTGATCGGATAAGTCCACCCACCCTCATTCCCGATCCCCGCCTCGCCATCCGGGCTGATCTCCGAGTGCGTGCTATAAGCCGTCGCCCACAAAAAAGCCTTGAACCGGCTCTTCCAATACTCCCGGTTCGCACCAATCTCCAGTTCTCGCGCCACCGGGTCATTCTGGATCTCGATAAACCCCGTCACCGCCCCCTGCATGGGATGCCCAACATAATTCACCAGGAAATCGTCACCGTCATTCCAGCGCCGCATATTGAACTGCTTCATCGAAGCCGCCCAGTCATGCCAGAAAGGCTTGTTCGCCAGCAACCGCCGTATCTGGTCGTCGCTCGCCGCTCGAAAGCCGTTCTCGACCACGTTGAACAGCAGCGACTGTGCCAACAGTCCACTCCAGTTATAACCACCCGCGACCCCATAGCCCGGATCCCCAGGGTCCACAATCGGTACTTCACTGGCATTCAGACTCACCGTCGGCGGCATCAACCGCTGCACCGTGTCCCACGCTTCGCCCACGTCTACGCCATTGATCGACAAATTGCCAAAATCCGAATTCGCCTGGGCCAGCGAAGTAGGCGTATACCCTGGCGCGCTCCCGCCCGCCGTTCCCCCTGAAGACGCTCCGGAAGG
>Ga0302324_100015648_pt1 | contig 15199 bp, 17 predicted proteins | sample Palsa_T0_1_FD_201949 | JGI IMG/M metagenome (GOLD analysis project Ga0302324, IMG submission 201949) | Peat permafrost microbial communities from Stordalen Mire near Abisko, Sweden - Palsa_T0_1 | ecosystem: Environmental > Terrestrial > Soil > Palsa > Peat permafrost | place: Sweden: Abisko...
GCGGCCAAGTCGTCGGCGATCTTGCGCTGGGCGTCCTCGGTCATGTGCCAGAGCACATAGCGGCAGAAGACCACGTCGAAGCGGCCGATCTGGCGCAGGCCGGCGATCAGATTGATGCGCCGCCATTTCACCCGCTGGCGCACCTCGCCCGAGAGCCGCCACTGCTCGCCTTCCTTCTCAAAGTGGCGGGCCAAGAGGCGGATCGGCAGGCCGCGCTGCACCTCGAACTGGTTGTAGAGCCCGCTCTGCGCCCGCTCCAGGGCGAGGCGCGACAGATCGGAGGCGGCCAGCTCGACGCGCAGGGCCGGATCGCCTTCCAGCAGCTCGCCCAGCATCATCGAGAGCGAATAGACCTCCTGGCCGGTGGCGCAGGCCGCGCTCCAGACCTTGATCGGCGCGCCGCCGCGCAAGCGCGCGAGTTGCGGGACGATCTCGTCGCGGAACAGGGTGAAGGGCTCGCGATCGCGGAAGAACGAGGTCTCGCCGCCGGCCAGCGCCTCGACCGCCGCCCAGACCAGCGGATCCTCGCGGCGGGCTCTGATCGCCTCCAGCAGCGACGAGATCGAATCGAAGCCCTCGCGGCGCGCCAGCGGCGCCAGGCGGCTTTCCATCAGATAGGTCTTGTCCGGGGCCAGCTTCAGGCCGGCGCGGGCGCGGCAGAGCGAGACGACCTGGGCGATTTCCTCGGGTCTCACAGGCCGGCGTCCGCAAACTTGGCGGCGATGATGTCGCCGTCGAAGGGTTTCATGATGTATTCATTGGCGCCCGCGTCCAGCGCCTCGCGGATGTGGGCCAGATCGTTCTCGACGGTGCAGAACACCACCACCGGGGCCTCGCCGCCGGGCTCGGCGCGCAGCCGGCGCAGGAACTCGATCCCGCTCATCAGCGGCATGTTCCAGTCCAGCAGGACGGCGTCGGGCATCGCCGCGCGGCACCAGGCCAGCGCCTCCATGCCGTCGGCGGCTTCGGCGATCTCATAGCCGATATCCTCGAGGATCCGCCGCGCCACCTTGCGGATCACCCGACTGTCGTCGACGACCAGACAGGTCCTCATCGGGTTTGACGGCGCTCCTTGCGGTCGGTAGCCGCCAGTTGTCGCGCCGAGTTGGTTAAGGAGCGGTGTGACCCGCCCGGGCGCGACGAAATATCAGGCCGGGATGCGCGCGCGCAGGGTCACGACCTCGTCGGCGGCCTCGGCCTCCAGCCGGCCGCCGGCGGCGGCGGCGATGGCGTGCACGTAGGTGGCCTGCACCCAGCGGCCGGCAAGCCCGTCGCCCAACGGTTCGCCCATCAAGCCGCCGCGCACCTCGGCGTTCAGCCGCGCCTTCGGGCCCCGGGCGAGGGCGGTGACCAGATAGCCCTCGCCGTCCTGCGTCACCTCCAGCCGCGCCACGCCGCCCAGCGGCAGGGCGCCGGCGGCGAGCTGGGCGAAGTTGACCAGGATCTGGGCCGGCGCCTTCGGCAGCGACGGCGTCGTCACCACCCAGTCGAGCTGGGCGCGGACGTGGGCGTAGACCGCACGGGTCAGCCGTTCGAGCTCGGCGACGTCGAACACCGTCATCCCCGAAGCGGCGCCGAAGGCGAGGCGGGCGAAGGTCAGGTGGTCGATCAGCTTGCGCGCGCTGGTGGCGATCAGCTCCATGGCGTCGTCGCGCATGTCCTTGGCGCTCGGATCGTCCAGCAGGTCGAGGCCGGAGATGATGGCGCTCGCCGGGCTGATGAAGTCGTGGCAGAGCTTGGAGGCGAGGTGCGCGGCGAGCTCGGCGGGGGCGACGCCCGGACCGTGCGGGTCGTCGAAAGCGGGGTGGGTCTGACTCATCGCCGCGCAAGATCGCCTGATTTGCCGCTTTGGGAAACCGGACCCGTGGGCCATAGACGCGCCCCATGGGACTGGGAACCGACGCCGACATCGCCGCGGATCTGGCCGACATCGCCGCCGAGGCGGCCCGGCTGATCCTGCCGCTCTGGCGCTCCGGCCTGGAAGTGATCTCCAAGGCCGACAACAGCCCGGTGACCGAGGCCGACCGGCGCGGCGAGGCGCTGATCCTGGAGGGCCTAGCGCGGCGCTTTCCCGGCCTGCCGGTGATCTCCGAGGAGGACGCCAGCGAATTCGGCGCGCCGGAGGCGATCGGGCCGCGCTTCTTCCTGGTCGACCCGCTGGACGGCACCAAGGCGTTCGTGCGCGGCGATCCGCACTTCACCGTCAACATCGGCCTGATCGACCACGGCCGGCCGGTGGCGGGCGTGGTGGCCGCGCCGGCCAGCGGCGAAGTGTGGCGCACCTGCGCCGAGGGCGTGCTGAAGCGCCATGGCGACGGTCCGGCCGAGCTCGTGCGGGCCCGCGCCTGGCCGGACGGCGCGGCGCTGGCGCTGATCAGCCACACGATGAAGACCGAGACCGCCGACGCCCTGGCGGCCCAGTACGGCTTCCACCGGCGCGAGCCGATGGACTCCTCGATCAAGTTCTGCCGCATCGCCGAGGGCGCGGCGGACATCTATCCGCGCCACGGCCCCACCATGGAGTGGGATACGGCGGCCGGCCACGCGGTGCTGGTCGCCGCCGGCGGCCGGGTGACCACGCCCGAAGGCGAGCCCTTCCTCTATGGCAAGGCCGCCGATGGTTTCAGGAACGCCTGGTTCGTGGCCCGCGGACTCTAGGCCGCCTCGGCCCGATGGCGCGGGTGGAAGAACAGCGCCTGGCCGATCGCCGCCTTCACCGTCTCCGGCTGGAACGGCTTGGTGATCAGGAAGGTGGGTTCCGGCCGCTCGCCGGTCAGCAGGCGCTCGGGGAAGGCGGTGATGAAGATCACCGGCGTGTCGTGATCGCGCAGGATGTCCTTCACCGCGTCGACGCCGGAGGAGCCGTCGGCGAGCTGGATGTCGGCCAGCACCAGCCCGGGCGCCGAGCGGCGGGCGGCCTCGACCGCTTCCTGGCGCGTGGCGACCACGTCGCTGACGCTGTGGCCGAGCTCGCGCACCAGCGCCTCGATGTCGGCGGCGATCACCGGCTCGTCCTCGATGATCAGCACATTGGTCGCCAGCTCCGCGTCGATTTCCGACTGGGCCTGGGCGATCAGCTTCTCCACTTCGGGGAAACCGACGTCGAGGATCACGCCCGCTTCGGCGGGGGTGAAGCCTTCGAGCGCGGTGAGCAGGAACGCCTGGCGCGAGCGCGGGGCGATGCGCATCAGCCGGCGGACCGCATCGTCGGCGGACGACGACGCCTCGGGCTCGACCTCGCGCGGCTCCAACTTGGCGCCGGCGCTTTGCCAGATGGTGTGGAAGACGTGATAGAGCGCGACGCGGGGGGTCGCGGTCTGGTCCAACTCGCGCTCGCCCGCGGCGAGCGCTTCCAGCGTCGCGCGGACATAGTTGTCGCCGGTGGTCTGGTCGCCGGTAAGGGCGCGGGCGTAGCGCCGGACATAGGGAAGATGTGGCGCTAGGCGGGCGAGTAAGCTCAAATCGACCCCTCCGATCAAGGCTCGCGCCGCGGCGTGGCGCACAAGGCGAGGCGCGCCGATTGACGCTGCCCCTCCTCAAGCTTGCCTAACGCATACGGACCGAGCCGGTTCCCTCGCCGGTCGCGAGACTTCAAATTCCTCTTTAGCTGAAACGGGTTCCACCTGGGAACCTCTTGCCAAGCAGAGCGTTTCGGGTCGGAATTGGCGGAACCGGGGGGCGCGGCCGCACGAGGGTCGCGGGAACATGATTGAACAGCATCCCATGAGGCGCTCGCGATCGAAATCGCCCAGCCTGGACGAGGCTCGGCTGAGACAACAGGCCATCGGCGTCAGGCTCCGGCAGATGTTCGACGAAGTCGTCAGCGAGCCGGTGCCGGACGAGTTCCTGCAGATCTTGCACAAGGCGGACGAAAAACGCTCGGGGGACGCCTGATGGCGGGCGCCGCACGATCGCGCGATGTGGATCCAGCGCGCGACGAGGCGTTCCGGCGCGAGCTGGTCGGCCTGATCCCGCATCTTCGCGCCTTCGCCCGCACCCTCTGCGGCGATCCCACCGCGGCCGACGACCTGGCGCAGGACGCGATGTTGAAGGCCTGGGACGCGCGCCAGAGCTTCGAGATGGGCACCAACATGAAGGCCTGGACCTTCATGATCCTGCGCAACCAGTTCTATTCGGAGAAGCGCCGGTCGTGGCGGCAGAGCCAGCTCGACCAGGAAGCGGCCGAGCGCACCCTGGTGGCGGTGGACGACCCGGAGGCGCCGGTGGCGCTGGACGAGCTGCGCCAGGGCCTCGGCATGCTGCCGATCGAACAGCGCGAGGCCCTGATCCTGGTCGGCGCGGGCGGCTTCGCCTACGAGGAAGCCGCCGCGATCTGCGACTGCGCGGTGGGGACGGTGAAGAGCCGGGTGAGCCGCGCGCGGCGCGCCTTGCAGGGGATTCTCGAGAGCGGCCAATATCGTCGTGACGGTTCCGCCGCCGGCGAGGCCATGGCCTCCATCCTCGCCGATGCGGAGCGCCTGAGCCAGGCCAAATGAAACTATCGGGCCTCGCCCGGCCGGGCTGGACCGCTACGATCCGGGTGCGACTGGGCATAGCTCTCGCGGTCGCCCTGCTGCCGGTGCTGTTCCTGAGCGGACTGCAGGCGGGCCTCGCCTTCCACCACCAGGCCCAGGCCGACCGGCTCAGCCTGACCGCCGCGGCGCAGCGCAGCGCGGCGACCGCCCGGGCGCGGATCGAGTCGGCGCAGGTGCTGCTGCAGACCCTGGCGCCGGGCTCGGTGGGCTTCCAGTGCGCCAATCGGCTGGCCGACGTCGCCGCCCACATCAGGGGCTATGAGAACCTGATCCGCTTCCAGGCGTCCGGCCGGCTCGCCTGCGCGGCCGCCGACGTGCCCGCCGACGACCAGCGCGCGGCGCGCCCGTGGTTCCAGGCGCTGGCCCGGGGCGCGCCGCTGGCCATCGCCGCCGATCCGGCCGGGACCTACGCCAGCCAGCCCTCGCTGCTGGCGGCCGTGCCGGCTGAGGACGCTTCGGGCCGGTTCGACGGCGCGCTGGTGGCGGTGATGAGCCTGGCCAGCCTGCGGCCGGACCTGAGCGACGACACGCTGCCAAGCGGCTCGCAGGTGGCGCTGGCCGACGCCAGCGGCCACTGGCTCTCGGCCACCGATCCCGCGCGATTTCCCGCTCGGCCACGGGTGACGTTCGGCGCAGGCTCGCGGCTCTGGCTGGAGACCGACCGCGGCGGACGCGCCCGCCTGTTCGCCGCCGCGCCGCTGGTGGGCCAGGACGTGTACGCGGTGATCTCCGCCCCCGACCAGGGGCTGTTCAGCTGGGCGTGGCTCAACCCGGTAAGCGCGGTCGCCCTGCCGTTGCTGGCCTTCACCCTGGCGCTGATCGCGGTCTGGTCGATCGCCGAGCGCGGGGTCGTGCGCTGGATCGCCTATCTGCAGCGGATCGCCGCCATCTACGCCCGCGGACGCTTCAGCGTGCGGCCGCTGCAGGCCGAGCGCGCGCCGCCGGAGATCCGCGACCTCGCCGACACCCTGGACGCGATGGCCGCCACCATCGTCGCCCGCGACGCGGCGCTGCGCGACCACTAGGCCCAGAAGGACGCGATGCTGCTGGAGATTCACCACCGGGTGAAGAACAACCTGCAGATCATCTCCTCGCTGCTCAACATGCAGCAGCGCGCCCTCACCGACCCGGCGGCCAAGGCGGCGATCTCCGACACCCGCCAGCGGATCAGCGCCTTGGCGCTGATCTATCGGGCGCTCTACCAGAGCCCGGATATGCGCCGCGTCGACCTGCGCGAGTTCCTGGAGGAACTGGTCGGCCAGATGATCATCGGTGATTCCGGCCAGCGGCTGGCGGCGCGCACCGAGCTGGCCTGCGATCCGGTGGTGATCGACCCCGACCGGCTGGCGCCCATCGCCCTCTTCGCCGTCGAGGCGATCAGCAACGCCTGCAAGCATGGCCTGGAGGAGGGCGGCAAGCTCAGCGTCACCTTCCGGGTGAAGGGCGTCAGCGCCGAGCTCACCATTTCCGACACCGGCTTCGCGGGGCGCGCCTCGCGCCTCGGCGCCGGCGTGGGGCGGACGCTGATGGTGGCCTATGCGCGCCAGCTGCGCGGCGAGCCGACGTTCAAGGCCAATCCCGGCGGCGGCCTTTGCGCACGGTTGACGTTCCCGGTGCCGGAGGGGATGGCCGAGGGCCTGGAAGCGCCGCCGGAGCCAGCCAACGAGACCGAGCGACTCAATCCCGCAGCAGTTCGTTGATCGAGGTCTTCGAGCGGGTCTGGGCGTCAACGGTCTTCATGATCACCGCGCAATAGGGCGACGGGCCGAGGCCGTGCGGGTCCGGCCGCGAGCCGGACACCACCACCGAATAGGCCGGCACCTCGCCGCGATGCGTCACGCCGGTCTTGCGGTCGATGATGGGGGTCGAGGCGTTGAGATAGACGCCCATCGAGATCACCGCCCCCTGGCGCACGATCACGCCCTCGGCCACCTCCGAGCGGGCGCCGATGAAGCAGTCGTCCTCGATGATCGTCGGATGGGCCTGCAGCGGTTCCAGCACCCCGCCGATGCCGACGCCGCCGGAGAGGTGGACGTTCTTGCCGATCTGGGCGCAGGAGGCGACCGTGGTCCAGGTGTCGACCATGGTCCCGGAGTCGACATAGGCGCCGATGTTGACGAACGACGGCATCAGCACGACGCCGGGCGCGATATAGGCGCCGCGCCGCACGAGCGAGCCGGGCACGGCGCGAAAGCCCGCGGCTTCGAACTGCGGCGCGTCCCAGCCGTCGAACTTGGAAGGAACCTTGTCCCACCACGGCCCGATCCCGTCGCCGAGCGCGCCGGCGCGCATCACCTGGTTGGGGTTCAGCCGGAACGACAGCAGGATCGCCTGCTTGGCCCATTGACGGCTAGCCCAGCGGCCGTCCTCCAGTCGTTCCGCGGCGCGCAGCTTGCCCGCATCGAGCAGCAGGATGGTTTCTTCGACGGCGGTGCGCACCGGACCTTGCGTGTCTGGCCCCAGCGACTCGCGCCGCTCCCAGGAGGCCGTGATCTCAGTCTCGAGGTCGGCGAAGCTGATTTCGGTCATACGGGCTCCTTGACCCGCGCCTCGGCGAGGAACGCCGCCAGGCGCGACGCGCGGTGATGGATGAAGGCGTCGGTGTTGGCCTCGGCGCCCAGGCCGACCAGCACCGTGGTCATGCCGAGTTCGGCGGCGGTCTTCAGGTTGGATGCGCTGTCCTCGAAGAAGGCGGTCGTCGCCGGCGTCACCAGGTGGGCGGCGATCAGTCGCTCGAACGCCGCGCGGTCCGGCTTAGGCGTGAAGCCGGCGCTCTCGATGTGGAAGACGGCCTGGAACAGTCCCTCCAGCCCCAGCCGCGCCAGCACCCGCGCGGCGTGGCCGGCGTCGGCGTTGGTGAAGACGAGGCGGCGGCCCGGCAGGCGCTCGATCGCCGCGACCAGCGCCGGCTCGCGGGGCAGCGCCGCCAGCGACAGGTCGGCGAACACGGCGTGGAACTCGTGCGGATCGACGTCGTGGTTCAGCATCAGGCCGCGCAGCGTCAGGCCGTGCTCGACCAGGTAGCGCTTCTGCAGGGCGCGCGCTTCGGCGCGCGGCAGCCCGGTGAGGCGCTGCACGTAGTCGGTAATGCGCTCGGAGATGTCGATCCCGAGGCCGGTCTCGAGCGGGTAGAGGGTGTTGTCGAGGTCGAACAGCCAGGTATCGACGTGGCTGAGATCGGCGCCGCTCACGCCTTCACCAAGGTGCCGGCGCCATGTTCGGTGAAGAGTTCGACCAGCATGGCGTGCGGGCGGCGGCCGTCGAGGATGACGGCGGACTCGACCCCGCCCTCCACGGCCGCGACGGCGGTCTCGAGCTTGGGGATCATGCCGCCGGTGACGACGCCGGTGGCCACCGCCTTGCCGGCCTCCTGGAGGGTCATCTGGCGGATCAGCTCGCCGCCGCGGCCGATGACGCCTTGCACGTCGGTGAGCAGCAACAGGCGCTTGGCCTTCAGAGCCGCGGCCAGGGCGCCGGCGACGGTGTCGGCGTTGATGTTGTAAGTGTCGCCCTCGGCGGAGACGCCGATCGGGGCGATGACCGGAATGTAGTCGTCCTCGGAATTGATCAGGGCGAGGATCAGCTTCGGATCGACGTGGCTGGGATCGCCGACGAAGCCGAGATCGACGATCTCCTCCACGTCGGCGCCGGGCGCCTTGCGGGTGCGCACGGCCTTTTCGACGGTGATCAGGCGCCCATCCTTGCCGGAGAGGCCGACGCCGCGCACGTCGGCCTCGGCGCCGGCGAGGGTGACCCAGTTGGCGATCTCCTTGTTGATCGCGCCGGAGAGCACCATCTCGGCCACTTCCATGGTGGCCATGTCGGTGACCCGCAGGCCGTCGACGAAGGTCGAGGCGACCCCGGCGCGGCCCAGCATGGCGGAGATCTGCGGGCCGCCGCCGTGGACGATCACCGGGTGCAGGCCCAGCAGCTTCAGCAGCACGGCGTCGGCGGCGAACAGCTTCGCCATCGCCTCCTCGCCCATGGCGTGGCCACCGTATTTGATCACCACGATCTCGCGGTCGTAGCGCTGGATGTAGGGCAGCGCCTCGGCGAGGGTCTTGGCCGTGGCCCAGCTTTGGGCCTCGCGCATCTCGGCGGTGTCAGCCATCGGCGTCGGACGAGAGCGGGGAATGGGACATCGATGGTCCTGGGGCGATCCTGGCCTTCGGGGCGCCTCGATAGCGAAGGCGGGGGGCGATGTCACCCCGCGGGTGAGTCTGACGCCTAGGCGGCGCTCAGGCGAACGCCGCGCCGGCGGCCTCGGCGCGGACCAGTTCGAGCCCCGCGCCGCTCACCGCCGAGGCGGCGAGGACGCGCGGAAAGGCGGCCGGGCGCTTGGCGACGGCGGCCTCGGTGCGCAGCCGCGTCGCCTCGGCCTCGGCGGGCTTCAGCTTGTCGGCCTTGGTCAGCACGATCTCATAGGAGACCGCGGCGAGGTCGAAAGCGTCCATAGCCTCGGCGTCCGGCGGTTTCAGCCCGTGGCGCGCGTCGATCAGCAGGAACACCCGGCGCAGGTTGGGGCGGCCGCGCAGATAGTCGCGCGCCAGGTTCTGGAAGCGCTTGGTCTCGCCGCGCGAGGCCTTGGCGAAGCCGTAGCCGGGCAGATCGACCAGCCGCACGCGACCGTCGAGCAGGAAGAAGTTCACCTCCCGCGTGCGCCCCGGTTCGGAGGAGCTGCGCGCCAGGCCCGAGCGGCCGACCAGGCCGTTGATCAGACTGGACTTGCCGACGTTGGAGCGGCCGGCGAAGGCGATCTCCGGCAGGTCGGGCGGCGGCAGCTGCTCGATCTTCGCCGCCCCCATCAGGAACTCGGCGGGCCGGGCGAACATCACCCGCGCCGCCTCGATCTCCTCGGGCGTGAAGGCCTCGCTCACCCCACGGCCTTCGTGTCCTTCGTCCCGTCCTTCGGATGGAACAGGCGGTCGAAGAAGCGGTCGAGCGGGTTCTCCACCTTGAAGCGGCGCATCAGCACATATTGCTGCGCCATGGTGAAGATCGACGAGAACGACCAGTAGATCACCAGGCCTACCGCGCTCTGGGCCAGCACGATCATGAACAGCCACGGCATCCAGCGCATCAGCCGCTGCTGGGTGGGGTCGATGCCGGTCATCGTCGGGCCGCTGAGCAGCGACAGCCACATGGTCGCCGCGTAGATGATCGGCCAGGCGCCCAGGTGGAACAGCAGGGTGAAGACCCCGCCGGCGAACGGGATGTGCTCGAGCGCCAGCACCCACGGGTTGGTCAGCGGGTCCCAGGGCAGGAGGCCGAACAGGTTCCAGATCGAGGTCGGGTCGGGGGCCGAGAGGTCCTTCACCCAGCCGAACGAGGCCTGGCGCATCTCGATGGTGACGTTGAAGACGTTGTTCAGCGCGTAGAACACCGGCAGCGGCAGCAGCATCGGGATGCAGCCGGTGACCGGATTGATCTTCTCCCGCGCGTAGAGCGCCATCATCTCCTTCTGCAGCGCCGGCGGGTCGGCCTTCAGCCGCTCCTGCAGCGCCTTCATCTGCGGCTGCACCTTCTTCATCTTCGTCGACATCGAGTACGACGCGTTGAAGGCCGGGAACATCACCAGGCGGATCGAGATGGTCAGCGCCAGGATGGCGAAGCCGAAGCCGAGGCCGATCTTGGCGAGGTAGCCGGCGTAGAAGTCGAGCACCAGGAAGACCGGCTTGGAGAGCACCTCGAACCAGCCCCAGTCGACGGCCTTGTCGAAATTGGGCAGGCCGAGGTGGTCGCCGTAGGCGCGCAGGGTCGTCACCACCTTGGCGCCGGCGAACACGTGGGTGGTTTCCGTCGTGGTCGCGCCAGGGGCCAGGGTGCGGACGGCGCCGGTGTAGTTGGCCTCATAGACGTCGACGCCGTTCACCGGCGTGACCACGAACTTGGCGTGCAGCGCCTCGCTCTGCGGCGGCGCGAACACCGTCATCCAGTATTTGTCGGTGACGCCGACCCAGCCGCCGGTCGACGGAAAGTCCTTCTCGCCGTCCTTCTTCCAGGCCGGGTATTTGAACTCGCGCAGCACGCGGTCGAACATGCCGATCGCGCCCTCCATGCTGACCTTGCCGAGTTCGGGCGCAACGCCGCGGCGTTGCACCGAGCCGTAGGGCGCGAGGCTGACGGCGCCCGTCCCGGTGTTGCGCACCGTGTCGGTGACCGTGAACAGGTACTGCGGGTCGACTTTGATCTCGCGATTGAACACCAGGCCGTCCGGCGCCGTGTAGCTCAGCTCCAGTGGATGGGCGTCGGTGAGCGGACCCTGCGAAGTCTGGGTCCAGACCGTATCCTCGTCGGGCAGCCCCGCGACGTTCTGGCCGATCCAGCCGTCAACGGCGAAATAGGCGTTTTCGGCGCCCAGCGGCCGCAGCAGCTCCACCGGCGGCGAATTGGCGGCCGTGGTCTGGCGGTACTGCTTCAGGAACAGATCGTCGAGGCGCGCGCCGGCGAGGCTGATCGAGCCGGCGAGCTGCGGGGTGTCGATGGCGACCCGCGGCCCGGCGGCGAGCGCCTGGGTGCGGGTGAGCTTGGGCGCTTCCGGCTGGCCGTTGGGCGCCAGACCCGACTGCTGCTGCGCCGCCGCGACCGCCTGGGCATGGGCCGCCTCGGCCTCGCGCCGCTTCTCCATCGGCGAGATGACGAACTGCTGATAGGCGATGACCAGGATGAAGGCCACCGCGATGAAGATGATCGAGTTGCGGTTGTCGTTCTGCATCGGACGCGTGAGCGGACCTTCAGGTAGGCTCGGGACGGGGTGTCGCGGGCGCGGCGGCCTCACCCCTTGGGGCGCCGAGATCGGCCGCGAGCCTTATCAGCGCGGTTTTCACGTCGTCAAGGAGACGCGGCCAGGGCCGCGCGCCCGCGCCGCCGCGAGCGATGAGCACATAGTCGCACCCGGCCCGACCTTCCAGGGGCACGGTGACGCGGGCCGCCTCGCGCAGCCGCCGCTTGGCCCGGTTTCGCTCGACCGCCCCGCCGATCCGCCGCGTCGCGGTGAAGCCGACCCGGATCGTCGCCGAGCCGTCCGCGCGATCGCGCGCCTGCACCAGCACCACGCCCCGCCCGCAGGCGTGCGCCTTCGCCGCGGCGAGGAAGTCGGCGCGTTTCTTCAGGCGTTCAAGACGTGGGGCGGCTTCGGTCAGGCCGAAACCTCTCTTGCGGAGTGACGCTACGCCGTCAGGCGCTTGCGGCCCTGGGCGCGGCGGCGGGCGATGATCTTGCGGCCGTTCTTGGTCGACATCCGCAAGCGGAACCCATGCCGGCGCTTACGCACGAGGCGGGAGGGTTGAAAGGTGCGCTTCACGGGTCGGGCTCCGAAGGACAGGGGGCGCTAGAGAGCGGGCGGCAATAGGCGACGGGGCCGCCAAAGTCAATCGCGCGCCCCGCCTTTCACAAGCCGCCGCGCGCCAAGCCTACTCCGCGGCGGCCGCCATCGGCGCGGCTTGCGCGCCGCGCAGCAGCCGGCCCGGCAGCGCCTCGGTCGCCTCGCCGTCGCGATAGGTGACCTGGCCCGCCACCACCGTCGCCGCATAGCCGCTAGCGCGCTGCAGCAGCCTTTTGCCGCCGGCCGGCAGGTCGTAGGCGATCTGCGGCGCGTGGAGGCGCAGGTTGTCGTAGTCGATCACGTTGAGATCGGCGCGGTAGCCCGGCTTCAGCACGCCGCGGTCGTAGAGGCCGACCGCGCGGGCGGTCTCGCGGGCCTGCAGCCGGATGATGTGGGCCAGCGGCAGACGCGGGCCGCGGGTGCGGTCGCGGGTCCAGTAAGTGAGCAGGGTGGTGGGGAAGCTGCCGTCGCAGATGGTGCCGACGTGGGCGCCGCCGTCCGAGAGGCCGGGCACGCAGTCCTTGTGGGTCATCATCTGGCGCGCCGGCTCGAGGTCGCCGTCGGTGTAGTTGAGCACCGGCAGATAGATCATCGCGTGGCCGTCGTTGGAGACCATGTGGTCCAGCGCCACGATTTCCGGCGCCAGGCCGGTTCGCTGGGCGATGGCGGCGATCGAGGTCTCCGGCGTCGGCTCGTAGTCGGGCATGCCGACCACCGGATGCATGTTGGTCCAGTCCTTCATCCGCCCGCGCACCCGGCCCTCCGGCGGATGCGAGAGCAGGCGCTCGCGGAACTCGGGGTCCTTCAGCAGCGCCACCCGCTCGGCCAGCGGACGCCCGGCGATCTCCTTGTAGACCGGATAGGGGGTGAAGGGATTGAGCGTCAGTTCCAGGCCGAAGATCACGCCCACCGGCCGCGCCGCCACCTGAGCCTTGATGTGGAGCCCGGCGGAGACGGCGTCCTCAACCTTGTCCAGCAGGGTGAGGTAGTTATCGCGCCGCAGCGGGCTCTGGATCAGCGAGAACGACATCGGCCGGCCCGAGCGCTCCACCACCCGGCGCAGCATGGCGAACTCGGCCGCCTCGTCGGCGAAGTCGGACACCACCTGCAGCACGCCCTTGCCGGCCGCCGCGATGCCAAGTGCGATGCCAGTGAGTTCGTCCTCGCCAGCGGTGAGCGTGGCGATCGGCGAGCCGTCGGACGAGCGGTGGTTCAGCGTCCGAGAGGTGCCAAAGCCGATCGCGCCGGCCTCCATCGCCTCCGTGGCGAGGGCCGCCATGCGGACGATGTCGGCTGGCGTCGCCGGCTCGCGGTCGACCCCGCGCTGGCCCATCACATAGACCCTGAGCGCCGCGTGCGGCAGTTGGCTGCCGATGTCGACGTCGAACCGGCGCTCGGCGAGCTTGTCCAGGTAATCCGGATAGCTCTCCCAGTTCCACGGCAGGCCCTCGGTAAGCACCGGGAACGGGATGTCCTCGACGCCCTCCATCAGCCGCACCAGCCGGTCGTGATCCTCGGGCCGGCAAGGCGCGAAGCCGACGCCGCAATTGCCCATCACCACCGTGGTGACGCCGTGCCACGACGAGGGCTGCATGCGCGATTCCCAGGTGGCCTGGCCGTCGTAGTGGGTGTGGATGTCGACGAAGCCCGGGGCGACGATCTTGCCCTCGGCGTTGATCTCCTCGACGCCGGCGCCGGCGACCTCGCCGACCGCCACGATCCGCCCGTCCTTGACCGCGACATCGGCCGCGAACGCCTCGCCGCCGGTCCCATCGTAGATGGTCCCGCCGCGCACCACGAGATCGTAATCCCGAGCCATGGCCGTCTCCCTTGGGTGTTCTATTCTGCTGGCATTGTGATCCCGGCGGGACCGTGCGCCAAGGGATTAGCCGCGATCCAGCCGCGACAGGCCCCGCAAATCGCCCCATCCTGCGTCCCGATGAGCGGTGGGCCCTTCACCTTCTACGAGTTCTTCGCCGGCGGCGGGATGGCGCGGCTGGGGCTGGGCGCGGGGTGGGAGTGCCGGTTCGCCAACGACTTCGATGCGATGAAGGCGGCGGCCTACCGAGCCAATTTCGGCGGCGATCACCTGCATGAGGGCGACGTCTGGCAGGTCAGCCCGCACGACCTGCCCGGCCGCGCCGATCTCGCCTGGGCCTCGAGCCCCTGCCAGGACCTGAGCCTCGCCGGCGGCCGCGCCGGCCTGATGGGCGGACGCTCGTCGGCGTTCTTCGGTTTCTGGTGGCTGATGCAGGCGCTGTCGGGCCAGGACCGGGCGCCGCGCGTGATCGCCATCGAGAACGTCTCGGGGCTCTTCACCTCGCACGCCGGCCGCGACTTCGAGGCGGTGTGTGCGGCGCTGGCGGGCGCGGGCTACCGGTTCGGCGCGCTTGAGGTCGACGCCAGCGCCTACCTGCCGCAGTCGCGCACGCGGTGCGTGATCATCGCCACCCTGGAGGACGTCAGCGGCCTCGCCGGGCGGCCGAGCGGAAGCCGCGCGGTGCGCGAGGCGCGGGACCGGCTGCCGGCGCCGCTGCGGGCGCGCTGGATCGACTGGCGCCTGCCCGCGCCGCCGCGCCACAATCTCGATCTCGCCGCGTTGCTGGAGCGCGACGACGCTGTCGCCTGGCGCTCGGAGGACGAGACCCGTGCGCTCGTCGCGATGATGGGTGAGCTGCACCGGCGACGGCTCGAGGCGGCGCTGGCGAGTGGCGAGCGGCGCGTCGGCGCGGTGTTCCGGCGGATGCGGGGCGGCGAGCAGCGGGCCGAGGCGCGGTTCGACGGCCTGGCCGGGTGTCTCAGGACACCCGGCGGCGGCTCGTCCCGGCAGTTCATCGTGGTCGCCGCGGGCGGCCGGGTGCGCAGTCGGCTTCTGACCTCGAGCGAGGCGGCGCGGCTCATGGGGCTGCCGGATAGTTACATCCTGCCCAAAAGCGCCAACGCCGGCCTGCACCTGGCCGGCGACGGCGTGGTCGTGCCGGTGGTGCGCCACCTCGCGGCCGAGATCTTCGAGCCGCTGCTCAGCCGCCGCCCGGCCTCCGCCGCCGCCTGAGCGCTTCCAAAATCCCGCCGAGAGCCTAAGTTCGGGGCGACAGGGCTCTCTCTCGTCCCAAGGACGCTCCATGGACACCGCCAGCCACGACTACGACGCCGCCCGCTACAAGCGGGCGGGGCGCGGCAAGATCTACGACTCGATCCTCGACACCATCGGCGACACGCCGCTGATCCGGCTGCCGCGGCTCACCGCCGAGCTGAAGCCCAAGGGCGTGGTGCTGGCCAAGCTGGAGTTCTTCAATCCGCTGGCCTAGGTGAAGGACCGGATCGGCGTAGCTATGATCGA
>Ga0302324_100015649_pt1 | contig 15199 bp, 15 predicted proteins | sample Palsa_T0_1_FD_201949 | JGI IMG/M metagenome (GOLD analysis project Ga0302324, IMG submission 201949) | Peat permafrost microbial communities from Stordalen Mire near Abisko, Sweden - Palsa_T0_1 | ecosystem: Environmental > Terrestrial > Soil > Palsa > Peat permafrost | place: Sweden: Abisko...
AACGGCACCGTGCTCCAGCCCAGGAACCACAGCGCCTGCTGCACGTCGCGCGGCGGGATGCCGGCCTCGGCCACGGCCAGCGCGCGCTGGCGGTCGAGGTCCATGTGGCATTCATCCGTGTACGGAACGCCGCTGGCGTTGTCGCCGGCCGGATAGAACTCGAAGGGCGGCGACCAGTAATGCGCCCGGTCGGCCGCCTCGGCCGAGACCCGCGGGCCCAGCCATTTCGAATTTCGCACCGTCGCATCCAGCCCGCGCAGATATTCGCGCGCCAAGGGATGGCCCATATTGTCGGCGATGTGGAAATACATCAGCGCTTCGCCGTTGTTGGGCACGATCACCGAATCCGAGGCGATGCCCATCTGGCGGCGCGCTTCCGCGGCCTCGCCGGCGTCGAATTCGCTCCTGGCGCTGTCGTGGAACTGGCGTTCCGAACGCCACACATTGCCGAGCGAACCGTAGGTATCCATCGGCGGCGCATAGGCCTGCGGCGGGCCGCCATGCGCGCGCCAGGCCGGCGGCCCGGCGGGCGGCGGCGCGGCCGTTGGCTCGTCGCCGAAATCGGAGGTGTGGATCTGGCCGAGCTTGATGAAGCCCTCGGCGCCGCGGCAAGAGAGAACGTAGATGATGCGCTTGCGGGCCTGCTCGCGTTGGTCGGCGCTCATCAGCAGCATGAGTTTCTCTTGCTGCTCCAGCGCGCGATGGAAATCGTCGGAGATCACCCGGCGCGCATATTCGTCTCCGATATGCTCGTGGATGCGGTCGCTCGCGGCGGCCAGGTAGTACCAGACATAAGCTTCGATGGGATCGTAGAATTTGTTGTCGCCGCGCTCGTCGGCATAGATGTCGCCGAGCCGGATGGCGGAGAGGAAGTCGTCGTCGCGCCAGGCGGACTGGCGCCAGATCTTGATGCCCGCTTCTTGGCTGATCTTGCTGGCGGCAACCACACCGTCGGTGTAGTCGGCGCGCGCCTGCATGGACGCGAGCCCGGCGAAGGCGAGCGCGATTCCCACACAGAAGAACAAGCCCTGCTTCAGGCCCGATCGTCGTCTCGGCTTAGTGTGCCCACTCACGGTCTTTCCCCCGACCGCTGCGCTCCTTGCGGAGCCCGTCCCAACACCCGTATCCCCGCTCACACGGGGACATTTATTCAATGCTTACCTTAACACGTTGGTTCCCGGGGCGGGAGTCAGTGACGGAAATGGCGCACACCTGTGAATGCCATCGCAAGGCCGGCTTCGTCGGCCGCCTTGATGACTTCGTCGTCACGAATCGAGCCGCCAGGCTGGATTACCGCGGTCGCGCCCGCTTCCGCCACGGCAAGCAAGCCGTCGGGAAACGGAAAGAATGCGTCGGAGGCCGCGGCGGAGCCTATGGTTAATGGCTGTTTCCACCCTGCGGCCTCAGCCGCCTCGCGCGCCTTGATCGCGGCGATTCGCGCCGAATCGACCCGGCTCATCTGGCCCGCGCCGATGCCGGCGGTCTGCAATCCGTTGGCATAGACGATGGTGTTCGACTTCACATGCTTGCCGACGGTGAAGGCGAACAGCATGTCGGCGATCTCGGATTCGCTCGGCTTGCGCGCGGTGACGATTTTCAGATCGGCGCGGGATATCCGCATCGCGTCGCGCGTCTGCATCAGAAAGCCGCCGGCGACCGTCTTCAACGTCCAGCCCGGCGCGGCGGGATCGGGCAGGCCGCCCGTCAGCAGCAGGCGAAGATTCTTCTTCGAAGAGAGCAAGCGGCGCGCGTCGGCATCGGCATCCGGCGCGATGATCACTTCGGCGAACAGCTTGCCGATCGCCTCCACCGTCGCGCCGTCGAGCGTGCGGTTGAAGGCGAGGATGCCGCCGAAGGCGCTGACCGGGTCGCAGGCGAGCGCCTTGGTGAAAGCCTCGGCCAGCGAGCCGGCGAGGGCGACGCCGCAGGGATTGGCGTGCTTGATGATGGCGCAGGCGGCGCTCACCTTCGGATCGAATTCGGCGACCAGCTCATAGGCCGCGTCGGTGTCGTTGATATTGTTGTAGGAAAGCTCCTTGCCCTGCACCTGCTCGGCGGTCGAGACGCCGAAACGCTTCTCGCCGGTCGTGTAGAATGCCGCGTCCTGATGCGGGTTCTCGCCATAGCGCAGCGATTGGCGCAGATGGCCGGCCAACGCGCGGCGGCGCGGCGGGGTCTTGTCGCCGCCCTTGGCCAGTTCGCCGGCGAACCAATTCGAAACGGCGGCGTCATAGGCAGCCGTGCGCGCATAGGCAATCTGCGCGAGCTTGCGGCGCAGGGCCAACGTGGTCGCACCCTTGTTCGCGTCCATTTCCGCCAGCACCGAAGCGTAATCCTCGGTATCGACCACGACCGCGACCCAGCCATGATTCTTCGACGCGGCGCGGATCATCGCCGGCCCGCCGATGTCGATATTCTCGATGGTCTCGTCGAAATCGGCGCCTTTAGCGACCGTCGCCTCGAACGGATAGAGATTGGAGACCAGCAGATCGATGCCTTCGATGCCGTGCGTCTTCATCGCCTCGGCGTGGTCCGGCTTGTCGCGCAAGGCGAGGAAGCCGCCATGGATTTTCGGATGCAGCGTCTTGACGCGCCCGTCCATGATCTCGGGAAAGCCGGTGACTTCTGAGACGTCGCTCACCTTCAGCCCGGCATCGCGCAACGCCTTGGCCGTACCGCCTGTGGAAAGCAGCGCCACGCCGTGGCGCTCGAGCCCGCGCGCGAAATCGATCAGGCCGGTCTTGTCGGAAACGGAAAGCAGCGCGCGGCGGACTGGGCGGAGCGTCATCGCAGACTCGGGCTTGGCGGGTTACGCCCGCTCTTACTTCCGCAGCAGCCAAAAGAGAAGCGTCAGAACGACGCTGGCGACGAGCGACGACGCCAGGGGCAGATAAACCTCCCCGTTGCCATAATTGACGTGGATATCGCCCGGCAAAGAGGTGAAGTCGAGATAGGCGACGGCGGGGCAGAGAACCAGCGCGCCCAGCAGAATGATGACACCCCAGCCGAGAACCCGCATGGTTCAACCATCCCCGGCGGCGCGTTCGTCGCCGCATCCGCCGACTTCTTGAGATCGCGCCCGCCGATTGTCAATGCCGGCACCGGACGAAGAAATGGCTCGACTTTGCGATTCGATCGTTTAGAGCTTCGCACTCTTGGCGCGGCGGAAGCGGCGCGCAACCTGTGAAGGCGTCGGATCTTGGCTACGTATGATTGCAACAAATGCCCGGGCTATTGCTGTTCCTACCCGCTGATCGAGATCGACAAGAAGGACGTGCAGCGCCTGGCCGATCATTTCGGCCTCGGCTTCCGCGCCGCGCGCAAGAAATTCACTTTCAGGGATCCGGAAGCGACCTATGCCATGCGCCGCAAGGCCGACAAGGTCTTCGGCCGCATCTGTCAATTCTTCGACACCGAGGCGCGGCGCTGCACGATCTACAAGGCCAGGCCCTCGACCTGCCGGGTCTATCCCGACGCGCCGCGCTGCGGCTATTACGACTTCCTCAAATTCGAGCGCGCGCAGCAGGACGACCCCGAGCACATCGCCTCGACGAACAACATCCGCTAGGTCAGGCGGCCGCGCTCGGCCGCGCCGAGACCCGCGCGTGCCAGGCGCGCAGATGCGTCGCCTCCTCCGGCATATCCATGTTGACGAATTTCGCGAAGTCGATGCCGCAGAGGAGCACGATGTCGGCCATCGAATAGGACTGGCCGGCAAGCCATGGCCGTCCGTCGGCCAGCTCGCCGTCGAGCCATTTCATCGCATGGGCCACGACCTTGCGGTTGCGCGCGCCGTATTCGGGAAACTGGTTGGGATTTACGATCGCGGTGCGCGGATCGTCGTTGATCCACACTTGCCCCATCGGCGCCCACAGCCGGAACTCCGCCCGCCGCATCCACATCTCGACCATCGCCATCTCGCGCGCATCGCGGCCGAACAAGGCAGGCGTGGGATGCAGCGCCTCCAGATAGCGGCAGATCGCGACGGATTCGGAAATATGCGTGCCGTCGTCGAGCTCGAGCACCGGCACCTGGCCGAGCGAGTTCTTCTTGAGGAATTCCGGCGCCTTGTGCTCGCGCTTCATCATGGCCACGCGCTCGCGCGGCACCTCGATCCCCTTCTCGGCGAGGAAGATGCGCACCTTGCGCGGGTTCGGCGCAGGCATGTGTTCGTCATAGAGCTTCATTCGCGTCCCCATTATTGACCACGCAATCTGCCCCGCTATAGTCCCGCGCGCCATAGAGACCCTCAATGCCCGAGTGGTGGAACTGGTAGACGCGCCGGACTCAAAATCCGGTACCGCAAGGTGTGTCGGTTCGATTCCGACCTCGGGCACCAAACAGGTTTCTGCGTCGATCCGTTGCGCGCGGCGAGAATCGACAGCTGGCGGTGCGAGGAGGAACGGCGCATGGCGCTTGAGATGCGCGAAAAATGCGAGAAATGTGCCGCTCCACTGGCGCCAGAGTCTCAGGCCGCACGCATCTGCAGCCATGAATGCACCTTCTGCGCGGTGTGCAGCGACTCGATGAGCGGGCGCTGTCCCAATTGCGGCGGCGAATTGCTGCCGCGCCCGCGCCGGATCAAGAAAACTTGAACTACCGCCACGCCTTCCATGCCGGGAATTTCGCCGATGTGATGAAGCATGTCGCCCTGGTGGATGCGATTTCGCGGCTTAAGAAGAAGGACAAGCCATTCCGCGTGATCGACAGCCACGCCGGAAGCGGCATCTACGATCTTTCCGGCGAGCAGGCGGCGAAGACCGGCGAGGCGGCGTCGGGCGTCGCGAAGCTTACCGACGCGCCGTTGCTTAGCGCCTATCTCGACGTCGTGCGTCCCTTCGCGCCCGCGCGCTATCCCGGCTCGCCGCTGATCGCCGCGAAATTGCTGCGCCCGGGCGACCGGCTGGTGGCAATCGAGAAACATGTGGAAGATTTCGCCGCGCTCGAAATGTCGCTGTCGCCCTACCCCACTGCCAAGGCGATCCATGGCGACGGCTATGAGCGGCTCGCCGCTCTGTTGCCGCCACCGGAGCGGCGCGGGCTGGTGCTGATCGATCCGCCCTATGAAGCGGAGGATGAATTCGAGCAGGTTGCGCGCGCCTTCGCCGCCGCTTATCGCCGCTTCGCGACCGGCATTTATATGATCTGGTTTCCACTCAAGCGGCGCAACGATGCCGACGCATTGGCGGGCGAAATCCGCAGCGCGGGTGCGACGAAGCTCTTGTCGCTGACGCTCGACATCGGCCGCGCCGCCGAGGCTCCGCCGGAACGCCTGTCGGCCTGCGGATTGCTCGTCGTCAATCCGCCATTCGGTTTCGCCGAAGCGATGCGCGATGCGTTCGCGGTTCTGGCGAAACAGCTCGCGCAGGGAGCGGGTGCGGTGTCGCGGGTGGAGTGGTTGGCGGGCGAGGGCGCTTAGCTCGCCTTCGCCGTCTGAATATATCTGTCATACACCCCATCGAGCACATCGAGCGGCACGCGGCCGCAATCCAAACCCGCTTCGTGGAAATCCTTGATGTCGTAGCGCGGCCCGAGCGCCGCTTTCACCCGCTCGCGCGCCTTGGTCCAGACCGTGTGGCCGATCTTGTAGCTGCAGGCCTGGCCCGGCGTGGCGCAATAGCGTTCGACTTCGCGCGTGGCGAAGCCCGGCGCTTCGCCGTCGCCGTCAATGAAATACTGGATCGCCTGTTCGCGCGTCCATTTCATGTGGTGGATGCCGGTGTCGACGACGCAGCGATTGGCGCGGAACAATTGGAATTTCAGATAGCCGATGCGGCCGAAAGGATCGTCGTCATACATGCCGATCTCGTCGGCGAGCTGCTCGGCATAGAGCGCCCAGCCCTCGGCGTAACCCGAGAAGCCGATGGCCTTGCGGATCAGCGGCAGGTTCTTGTTGGAGAGCGCCAGCCCGCCTTCGAGCTGATGCCCCGGCAGGCCTTCGTGGAACACCGTGGTCGAGAGCGCGAATTTCGGCCATTCGGCGCTGTCGTGCAGGTTGAAATAGACGATGCCCGGCCGCGAGCCGTCGAGCGACGGGCCTTGGCTGAAGGCGGAAGCCGCGCCCGGCTCCGTCGCCGGCGGCACGCGGCGCACTTCGAACGTATAGGTCGGCAGGCGCTTGAACACGCTGGGCAGATGCGGCCTGATCTCGTTCAGGCGCTGGTTGCAATAGGCGATGGCCTGCGCCTTGCCGTCATCGGTGTTGGGATAGAGTTGTTTCGGATCCTTGTAGAGCGAGGCGATGCGCTCGCCCACGCCGCCCTTGGTCAGGCCTTGCGCCCGGAGCAATGTATCGACGCGCGCGGAAATCTCCTTCGCCTGGTCCAGGCCGAGCCGGTGAATTTCATCCGGGCTCATGCTGGTGGTGGTCGAGGAGCGCAGCGTCGCTTCGTAGAATGCCTCGCCATCCTTGATCTTCCACAGCCCCGCATCGTGCGTCGCGCCGGCGCGCAAGGTCTTTGTTTCCGCGATCTGGCGGTCCAGCGCCGGTCCGATCTTGTCGTTGTAGATCGCGGTCGCTTTGGTGGCGTAGCTGTCGCTCAAGCCTTTATCCTTCGCCCGTCTGGCGATGGAGGTGACGAGCAGCGATGTGTCTGCGCCTGTGCGCGTCGCGGTCATCTGCGCCAGCGTGGTGTCGAGCAGGAAATCGGGCGGCACCACGCCCAGCCCCGCATCATGCTTCATGCGCTCGGTGTTGTCGTCCAGTTGCACCGCGAAGGCTTCGAGCCGCGAGAGATAGGCGTCGGCATCCGCCGCGGTTTCGATCCTGTGCTTGGTGTCGAGGAAATCGGGAATGGATTGATAGGCGCCGGTGAGCTGGCTGACGACGTAAGGCGAGGGGCCGAAAGACGTGCCGCCGAAATCGAACGCCATCACCCGCGCCCGCGACACGGCGGTGTAGACGAGCGTGTCGTAGTTCACCCGCTCCATGCCGGCGAGCGCGCCGGCGTCGATCGCCTGCAGCCGCGCAAGCTGGCTGGCGTTGAGCGCCTTGCTCGCGGCGATCCCGGACGCGGATTCGTCGTGCAGCTTGCTCTTGAGATCGGCATTGGCGCCGGTGTCGAGGCCGAGCTGCGTCGCGCCTTCGGGATTCTGCCGCAAATTCTCCTGGAAGAATGCATCCATCAGCGCGTCGAGCCGGGTCGACTGCGCGGTGTCGGCCAACGCGGGCGGGACGCTGTACACGACGGCTATGGCGGCGCTGGAGGCAAGCAGGTCGCGGCGGTTGAGCATGGAGTGTCCCCTCGGAAAAGGGCATCAGCCTATGGTCTGCCGCGGGGCGCGAGCAAGCGGGGCGCGAGCGCCTTGCCATCCCCGGCCGTCTTAAGTATCTGATCGCCCCTGGACAGGTGGTCGAGCGGTTGATGGCACCGCACTCGAAATGCGGAGTACCTTTACGGGTATCGTGGGTTCGAATCCCACCCTGTCCGCCACGCGCCTCCAACGTCCTACGCTGCAGCGGACCGGGCGTCGCCCGCCTCACTCATGAAGCGAGCTCGATATTCGCTAGGGCTGAGGCCGATCCGCTGTCGAAAATGGTGGCGGAGCGCTGGCGCCCCGCCGAAGCCGACCGCGGACGCCACCTGATCCATATTGGCGTGGCCTTGGCGCAGCAGCCGCTTGGCCTCGTCGACACGCTCCGCGACGATCCAATCTCCCGGCGACTGGCCGGTGGCTTCGGCAAAGCGCCGAAGAAAGGTCCGGACGCTCATCCGGCATTCGCCGGCCATCCGCTTGACGCTCCAGCTGGCGGAGAGGTCGGCGCGAATCTTGTCCAGCAACGGCGCGATCTCCAGGCCCACGCGCATCGCGACGGGACGTTCCAGGAACTGAGCCTGGCCTCCTGTACGGTGGGCGGACATCACCAGGCGCTTGGCCACCGAATTCGCCGCCGCCGGTCCGAAATCCAGGCGAACGATCTCGATCATGAGGTCGATGCCCGCCGCGCTGCCGGCGGAAGTAAAGATGCGACCATGGGCGCGGTAGAGCGAGGCGTCGTCCACCGCGACATCGGGATACCGCTCGCGTAGCCGCTCCGCGTAGCGCCAATGCGTCGTCACCGTCCCGCCGGCGAGCAGCCCGGTGGCGGCCAGGACGAAGGTCCCCGAACAGATGGAGGCCAAGCGTGCGCCACGGGCATGGGCGGCGCGAAGCTTCTCGCACAGCGGCTCGGGGACCGGCTCATCCACGCCCTTCCAACCGGCGATCACCACGGTGTCCGCCTGGTCGATAAGCTCCATCCCATGGTTGGCGGTGACGATGAGGCCGCCATCGGCCCGCATCGGCCCGTCGTCCACGGCGCAACTGGCGAAGCGATACCAGTCCGGACCCATTTCCGGGCGCGGCAGCCCGAATACCTCGGCGACGATGCCGAACTCGAAGGTGCAGAGGCCGTCATAGAGGAGCGCGACGACGAGGGGACCGCTCAAGTTTGGCATGATGTTTACGTATAATGGCATTTGCGCCAACTGCAAGCGCGGTGAGGTCGCTGGCATGTTGATCGGCGAAAGGAGACCCTCCGTGTCCACATCCGTTACCGCCATTCCGCCGGCGCCCAGCGCGCTGGCCCGCGAGCACTTCGCGGCGGAGTTCACCTTCGAGACCGACTGCTGGGACGTCCACGAAGCCCTCGAAAAAGGGGCCGACTTCGTCCTGCTGGATGTCCGCAGCCCCGACTCGTTCGCCAAGGGCCACGTTCCGGGCGCCGTCAATCTCCCGCACGGCAAGATCATCGAGTCCAAGATGGCGGCGTGGTCCAAGGAGACGATTTTCGTGACCTATTGCGACGGCCCCCACTGCAACGGCGCGGCGCGGGGCGCCCTGCGCCTCGCCCAGCTCGGGCGCCCGGTCAAGATCATGGCCGGCGGGATCGCCGGCTGGCTCGACGAAGAGTTCGAGCTCAAGGTGGCGAAGCTGGCATGACCATCGAGGTGAGGCCCGCCCGCTCGTCGGACGTCGCCCAGTTGCTCGACCTCATCCGACGGCACGCCGCCTACGAGCGGTTGCTCGCCTCGATCAGCCCAGTCGAGCTCGCTACCATCCTCGAGGCACAGGTGCCGCCCACGACCTTGGTGGTGGCCGATGAAGATGGAGACCTGATCGGCTACGCCGCGCTCACCTTCGACTACGCACTCTTCAGTGCCACCTATTTCGGCCACCTCGATTGCCTGTTCGTCCGTGAGGACGCGAGAGGCCATGGGATTGGAAAGCGGCTTTTGGATCATGTGGGTCGGCTGGCCGCGGCCACAGGCGTTCCTCGCCTCGAATGGCAGACGCCGGACTGGAACGCCGATGGCATCCGCTTCTACGAACGAGAGGGCGCGGTCGGACTGGCGAAGATGCGCTTCAGCCAGATTCTGGCCAAGGGGGATGCGGCGCGTGGGGAGGCTGGATCATGAGCTTGTCGCCTGAAACTTCAGCCATCCTCGACCGGTTCGCAGCCGCCTGGGCCAGCGCCGACGCCGATCGCGTCATGTCGCTCATGACGGACGACTGCGTCTACGAGGCCTCCGTCGGACCCGAGCCTGGAACGACCTTCCGCGGCGCCGTCGAGCTTCGCTCGGGCCTGGAAAGGATGTTCGCTCATGACGCCGCCACGCGGACGGAAATCACTGACGTCTTCGCTGCCGGGGACCGAGTGGCTTGGGAGTGGCGCTACTACGACGCAGCGGGCAACCTCTTGGCCAGGGGTTGCGATCTGTTCGTGCTGCGCGACGGCCGGATCGCGCGGAAAAACGCCTTTCGGAAAACAACCGCCTAGCCGCTAACCCTCCCAGCGTCCGCTACGAGTCGATCGCGCCTATAGAGCGTGGGATCGGATGGCGGTAAGAGACTGATTTAATTTAGGTATTCTGAACGCTGGCGAAGTGCCTAAGACGCCGGTAGACAAAGCGAGGCCGGCGTCCTCCACCGGGCGGTTTTCTCAGCGAAAGGTTGAATCCAGATGCAATTCACGACTCTGACGATGGCCGCGATGATCGCGCTGGGCGCCGTGATGGGCCCCGCGCTGGCGCAAGGCGCCGGCAGTTACACGCTCGGCCCGGACTCCAACAAGAAATTCCTCGCCGACAACGCGGCCCGGAAAGGCGTCGTCGTGCTGCCGAGCGGGTTGCAATATCGCGTCGTCAAATCCGGCACCGGCATCTCGCCGAGAAGCCCGATGGACATGGTGACCGTCACTTACAAGGGCTGGCTGATCGACGGAAAGGTGTTCGACCAGACGCCGCCCGGGCAGACCGCGCAATTCCAGGCCGGCGGCTTGATACCGGGCTGGGTTGAAGCCCTTCGGCACATGAAAGAGGGCGACGAGTGGGAGCTGGTGATCCCGGCCAGGCTCGGCTACGGCGCGGCGGGTGCCGGTGGCGCGATCCCGCCCAACGAGACGCTGGTGTTCGACATGCTGCTGGTCGCGGTCACGCCGGCGCAGCCGTGATGGGTTCATGACAAGCGGCTTCGCCATCGGCGATGTCCGGATCGGCGGGCGCGTGCTGACCGCGCCGATGACCGGCGTGTCGGACCTGCCGTTCCGCCGCACCGCGTCCAGGCTCGGCGCGCCCTATGTCGCGACCGAAATGGTGGCCTGCGAGAGCTTCGCGGCGGGCCGGCCCGACGTCGTGCGCCGCGCCGCGGTGGGCGAGGGCTTGCCGCTGATGGTGGTGCAGCTTGTCGGGCGCACGCCGCATTGGATCGCCAAGGGTGCCGCGATGGCCGAGGAAGCGGGCGCCCAGATCATCGATCTGAACATGGGCTGTCCCGCCAAGGAAGTGACCGGCGGATTGTCCGGCTCCGCGCTGATGCGCGATCTCGATCTGGCCGAGGGCCTGATCCGCGCGGCCGTGGAAGCGACGACGCGTCCGGTCACACTGAAGATGCGGCTGGGCTGGGACGATGCGAGCCGCAACGCCTCGGCGCTTGCCGCGCTCGCGGAGCGCGCGGGTGTTTGCGCGATTACGGTGCATGGCCGCACGCGCCAGCAATTCTATCGCGGCGCGGTCGATTGGCGCGCGGTGGGCGAGGTCAAGCGCGCGGTGCGCATCCCGGTGATCGTCAATGGCGACGTGACCGACGTTGCATCAGCGCGCGAGGCGCTGGCGCAATCCGGCGCCGACGCGATCATGATCGGCCGCGGCGCCTATGGCCGGCCGTGGATCGCAGCCGCGCTGGATCGCGCATTGCAGACCGGCGGGGAAATCGTCGAACCCGATCTGGGCGAGCGTCTCGCCATCGCGCTGGATCATCTGCGCGACAGTCTGCGCTTCTATGGCGACGCGCATGGCGTGAAGATCTTCCGCAAGCATCTGGGCTGGTACATCGAACACGCCCCATGGCCGCTCGGCGCGGAAGCGAGGCGCGCGGCGAAGTCGCAACTTTGCCGGCTTACTGTGGCGGGCGAAGTGGAAGCCGCGCTGATCGATCTGTGGTCGGGCGAAGAATGGAAAGCGGCGGCTTAGAAGTGCAGCTCTCTTGCAACAAACGGAATGTCATCCCGGCCAAGCAGCGCTTCGGCGCAGCGCGGAGCCGGGACCCATCGCGCCGCTTTCACGATGGGTCCCGGGTCTAGCGCTATCGCGCTTGCCCGGGATGACAGGTTGTCGCAAAAAAACCGCAACCTTGCAGACTATTTCCCGTCCAGCACCGCCGTCGCCTGATCGAGCCTTGCGCTATACGCATCCAGCACCGCCGCCGTCAGCCCGACATATTTCACCGCATCGGCGAAGCGTTCGTCCTCGATCGCCTCGCGCACGCCGGGCAGCGTCTTGGCGCCGTAGCCGGTGAAGCGGCCCGGCGCGTAGATCAGGTTCTTGAACCATGTGCGGCCGGGCAGGCCGACCCCGTCGGGCGCCAGCGTCTGGTCGAGTGTCTGCATCAGCGCCTGCAATTGCATCTCGCGGGCCGGCGCCAGATGCGATGCGTTCTTGGCGAAGGCGGCGTCATAACCCGCCGCGCTCTTCTTCAATCGCGCCGCGGCCTTATCGAGCGCCGCGAAGTCGATCTTCGGCACCGGCTGAAGCGCCGTCGGCAGGCCGCTCGATTTGGTCGGATCGGCGGCGAGTTGGAAGGCATGGTCGGCGAGCAGCTTGGCCTGGATCTGCTGGGCTTCGCGCTTTTCGTCGGCCAGCTTCTTCACCTCGGCGACATAGCTCGCGATCGTGTCGGCGAAGTCGCCCGCCTGCTGGACGGGCAGCTCGGCATCGGCCGCGCGCATGATCAGCCGGCCGACCGTCTTGGCGAGCATCGCCTCATAGACGAAGCCGGGATCGCCGAAGCGGGTGTAATGCTCGAAGGTGTCGTAGCGCGAATGATAGACACCGCCGCTCGAGCCCTCGTCGCCATATTCGATGCTGAGCGACGGCACGCCGAGATGCTCGATGAAGGCCGAGTAATCCGAGCCCGAGCCCAGTGCCTCGATCGGGAAGTCCTTCTTCGGATCGGCGGCGAGCTTGGCGTCTTCCTTGATGCGCGCCGCCGCGGCCGGATCGTGCGACGAGGGCGATAGCGCCTCGACGCGGATATGCGCGCGCAGGCGCTCGGCGACACTGACATGGGTTTCGGGATCGGTCACGTCGTTGGCAACCTGGTTGACGAAATGCTCCAGGTCGTGATTGCCGCCGGCCTCCAGGAAGCCGCGCTCGTTGGTGTCGGAGTTGAGATAGAAGATCGCTTTCTGTTTCAACTCGGCCGCGTGGGTTTCCGCCCATTCGGTCGAGCCGAGCAGGCCCGGCTCCTCGCCGTCCCAGCTCGCATAGACGATCGAGCGCTTCGGCCGCCAGCCCGCCTTCGCCAGATCGCCCATCACGCGCGCTTCCTCGAGCAGGGCCACCTGGCCGGAGAGCGGATCCTCCGCGCCGAACACCCAGCCGTCGTGGTGATTGCCGCGCACCACCCATTGGTCGGGCCAGGTCGAGCCCTTCAAGGTCGCGATCACGTCGTAGACCGTCTTCATGCCCCAATCGGATTTGACGGCGAGGTGAACCATGGCCGCGCTCGGGCCCACGCGATAGGTGATCGGCAGCGCGCCGCGCCAGCCGCCCGGAACGGGTTGGCCGCCCAGCGAGGCGAGCAGCACCTGCGCGTCTGCATAGGAGATCGGCAGCGCCGGGATCTTCAGGATCACGGGAGACTCCGAAATCTTCAGCCGTTTGGCGTCCGCCGTCGCGCCCACGCCCGGCGTCAGCGGATCGCCGGCGTAGAGAGTCATGTCGACGACCGAGCCGCGCTGGATGCCGCGCGGCGGGCGCGCCGGGCCTTCGGGATAGGGCGACTCGACGGAATAGCCGTCATCCGCCGGATCGGAATAGATGATGCAGCCGACGGCGCCGTGATCCGCCGCCAGCCGCGGCTTCAAGCCGCGCCAGCCCGCGCCGTAGCGCGCGATCACGATCTTGCCCTTGACGCTGACGCCCATGCGCTCGAGCGCCTTGTAATCGTCCTGCATGCCGTAATTGACGTAGACCAGCGGCGCGGTGACGTCGCCATCGCCTTGATAGATCAGATAGGCGGGAAGCGGAGGCGTCTTGGCCGTTGAGCTCGTGTCGCCTGGAATCGGTGGCTCCTGCAGCGTCGCCTTGAACGGCTTGGGGCCGAGCAACTCGATGCTTTCGCTGATCGGCGTGGGGTAGAGCACCTCGAAGGTCTCGATATGCGCGTCCCAGCCGAATTTCTGGAATTGCGCCAGCTCGAATTCGGCGTTCGCCTTGTCGTGCGCGGTGCCGACATGGTTGGGCTCCGACGCCATCTGCTTCATCCAACCGCTCATCTCGGCCGGTCGGATGCCGGCGTCGAAATTGTGCTCCAGCGCAGTCTGGTCGATGGGCGGTGCTGCGACCGACGCGGCGAAAACGGCGCTTGCGGAAAATACGCCGGACGCGGCGAGCGCGAGAATGCGGTGCATGGAATCCCCCCAAGGGTTTAGGGCGCGGATCGTATCGGGACCGCGCGGCCAACGCACGACAAAAACGACATTGCCGCGATGGATGGCCCACCCTAAGCTCGCGCCGCCCGGACATCAGGCCATCGACATGCCGCCAGACCCTCAGCGCCAAGCCCCTTAGCCATGCCCGGCAGCCAGGATTTCGCCTCCGATCCGCGCAACGAGCGCGTGCTGATCTATCTGAACGGCGCGCTGGTGCCGCGCGACGAGGCGAAAGTGTCGGTGTTCGACGCCGGCTTCGTGCTGGGCGACGGGGTATGGGAAGGCCTGCGCCTGCACAAGGGCGGGCTGCTCTTTCTCGACGCGCATCTGGAGCGCCTGTTCGCCGGCGCCCGCGCCATCGCGCTCGATATCGGGATGACGCGTGAGGCGGTCGTGGCCGCGCTTAAGCACACGCTCGACGCCAACCGCATGGAGAGCGGCGTCCATATCCGGCTGATGGTCACGCGCGGACCCAAGAAGGCGCCCAATCAGGATCCGCGCAACCATCTGGGCAAGCCGACGATCGTGATCGTCGCCGAGCACAAGGAGCCGAGCGAAGAGATCGCGAGCAAAGGATTGAAGCTTGCGACGTCTTCGATCCGCTGCACGCCGGCGCAGATGTTCGACATGCGGCTCAATTCGCACAGCCGGCTCAATTTGATCCGCGCGCTGCTCGACGTGATCGACAAGGGCGCCGACGAGGCATTGATGCTCGATCCGCATGGCTATGTCTCGAGCTGCAACGCCACGAACTTCTTTTTCGTGAAGGATGGCGCGGTTTGCACGTCGACCGGGGAGTTCTGCTTCAACGGCGTCACGCGCGCCAACGTCATCGCGCTGTGCCGCGACAATTCCATTCCCCTGCGGCTTGCGGATGTTGCGCTCGCGGAAGTGCATGCGGCCGACGAAGCCTTCGTCACCGGCACCTTCGGCGGCTTGACGCCGGTCAGCGAGATCGACGGCCATGTCTTACCGGCAGCGTTGCCGGGTCCGGTGACGAAGCGGTTGCGGGCGTTGTATGCGAAGCTGAAGGATGAAGATGCGGCGAGGAACTGACTTCACCCTCCCCTTGCGGGAGGGTCGAAGCGCGAAGCGCTTCGGGGAGGGGGCCGAGCCACGCCGTCGACCCCTCCCCGAAAAATCCTTCGGATTTTTCGACCCTCCCGCAAGGGCGATAGTGCACAACTTGACTGGGTTGAGCAACCCCGCTTATCGTTCCGATGGGGAGGCGATCTTACTGCCTTCAGCGATGGAGGGGTAGCATGGATATCGGCGAAGAGATCGGCA
>Ga0302324_100015650_pt1 | contig 15198 bp, 10 predicted proteins | sample Palsa_T0_1_FD_201949 | JGI IMG/M metagenome (GOLD analysis project Ga0302324, IMG submission 201949) | Peat permafrost microbial communities from Stordalen Mire near Abisko, Sweden - Palsa_T0_1 | ecosystem: Environmental > Terrestrial > Soil > Palsa > Peat permafrost | place: Sweden: Abisko...
TGCGCAAGTCAAAAGCCGCAGCCAGAGCCGCAACTCGCTTTCGTGATCGCCTGGACGCTCGATGACTTTTGTTTCCGCGTCCAGCGGAACGCTCGTTGTTTCCTGCACGCGACGCCTCTAATATTCGGACGGGATCGCATCGTGCGGTCGAGTCGTGGAGACCAGAATAGAATCATTTTAAGGTTAAAATTTATAAGCTTCAAGTACTTTCGGCCAAATAAATCAAAACTTTAACCAACCATCACCTCGCCGCCTGCGATGGCGATTGCTTGACCGGTGATGGACTGCGCCGCCGACGAAGCAAGCCACAGGACGGTCTCGGCGACCTCCTGCGGAGTGATCACCCTGCCCTGCGGGTTCGATGAGGCGAGCGTTGCGCGGGCGTCCTCGGCGCTTCGCTTGGTTTTGGCGACAATGTTGGCAACTGCCTGCTCGAACATCGGCGTCTCGGTGTAGCCGGGGCAAACGGCATTGACGGTTATTCCAGCGCGGGCAAATTCGAGCGCGAGGCTGCGCGTCAGTCCGATAACGCCGTGCTTGGCGGCGACATAGGCGGACACATAGGCGTAGCCGACCAATCCGGCCGTTGAGGCGATGTTGATTACGCACCCGGCGCGCTTGTCGATCATGTCGGGCACGATCTCTTTAGTCACCAGATAAGCGCCGGTGAGATTGACCGCGAGAACCTTGTTCCACGTCGCCAAGTCGGTCTTCACAAACGGCGCGCTCGGCGCTTCGCCGGCGTTGTTGACCAGTACGTCGACTGGACCGAATGCGCGCCGCGCGGCGGCGGCGCCTGCCCGCACTTTATCCGCATCGGTGACATCGAAGTCCGCAATGGCATGCGCGCGGTCGGCCCCGAGCGAAGCTTGCAACGCCGTCAGCGGATCGCGGCGTCGGCCGGCCAAGCTTACGCGTCCGCCCGCTTTGGCGAAAACCGTTGCGATCGCCGCCCCTATCCCGGTGCCGGCGCCAGTGATGAGGACGTGGCGATTGTCGAGCGAATAGTCGGCCACGCGCCGGCTCCGTTTTAATTCGCCCGCGGAGTAGCAGCGCGCGCCAGGTTGGCTTCGTATTGCAGCTTCGCGGACAGATATTGCTTCGGCCAGGCGACGGACTTCACGCCGATCTTCGCCGCCTCGTGCAAAATCCAAGCCGTGTCGGCGAGATGCGGCCGGGCAATCGCGCAAAGGTCGGCGCGCCCGGCGGCAATGATCGAATTAGCGTGATCCGCTTCCGAGATCGCGCCTACGGCCACCGTTGCAATGCCGACCTCATTGCGGAGCTTGTCCGCGAACGGGGTTTGGAACAGGCGGCCATAGACCGGCTTCTCCTCCTTCGACACCTGTCCGGAGGAGCAATCGACCAGATCAGCGCGGGCATCCTTAAACATTTTGGCGTAGATCGCCGCGTCCGCGGGCGTGTTACCGCCTTCGGTCCAGTCGTGACATGACAGCCGAACAGAGATCGGCTTCTCTTGCGGCCACACCTCCCGGACCGCACGGAACACTTCGAGCGGATAGCGCGCATTGTTGGCATGCGAACCGCCGTATTCATCGGTGCGATGGTTGGTCAACGGCGAAAGAAAGCTCGACAACAAATATCCGTGGGCACAGTGCAGTTCGAGGATATCGAAGCCGACCTCAATGGCGCGTTTGGTCGCGGCGACGAAGTCGGCCTTGACGCGGTCCATGTCGGCGCGCGTCATGGCACGCGGCACCTGGCTGGTCGCCATATAAGGCAGCTCCGACGCGGAGATCAGCGGCCAATTGTCGTCCAGAAGCGGCTGATCGATGCCTTCCCACGCCACGCGCGTCGAGCCTTTGCGGCCGGCATGGCCGAGCTGCAAGCCGAATTTTGCCGCTGTCGTGCCGTGAACGAAATCGACGATGCGCTTCCACGCCGCCGTCTGCTCGTCGTTCCACAGCCCGAGGCAGCCGGGCGTGATGCGCGCGTCCGGGGACACGCAGGTCATCTCACCGAAAATCAGGCCCGCGCCGCCGAGCGCGCGGCTGCCGAAATGCACGAGATGGAAGTCGTTCGGAACACCGTCGTTCGCCGAGTACATCGCCATCGGCGACATGACGATGCGATTGGCAAGGCTGAGCCCACGCACCCGGTATGGCGTGAACATCGGCGGCACTGGCGGCCCGTCGGGATCGATATTGATGCCGGCGCGCGCCGCGAACCAGCGCTCGTAGCCTTCCAGCCACTCCTTGTCTCGCAGCCGCAAGTTCTCGTGACTGATGCGCTGCGAGCGCGTCAGCAGCGAGTACATGAACTGTTCGGGCTCAAGCGTGTCGGCATAGCGGCTGCCGACGACTTCAAACCATTCCATGGCGTTGCGCGCCGCATTCTGAATTCGCGCCACGTCGATGGCTCGCACTTCTTCATAGCCATCGAGCACGGCTGGAATTTGGTCCGGTGTGTCGCCAATCTTTTTGAACTGCCGGGTCAGCTCGATGGCGTCTTCCAAGGCGAGCTTGGTGCCGGAGCCTATGGCGAAATGCGCGGTGTGCGCGGCGTCGCCCATCAGCACGACGTGGCTCTGTCCGTTGAAATGGCTCCACTTGCCGCAGGTCAACCGGGCGAAATTCAGCCAAGCCGAGCCGCGCAGATGCCGCGAGTTACTTATCAGCTTGGCGCCGTCCAAGACTTCGGCAAACAGTTTTTCGCAGAACCTGATGGAAGCGGCTTCGTCGGCTTGGTCGAGGCCATGGGCCTTGAAAATATCTTCCGTGGTTTCGATGATGAAAGTGGACGTGGTTTGATCAAATTTGTAGATGTGCGCCTGGAACCAGCCATGTTCGGTGCGGCGAAAATCGAAAGTAAAGGCATCAAACAACTTGTCGGTGCCGAGCCAAATGAAACGATTTGGCCGCACCATCAGGTCGGGCTGGAAGAATTCCTTATAGCGGTTGCGTATCTTTGAACTCACCCCGTCCGCGGCGATGATCAAATCGGCGTCGGGAAATTCGAGATCGGACTCGACTTCGCGTTCGAAGGCAAGCTCGACGCCGAGCGCCTCGCAACGCGACTGCAGGATGTTGAGAAGCTTCTTGCGGCCGATGCCGACAAAGCCGTGGCCGGTGGTACGCATCCGTCGGCCTTTGATCAAAACCTCGATGTCGTCCCAGTGGTTGAATGCGCTCTCGATTTCATCGGCGGTTTCGGCATCCCAGGCGCGCATGTTGTCCATGGTGGCATCGGAAAATACCACGCCCCAGCCGAACGTATCGTAGGGCCGATTGCGCTCGACGACGGTGACCCGGTGCGCCGGATTCTCTTTCTTCATCAAGAGGCCGAAATAGAGCCCGGCAGGACCTCCGCCGACGCAGACAATGCGCATATGCCTCTCCGCGTGTTACAGGTTGGCTGCCACGCCATATATAATCGTGCACCCGCATTGCCCACAGCCAAGTGGCAATGTCGCCATTAAACTCACGCTTAACACCCATCTGCCGCCGTCGCCATCGGCAAACGCGATGTGTTAAGACCCTTCCCCGCGCGGGTCGTTTTGGCTCGCTATTAACGGTTGAACACAACAATTATCGTGCAATCCCGATATTGAAGGCCGAGACATGACCGATATCATCGATGCCCATCACCACATCTGGCGCCGTCGCGACCTGCCGTGGCTCGACGGCCCGATGCAGCCGCGTATCTTCGGGCCCTACGAGCCGATCCGGCGCGATTACCCGATCAGCGAATTCCTGGATGACCTAGCTGCCTCCGGCGTGGTGCAATCGGTTTACGTGCAGGCCAACTGGGCGAAAACCGCCTTTGAGGACGAAGTCGCCTATGTGCAGAAGGCCGCCGACGAGACCGGCTTTCCCCAGGGCATTGTCGGCTACGCGGATTTCCTCGCCGACGACATCCGTCCACAACTCGACCGGCTAACGAAATATCGCGGGATGCGCGGATTGCGCATGCAGCTGCACTGGCATGAAAACCCGCAATATCGTTTCGCCCCAGAGCCAAACCTTGCCGGCAATCCGACGTTGCAGCGCAATGTCGCGCGGCTTGCCGACTATAACTGGAGCTTCGACCTGCAAGTGTTTGCCGGCCAGATGAAGGGCGCGGCTGAGCTTGCCGCCAGCGCGCCCAAGGTCACGTTCATCCTGCAACATGCGGGCATGTTAGAAGATACGTCCGAAAGCGGCTGGCAGGCGTGGCGCGACGGCCTGAAGCGTCTCGCCGCAGCTCCGAATGTCGTGACCAAGCTTTCTGCGCTCGGAACTTTCATTCACAGGAACGACCCGGAGCATGTCGCGGCCATAGTGCGCGAAACGATCCAGATATTTGGTCCCGAGCGTTCCATGTTCGGCTCGAATTTTCCCGTCGAGAAACTGTGGACCAAATATTCGGATTTGGTCGCGGCTTACCGCAACGCGCTCGCGCCGTTGGGCGAGGCAACGAGCCGCGCCGCGCTCCACGATACGGCGGCCAGGGTATACCGGCTTTGACGCTGGAAACGGTCACGCTGGCAGCAGGCGCGCCGCCTAGTCCGTCTTCTACGGGCTTTCGTCGCTCGCTTAGCGACACGCTTGCGCAACTGGCCGCTTATTTGCAGAGGCCGGGCGTCGTGCCTGTACTGATTATTCTGTTTTGGGCTTGCGCCACGCTTCCCAATCTCACAGTGCGGTCGTTCATCTACGAAGAAGGCACCAACGCCGAAATCGCCAAAGATGTTCTTGCCCATGGCCATTTCCTGCAGCCAATCGTCTACGGCATTATTTGGCACGACAAGCCGTCGCTCTTGAGTTGGCTCATTGCCGGGACGGCGCTCGTCACTGGCGGCGTCAACGAATGGTCGGCGCGGCTTCCGGTGATGCTCTCGGTGCTGATCACAGCACTCCTGGTGCACGGCGTCATGCGCCGTCACGCGAGTCCAGCGGCCTCGTTGTTCGCCGCTCTTTCATTTTTGTTCTGTCCGCTGCTCTTGCAGAAACTGACGGTGTCCGAGCCGGACACCATCCTCACCCTTCTGTCTTTCGCCGCGTTGGTGGTTTGGTGGGACGGCGCGGCTCTGGGCAAGGTAACAGTGTGGCGTTGGAGCGCTTGCGGGCTTCTGCTCGCCGCGCTTGCGTTGGTGAAAGGGCCGCAGCCCGCCGCGTTTTTCGGGTTGGGAACGGCTGCCTATTTGCTGATCGAGCGCAGATGGCGCGATGTGCCGGGCTGGCTGCTGTGCATGATCTTGCCGGCCGCGGCTTTTGTCGGCTGGATCGCCGCGGTTTATCAGCCGGGTTACGAAGAGACTTGGCTCGGCTATGGCAGGTTCCTATACCGGCCGGCATTTCTCGATTATCTCGCGCGCAACAGCCGCAACACCGGCAGCCTCTTTCTCCAGCTCCTGCCGGCGTCCGTCATGATGCTGTTCATTCCCTGGCCGTGGAAACGGTCCACCGATCCGCGTCGCGTCCCCGCGATCGTTGCGCCGTTCGTGCTCTATTCGGGTGTTTGTACGGCGATATTGGTGCTGTGGCCGGGCTTCACCTCGCGTTACGCCATGCCGATAGCGCCATCGATCGCCGTTCTTGGCGGCATCGGCTGGGATGCGCTGAACACGTCGCGTTATGCGGTGGCCCGGCGCATTATGGCGATCGTGCTGTCTCTATTGATCGTCTACCAAGTGCTCCTCGTCGTCGTGGTTATGCCGTTGTTTGCTGACCGCTTCGGGGAGACCCGGATTGCCGGAGAAGCCATCGGGCGAGCGATCCGCGCAGCGCCGGCTCCGGCCTACGGCGTGTGGCTCGATACCGATGTTCTGTTCTATGCGAAGATCCCGTTGCAGCGCCTGGAAATGACCGGCCTTGGCGCCATATCGGCACCGGCGTGGCTGGTTATACCGGCACCCGACCTCGCACTGTTCGGCGATCTAAGGCCCGACCTGAAAGCGAGTGTCGTGGTTGGTCCTTTGACCGAGAAGCAATTGACCGCCGCCCGCATTGAACGGAAATAGACTGCCAAACTGAGGCCCCGCTTAGCCGCGAAGCGAACGGCCGCATTCGGCCTTCCAGCGGCTCCCGAAACTGCCTACCATCCTGACAAATAAGAGAGTGCGCTGCGATCACGCCGCGCAACGTTGAAAACCTCGGGGGAGGAAAGGGTCATGCGCGAGGTCGAAAGCGTCGCGACCATCGCTACGATCGGCGACATCACCCGCCATCATGCCCGCACTCGTCCGGACCGCATCGCCATCCATTACGAGGGCCGGAACATCACGTTTGCCGAGCTTGACCGCTCCACCAACCAGGTCGCCAACGGCTTGGTCGCCGAGGGGCTGAAGCCGCAGGCACGCATCGCCATCCTGTCCAAGAACGCGCCGGCTTTTTTCCATCTATGGTTCGGCGGAGCGAAAGCGGACGCAGTTCTGGTGCCGGTCAATTTCCGGCTGGCACCTGCCGAAGCGGCCTTTGTCATCGAGGATGCAGGCGCCGAGATTTTGTTCGTCGGCGCCGACTTCTATTCGCTGGTCGAAAAAGTGCAGCACGATCTGAAGTCGGTTCGCCGCATCATCGCGCTCGACGGCGGACACGCCTCATGGATGGATTACACCCAATGGCTCGCGGCACAGCCAGCGCGCGACCCTGCGCTGCCGATTGCCGCCGAAAACTGCGCCATTCAGATGTATACCAGCGGCACCACCGGTCATCCGAAAGGTGCGCAGCTTAGCCACAACGGACTGCTCTATCTGACGGGCGTTGCGCTTTCATCTTTCGGAGCGTGGCACGAGAGCGATGTCAATCTCGTTTGCATGCCGTTGTTCCATATCGGCGGCAGCGGCTGGGCGCTGATCGGCTTGTACCGCGGCGTCCCGACGGTCCTGCTGCGCGATGCCGATCCCGCCGTCATTCTCCGCGTCATCCCGGAGCAAAAAATAACCAAAGCATTTGTCGTCCCGGCGTTGCTACTGTTTTTGTTGCAAAACCCGCAATGCGCCAAAACCGATTTTTCTTCGCTTGAGCTGATCGTTTACGGCGCGTCGCCGGCGCCGGTCGATTTGGTGCGCAACTCGCGCACGGCCTTGGGTTGCCAGCTGGCGCAGGTTTATGGATTGACCGAAACCACGGGCGCCATCACCTATCTGCCGCCTGAGGATCACAGTGGAGATCGCGCCGAGCGCCTGAAATCGTGCGGCAAGCCGATGCCGGGCATTGAGATGCGTGTGGTCGACCAGGCCGGCAAGGACGTGGCCGTCGGCGATGTCGGCGAAATCGTCACGCGGTCCCCGCAGACAATGCTGGGTTACTGGAACCGGCCGGACGAGACCAACCGCGCTATCCGTAACGGCTGGTTCTACACCGGCGACGCCGGTTATCTCGATGCCGACGGCTACATCTACATCTACGATCGCGTGAAGGACATGATCATCTCGGGCGGAGAGAACATTTACCCCGCCGAAGTCGAGAACGCGCTGTTCGGCCATCCGGCGGTCGCCGACGTCGCGGTAATCGGCGTTCCCGACGACAAATGGGGCGAGGCGGTCAAGGCCATCGTCGTCAAGCGCCCAGGCGCCGAGGCAAGCTCAGAGGAGTTGATCGGCTTCGCGCGCGAGCGCATCGCCCATTACAAGGCGCCCCGCACTATCGATTTCGTCGACGCACTGCCGCGCACGCCGACCGGCAAGATTCTCAAGCGCGAGCTGCGCAAACCGTTCTGGACCGAGCGCGAGCGGCAAGTCTAACCATCAACGACGCAGCGGACACAAAAATCGGGAGGTAATGTTGGGACTGGAATTCGGAGTTTTCGATCATCTCGACGATAACGGAATACCGCTCGCCGAATTGTTCGAGACGCGGCTGAAGCTGACCGAGCAATACGACCGCGCCGGTTTCCGCGCCTATCACATCGCCGAACACCATTCGACGCCGCTTGGCCTGGCGCCGTCGCCAAGCGTGTTTCTAGCGGCCGTGGCGCAACGGACGACGCGGCTGCGTCTCGGGCCGTTGCTCTACGTCACGCCGATGTACCATCCGCTTCGCGTCGCCGAGGAAGTGGTCATGCTCGACCACATGAGCCGCGGCCGGCTCGAACTAGGGCTTGGCCGCGGCGCTTCCCCGATCGAGATCGCGAGCTTCGACGTCGATCCGGAGAAGGCGCCAGCCATGAACCGCGAGGCGACCGAGCTCATCCTGAGAGCGCTGACTTCGGACGTGGTGAGCTTTGAGGGAAAATTCTACCGCTGCAAGAATGTCCGCATCGAAGCACGGCCGCTGCAACAGCCATATCCGCCGCTCTGGTTTGCGCCCAGTGAGCCGTCGCGTGCCGCGGACGCCGCGCGATTGAAAGGCAACATCGTGACGCTCATCCCCGATGCGGGAGTTAAAGCGGTCGCCGACGCTTATCGCGCCGCCTGGAAAACTCAGGGCGGCAATGAGGCCGACATCCCGCGCATTGGCGTTTTCCGTCATGTCGTCGTGGCGTCGACCGAGGACAAAGCGCGCGAAGCGATGCGTTCGGCGTATCGGCAATGGCGGCATCATATGGCGTTCTTGTGGGAATGGGGCGGCATCCCCTTCCCCATCGGCGCGGTCTATCCCGAAGAGTTCGACACGCTCGAAGGAATGCATATGGGCGTCGCCGGTACGCCGGAAACCGTGCGCCGTTACATTACGGAAACGGTCGAGCGGACCGGGATCAATTATTTCGTCGCCGATATGGCCTTTGGCTCGCTCCCTTATGCAATCGCCGCGCGCTCGGTCGAGCTGTTCGCCGAGGAGGTCATGCCGGCGTTTCGCTGAGCGCGGAGTGGCGCCTTCAAATCGGCCGAAGCCCCATGAGCGATCTCGCTTCGGCCGGGCTCGCGACGACACGGCCGGCTTCACGTGCGTAGCGCGCCAGCATTTCTACGAGCGCGCCGTTGGAACGCGCCTTGCCGCCATCGGGCAGATAGAACGTGTCTTCCAGTCCGGTCCGCAGGTGACCGCCCAGTTCGGCCGCACGCCGGTGCAACAGCCAAATCGTCTCGCGCCCGACGGCGGTGACTTGCCATGGTGCGCCGGCAATGACGAGCTTACGCAAGATCGGCAGTAAATCGGGATCGGCAGGCATGCCGGATTCCACGCCCATGACGAAATTGTATTTCGGTGTGCCCTCGAACATGCCGTTCCTGGCGTACATTCCGACGCAGCGCACGATGCCGAGATCGAAGCATTCGAATTCGGGTTGCGTGCCGGTTTCGGCCATCACGTCGAGATACGCTTCTACTTTTTCCACCGGATTGTCGAACAGATGCGGCGGCCAGGCCCAGGAACCGTCCGCTCGAACTTTCAGGTAATTGAGCGATCCGGCGTTGCAGGCCGCAATCTCAGGTCTGACGGCGCGCAAACAGGCGAGCGGCCCGGAAATGTCCGGCCCCATTGTGCCGGTCGACTCGTTGAGAATGATGCCGGGGCACGCATCGCGGATCGCCTGCATGACGGCCACCGCCAATTCCGGCTCCCATGACGGCAGGTGACCTTTGCCGGGAGCTTGCTGGCGGAAATGCACATGCATCACCGCAGCGCCGGCGTCGAACGCCGCTTTCGCCTCACGCGCCATTTGTTCCGGCGTAACCGGCACAGGATGTTGCTGGGGATCGGTCAGCACGCCAGTGAGTGCACAGGTAATCACGACCTTGTCGCTCATCGCACCGACTCCCTTGCACTCTCATCGCCTGCTCTCGGCTGCGCTTCCAGCTCGACCAGAAGCTGGCGCGTCGCCACCTGCTGACCGGTCTCGACCAAAACCTGCAGGACGACGCCGTCGCGCGGTGCCCGAATTTCATGCTGCATCTTCATCGCTTCAAGCACCACAAGCCGCTGGCCGCGGACGATGCGATCGCCGGCTTCAACGTGGACCGCGATGATCGCGCCGTTCATCGGGGCGAGAAGCTCGGCCGAATCGCTACCCTTTTGCGCGCGCGATATGTCCAGCGTTGTTTCACGCACCGCCGCAACGAGGTCATCGAAAGCAAGATGGAGCATGCCGTCACGCCACGCAAAGCGCGCGGTCTTTTGTACGCCGCCTTCGGTGAACCGGACGGCGCCGTCCTGGCGCTGTTGGATCGAAACCTCGATCATGTGATTGCCCAGGGCGACCAAATAATGGTCCGGGCCAAGGACCGCGACGACCGTTTCTTGCTGGGAATTGCCGACCGTCAGCCGCAACGGCCAACTGGCCGGCCCGGTCGAGGACCAGGACCGCGTCGTGGCGGCCGCACCCGCTCCATTGCGCGCGCGCGCTTCGAACAGCAAGACCGCCGCCAAAGCGACAATGCGCAGATTAAGGTTAGGACGCCGCATGGCGTCGCTGCCTGCGGGAAAATATCGCCCAATAAAGTCCGTTGCCGCCTCGCCGGCGATAAATGCCGGATGCGTAAGCGCGGCAACAAGAAAGGTGCGGTTAGTGTTCAGCCCAAGGACGACCGTGTCCTCGAGCGCAGCAATCAGCCGCCGACGCGCCGCTTCGCGCGTCGCTCCGTGCGCGATCACCTTCGCCAGCATCGGGTCATAAAACGGACTGATGTTTTCGCCCGGCGCCACGCCGTGATCGATGCGCACGCCGTCGCCTGTCGCCGGCCGCCAGTCGATCAGGATGCCGCTCTGCGGCAGGAAGTCTGTGTAGGGGTCTTCGGCATAAAGCCGCGCTTCGATAGCGTGGCCGCGGAATTGGATATCCTGCTGCGCCAGCGGCACCGGCTCGCCAGCCGCGATACGCAATTGCCATTCCACCATATCGATGCCGGTGATGGCTTCGGTGACCGCGTGCTCGACCTGCAGCCGCGTGTTCATTTCCAGGAAATAGAAATTCCCTGACGCGTCGAGCAGAAATTCCACCGTACCGGCGCCGACGTAAGAAATGGCGCGGGCGGCCGCCACCGCCGCCTCGCCCATGCGCGCACGCAGTTCAGCGCTTAGCGCCAACGACGGCGCCTCCTCGATCACCTTTTGATGGCGGCGCTGAATGGAGCATTCGCGTTCGCCGAGATGAATGACGTTGCCGTGCCGATCGGCAAAAATCTGAAATTCGATGTGGCGCGCGGCGCCGACCGCCCTCTCGAGGATCAAGCCGTCCGATCCGAAGGCGCCCGCCGCCTCGGAACGCGCCCGCGCCAAGGCTTCGGCAAGCTCGCTTTCGGAGGCAACGAGCCGCATGCCGCGTCCGCCGCCGCCGGCCGTAGCTTTGACCATCAGCGGAAAGCCGATGCGCCGGCTCTCTTTCATCAGCCTGTCATTCGACTGATCGGCCTCATGATAACCGGACACGCAAGGTATGCCGGCTGACGCCATCAAGGACTTGGCCTTCGCCTTGTCGCCCATCGCTTCAATCGCCGCCGCCGGCGGACCGATGAAAACAAGCCCGGCGTCGCCGCAGGCGCGCGCGAAGGCGGCGTTTTCCGACAGGAACCCATAACCGGGATGAACCGCATCGGCACCCGTGAGTTTCGCGGCGGCGAGAAACGCGTCGATGTTGAGATAACTCTCCTTCGCCGCGGGCGGTCCGATGCGGACGGCTTCATCCGCTTGTTGCACGTGCAACGCGCCGGCGTCGGCATCGCTGAACACCGCGACGGTGCGGTAGCCCAGCCTTTTGGCTGAACGAATGATGCGGCAAGCGATCTCGCCGCGATTGGCAATGAGAATTTTGCTGAACTCAACCATGAGCTAGTGGTCCGATTTTAACATTCGTATCCCGTTTCGGCACACTCTCGTGCGAATGTTAGAATCAAAGGACCACTAGTGATATTGATCCTAGTGGAGCTTTGGATTTGACATTCGCTTCACCAACTAGCGGGAGGGTAGGTAGCGAATGCCAAATCCGCTCCACTAGCACGGCACGCCCAGCCGACGCCGCGCCTGCGTCGACTAACGCGGACGCGTCGGTGATCCGCATCGCCTCACTCCACTTGCGTCACCCAAGACGGTTTTCGCTTTTCCACGAACGCCGCCGTGCCTTCCCTGCCCTCGGAGCCACGAACCGAAGCGGCAAAGCTCGTGGCCGCGTCGTCGAGCAGTTCGGCGACCCCGCTGGAACCCGCGGCGCGCAGCATCAGCCGCTTGGTGACGGCGATGGCTTCAGGTGCGCATTTGAGAATTTGATTGCAGGTTTCGCGAACGGCGGCGTCGAGCGCCGCGCCGTCACGCACAAGGAAACCGGCAATTCCAATCGCCAGCGCCTCGGCCCCATCGATCCGCGCAGCCGTGACGCCAAGGCGCCGCGCGGCGGCTAGACCGATACGCTGAACGACGAACGGCGAAACCGCCGCCGCTACGACACCGATCGTCGCCTCGCTCAGCGCAAAGCGCGCATCCGCCGTCGTAATCGTGATATCGGCGACGCAAGCAAGCCCAAAACCGCCGCCCATGGCGTAGCCTTCGACGACGGCGATCACGACTTGCGGCGCAGCGTTGATAGCTTCCAAAAGAGCGCCAAAGCGCCGGTTGTTGTCTCTGAGTTCGTCCGGCGCGCCCGGCGGCGGCGAAGCTTGTGCGACCGACATGTTGGCGATGTCGCCGCCCGCGCAAAATGTCTCGCCGGCGCCGCGCAAGACCACGATCCGAACCGACCGGTCGGCCGCAATGGCCGCAAACGCCGCCGCAATTTCATCGACCATTTGCGAGCTCAGCGCATTGCGCCGCTCGGGCCGATTAAGCCAAAGGTTCAGTACCCCGCCGCGCAGATCGAGCCTGATATGCAAGGTTTGCGGCGGATCAGCCATTATCCGCCTGTTGCTCGGCGACATTTCCGGTCCCGGGAAGCGTTCCCATCGACTTGCAGATAATGGCCAGCATGATTTCGTCGGCGCCGCCGCCGATCGACATCAGGCGGCTGTCGCGAAATTCGCGGCTCACCGGCGTCTCGTTCATGTAGCCCATGCCGCCCCAATACTGCAGGCAACCATCGCTGACTTCGCGGCGTAGCCGCCCGGCCTTGAGTTTGGTCATTGAGGCAAGCCGCGTGACGTCGGCGCCGGTCAGGTAAAGTTCGCAGGCGCGGTAAACCAAAGCGCGCAGCAGTTCAATCTCGGTCGAAAGCTCGGCCAAGCGAAAGTGCACCACCTGATTATCGAGGATCGGCTTGCCGAAGGCTTTTCGATTGCGGGTATACTCGATGGTTTCGGCGATGAGTTGCTCCAGGCTCTTGAGCGCGGCAGCGGCCGCCCACAGCCGCTCTTCCTGGAATTGCAGCATCTGATAAACGAAACCCTTCCCTTCCTCGCCGATGAGATTGCGCCGCGGCACGCGCACGTCCTCAAAAAAGATTTGCGCGGTATCGGAGGAGCGCATGCCGAGTTTGTTGAGCTTGCGCGCGACCTCGACGCCTTTAGTTTTCATCGGAACGCAAATCAGCGATTTGTTCTCGTGAACCCGCCCGTCGGAGGTGTTGGCGAGAAGGCACATCCAGTCGGCCTGCGTGCCGTTCGTGGTCCACATCTTGCCGCCGTTGATGACGTAATCGCCGCCGTCCTTGCGGGCCGTGGTTTTGATGGAGGCGACGTCCGACCCGGCGCCGACCTCGGAGACCCCCAGACAGGCGACATAGTCTCCCGCGATCGAGGGCGTGAGAAATTCGCGGCGCACGCCGTCCGAGCCGAAGCGGGCGAGCGCGGGCGTCGCCATATCGGTATGCACGCCAATCGCCATCGGCACGCCGCCGCATTTGATGGCGCCAAGCTCCTCGGCCATCACCATGGCGTAGGAATAGTCGAGACCCTGTCCGCCATATTCAACGGGCTTGTGGAGACCGAGAAATCCAAGGTCGCCCATCTTCTTGAAGAGTTCATGCGCCGGAAAGATGCCGGCCTCCTCCCATTCGTCGACATGCGGGTTTATTTCGGCGGCGATGAATTTTTGCAGGCTGCGGCGCAACTCCTCGTGCTCGGGCGTGAACTGCATGACGTCTCCTCTTTTTTCCCTTGTTACATACGCGCGACGCCGAAGGTGCTGCGCTTGAGCGGGCGAAGTTCTGCCTCGCGGCAGATCGAAAGACAAAAGCCCAAGACTTTGCGGGTATCGCGCGGATCAATCAACCCGTCGTCCCAAAGCCGGGCGGTAGCGTAGAGCGCGGTGGATTCGCCTTCCATACGCTTGATGATGGCGTCTTCCATGGCGTCAAGCTTGGCCATATCGACCGGCTTGCCCTCGCGCTTGAGCTTTTCCTCCGTGACAATCGCCATGACCTTGGCCGCTTGCTCTCCACCCATCACGGCGACGTGATTGCTCGGCCATGCGAAAATGAAACGCGGGTCGTAGGCGCGACCGCACATGCCGTAATTGCCGGCGCCAAACGATGCGCCGACGTGAATGGTCAGTTGCGGAACCGTAGCATTGGCGACCGCCTGGATCATCTTTGATCCGTGCTTGATGATGCCTTTCTGCTCGGCTTCGCGTCCGACCATGTAGCCGGTAGTGTTCTGCAAATAGACGATCGGCACATTGGCCTGGCAGCACAGCTGGATGAACTGCGCCGCCTTGGCGGCGCCGTCCGCGTCGATCGGCCCGTTGTTGCCGATCAATCCGACGGCGTGGCCTTCAATCTCGGCGTGACCGCAAACCGTGTGGATGCCGTAGCCGCTTTTGAAGTCGAGAAAGTCCGAATCGTCAACAACGCGGGCGACGATTTCGCGAACATCGTAAGGCTGGCGATAATCAATCGGAACGGCGCCGGCGAGTTCCTCGGGCGAATGGCGCGGCTCTTTGTAGGATTTGGGCTGCGCCGGCGGCAGCTGCGCGTTCCACGGCAACTTCGCCATGATCTCGCGCGCGATGCGAATGCCATCGGCGTCGTCCTCGGCCAAATATTCGCCAAGACCCGAGACGGTCGCGTGCATATCGGCGCCGCCGAGTTCCTCGTCGGTTGCGATCTCTCCGGTTGCGGCACGCAATAACGGCGGACCCGCCAAGAACACCTTGGCGCGGCCGCGCACCAGGACGACATAATCTGAAAGTCCCGGCAGATAGGCGCCACCGGCGGTCGATGAGCCGTGCACCACCGTAACTTGCGGAATGCCCGCCGCCGACAGCCGCGCCTGGTTGGCGAAGCCGCGTCCGCCTTCGACGAACATTTCCGCCTGATAAAGGAGGTTAGCGCCGCCGGATTCCACCAGGCGCACGGTAGGCAGCTTGTTCTCCAGCGCGATTTGCTGGATGCGCAAGTGCTTCTTCACTCCCATTGGGGTCGATGTGCCGCCCTTGATTGCGCTGTCATTGGCGG